>Ga0116223_10006053_pt1 | contig 10011 bp, 9 predicted proteins | sample Sb_taG_3_FD_90092 | JGI IMG/M metagenome (GOLD analysis project Ga0116223, IMG submission 90092) | Peat soil microbial communities from Weissenstadt, Germany - Sb_50d_a_PC metaG | ecosystem: Environmental > Terrestrial > Soil > Wetlands > Peat | place: Germany: Weissenstadt | collected 2010-09-21 | reverse complement strand
TAGAGGTTGGCTTCCGCCGCAGGGCAAAGGGCCCTGCAGGTCCTTTCGTCATCCGGAAAACGGGCGGGCACGGTCGCAAACGAGATCGGAAAATATGCGCCGTCGCAGCTGCGCACGCAGACCGTGCGATAGGTGCCGGATTGCGGGCCCACATCGACGGGCGCCGCGCCCGGATTGTTGTTGCCGAACAGGCTGTTGAAGAAGTTGCCGGGTCCTTGCTGCTGCACGGCATTGGCATATTGCTGCCCGCAATTATTCTGCGCCAGCGCCAGAAGAACCGAGCGGCGCTGGTTTTCGCGATCGTTGCCGCCGAGGCCGCCGCTACGCAGCCGCTCGAGGCTCGTGGTGATCTGATCCAGATTGGCGCGCATCTGCTGAATCTGGTTGTTCACCGGGCCGCATTGCGCCGACTGGCCGTTGAACAGCGAGAAAAATCCAGAACTGTCGCAGCCCATCCGCTTGGCCTGCGAGGTGACGCGATCAAGTTCGGCCTGCTGCTTTGAGGCGGCTTCCTGATAACGGCGGATCTGCTCGTCCTTGACCGGGTCGCCGCCGCCGCGGTCGACGGTCGCCAATTGGGCTTCAAGCCGCGCGCACATCGGATTGCCAGCCGACCCCTGGGGAGGCGGATTTACCTGCGCGCCGGCCTCAGCGCACAACACGACCGCGCCGAGAAACGCAGCACAGGCCACGATCGATCTGGACCGGGAGACAATCAGCTTTTCAGGCATATCCGGCCATTGAGGGGCAACTCCGCGCAGGCCTTATGGGAGACCCGAAGGCGCGGCCTGGTGCTGCCGATTTTGAAGTTCCTGCACATTGACGGCAAGCTCATAGCAGAAACTTCGCATCGAAAAGCGGCATCAAAAAGTAGGATTAAGCAATCCAGGGCCCATTCCCTTCCGAAGTTCGTTTCACAGGCTGCGATATATCACGAAGTTCGGGCGAGTGGGCACTGGCCGGCTTCCATTACCTGCTTCTCGGGGCAGCGTCACGTCGTTTCCGGGGCACCGGTGTGGCGAGCCCCTTGCCGGGATGGATGGCCTAGCGTTGGCAAGTAATGGCGACGTATTCATTGCAACCGGCATGGCCGCAATTTTCGCCGCTCTTCGGAACCGAGCCGGTTATTTCGTCGGGGTCGACCCGCCGGTAGGCCGTGGCCTGGGCGAAATTCCGCGACTGGCAATAGGATTGGGCGGCATGGGCGCCACATTTCTCGCCCCTGGCGAGGCACTGGTCGACGCCGTAGCCGTCCGCCTGGTTGGAAATGATGAAAACGCGGCTGTCGGCCCACGCCGCCGACCCAGCGAACAGGGACATACAGGCCAAAAGCGCTGAAATCGATCGCATGCTGCACCGGTGAATGAGGGATCGCCCCGAAAAAGATAGCCCCAAAGTGTAAACAATGATTAACCAAGGCCCCCGCGGCGGTTTCATGGCCGAAATCGGCCGATGGCGGGCTCTTGACGCGGTCCCCCGGGCTGCCCCATGGTGATTTCCATGCACGGTTTCCTCGCCATCTGTGGCATTTGCCGCGAGATTATGAGCTAGCGATTCGCTGGCTGAGGCCGTCTTTTCTCACACGAGATCATTGGACGCCCGGCCGCAAGGGACGGGATCTATGGAATTGCGACTCTACGATACCTTGACCAAGGAAAAGCGCGTCTTCACGCCGCTCGATCCTAACCATGTGCGCATGTATGTCTGCGGGCCGACGGTCTATGACTTCGCCCATATCGGCAATGCGCGCCCGGTCATCGTGTTTGACGTGCTGTTTCGCCTGCTTCGGCATCTCTGCGGCGATAGTCACGTCACCTATGTACGGAACATCACCGACGTCGACGACAGGATCAACGAGCGCGCCGCGCGCGATTTCCCCGGCCTGCCGCTGAACGAGGCGATCCGCAAAGTCACCGAACAGACCGAAAAGCAATTCCACGTCGATGTCGATGCGCTCGGCTGCCTGCGTCCGACGGTCGAACCGCGCGCCACCGAACATATCGCGGAGATGCGCACTATCATCGAGCGGCTGGTACAGGGCGGCTTTGCCTACGTCGCCGAAGACCATGTGCTGTTCTCGCCGCAGGCGATGAACGCGGCGAATTCCGTTTTGCCGCGCTATGGCGCGCTCGCCAACCGTTCGCTCGACGAGATGATCGCGGGCGCGCGCGTCGATGTCGCGCCCTACAAGCGCGATGCCACCGACTTCGTGCTATGGAAACCTTCGAAGCCGGGCGAGCCGTCGTGGCCGTCGCCGGCCGGGATCAAAGTCGAGGGCCGGCCGGGTTGGCATATCGAGTGTTCGGCGATGTCGTGGAAGCATCTCGGCGAGCAGTTCGATATTCACGGCGGCGGTATCGATCTGGTGTTCCCGCATCATGAGAACGAACTCGCGCAAACCTGCTGCGCCTTTCACGAAAACCGCATGGCGAATTTCTGGATGCATAACGGCTTCCTGCAAGTCGAAGGCGAGAAGATGTCGAAGAGTCTCGGCAATTTCGTCACTATCAGGGAGTTGCTTGGCAAGTGGCCGGGCGATGTGCTGCGCCTCAATATGTTGAAGACGCATTACCGTTCGCCGATTGATTGGACGGCATGGGGCGTTCGAACTTCGGCCTTGCAACTAGATGGTTGGCGAACTTTTACGCAGTCTTGCGATCCAGCCAAAGGGGAGGTCTCGTCAGCCGTTCTGAGGGCGCTTTGCGATGATCTCAACACGGCTCAGGCGCTTACAGAAATGAGCAAGTTAGTTGAAGCTTGCCGGACGAGCAGCGATCCGTGGTCAAAGCCGCACTGCGATTTGCTGGCGACGAGCCTGTTTTTGGGGATTGACCCGCGGAAAATAAATTTTCAGCAGATTTTGACCTCGCAGAGAGGTGGCGTCGACGAACTGAGGGTGAGGGAACTGATCGACAATCGGGCTGCCGCCCGTGCGCGAAAGGACTTTAAGGAGTCCGATCGTATTCGTGACGAACTCGCCGCAATGGACATTGTGCTGAAAGACGGCAAGGACACCGATGGGATGCCCGTGACCACCTGGGAGATCGCGCGATGAGCCGCCCCGACACACCTTTTCCAAAACACTGGCGCTATTACATCGTGCTCAAATGGGCTGTGATCGCGGCGGCGGTGGTGATTGCGCTCAAATTGCTCGGAGCATTTTGAAGACGATGGGACAGGCCTTGCCCAAACCCGCGCTGCGGCCATATCTCGCCGAAGACGCGCCCGTGCTGGCAGCGATTTTCGCTGCCAGCATCGAGGGGCTGACCGGCGATGACTATAGCGAGGCGCAGCAGCAGGCCTGGGCCAGTGCCGCCGATGACGAAGCGGGATTCGGCAAGCGGCTTGCGTCCGAGCTTACGCTCGTCGCCACCTTGCTGGGCTCTCCGGTGGGGTTCGCCTCGCTGAAGGGCAAGGATCACATCGATCTGCTCTACGTGCATCCCGCCGCCGTCGGCCAGGGCGTGGCGGCGATGCTGTGCGATGCGCTGGAAAAGCTCGCAAGCGGTCGCGGCGCTACCAGCCTCACCGTCGATGCCAGCGACAATGCGGCGGAATTTTTTGCCAAACGCGGTTATGAGGCCAGACAGCGCAATACCGTCTCCGTCGGTGGCGAGTGGCTTGCCAACACCACGATGCAGAAGAGTTTTGGCGGTAGTGCCAAGGCGGAGGTTCAGGCATGACTCGCTCAGACATGACGCGCGAACGCCTCTATCTGTTCGATACTACGCTGCGCGACGGCGCGCAGACCAACGGCGTGGATTTCACCCTGCATGACAAGCGGCTGATCGCCGAGATGCTCGACGAACTCGGCATCGATTATGTCGAGGGCGGCTATCCCGGCGCCAATCCCACCGACACCGAATTCTTTGCCGCAAGGCCCAAGCTTTCTCACGCGCGCTTCACCGCGTTCGGCATGACCCGTCGGCCCGGGCGCTCCGCCTCGAACGACCCCGGGCTTGCCGCCCTTCTGGAAGCCAAGGCGGATGCGATCTGCTTTGTCGCGAAATCATCGGCCTATCAGGTGCGCGTTGCGCTCGAAACCACCAACGAGGAAAACCTCGCCTCGATCCGCGACAGCGTGAAGGCCGCGAAGAAGGCCGGCCGCGAGGTCATGCTCGACTGCGAGCATTTCTTCGACGGCTACAAGGAAGATCCGAAGTTCGCGCTGGCCTGCGCGAAAGCGGCTTACGATTCCGGCGCGCGCTGGGTGGTGCTGTGCGACACCAATGGCGGCACCATGCCGCACGAGGTCGAGACCATCGTCGGCGAGGTGACAAAACATATTCCCGGCGATCACGTCGGGATTCACGCCCATAACGACACCGAGCAGGCCGTGGCCAATTCGCTGGCCGCGGTTCGCGCGGGCGCGCGCCAGATCCAGGGTACGCTGAATGGTCTCGGCGAACGCTGCGGCAACGCCAATCTGTGTTCGCTGATCCCGACCTTGCGGCTCAAGGGCGAATTCTCCGATTCATTCGAGATCGGCGTGACGGACGACAAGTTGGCGACATTGATGAAGGTGTCGCGGACGCTCGACGACATGCTCAACCGCGCGCCGAACCGCCACGCGCCCTATGTCGGGGAAAGTGCCTTCGTGACCAAGACCGGCATTCATGCCTCGGCCATGCTAAAAGACCCGCAAACCTACGAACATGTCTCGCCCGAAGCGGTCGGAAATCATCGCAAGGTTTTGGTATCCGATCAGGCCGGGCGTTCGAATGTCATCGCCGAACTCGACCGCGCCGGCATCGCCTATGACAAGAACGATCCAAGATTGGTCCGCCTGGTCGAGGAGTTGAAGGACCGCGAGGCCGCCGGCTACGCCTATGAGTCCGCCGATGCGTCGTTCGAGCTTCTGGCGCGGCGCACGCTTGGCCGCGTGGCTGGCTATTTCCGGGTCGAACAATTCGACGTCAATGTCGAACAACGCTACAACGCCAACGGCCAGCGTGTCACGGTGGCGATGGCCGTGGTCAAGGTCGATGTCGATGGCGAGAAACTGATCTCGGCAGCCGAGGGCAACGGTCCCGTCAATGCGCTCGACGTGGCGCTGCGCAAGGACCTCGGCAAATACCAGAAATACATCGAAGGCCTGAAGCTGATCGATTATCGCGTGCGTATCCTCAATGGCGGCACCGAAGCGGTGACGCGGGTGCTGATCGAGAGCGAGGACGAGGCGGGCGAACGCTGGACCACGATCGGCGTGTCGCCCAACATCATCGACGCCTCGTTTCAGGCGCTGATGGATTCGATCATCTACAAGCTGGTCAAGTCCGGTGCGCCGGCGTGAATTTGCGAGGGGAAAATTCGACGTCATTGCGAGCCAACGGGTCGCGCGAATGCGCGCCCGATGACAAGCTCCGCGAAGCAATCCATGGCGCAGCAAGCGGAGATGTGGATTGCTTCGTCGCTCCCGCTCCTCGCAATGACGGGTGGTGGATACCGAGGTACTCCGCATGATCGATCATATCTCCGTCGGCGTCACTGATCTCGAACGCTCGGCGCGCTTCTATGAGGCAACCTTGGCGCCGCTCGGCTTTTCCCGGTTGGTGACGCGGCCGGGCACTATCGGCTTCGGCAAAAGTTATCCCGAATTCTGGGTCAATTTGCGTACCGGGATGTCACCGGTCGATCCGGAGAGTGGCTGTCACATCTGTCTTCGCGCGAAATCGGCCGCCGAGGTCGATGCGTTCCATGCTTCGGCGTTGGGCAGCGGCGGCAGCTCCGACGGTGCGCCGGGCCTGCGGCCGCACGACCGTGTGCGTTATTATGCGGCGTTCGTCAGGGATCCGGATGGCAACCGCATCGAGGCGGTGACTTTCCCGCAAACGTGATGCTGCGGCAGTGGTCAGCGGCTAGAGCCTTTTCCGTTTCGATTGAATCGAAACGGGGCTCTAGATTCTTGATTTGACGCGTTTTCTTCACGCGAACCGGTCTCCACTTCGCTTGAAAACGCTTTAGAGGCGGCGTGCGATTTCGGGCGCCATTTCGGCGGTGCCCTCGGCTGCGCGAGCCGCCGCCTGCAATCGCGGCAGAATATCCTCGACGCGCTCGGCTTTCAGAATGTCGACCGTCAGGCTCGCTCGAATGAATTGCGTCGCGCGCATATGCGCAAGCAGTGCCAGCAGCGGCTCCCAGAAGCTCTCGATATTGGCAAGCAGCACCGGCTTGGCGTGACGGCCCAGCTGTTGCCAGGTGAGTTGCTCAACAAGTTCCTCAAGCGTGCCGATGCCGCCGGGCAGCGCCACGAAGGCGTCGGAATGCTCGAACATCAGCCGCTTGCGCTCGTGCATATCTGGCGTGACGATCAGTTCCTGAACGCGCTTGAGGGCGTTTTCCCGGGTGGTCAGAAAGTCGGGGATGATACCGGTGACCGTGCCGCCGTGATCGAGCACGGAGGTGGCCACCGCGCCCATCAGGCCGATGGAGCCGCCGCCATAGACGAGACGGATACCGTTTTCGGCAAGAATCTTACCGAAGCCTTTGGCGGCTTCTACAAAGCGGGGATTGGTGCCTGGGCCGGAGCCGCAGTAGACACAGACTGTCTTGATCGTGTTCATATGGATCATGTGGCATTGCAGCGTAAAACTCGTCAAGCCTTAATGGATTCGCCTGGCGAATGGAATCTATCCGCGGATGTCTGCAAATTGAGAAGAATTTGGGTCCCGCAAGGGTGTACGCTGCGCTCAAAGCCTCTATATGACTGCGGAATGTGGAACCTGAAAAAGCACGCGCCCGAGCGGCGCGCCTTGTTGTGCCGGGCTTAGCTCGATGGCTCATACTGATTCGGCCCGGGGTGCCAGCGAGGCGCCATCTCCCGACAAATCCTTCGGACAGGCGACCCTGACCGGGACGCTGGCGCATCTGTGGCCCTATATCTGGCCCGGCGACCGCGTCGATCTGAAGATGCGCGTGGTCTGGTCGGTGGTGCTGTTGCTGCTGGCGAAACTTGCGACGCTGGCGGTGCCGTTCACCTTCAAATGGGCGATCGATGCCTTGACCGGCGCCGATACCGCCCCGGTGCAGGCGTCGAACTGGGCGCTTTGGCTGATCGCTTCGCCCCTGATCATGACCTTAAGCTACGGCGGCTTGCGCGTGCTGATGGGGGTCCTGACGCAGTGGCGCGACGGAATTTTTGCGCGCGTCGCCATGCATGCGGTACGCAAGCTCGCCTATCTTACCTTCGTCCACATGCACGAGCTGTCGCTGCGTTTCCATCTCGAGCGCAAGACCGGCGGCTTGACGCGGGTGCTCGAGCGCGGACGCACCGGCATCGAAGTCATTGTGCGGATGGTAATCCTGCAACTTATCCCGACCATCGTCGAAGTTTCGCTGCTGATGGCGGTGCTGCTGTGGAAGTTCGACTGGCGCTACGTCGCCGCCACCATGGCCACGGTCGTGGTCTACATGTACTACACCTACATCGCGACCGAGTGGCGGATCGAGATTCGCCGCAAGATGAACGATTCAGATACCGACGCCAACGCCAAGGCGATCGATTCGCTTCTGAACTACGAGACGGTCAAATATTTCAGCGCCGAGGAACGCGAGGCCGCGCGCTACGACCGCTCGATGGAACGTTACGAGCAGGCCAGCGTCAAAACCTATACCTCGCTTGCCGTCCTCAACACCGGCCAGGCGATCATCTTCACCGCCGGTCTTACCGCGACCATGCTGATGTGCGCGTTAGGGGTCCGCAGCGGGCACAATACGGTCGGCGATTTCGTCATGGTCAACGCCATGATGATCCAGCTCTACCAGCCGCTGAATTTCATGGGCATGGTCTATCGCGAGATCAAGCAGGCGATCATCGACATCGAGAAGATGTTCAACGTGATCTCGCGCAATCCCGAGATCAGGGACATTCCCGGTGCCAGGCCGCTGATCGTGACGTCAGGCAATGTGCGTTTCGACAACGTGCAGTTCGCCTATGATCAGGATCGCCCGATCCTGAAAGGTCTCAGCTTCGAAGTGCCGGCCGGCAAAACGGTCGCGATCGTCGGGCCATCCGGCGCCGGCAAGTCGACCATCTCGCGCCTTCTGTTCCGCCTCTATGACGTTTCGAGCGGCAAGATTCTGATCGACGGCCAGGACATCCGCAACGTCACCCAGGCCTCGCTGCGCGCCTCGATCGGCATGGTGCCGCAGGACACCGTGCTGTTCAACGACACCATTCGCTACAACATTCGTTACGGCCGCTGGAATGCCACCGACGCCGAAGTGGAAGAGGCGGCGCAGCTCGCACAGATCGATGGCTTCATCCGCATGTCGCCGAAGGGGTACGAGACCCAGGTCGGCGAACGGGGCCTGAAATTATCGGGCGGCGAAAAGCAGCGCGTCGCGATCGCCCGCACCGTGCTCAAGGCCCCGCCGATCCTGGTGCTAGACGAGGCGACGTCGGCGCTCGACAGCCATACCGAGCAGGAAATTCAGGATGCGCTGGAGCGGGTGTCGCGCAACCGCACCTCGCTCGTGATTGCGCACCGGCTGTCCACGATTGTGGCCGCCGACGAGATCATCGTGCTCGATCAGGGCCGTATCGCCGAGCGCGGAACCCACGGCCAGCTTTTGGCAACCGGCGGGCTTTATGCCAGTATGTGGAACCGGCAGCGCGAGGCCCAGGAAGCGCGGGAGAAGCTCGCGCGGATCGCCGACGAGAACGAAGCGCCAAACCGCGCGCCGCCGCCGGTCGAAGACGTGCTGGTCACTCCGGCCGCCGCGGAATAATTTCTAAGAGAACGCCCTCCTTGCGGGAGGGAAAGATGACAGTGAGCCCTGATGTCGATCGCCAACTCCATCCGCGCGCAGATTCCACCCATTCATCAGGAGGGTTATCCGTTCATCGGCGGCTTTGCGCTCGCCAGCCTGATCCTGTTCTGGATCTGGACGCCGCTGGGCTGGATCGGCACGGGGCTGACAATCTGGTGCGCGCTGTTCTTCCGCGATCCGGTGCGGGTAACGCCGGTGCGGGACGGTATCGTGGTGGCGCCCGCCGACGGACGCGTCTCGTTGGTGACGCTGGCCTTGCCGCCGGCCGAGCTCGGCCTCGGCGACCGGCCGCTGCCGCGCGTCTCGATCTTCATGAGCGTGTTCAACTGCCATGTGAACCGGAGCCCGGTTGCGGGGCGGATCGATCGCATTGCATACCGGCCCGGCACCTTCATCAATGCCGAACTCGACAAGGCGAGCGAGGACAATGAGCGCAATTCGCTCGTCATCTCCACGCCCAACGGGCGCGTCGGCGTGGTCCAGATCGCGGGCCTGGTGGCGCGGCGCATCGTGTCGTTCGTGCGGGAAGGGCAGACGATCGGTGCGGGCGAGCGCTTCGGATTGATCCGCTTCGGGTCGCGCCTTGACGTTTATTTGCCCGAAGGAACCAAATCATTGGTCGCGGAAGGTCAAACGGCGGTCGCCGGAGAGACCGTTCTGGCCGACTTCAGGCTGAGCGATCAGGGGCGCACTTACCGCGCCGATTAACCATTCAAGGCGTCGAACCGTCCAGGCGACCGCCGCAATGGCGGAACCGCTCAGCGCTTGCTATATGTAGTCGGCCATGCCGTTCGATCCTAAATACCCGGAAATGCGTCGACGCCGGTTTCGCCCCATCCCGGTGCGGATGCTGGTGCCCAATTTCATCACGCTTCTGGCGATCTGCGCCGGGCTGACCGCGATCCGCCTGTCGACGGAAGGGCGGATGGAATTGGCGGTCGCGGCAATCGTGTTCGCCGCCGTGCTCGATGGCATCGACGGCCGCGTCGCCCGCATGATCAAGGGCCAGTCGAAATTCGGTGCCGAACTCGACAGCCTTGCCGATTTCGTCAATTTCGGCGTCGCGCCCGGGCTGATCCTTTATTTCTGGCAGCTGCGCGAGTTGAACAATGGCGGCTGGATCGCCGCGATGGTCTTCGCGATCAGCGGCGGTCTCAGATTGGCGCGCTTTAACGCGACCATGGACGATCCCAACAAGCCGGCCTATGCGGCGAATTACTTCACCGGCGTTCCGGCGCC
>Ga0116223_10006048_pt1 | contig 10016 bp, 13 predicted proteins | sample Sb_taG_3_FD_90092 | JGI IMG/M metagenome (GOLD analysis project Ga0116223, IMG submission 90092) | Peat soil microbial communities from Weissenstadt, Germany - Sb_50d_a_PC metaG | ecosystem: Environmental > Terrestrial > Soil > Wetlands > Peat | place: Germany: Weissenstadt | collected 2010-09-21 | reverse complement strand
GTGTGCCTGGTGGTCTACGGCACCGTAGTGCTGGGCCTGAGTGCGGCCCGCTTCCGCAAGACGCTGGACTAACGCATTAACGTGTCCATCGCTTTTCCCACCGCATCCGCATCGGTCGAAAGAGTGACATGGACAATCGGCCCCTCGCGGCGGACCTGCACGGAGCGAAGAACCGGCTCCAGCCGCGGGCTGGCCGCCCCGGCGAGCGAGACGATGGCGCGGAGTGTCTCTTCGAGCCGCTGCCCCTCGTCCGCGGTGCGGCTGGCGCCGGTCAAGTCGAGATCGATGCGTGAACCGAGCTTCGCCGTGAAGGTCGCGTAATCCACCAGGCGGAGCAGGCGATTCAGATTCGCCGCATTTCCCGTGAGCGGCAAAGTGACTCGGCCGCGGACCGCCGCCCAAATCTCCCCGCTTCCAGCAACGGCCGCGGCGTGGCCGAGCAGATCGGGCGCACCGGTTGTGCCGGTCTTGTGCTGCGCGATCGCGCTCCGGACCGCTTCGGCCTCGCCGGAGATCGCCAGGGTCGAGTCAATGAGTGTGGCCCCCGCCGGCGCTTCGCGGAACTTCCCCCGGGCGACGAAGACGAAGCTCTTGCCATCCCAGGTGACTAGTAGCTGCGACGCGTTGCGAAGCGGCTCGATGGCCATGCCTACCACAGGGGTCAGCTTCGGATAGAGGGGCGACGCGCGCAGCCGATCGAGATCGAGCCCGGCGGTCGCGACCGCCCCGGAAGTGACGCAGGAAGCCAGGCCCGGGTCAATGGCAGGAGCCGTGGCCGGGCGGCACGAGACAGTAATGGCGGCCGCGGCAGCCACCGCCGCGGCCACGCGAGAATAGGACACTACACCTTATGATCGCAGGTTCGGAGCCAAGCCCAGTCAGCGGTAGCGGCGCCACCTGCTCACCGGAACCGGTTTCCGGATCTCTTGTTGATGTCCGGGCGGAGTCGTTGTCCCGCAGTCGTTGCGCAGCTCGGTGGGGTCGCCTGCCGGCCCCGGACTAACACTATTGTCGATGCAGGGAATGGCGCTCAGATAGGTGTAGATGGCTTGGATGTCATAGTCGGTCAGGTTCGCAAAGGTTGGCCACGGCATGACTTGGAGAAGATCGCCGTCGGGGGTATACCCAGGTACAGTGGGAATGCAGATCGGGGGTGGTGTGGTGCCTGCGGTAATTGCCGCCAGTTGTGCTGCCGTACACGTTGGATGGACGTGATCGAAATCCGTGCCGGTTTTCAGGATCTGATAGAACTGTGCAAAAGTCATCCCCCCTTCCGGCACCCCATTCTTGTCGGGTGTCAAATTTCTTGCGATCATGTCTGGTCCTCCATACATGTTTGGTCCCGTTGGAGGCCCGACCGGACCGAAGTCCTGGCCCCCGCTCAAATAGACAGTCGGATCGACCTTCTTCGTTACGGGAACCTTGGTTCCAAGAAAAAAAATCCCCGACGCAACGTATGGGTTTCCGCCTGCGGCGTAATTGAAGTTCGGCGGTCCGCCACCGGTGTGGCAACCATTGCAGTCGCCTATGGCGTTGACCAGGTAGCTGCCCACTCCCACCATCTGCTGATCTTTTCCGGCCAGATTCAGCGGGACGGGCGCTATCGCAAGACCTACCTGGGCGAGCATCGCCTCGGTGTCCTGTGCTTGTACGTGTCGGAAGGGAATCGATAGACCCCCGATTACGATCCCAAAACAGGCAGCGGCTACCGCTCCCCGTAACGCAAATTTTCTCATCGTCATTTATACACACTCTCTCTCTATGGCGCGGAAGCCCCTTCCGGCCAGTGGACGAAGTTTAACACATGCGAAGTTCTTTTTTGCACTTTTTTCAAATCGAGAAATCGAGATCCACTCGACCCTCGTTGTGGAGTAATAGGCCGCAGCAACCAGGACTACTAGGCTAGTAGAGCTAGCGGGCCGGCTTCAGCTCAATCGAAATCATCTCGTATCGCGTCGTGCCAGCGTTTTCGAAGGAGTGAGTCTTGCCCCTGGCGGGCGAGAAAGCGGCGCGTCCCGTCTCCTGGTCGTCGTCGCTCATGGTGCCATCGGCGAGGAATTCGCGAATTTTCGATCCATGCACCACCACGTAAACATGGTCCAGGGAATGTGTGTGGACCGGAGACCGGTCGCCGGGCTGCAGCACCCAACGCTGAACTTTCACCTTCGCATTGTCCACCACGACTTTGGGCGGCACAATCTTCTCGCTGGGGCGCTGCGCCAACAGCGCAAACGTCAACGCGCCCAGCAACCCGCCCAACAACCCGCCTGCAAAGAAACGTTTCACCGGAGCACCTCCTATACGCTCAGAAGCTGACGCGCGCCGCCAACTGAACGTTCCGGGAAGCGCTGCCCGAGTAGAGGCCGGTGATCTGCCCGAAGCTGGCGCTGGTCACGCTGGTATTGGGGTCGCCGAAAAACGGCATATTGAGGAAGTTGAAGGCTTGGGCTTCGAGCCGGAACTTCACGCGTTCGGTGACCGCGGTATCCTTGCTGAGGTCGACATGCCACATCCCGATTCCGGGCCCCTGCAGGTTGGCGAGGGCGCTGGAAGTATGTTGCAGGGTGATCGGCGCCAGCGGCACAAACTGCGACGTGTCGAACCAACGGAGCACCGTGTGCGGATTGTCGCTCGAAGTACTCACTCTCTCGGCGCTCAGAACCCGGGGCCTGCCCCGGCGTGTAAGTGCCGGTCCGACTCACTTGCCAGCCTCCGGCCACGCGCTTGAGCAGCGGATTCGCGGGTGCACAAATCTTCTTCCCTGGCCAAAGGGCAGCTCGTACAGACCGGACACGGTGAAATCCTGCGGGTGGCCGCTGCCCGAGATCACGCTTTCGGGGGAAGCGTCGTCCATGTTGTGATAGGCGGTGTTTTGCAGGTACTTGGAAAAGTTTTCGAGCAGGCGCTACGGCCCACCTTCGACATCGTGAACGAGTCTTTTTTCGCCCTGCAGTTCTGGATCACCTATCACTCCCGTCTCCCGACGTTCAATTATGCGGACGAGCATTTGCATTCCCGCACCATGGCGAAGCGGTATCCCGGAGAGACCAAGTACAAGGACCTGGAGGACCGCCTGGCGAAGCCCGATGCGGTGCTGTTGGAACAGATCCTGGCGGAGAAGGACGACGCCATCGCGCGGGCGCACGGCGCGCTCCAGCATCTGCGGAACGCGAAGGCGCAGATCACGGGCGAAACAGTACGACGACCTCTACTGGCGCCTGAGCCTGGCGGAGCGGACTGCCCTCGTGTGGAAGCTTCACGCCGAGGCGCTCTTCGGTTACAAGGTTCTGGCATCGGGACACGGCGTGCCCGGCCTGGTGGAACGGGTGGAGCGGGCACTCAACGCGCTACAGGCCGAAGCTGCGATCAGCCGCGCGGATCCGCAGATCGGAGCGGCCCCTCCGGCCTCGGCCGCCGAGATTCGCGAATTCACGGATTTGGAGGCACGCATGTCCAAGGTGGCCAGGTAGGGAAGAGCGCGACCGGCGGCGTTTTTCGATTCGCGAAATTCGCCGTCAAGTTTGTTAAAATCAGGAGTGCGGGCCACCCTAGCTCAGTTGGTAGAGCGGCTGATTCGTAATCAGCAGGTCTCCGGTTCAAGCCCGGAGGGTGGCTCCAGAAATCCTGGAAAATTCAGAAGTTAACCAGCCGGTTCCCTCCGGGGCGAAGGCTTTTGTTTTGCCACCTGAGACAAAACTGAGAACGGAGGAGTTGGCTGTGCCAGAACCCAGCAGTCTCAGGTAAACGACTGTGGGAGAGAAAGTTGCCCCGGATTAACCCGCTCTTTCGACATGCCCGCCCTGCCCAGAAACCGGCCGTTCTCAGGCTTCCAACAACTGTTGACGCCTGGCGTTCTCAAGCACGTGCAAATGAGCGGCGTGGAGTGATTCGATTGGCGTGTCCGAAAAACGGGCCTGCCTGATTAGCAGCAGGTCGCCCGACGCCAGCAGTCGCACTGCTTCAGCGCCGCGACGGTGATGGAGTTCGAGCCGGACCGGTTCCAGGAGATGGCCGGCTTGGTCTGTCATTACAACGGCTCGGAGTTTCACTACCCCGGGTTATGTCGTGTCTGCCCATCGGGCGCGCATAGCTTCACTCGCAGGCGCGCGACGGTGCCGCCAAGCATTATAGTAATCGCGTTAGAGTATAGAGTATAGGAATGTCCAAAATCCTGATCATCGGCGGGTGGGAAACGGGCGGCATCCTGACCCTGCAAAGCGGCATGCCTGGCTATTTTGACGATCGGCGGTGTGGATAACGCCAGCACAGCCGAAGGCGGCTATGACCGCCCCAACGCCACGGGCGTCAGCCCTATCTCGCCAACCCCACCCCCTCCAGATATTGGAACCTGACTGCCTTTACCGAAGCTCCTCCCGGACAGTTCGGCAATGCCGGGCGCAATTCTATTCAAGGTCCGGAAATTATCGGACTCGACGCCGAAATAAACAAGCAATTCCGCATGGCATACAAGGAAGGCCACGTGCTACAGTTCGGTTTGAGGCTCTTAACGTTATGAACCACCCGAACTGGGCTATGCCCACTCTGAATGTTCTGTCGGTGGCGGCGCAACCTGGAATGCCGAGTACGGTTGCCCATCAGAACTTCGGAGTGGTGTCGGGCACATCCACCAGTATGCGCCAGATTCAGTTGGGGCTGAAGTACTCGTTCTGATTCGGAGGATGCCGTCGCGAACGGACAAATTAATCTGAAACCGTCGTTCAGTCTTGTCGCACAAGAAGGGAGCACTTATGAGAATCTTGACGTTGGCGCTGCTTGGCTGCGGGCTGTGCTGGGGACAGGCGGCAGACGAATGCAAGCCTTCCTCGCTCAATATTCCGGGGGCGCCATACCCCTGTGTGTATCCGGATCGCCGCGTGGCCTTCCGCGTGGCGGCGCCGGATGCGCAGAAGGTGCAAGTGCGGTTGGGCGGGACCCACGATATGACCCGGGGCCCGGACGGTCTGTGGACGGTCGCGATACCGCCGCAGGTAGTCGGATTCCACTACTACAGCATCGTGGTGGATGGCGCGGTTGTCGCGGATCCGGCGACCCGAACCTTCTTCGGCTCGGGATGGGACAACAGCGGGATCGAGATTCCGGAGCCGGATACCGATGCGGCCTACTACTCCGCCAAGGACGTGCCACATGGCCAAGTGGGCCAGCGCTGGTATTACTCCAAGGTCACGGGCAAGTGGCGCCGCTGCTACGTGTACACGCCGCCGGACTACGACGCCAATCCGCGCACGCGCTACCCGGTTCTCTACCTGCTTCACGGGTGGGGCGAAAACGAGCAGGGCTGGCACACGCAGGGCCACGTCGATTTCATCATGGACAACCTCATCGCGGAGAAGAAGGCCAGGCCGATGCTCGTCGTCATGGACAACCTGAACGCGGTGAAGCCGGACGAGGACGCGAGCCTGTATGCGGCACGGGGCATCATTGCCCGGCGCTCGATGGCGGATGTCGCGCCAGCCCCGGGCGGACGGGGCGCCGCGCCTGCCGGAGGCCGCGGCGGGTTTCCCACGAACTGGGGCGGCGTGTTCACCGAGACGATGCTCACCGATCTCATCCCCATGATCGAGCGAACGTATCGCGCCGCGCCCGGCCGCGAGAACCGCGCGATGGCTGGGCTATCGATGGGCGGTATGCAATCGTTCCTGACGGTCCTCTCGAACCTCGATAAGTTTGCCTACCTCGGTGGCTTCAGCGGCAGCAGCGGCGGCCGGGGCGGATTTGATCCGAAGACCGCCAACAACGGTGTATTTGCGAACGCCGGCGCGTTCAATCAGAAGGTGAAGGTCCTTTTCCTGGGAATCGGCTCCGTAGAAGGCCCTGGCACGAAGAATTTCAGCGAGGAGTTAACCAAGGCCGGGATCAAGAACGTCTATTTCGAGTCGCCCGGCACGGCCCACGAGTGGCTGACGTGGCGCCGGTGTCTAAACGATTTCGCTCCACGGCTCTTCAAATAAGGGCCGATTGATGCATCGTGGAGCTCAGCGATGCCCGGGTTAAAGGGATAACGGATCTGCCTGTGTGGGCGGGTGCAACTCGCAGCCGGCCCTTATTTTCCAAAACTGGGTGCAGTACCACTTGATCAATTCTCCCGATTCCCAGAAGAGTCGAAACGCGACGGTCCGATCGGCGTGCACCTCGGGCGAGACCGGGATATTGTTGGTGTCCTCATAATAGGGCGCCGGACCTGGCTGGCCGAAGCCGGTGCCGGCAGTGATGCAGCACAGAGCGGCGGCGCATAGAAATCGCACGTGGAACCTCCTTCTACGGCAGAACGTTGTAGATCGCTTGCATGTTTATGGCTTGAGCCCGTTAGGTTTGAACTCGCCGCCCTTCACCAGAAGATCGAGTATTTCTCTCGTTCTCGCGGGGCATGCCCTTCCTTTCTGGGGCGTTAAGTTGTCGTGCTCGGATTCGATCATGGGCAGCGGCTCTTTGGGTCCGGGGATCTGGTTTAGCGCCGTCCAGACCCCGGCAGGGGGCGAAATCGTGTCGATGAAGCCCATGCCCGCAAGCACCGGCGCCTTGATGCGCGAGGCAAAATTGACAGTGTCGAAATAGAGCGCGGTCTTCATCACATCCGGGTTGTCCGGCGGCCAGTTGGGGTAGCCGGCTTTGCGGCCGTGAAGATCTCCGTTGGTATCCGCGCCGGCCGGCACGCAGACCAGCGCCGCGGTGATCTTCTCGGGCCGCAGGCCGGCGAGCACGAGACTCTGTTGTCCGCCCATGCTGCCTCCTGTGAGGACGATCGTTTTGCCATCCCAGTCGGGCCGCGTCAACAGGTAATCCAGGGCCCGCGAGTCGCGCAGGTACATGTTCAGAAAATACGATTTCTCGCGATCGGTGTTGCCGACGGTCTGATAGTTGCGCGCGACGTTTCCGGATGGATCGGACGGCAGCTTGTCGTGCGAATCGACGTTGATAAACAGCCAGCCTTCGGCGGCACGCTGCGCGGCGCCGCTGGCGTTCAACGCGTACACGCCGGCATACTGCAATTGGATGAGCGCGGGAAATTTGCCTTCCTTGGCGGGTCTGGCGATGTAGCCATGCGTTTGGGATCCGAGGGCGTCCAGTACGAACATACTCAACTCGACGCCCGGCACATCGGTCTGGACCTTGGTGAGGACGGGGTTGACAGGGACCTTTTCCTGTGCGGCGAGTTTGGCCTCCCAGAATGCGTCGAAATCGTCGGGACGCGGCGTCGAGAGCCCGATTTTCGCCGGCGCGACGGCGGCGCCGACCGCGTAGAGTCCGTTGTTGCGGCCGGTGTTGCCTCCCACATAACCGGACGCGGCGCCACGGGCGGGACCGGCAGTCGGGGGAGGACTCGCGGAGCCTGCCGCTGCGTCCGGTACGGACGCAGCGGCAACAACGTCAGCGTACGGTTCTATGGCGACGTAGATCAGCTCGGGCTGGTCGCCGGTGATTTCGATCTTGTCCTTGGCCGAGGAAAGATCGGGGCCCGGGGAAAGATCGAGCTTGCCTTCCTTGAGAACCACCGCGTTATTACGCCGGATGGTCCACTTGTACGCGTAAGTGGGCGTCACCGGACCTGGTGTTACCGTCCAGCCAACGGTTTCGCCGACGTCATAGGTGCCGCTGGCGTGGTACGGCGTGAAGGTAAGCTGCTGGTCGATCGGGCCCCGCTGCGCGAAAGCGAACGGAGCGGCGGCCAAGACGGCGAATAGGAAGCGCGCGCGGATTCGAGTCATGACAATCCTCGGTTGCCTCACTTTACTGCAGCAACCACGCTCACGGTGAACCCCTTCAGCGGTTTATCCGCAGCGTCGAGAAAGCGGGCGCAGAAGTCGGTGGCACCTCCGCCGTTGATGACGGCGGCGCGCACGATGTTCGGCCCCTTGTTGAGCGTAAGGCGTTTGGAGACGCCATCATCGATAACGGTCTGGCGATCGCCGTAGATGCCGATGACTTCGTTGCCGTTGACCCACCAGACCGAAGCCGCGTTGGAGCCGACGGCCAGACGCACGCCGCGCATCTCCTGCGGGCAGTTGACGATGGTGACGGCCCAGAACAGAACGTCGGATGTCGGCTTGCCCAGTGCGCGCGCGAAGTGATAGAGGTTGACGTTGTAATTCTTCGTGTCCACGGCGTGCCAGGTGAATTGCGCGTCGCCGACCGCCACCTTGTCGCCGTCGTGTGAAATGACCGTGAACTGGTTGGGAAAATACTCCTTTTTGACGGCCGCTTGGACGGCGCTGTCGGTGAGTCCATTGACGCCGATCGGTTCCAGGAGCAGCCAGCGCTGGATGAAGCAGTCGGCGCCGGGCGCTTTTTGCGGTGATGCGGGACTCGTCAGTGTGGGCGCTGGAATTTGAGCAGCGGCGATCGCCAGAAGTGCCGGGATGGCCAAAACGGCGACTGCCGGTATGCGGTGTTTGTGGACCGAACTCATGGAAGACCCTCGTCTACGGCGTCTTGAACAGCCAGCGCTGCTTCTCGCTTTTGGGATCGAACTTCGACAGCGTCGCGAAACTGCTGCCCACGGCCGAAAGAACGAGCGTTTCTTTGGAATTGGGTATCGACTTGGGCATGATGCGCCACGTGCCGTCGGCAAGCTGGTCCATCCGCCACAGTTGTTCGGGCCCGCCCGTGAAGGCCGGCAGGACGACTAATTCAGCGTCCCCGGTGGCGGCCAGCGCACGGTCCGTGCCGGCGATGGTGATCTTGAAATACGGCGAGCCGGGGTAGCCGCCGGCGTTGGGGACGGCTGTAATCGCCCACTTCTGCTGGGCCTGACACAGGTAATTGGCCATGCGGACGTCAAGATTGCCCGCGGGCCAATTCTTCGAAACCTCCGCGACATCCTGCGGCGGAATCGGGGAGCCAGTGCCGGCGAACATTCCTGGTCCACCCCCTGGTCCGGCGCCACGGCCTGCTCCCGGCCCCGCTCCAGGGCCAACCCCCGGTCCGCCGCCTCTACCGCCCCTGCCGCGCCGGCCTCCGACCGGCATACCCTCCACAGCAAGCTCGAGCGCCGTACCGGTGCGCACGGATTCGATCTCGAAGGCGCCTTCCTTCAAGTTCTCGCCGGCAACGGGCCAGCCGTCTTTCCACAGCAGCGGGCGGATATCCAGCACGCTGGCGCCGCCCCTGTCCAGGTCGGCTTCAAAGTGGGCGGAAAACTTCTGCACGCCGTCGCCGAGATCGAGGAGACCGAAATGGCCGGCGCCAACCACACGGCCGCCGGAGCCGACGAACAGCTTTCCGCCGCCTTGGATCATATCGACCCCATCGTTGTCGAGGAAGGGGACGGTAACTTTCTTCGCGCGGCCCACGCGTATGTTGTAGCCGGAGTCGGCCCCGCGACAGCAACTGCCGTGCGTGGCCAGCAGGTAATACCAGCCATCGTGATAAATCATGTCGGACGCTTCGCAGTTGATGGCGAGGTTGCGGGGCTGGTCGTTGGGGTTGAGGCGCTTACCCGTCTTGGGATCGAGCTCGACCAGCCGGATGTAGCCGAAATAAGAGCCATAGACCAGCCACAGCCTGCCGTCGGTGGGATCCAAAAAGACGCCCGGATCGATGGCATTCGAGTCTTCGACGCCGTCTGACGAGGCGACCACGCCGCCTTCCTCCCATTTGTAGTCGGGGGAATCCGGGTCGAGGGTCTTGTTCGATATCATATTGATGGCGGCTTTGGGCTGCGCCCCGATGTTCGCGGCTACATACACGTAGTAGCGGTCGCCGAGGTGAATGACGTCGGGGGCCAACCCGCGGCGCGGGAGCGCTGTGCCGCGTCTCCAGGTCCAGCCGTCATCAGAAACCAGGGAAGAACCGCCGGTGCCGTAGGTGTAGTATTTGCCGTTGCACCGCACGACCGTGGAGGGGTCGTGGATTCCGATTTGGCCGTCTAGCGCCAGGACAAGGGAAGCCAGCGCGAGAACGGTTGCCAGAAGAGCGTATTTCATAGGACTTGGGTGAATCCTCCTTTACGGCAGGTGCTACACCTTCATTTCCCATCCCTTGCGAAGGAACGGTTTGAG
>Ga0116223_10006042_pt1 | contig 10024 bp, 9 predicted proteins | sample Sb_taG_3_FD_90092 | JGI IMG/M metagenome (GOLD analysis project Ga0116223, IMG submission 90092) | Peat soil microbial communities from Weissenstadt, Germany - Sb_50d_a_PC metaG | ecosystem: Environmental > Terrestrial > Soil > Wetlands > Peat | place: Germany: Weissenstadt | collected 2010-09-21 | reverse complement strand
GGCCGCCCCCGGACCTGATCCGAGGGTCGCCGGCCACCATCTCCCGCCATAGCCGGTCTTCAGACGGGCGTTCTAAAAGCACGCCCTATCGGGGGAAGGAGAAACCTCAATTCGCCAATCCTACCTGTCTCCGCGCGAGCGCGACGGCGTCGGTCGCGGTCGCGCCGTAGCCGTCGGCGCCGATCTCCGTCGCGTACCTCTCGTTGAGCGGCGCGCCGCCGACGAGCACCTTGACGGAACGGCGGAGCCCCGCCTCCCGGATCGCGTCGATCGTCGTCTTCATCCCCGTCATCGTGACCGTCAGCAGCGCGGAGAGGCAGAGGATCTGGGGCTGATGCTCGCGGATCGCTTCAACGAATGTCTGTGGCCTCACGTCCGTGCCGAGGTCGTGAACCTTGAAGCCCGACCCCTCGAGCATCGAGACGACGAGGTTCTTGCCGATGTCGTGCAGATCGCCCTTGACCGTTCCGGCGACGATGACGCCGACGGGCTGCGCCCCAGCCGCTGCGAGCAACGGCCTCAAGGGCTCCATCGCCGCCTGCATCGCCCGTCCGGCGAGCATCAGTTCGGGAACGAAAAATTCCTCGTCCCGGAAGAGAATGCCGACCTCGTCCATGGCGGGGATCATGGTTTCGCTGATCAGCGTCAAGGGGTCGGCGCCCCCGGCCAGCTCCTCCTCGACGAACGATTTCGCCAGCGGCGGCTTGCCGTTTACGATCGCATCGAACAGCCTTTGCGAGAATGCCATCGTGGGCCTCCCATGGCGCCGCTCGCCCCCAAAAAGGGCGTTTGCTTGACCGGCTGCCCGTTCGCGGTCAGCATGATCAACACAAACTCTGCCATGACCAGCTCGCGCCATATTGTGCCACAGCCGACGCTGCATGACCATGTGCTTTGGCCGGTCTCCCCGGAACCTGGCCGCCAAATCCCGGGGCAATCGGTGAGTTCGCCCGTGTTCAGGAGCTGCGCTGGCGCCGGTAACTGTCCCGCATCTCCCGCTTGAGCACTTTACCTGCGACGTTGCAGGGGAAGGCGTTCATGATGACAACGTCGCTCACCCGCTGAAACTTGGCGTCCACCCGGCCGTTGGTCCATAGCTTCAACGGTTCGGGTTCGATCGTCTCTCCAGGGTGCAGCACGACGGCCGCCACCGGTGTTTCTCCCCATTTTTCGTCGGGAACTCCAAACACAGCCACTTCGGCCACCGAAGGATGCTGGATCACCACTTCCTCAATGTCCCTGGGATAAACATTGACTCCGCCGGTGATGATCATGTCCTTGATCCGGTCGACCAGGAAGAGATAGCCGTCCTCATCCACATAACCGGCGTCGCCGGTGTGCAGCCAGCCGTCAATTATGGCCTGTTCGGTCAGGTCGGGACGTTTATAGTAACCCGCCATCATTGTGGGGCCCTTGCCGCAGATTTCACCCACCTCGTCAGGGGCGCACTCCGTGCCGTCCGCCCGCAGGATGCGCATCTCAAAGAAGGATGATGGCGCCCCCACTGACCCCTCTTTGCGGATGGCGTCATGCTTGTCGAGCACGGTCATGAAACCTTCGGTCAGCCCGTAGAGCTCATAAAACTTGCCTGGCAGCAATTCATTCAGCCGATGCTTGTATTCCCGCAGTAGTGGGCCGCCGACATTGTGGATCATCTCCAGGGACGCCAGCGCCTTGGGGGTGAAGGCCGGGCTGTTGAGCACCGCGACAATCTGGGATGGCACCATGACGGTATGGGTCACCTGTTCCCGTTCGATATCCCGGATCACCCGCTCCGCATTGAACGCCTCGTGAAGTATATACGTGCCGCCCAGGTACATCCAGGGCATCAGATCCAGCATGGCGCCGTTGAAGACAATGGCGCCGGCGTGCAGGCACACGCTCTCCGGCGTCATCCGCCAGGCCGAACCGAACAGCGTGCAGTACATGGCGCGCACGTAGTGAGTATGGACGATGCCCTTCGGGGCGCCCGTGGTGCCGCTGGAGTACATGATATTGTACACGTCCGCGTCAGTCAGGCCGGGATCCGGGGGATTCTCTTCAGCCGCCCCCGTGGTGAAGTCCTCATAGGTGCGAAAACCCCGCGGCGCCTCCCCTTGACAGCCCACCAGCACGAAGCGGTCGGCCCGTAGCGCCGGCAGCTCTCCGCGAATCCGGTCCAGGGTTTGGGCGAACGATGCCTCCGCGAGCACGGCGACTGAATCGGAATCCCGCAGCAAGGTCGCCAGCCCATGGTCCTGCAGCAGAGTGCTCATGGGGACAATGACGATGCCGGTCTTGGCCGCAGCCCAGTAGGCGGTCATCAACTCGAGACAGTTGGGCAGAACAGTGGCGATCTTCTCGCCCTTGGCGACGCCGTTGGCCAGCAGGGCGTTCGCCAGGCGGTTAACGACGGCGTTCAGTTTTTTGTAGGTCAGCCGCTGGTCGCCCACCACCAGCGCCAGATGATCAGGCCGGTAGCGGGCGTGACGCGGCAGCAGTGCCCCAATGTTCATGGATAATTCCTCCAACCCGTTGTCGTTACTTAAGCAAGCCGTCGCCGCTATTATCGCGGGGAATGATCCGTTTAGCCACCGTGCCTGATTCTGCCCAAGCGCCTGGGCCGTCTCCGGTGGTCCCTGAGAGAGACGTCCCGGCGCCACCGTGGACGCGCGCGCGCTTGGCGAGAAGCCACGCACGCTAACCCGTATGAAGGGTGTGCTGACTCTATTCTTGACGGCGATAAGGCCATTTTGCGCGCGGTGAACGCCCAACTCGCGCTGCGGCCACCGGGCTATCCCGTGTCCGCCGACGCCGCGCGCCTCCGCCTTCGGCCGCGCTCGCTTGCGGGCTCCTTGCGCGCCGGCAGGTCGATCCGCTTGGCCAGGTTCGGAAAGGCGTCCTCCTTGTTGGGGAACGCCATCGCGGCGACGAAATGGCGCTGGAAGGCGGGCTCGATGGCGGTCTCGATCTTCTCGATCCGACGTGCGACGCCCTCGATCTCGGTCCGCGCGGCGAGGTTGAGAAGCGCGATTCGCGCGCCGGTTCCGGCGGCGTTGCCGGCGCTTGCCACCTTGGCGAGATCGCAGTCGGGGATGAGGCCGAGCGTCATCGCGTAGAGGGGATCGATGTGGCTGCCGAAGGCGCCGGCGAGGGTTATGCGCTCGGGCGCGGCGCCGGCGCGGCCGATCAGAAGCTTCGCGCCCGCATAGAGCGCGGCCTTGGCGAGTTGGATCGCGCGCACGTCCATCTGGTAGATGAGGAGCCGCGGCGCGCCCTCGCTCAGCACATAGGCGAAGGTGCGGCCGACCTGTTCGACCCGCTTCGTTCGCTCCGCGAGCTCGCCGTCGATGACGCCGTCCTCAGAGACGATCCCGGACAGGAACATCTCCGCGATCGCCTCGATGATGCCGGAGCCGCAGACGCCGGTGACGCCGAGATTCGCCGTCGCCTCCGCGAAGCCGGGCTCGTCGGACCAGTGATCGCAGCCGATCACCTTGAAGCGCGGCTCGAGGTTCAAGCGGTCGATGCGCACGCGTTCGATCGCGCCCGGCGCCGCGCGCTGGCCGCAGGAGACTTGAGCGCCCTCGAAGGCCGGGCCGGTCGGTGAGGAACAGGCGAGCAGCCGCTCGCGGGCGCCGAACACAATCTCGGCGTTGGTGCCGACGTCGACGAGAAGAGTCAGCTCGTCCTTGAGATGCGGACCCTCCGACAGCACGACTCCGGCGGTGTCCGCGCCGACATGGCCGGCGATGCACGGCAGCGCGTAGGCGAAGGCCCCCGGCGCGACGTCAAGGCCGAGCTCGCGCGCCCGCGCCTCATAGGCGCCGTCGATGGTCAGCGCGAAGGGGGCGCCGCCGAGCTCGGTCGGATCGAGGCCGAGAACGAGGTGGTGCATGATCGGATTGCCGACCAATGTCACTTCGAGGATTTCGCTGCGCGCGACGCCCGCTTCGCGCGCAGCCTCGCCGATGAGATTGTCCATGGCCTCGCGCACTGTGCGCGTGAGCTCCTTGTCGCCGCCCGGGTTCATCATCACGTAGGAGACGCGGCTCATCAGGTCTTCGCCGAAGCGGATTTGCGGGTTCATCGCCCCGCAGGAGGCGACGACCTCGCCGCTGACGAGATCGCAAAGGTGCGCCGCGATCGTCGTCGAGCCGACGTCGATGGCGACGCCGTAGGCGCGCTCAGTGAAGCCCGGCGTGACCGCCACGATGTCGCGATCCTTTCGCAGCGCCGCGGTGACTTTCCATCCTCCCGCGCGCAGCGTCTTTTGCAGGCCTGCGAGCGTGACGAGATCGGCGTTCGTCTCGGCGAGGCCCCATTGCTGGCTGAGCGCCTGTTGCAAGCGGCGGAAATCGCTCGACGGATCGTGCATGTCCGGCTCGGCGACCTCGACGTAGTGGAGGCGCACGACGGGATCGATTTCGATTGCGCGCGTCTCGGCGCGCTTGCGCACGACCTGCCGGTGGACCTGGCTTTCCGGCGGCACGTCGATGACGAGATCGCCGCAAATCCTGGCCTGGCATCCGAGCCGCCGTTTGGCGGCGAACGGCCCGCGCTTGTCGGCGTAGCGCTGCTCGACCTCTCCCCATGGCGTCAAGTGATCGGGGCCGGAGCGAATCGCGTGTTTGGCGAAGGCGCCTTCGGCGACATCGACCTGGCAGCGCCCACAAATGCCCCGCCCGCCGCAGACCGAATCGAGATCGACGCCGAGCGTGCGGGCGGCGGCGAGCAGGCTCGTCCCGTCGGGGAACTCGCCGCGCTTGCCCGAAGGCGTGAAGACGACGCGATGCGCGCTCAATCTCAAGCGCTCAAACTCGGGCGCGCCGGCGTCCCTCGCGCCGCCCGCCGCCGCCCGCGCCCGCCTCTCCCTCCGGCGCGGGCTCGCGATATTTGCGGATCCAGGCCCCGCAGTTGGGATCGTGGCCCATCACCACGTCGGCGCCGAGAATCGCCTGGATGTCTTCGGCGTGCAGCGGATTCATGATCGCCGACGTCAGGCCGGCGCCGATCATCATCGGCAGGAAGGTGGCGGCCAAGCCCCGGCGGTTGGGAAGGCCGAAGGAGAAGTTCGACGCGCCGCAGCTCGTGTTGACCTTGAGCTCGCCGTGCAGACGGCGCAAAAGATGCATGAGCCGCGCGCCGGCGTCGCCGATCGCGCCGACCGGCATGACCAGCGGATCGACGACGACGTCTTCGCGCTTGATCCCGTGATCCATCGCCCGCTCGACGATCTTCTTGGCGACCGCGTAGCGGACGTCCGGGTCCTCCGAGATGCCGGTCTCGTCGTTGGAGATCGCGATCACCGCGGCGTCGTATTTCTTGACGAGGGGCAGGACGCGCTCGAGGCGCTCCTCCTCGCCGGTAACCGAATTGACCAGCGGCCGGCCCTTATAGACCGCTAGGCCCGCCGCGAGCGCCTCGACAATCGAGGAATCGATCGAGAGGGGCGCATCGACCGTCTCCTGCACCAGCTTGACGCATTCGGCGAGAATTCGCGGCTCGTCGGCGAGCGGAATGCCGGCGTTGACGTCGAGCATTTGCGCGCCTGCTTCGACCTGAGCCAGCGCCTCTGCGACGACGCGGCTATAGTCGCCCGCCGCCATCTCGGCGGCGAGCGACTTGCGCCCGGTCGGATTTATGCGCTCTCCGATCATGACGAAGCGGCGCTCAAAGCCGATCACGACCTCTTTCTTGGCGGAGGAAACGACGGTGTCGGTCATGGGTGAATAGTCCTTTAAGGGTCGGCGATAGGCGAGCCCTCACCCCCGACCCCTCTCCCAGAGGGAGAGGGGAGCGCGCCCCCTTCGAGAAGGTGGCCGGCGCCGGCCGGCCGGATGAGGGCGTCTTGAGGCAACTATCCCGCCTCCAAGCTCTCGACCGCCTGCATCTTCGGGATGAAGTCGCGCCGCCAGGGCGCGCGGCCCCGCAGCACGCCGGACTCGTGGACGATTTCGGCGACCGTCTGCTCTTGCCTATACGCCATCACATGGACCCCCGCGACGCCCGGCTCCTCGCGCAACTCACGGATCATCTCGATGCAGATGCGCTTGCCCTCCGCCTTCTGATCGGCCGCGCGGTCAAGCCGGGCGACGACCGCGTCCGGGATATGCACGCCGACGACATTGGCGCGCATCCAACGAGCCGCCTTTGCGGAAGCAAGCGGACCCACGCCGACCAGGATGAAACATCGCTTGTCGAGGCCCATGTCGCGCGCCTTGGCCATGAAGCTCTTCAGCATCGGCAAATCGAAGCAATATTGCGTCTGAACGAACTGCGCGCCCGCGTCGATCTTCTTGGCCAGCCGGATCACGCGAAAATCATGCGGCGGGGCGAACGGATTCTCGGCGGCGCCGAGAAAAACGCGCGGCGGCATGGTCAGTTTCCGGCCCGACAGGAACCGCCCCTCGTCGCGCATCGCGCGGATGATCGAGAGCAGCGAGATCGAATCGAGATCGAAGACGGGCTTGGCCTCCGGGTGGTCCCCGCATTGCACGCCGTCGCCGGTGAGACAAAGCACGTTGCCGACCCCGAGCGCCGCCGCGCCGAGAACGTTGCCCTGGATGGCGATGCGGTTATAGTCGCGGCAGGAAATCTGCATGACCGGCGAATAGCCGATGCGCGTCAAGATCGCCGAGACCGCGACGCTCGACATATGGCAGTGCGCGCCCGAGCCGTCAGTGGCGTTGATGCCGTCGACCCAGCCTTCAAAATTGCGCGCCCGCACCTCGACGTCCTCGAGGTTGGCCGAATCCGGCGGACTGAGCTCGGCGGTGACGGCGAATTCTCCGCGACGCAGCACGCGCTCGAGCCGCCCGCGCGAGGAATGGCCGGGCAGGTCGACGAGAGGGGCGGCCGGATCCGCGCCGATGTCATGGGGGTGAGGGAGCGGGGCGGCCGTCATCGCGGCGCCTTGGCCTTCTCGCGCGCCAGCCGCATCCAGGTCGAAGAGCCTTTCAGCGCGTGATTGATCGGCGGCAGAACGTCGGCGATCGAACCGCCTTCGCGCATGCGAAGGCTTCCCTCGTAAGCCTCAGCCCAGACGCAGCGCATATCGGGATAGACCTCGCAATTGCCGTCAGCCCGGACGCCGCCGCACGGGCCGTTGCGCAGCGCTTTCGGGCAATTCATCGGGCACGACATGCCCGTCTTCGACAGAACGCAGTCGCCGCACATGCGGCAGTCGAAGAGCAAGCCCTTGACGCCCGCCTCCAAGGCTCCCACCGGACGTTCGAGGCGGTGAAATCCGATGCGCGCAAGGATCGGCGCGGCGATGGCGAGCGCCGTTTCGAAGCTCCGGTAGAGGCGCTCCATGAAGCCGGAATGACGGACGCTCCAGGTCCTCATCCATGGATCGCGCTCCGGCGGCGGCCGCTTGCCGCGCGGCTCGAAGGCGGACGGCGTCAGGAACGCGGTCAAGGCGAGCCTTCGCGCCCATCGTGCTTGGCCAGGACCGCCAGGCGGTGGGTGTCGTATTCCTTCTCCAGGCGCTCGGCGGCGGCGTCCGCTTCCTTTTCCAAATCATCGCCGCAGGGGACCGGCTGGCTGCGCCGCCATTCGCCGAGATAGGCGTCGTCGCTCTTCGCGCCGCCGTGCATCGCCGCCGCGTCGATGGCGCGGATGAAACGCTCGGACAATTCGCGCTTGGCGGACGAACGTCCGGCCTTGACGATGACCTGGCTCGGGATGTCGCGCCAGTAAAGGATGGTCAGGCTGGCCATGGCGCCTCCCTCTCGCGCGTCTTGCTCTCAACCGTCGCGCCGTCGAGGAAAGCGCGGAGCCGGCCGAGGCCGGTGAAGCGGCGCTCATAGGCGAGGCCCAGTCTGTCGGCTGCCGCCTTGGCCTTCGCGGCAGTGTCGGGATCGTCGAACTGCGCCAGATGGACGACGCGTCGGTAATTGCCGAAATAATCGTCGCGCAATTGCGGAAAGCGGTCGAGGCCCAGCCCCTTGATGACGAGCGTGTCGAAATGGCGGACGAGAAAATCGGTGAGGTAGAACGTGCCCGGCTCTTCCTCGGCCAGCGCCGCAAAAGCCTCCTCGCCCGCGAAGAACGCGTAGCAGTGCGCGCCTTCGATGCGGCGCACGCCCTCTTCCTTGAGCACGCGATCGAGTTCGCCGCCCGTGCCGCAATCGCCGTAGAGGCAGAGGATCTCGTCGTAGGCCGCGCGGTTGGCGCGGATCTTCGCCCGCATCGCTTCAGGGATGCGCTGCGGATGGTTGTGCAATTGCGCGGGCAGACAGGCAAGGTCGATATGCTCGAGCCTGAGCGCCAGCACTTCACGCGCCAAGGCGCCGCAGGCGATGACGAGGATCTTTCGCGCGCCGTCCCTACGGTCCGGGAAGGTCGCCTCGGCGAAGAGGTCGGGCGCTGCGAAGCTCATGTCACTGTCGCGAAGTAAGCCTTGAAGCCCTCGAATATGCCCCCGTAAATCGCGTCGTAGCGCGCCGCGGCGACCGAGGCTTCCTCCTCGGCGTCGAACCATGACAGGATATGAAGTCGCGATCTTCGATCGTCGAGTTCGTCGACATAGCTGCTCGCGATATATCCCCTTGTCCCGAACGTGTCGGTCTTGCGGTAATAGATGCGCTTCGTCTCGTCGTTTTGGTAGAAGAGCTCTTCTTCAACTGCGGCGCCCGAGGAAAGAATCATCCTCCTCGTGCGAGGGATTTTATCGGCTTCGCCAATCAGTTCACATCCGACGAGGGAGCCCAGAGCGCTGCGGCGCTTGGCGCTCAGACTCCAACGAAGCATGCCTGCCCAGTCCGTCAGCAGGGCCCAGACTTCATTTACGGGCGCCGGGATTTCTTCGGATTTGTGCAATTCCACTCTTTGATTGCGCATCGCGTCCGCGTTCCTTCGCAAGTGGCGCTTCCCTGATCCAACCTTGCGAGGCTCTGCCGTCCGCAAGTGACGCGACGTCTAAACCTTCTCGTGGGCCTGCACGGTTCCCTGCCGGCGCGCGAGCAGGGTCTTGGCGGTTTCGACCGCGACCGCCGCGTCGCGGCAATAGGCGTCTGCGCCGATCGCCTCGGCGAAGGATTCGTTAAGCGGCGCGCCGCCGACCAGCACGATGTGGTCGTTGCGGATGCCCTTTTCCTTCAACGTGTCGATGACGACTTTCATATAGGGCATGGTCGTCGTCAGCAGCGCCGACATGCCGAGAATCTCGGGCTGATGCTTCTCGATCGCATCGAGATATTTGTCGACGCTGTTGTTGATGCCGATATCGAACACCTCGAAGCCGGCGCCCTCCATCATCATGGACACCAGGTTCTTGCCGATGTCATGGATATCGCCCTTGACGGTGCCGATCACCATCGTGCCCATTTTCGGCGCGCCGGTCGCAGCGAGGAGGGGCCGCAGGATCGCCATGCCCGCCTTCATCGCGTTGGCTGACATCAGCACTTCCGGCACGAACAGGATGCCGTCGCGGAAGTCGATGCCGACGATGCGCATGCCCTCGACCAGCGCCTTGGTCAGCACATCGTAGGGCGTCCAGCCGCGATCGAGCAGAATCTTGACGCCCTCTTCGATCTCTTCCTTGAGGCCGTCGTAGAGGTCATCATGCATTTGCTCGACGAGTTCGTCGTCGGAGAGCGTCTTAAGGTCGAGTTCGTCGTCCGCCATGGGGAAGCTCCCGCTAAACGTTTTACGGGCGCGAGGCCCGCGCCGTTTACGCCATAGCGTCTTTACGGTTAATGGAGAGCGCCTGCGGCGCCCGAGTGAGCTTCATTATCCCGCGCGAAAGCGGCGAAACCAAACACAATTATCGGGAGCCGGCGTTCAATTTTGTGGCCCGCCGGGTCCCCCATCCCTCCCCGGCCGCGCGCCTGCGGAGCACCTCAAGAGGGGCAGGAGCCCGCGCCCGCGCGTGAGCGCGCCGGACGAAGCTTTTCGCCCTTGCAACAAAATCTCCCGCAGTGCAACATTCGCCCAACGCCCTCGCCGACGGATATGCCCGATGGCCCTCGACGCCTTGACCCAAAGCATGACGCAGCCGGAGTCGGATGAGGCCGACAAGGACTTGCCGTTGCGCGGC
>Ga0116223_10006041_pt1 | contig 10024 bp, 6 predicted proteins | sample Sb_taG_3_FD_90092 | JGI IMG/M metagenome (GOLD analysis project Ga0116223, IMG submission 90092) | Peat soil microbial communities from Weissenstadt, Germany - Sb_50d_a_PC metaG | ecosystem: Environmental > Terrestrial > Soil > Wetlands > Peat | place: Germany: Weissenstadt | collected 2010-09-21 | reverse complement strand
AATATTGCAGCCGCGGTATTGCGAGAGGCGAACACGCGCGGCCATGCCATCAAGATCCTCGACATCGGCGGCGGCTTTCCCGTCGCCTACGATCGGCATGTGAAGCCCTTCAGCCTGCTCGCCAGAATGATCAACACCGAGATCGACAGACTGTTCCCGCAAGACATGCAGATCCTCGCGGAGCCGGGCAGATTTTTCGTTGCCACGGCCGCTACCCTGGTCGCTCGGATCCTGGGCAAAGCGGTGCGCGATGGAAAGCTCTGCTACTTCATTGACGACAGCGTCTATCACACCTTTTCCGGCATCATTTTTGACCATTGCCAATATCATCTCAAGGCGTTCAAAAAAGGCCCGACCGAAGTCTGCGCGGTCTACGGGCAGACCTGTGACGGTCTGGACACCATCTCGCAATCCGAGCAGTTGCCTGACCTCCAAATCGATGATCTGGTCTATTCGGAAAACATCGGCGCCTACAGCAATGCTTCTTCGACCTGGTTCAACGGATTTCCGCCCGCCACCGTCGTTCACGTCAACCAGTAGAGGTGTTTCAAAACCCCAGCCCCAAAGGGGCGAGCTAACGGAGCCCAGGCTAACGGCCTGGGTCTCGGGTGAACTTATTCCCTTTGGGACGAGCCCTGAAGGGGCGCGACACAACCGGATATATCGCCCCTTCAGGGCTCGATATTCGCCGCATCGGCGTGAGAACCCTGGGCGCTGCCCAGGGCTTCGCTGGGCCGCCCCTTCGGGGCTTACGAGGTTCTGAAGCCAGTTCTAGTTTCCCGTTCGGTGAAGGCGGCTGGGGTGCCCTTTTGCGGTGGGGTGGGAGAGTCGGCCCGGCTATTCTTCGGAAGCCAGGGGAAGTTTAGCGGCTTCCCAGGCGGCGAGGCCGCCTGCCAACTCAATCAGACTCGTGATCCCGTACTGGTGCAGGATACTGGCCGCAATCGACGAGCGGTAACCTCCCGCGCAATGCACGGCGATGCGGCGGTCGCGGGGGATTTCGGCGATGCGCTCCTGCAGGTGGTTGAGCGGGATGTTCACGCTGCCGGCAATGTGCTTGGTTGACCACTCGCGGGGAGTTCTGATATCCAGCACCAGGGGAGCATCGGCACTCGCCAGTTCTTCTGCCGCCACGAGCGGGCTCACTTGCTCAGTTTGCCACACCAGGTCCGGCCGGCCGGCCAGCGCTTCCATCCCTCCCTTGAGGTAGCCTCCGACGTGATCGAAACCGATGCGGCCCAAGCGCAGCGCGGCCTCATGCTCGCGTCCGGGCTCGGCGATGATAACGATGATCCTGGCTCGGTCGAGGACTGTGCCTGCCCACGTGGCGTACTGTCCGCCCAGGCCGATGTTGATACTGCCGGCAAGATGGTTCTTGGCGTACTCGAGGGGATCGCGGACGTCGAGAATCTGAGCCCCGGCATCTCCCAGCCGCAGGACTTCGTCCAGATCAATGGGGCGAAGGACTTGCTCGAGATTCTTATCGAGCTGAGCGCGCTCGCGAGTGTTGAGAATAGCGTCGAAGCTGAAATACGGGGGAGCGTCCCTGGTCCGCCGTGACCAGGCGAATGAATTCCTCTTTCGTCATCGGCTGCAGCGCGTAGTTCATTCGCCTTTGGACTCCCAGCGTGGAGACGGTGTCCGAGGAAAGGTTCTTTCCGCACAGCGAGCCCGAACCGTGAGCGGGGTAGACGAGCGTCTCATCTGGAAGTGCCAGGAGTTTGTCGTGCAGCGAGTCGTAAAGGTGAGCGCCGAGTTCGTTGGCACTCCACCCCAGCGACGCCCGGAGATCAGGGCGGCCGACGTCCCCGATAAACAGCGTATCACCCGTGAGGACGGCGAACGGCTTTATCCCATCCTTCTCGAGATCGAACACCAGGATGGAGATTGACTCGATGGTGTGGCCGGGAGTCGACACCACTTGCAGGCGCAGCCCAGGAAACTCCAGGGTGTCGCCGTCGTTCATGCGCGTAAAGGCGTATTCCGCCTCGGCGCGGGAGCCAAGATAGATGGTTGCACCGCAACGATCGCGCAACTCCAGGTGGCCCGCGACAAAGTCGGCATGGAAGTGGCTGAGGAAGACGTGGCGGATGTGAAGATGAAATCTCTCGGCTTCGTCGAGGTACCGCTGGACGTCGCGCTGAGGATCCACGATGATTGCCGTCGAGCTAGCCTCGTCTCCCAGCAGGTAGGAAGCGTGGGCCAGGCAGCCAAGGTAGTACTGCTTCAGAATCATAGACAGAATTTCCCGTTTGTCCGGTGCTACAGAGACAAAGGCCAACTCGATCGTAGCGGCCTCTCCAGACGCTACACCCCGATCGAAGACCGCCTACCCGTTCAGCGTTTCCGACACCGCACCCCGGCAAAGATCCGGTTTTGATCCTAGTTCGGCTGGGGGACGATTCGCAGATAGGGCCTGGGCGCCTTCCATCCCTCGGGGTAGATCCGTTTGGCTTCTTCGTTCGAGACCGCGCCCGAGATGATGACCTCTTCGCCTCGTTTCCAGTTCACAGGTGTAGAGACTTTGTGCTTGGACGTGAGTTGAATGGAATCGAGGACGCGCAGGACTTCGTCGAAGTTGCGGCCGGTGCTCATCGGATAAGCGAGCATCAACTTGATCTTCTTGTCCGGACCGATCACGAATACGGTACGCACGGTGGCGTTGTCCGCCGGCGTGCGTCCCTCGGAGGTTTCGCCCGCCTCCGCCGGCAGCATGTCATAAAGCCTGGCAATTTTGAGCTGCGGGTCGCCGATCAACGGATAATGCACCCTGTGACCCTGAGTCTCTTCGATGTCCGCGGCCCACTTGACGTGGCTGGCGACCGGGTCAACGCTGAGCCCGATAATCTTGCAGTTGCGCTTCAGGAATTCCGGCTCTAAGCCTGCCATGTAGCCTAATTCTGTTGTACACACCGGAGTGAAGTCCTTGGGATGGGAGAACAGGATGGCCCACCCGTCGCCGATCCATTCGTGGAACCGGACGGGGCCCTGAGTGGTTTCAGCCACAAAATCCGGTGCCGTGTCATTGATGCGCAGTGACATAGTAATCTCCTCGCAGGGAACTAAATCTCTTGGGATTAACAATTCAGTTCATTTTAGGCAGGGACTTTTCGTCCTGTCAACCGCTATTTCCAACTGGCAGTGATCCGATAGTGCAGGCCCGCCTCCGCTTATTGCGGCTTGTGTTGAACGGATTCCGATTCTCGCGGATAATGGTAGTCGTATCGACTTACAGAGAGGGCCAGCGGGTTCCGGGAAAGCGCGCAGACCAATGCCCAAACGCAGTATCGATTTCGAAACCGTACGTCAAATAGGCCTGGAGCTGCCTGGCGTAGAAGCGAGCACCGCCTACGGGGTTCCGGCGCTCAAGGTCCGTGGAAAGCTCCTGGCTTGCCTGCCGGCAAACCGCTCGGCAGAGCCTGATTCGATTGTCGTTCGCGTGGATTTCGATGACCGCGCCGGGTTGCTTGCTGAGGCACCCGATGTTTACTACCTGACGGACCATTACGTTGGCTACAACGCGGTTCTGGTTCGCCTCGCGCGCGTTAACCGGGAGATGCTCCGGGACTTACTCGGAATGGCCTACAAATTTGTGACGGCCAACTCACCCAGCCGTCCGCCCTCGCGGAAGCGCCGAAAGACGGGGCCAGGGGGTCAATGACCTTTCTTCCGCGCATTCCTTCGCGGCCTTTACTCCCTCTCTATTTCACCAGTTTCTTCACCACGCCAATCAACTGATCGGCATTAAACGGCTTCCCGATCCAGCCGGTGGCGCCTGCCCTGCGGCCCTGGGTCCCCGCCGCCAAGGCAATGAGGCTTCCGGCATCCGCGGCAAGCGACGCTCACGCAATCAGCCCCGCCTACTTTGGAACCCAGACGATAAGGGAGTCGGGCAAGGCGCGGTTGTCAACCGCGGAGCGGAAAAGCTCGCCACCCACGTCAGCCACTCATGCTGAACCCGTGCCAAACGAAAAAGCGTGGGCTAACTGTTCCATCTCGCGGGCCGTGGATGCTTGCTCCGGATAGTTAACCATCCCCAGATCAAACCTGAAGCGGTGGCCCGAGCCGGAAGCGTCGATCAACCCTTCTGCGACCCGTTCGGCGACTCGGTTCATACCTGGTCGAGGGGTATTCGGCAAGAAGATGCCGAACACGCCAGAGGACAGAAGGAAAAGTGAGTCCCCGGTGCGGAGCTTGCGAACGAGCGCTCGAGCAGCTTCTCCCATGGCTAAGGAGACCTCTTGTGGGCTCCGAAGCTTGGGCGAGGGTTGCACACGCACCAGGACAAGGGAAAGCGGCTCCCGGATCTGAACGGCGCGGCGAAAAACCATCGCCAACTGGTCTTGAAAATTACCGTACCCCGCCAAGGTCCCCAGCAAATCGGCGCTCGCCCGCCGCCGGAGCACCTCGATCTGGGCTGACTGCCGGGCGAGACGCCTGCGAAGTGCGTGAACAACATATTCACGCTCTAAGAGATAAGTGACCATGAGGACATGCAGCACGCAGAAGCTAACGAAAAGGGTCCGCGTCGTCTGACCCGTTGCGCCTCCCCTGCTGCCAATTACGGAAGGGTACATCAGGAAGGCCGCGCCCGCGCCCAGGACAAAGATCACCCCCACTGCGAGGAGCCATAACTCCCTGTCACGACGGTCCAGAGTGGTTGGGTCTATTTGGTCAAAGAGCTTCACCGCGCCCACCCCCAATCCCTGAGGCCAGAAGCTCCCCGATAGGCTCTCTATGCCACTTCTTTCCCCAGTGTCAATTCAGGGGCTCACAGGGTGTCAAGCCCCGATAGAAACGCCTGCTGAGATATGCTTGCATCTGCTGAAGTGTTTGCAGCCTGACGCGGTTGTACCAGCCGGCGAGGTCGCGGCGGGCTGTCAGGCTCGCAGCACAGCTTCGGTGCAGGTATCGAACGGGGCTGCGTACAGGCCGCTTCGGCGGAGGAAGCTTCCTCCTCGATGGAACTGATGCTCTCCAATATCAAGCAGAACGCCGATGACGCCCAGCACACTGATAAGATCGCGAACAAGTCAGCGCGCTTCGGAGCCTTTCACGCGGGGCGCCTCCGGCATCCGCGGCAAGCGGCGCTCACGCAATCAGCCGCAGGTACTTGAGGTGGTTGAAGTGTGCGCGTCTCGACAACTCCCTGAGCATCCCGCCCTACACCCACCCCGTCTCCGTCGCGGTGGCGGTGAGCAGACTCGCTGCTTCCTCCAGCTTGGGCAGCAGAGCCGAGGCTCGGTCGAAGTTCGCCGCTTCCGCTGCGTCCTCGAGCTCGCAGCAGGCGGCCCGGAGCGATTCCGCCGACACCGTCGCCGCCGACCCTTTCAAGGCGTGCGCCTGCCGGCAAGTGCCCTGCGCGTCCCCCTTCTCAACGCTCCGTCGCAAGGACGCGACCTGCTCTGGAAGCCTGCTCAAAAAGCCCGCCACCACCCTTCTTGCCAGCTCCCTGTCTCCGGAGAGTCGGGCCAGCAGGGTATCCGACCGGAAGACGTTTTGCATTCTTGCTGTCTCTTGTGCGCCTGCTGGCGCGGCAGGTGCTGCCAGCCACTTCCCCAAGACCTCTGCCAAGTGGCGAGGCTCAACCGGCTTGGCGAGGTAGTCGTTCATGCCTGCCTGAAAACATTTCTCACGGTCTCCGGATATGGCGTCCGCCGTCACCGCGACAATCGGAATCAGGGGATTTCGCGCGCCGGTGCGCGGATCACGGATGCGCCGGGCCGTCTCGTAGCCGTCCATCACGGGCATCTCACAGTCCAACAGCAGCAAGTCGTACGCACGCTGCTGGAGCGCCTCGAGAGCTTCCCATCCGTTGGCGACGAGATCGGCATGGAAGCCCATTTTCGTCAACATCATCCCGGCCACTTCCCGGTTGGTCGGATCATCCTCGGCCACCAGAATCCGGAACTTTGACTCCTCTCCCGCGGGCCGAGAGGCAGTCTGTGAAATACCGCTACGGGGGGCCTCTGATGCCCGCCCTTGACTGCTGGTCGCGAGCAAAGTTCCAAGCAGCTTGCGCTCCCAAATCGGCTTGGCAATCTGGCCTGCGAACCCCAGCGCTTGCAGTCGAGCCCCCTCGACAAACCGGCCGAAACCGGTCATCAAGTAGAGCGCTGTAGCTTCGAGTTCCGGGTCAGTTGCAATCCGGTGCCCCAGGTCTACCCCGTCCATATCTGGCAAATCCATATCCAGGAGGGCTATCTGGAAAGGTTCAGAAGTCCGCGCAGCCTGCTTCAGAACCGACATGGCGCTGCCCGCATCCGCACTCTCTTCGGGCCGGCAACCCCAGGAACGCAGCAGCGCGCAGAGCAGATGGCGGTTCGTGGCGTTGTCGTCCACCACCAGCACTCTCGCGTCTCGCAGTTCCGGCTGAATGCCCGTCGAGGGCGCGCCCGCCGCGGGTTGCTTCTCAAAGGCGGCAGTGAACCAGAACGTTGCGCCCTTGCCCTCCTCGCTCCGGACGCCGATCTGGCCTCCCATCATCTCGACCAGTTGTTTGGAAATGGTCAGGCCCAGACCCGTCCCGCCATAGCGGCGCGTTTTTGATCCATCCGCCTGAACGAACGGCTCAAACAACACCGAGGCTTGCTCCTGGCGGAATCCAATCCCCGTATCGCGCACCGTGAAATGCAGGGTCGCCTTTTGCTCGTCCTCCGAGTCCACGCGCACCGTGACGGCAACCTCGCCCTGGGGGGTGAACTTCACCGCATTGCCCAGCAGATTCACCAGAACCTGCCGCAGCTTCCCCGCGTCGCCCCGCAGAAGGCAGGGAGTTCCCGGCACGACTTCGAACACCAATTCCAGTTGCTTCTCGATCATCTTGGTCCCCAACAGCGACGCAGCGTACTCGAGCACACTGCGCAAATCAAAATCGGCGCACTCCAGGTTCAGCCTGCGCGCCTCGATTTTGGAGAAATCCAGGATGTCGTTGATTACGACCAGCAGCGCCTCGCCACTGGAGCGGACGATCTCTGCGTACCGTCTTTGCTCGAGCGACAGTTCGGAATCGAGCAGCAAACCGGCCATCCCGATCACGCCGTTCATCGGGGTTCGGATCTCATGACTCATATTGGCCAGAAACTGGCTCTTGGCGCGATTGGCAGCTTCCGCCGCATCTTTAGCCCCAAGCAGCTCCTCTTCCGCCCGCTTCCTCTCCGTAATGTCTTCCTTCACCGCAAGGAAGTGAGTGATGGCTCCTGCCGAGTCTCGGATCGGGACAATCGAAGCGGACTCCCAATAGATCTCTCCGCTCTTCTTCCTATTGGCGAATTCCCCGCGCCATTCCCCCCCGGCGAGAACCGTCTTCCAGAGCTCTTCGTAGACATCCGCAGATTGCATCCCCGACTTCAGAATGCGCGGGTTTTGACCCGTGACCTCTGCCGCGGTATAGCCGGTGATTTGCGTAAATTTGGGATTGACGTACTCGATGGCTCCATGCACATCGGTGATCATCACCGCGGCAGGGCTCTGCTCGACGGCGCGCGAGAGTTTGCGGAGACGCTCTTCGACTCGCTTGCTCTCCGTAATATCATGTGCGATCGTCGCCGCGCCGGTCACTTCCCCGCTCGCGTTCATAATCGGCGAAGCGGTGACCGCCACGTGAACTGTGGTCCCGTCCTTCCGCAGACGCACCGTCTCGAAATGCGAGATCTTTTCTCCGCGCCGGATTCTCTCCAGGATGTTGGGGATTTCATCGTAGCGGTCCGCCGGAGCGAGAATCGAAATCGGCCTGCCCATAACCTCGTCGGCGGAATAGCCATAGAGATTTTCCGCCCCCTTGTTCCAACTGAGAATAGTCCCGTCCAAGGCTTTGGCGATAATCGCGTCCTCCGAAGACTCGACGATGGAAGCCAGCAGGGCTTTCACTTCCTGAGACCGCTTGCGCTCGCTGATATCCTGCAGCGTACCCCGAAGCCGCGTGATGCGCCCACCGGCGTCGCGGCGGGGTTCCCCGCGGCCGATAACCCATTTCTTCGAGCCATCGGGGAGAACCATCTCAATGTCAAGTTCGTGAGGAGTGCCCGTGGCGAGCGTATTCTCCACCGCCGCCTTCAACCGCTGCAGACTCTCGGGGGCAAGCATCTTCGCCTGATCAGTGAAACTCGGGGCGGGAAGTTTTGGATCCCGCCCGACAATGCGAAAAAGAGCTTCATCCCAGGTGACGGTATCCGTGCCCAACGTCCAGTTCCAGACGCCCATCTGGGCAGCCCGCAGTGCGTCTCTCAGTTCAGACTCGCGGTAGAGCAACTCCTCCTCGGCCCGCTTGCGATCGCTGATGTCGCGCACAAAGGTGAAGGTGTATTCTTTCCCGCCAAACTCCAGGGACTTGACGCTCACTTCGACGGGAAACACAGTTCCGTCTTTGCGCCGGTGCTGGGTCTCAAAGGTACTCGAATGTCGCTCTTTGACGAGCTGCCAGGCTTTCTCCCATCCTGTTTGGGCAACCATCGGATCGATGTCGGGGATTGACAAGGCCTGGACTTCTTCCCTGGTTCGGCCCAGGGACAGGCAGGCTGCCTCGTTGGCGTACACGATCCGGCCTTGCCGGTCCGCCCAAAACACGCCGTCGGAAGCGTGATCGACCGCGAATTGCATCAGCCGACGCTCTGCTTCGGCCTGCTTGCGTCTGATCAACTGCGAGAGAGCAGGATCTTGGCGGCCCGAAGCGCCCGGCGCGCCGGTCACCCCCTCAAGGTAGTTGCCGGACTTGAGTCGGCGCAGTTTGACCGCACGCTCCACGGCGGCGCTCAAATCCAAGAGGCTGACCGGCTTTTCGAGATAATCGCAAGCCCCGCGCCTGAACGCCTCTGTGGCAACGCGGAGGTCCGCATGCCCGGTCAAAACGATGACCTCGAGCTCCGGGTCGAGATCTTGCAACGCCTCCATCGTTTGGAGGCCGTCCATTTCCGGCATGAGAAGATCGGTAACGACGACGTCGAATCGCCGGCTTTGCAGTAGCTTCACCGCGTCTCTACCGTTTTGCGCGGTGGCAACCGTATGTCCTTCCGCCGCCAGCAGGCCAGCGAGCGTTTGGCAAACTGCGTCGTCGTCGTCGATGACCAGAACATTGGCGGGGGCCAGAGGCGCTGTGGGAAGGCGGTGCGGACCGATGCTCGAACTCTCCAACACGCTCATATGCTATCCATCGAACGGGTCCGTTACTCACTGCCGCAAGCAACTCAACGCCGCCCCGAACTCGCCCTCGGCGGCCTTCCGGACATCTTCATATCCCTATCGGCACCTTGAGGGTGCACGATTACGCTTATTTTGAATGAGATGGGCCCACAACGAGGCGTGTCAACGGGTTCGCATCCGGCCCGCAAACCGATGGCGAGCTAAACTCGCCGCTACCACATCAAACTGTCGCACTGGTTCATGAGACGTTGTTACTTTGCGAAGATTTCCTCTTGAATCTGGAATCTTGAATTTCGCATTCCGGCTCTGCCGCGCTGTACCACTACCGGGTGAGCCGGATCGCATGCGCCAACATCTAAGAACTGCGGGGAAGGGACCGCTTCGCTTTGCGCACGCAGTATGACGCGATCATTGTGGGCTCAGGACCTAACGGGCTGGCCGCCGCGATCACCCTGGCGCGGGCGGGGTGTTCGGTCGTGGTGTTCGAGGCGGCAGAGACTGCGGGCGGTGGAACGCGTTCCGCGGCGCTGACCTTACCGGGGTTCACGCACGATGTCTGCTCCGCGGTTCACCCGCTCGCCCTTGCCTCACCCTTCTTTGCCGCACTGCCTCTTGCCGATCATGGTCTTAGCTGGGCGCAACCGCCGGCACCGCTCGCCCATCCGCTCGACGGCGGCCAGGTCGTAATGGTCGAGCGCTCAGTGCAACAGACGGCGGACGGCCTGGGCAATGACGGCCGCACCTATCGCGCTTTGATGGAACCGTTGGTCGCGAATTGGCATGACTTACTAAGTAGGCCAGAAGTATGTAGACATAAACGAGCTAGATCGCTGCATACTGGGTATCTGGCATAAGAAAGAATTGGCGAACCAACTCGGGCGACTTT
>Ga0116223_10006028_pt1 | contig 10040 bp, 10 predicted proteins | sample Sb_taG_3_FD_90092 | JGI IMG/M metagenome (GOLD analysis project Ga0116223, IMG submission 90092) | Peat soil microbial communities from Weissenstadt, Germany - Sb_50d_a_PC metaG | ecosystem: Environmental > Terrestrial > Soil > Wetlands > Peat | place: Germany: Weissenstadt | collected 2010-09-21 | reverse complement strand
GCGAAGGCATTCTGGGACAGGCGGCTTACGGCCGCCGGCCGATTCGCGTGCCGGACGTCCAAGAAAACAAGGACTATGTTGAGATCAAGGCGGATACCAGATCCGAGTTGGCGGTTCCTCTTTTGGACCGGGATGAGGTCTTGGGCGTTATTAACCTGGAGCATACGAAAGAAAGGTTCTTCAACCAAGACCACCAGGACTGGATCGAAACTCTGGCCATGCAGGGTGTTATCGCCATTCGCAGCCTGGAGTCGTTCCAAATGCTGGAGGCGCCACTGCGGGCGATTGGCGCAGTCACAGGACGGATCCAACGCAACACTTTCGACCTCAACACGACGCTTCGTTTGGTTTTGACCGGGATTACGGCAAAGCAGGGACTGGCCTTCACTCGCGCCATGTTATTCAGCCTCGACGAGGAAGTGGTCGCCGGTATTCTAGCTGTCGGACCGGCAGATGGAGTTGAGGCCGAGGACGACTGGAAGAACTTGGAACAGTTCGAGGAGAAACTTGCCGGGCGTAACTTTCTGCAGGAACTGCTGGACCGCGCGGAGCAGCATGAGCGGGAGATCGCGGCGGGCCATCCTATGAAGCGCTTCGACGCGCGCACCCGGAAGGTAGGTCTCCAGTTCGGATCTGCTGGGACACCGAATGGCCTTGCGCGGGCCGGTCCGGAAGTCGTCGAGCGGAACAAGCCGCACCCGGCGCGCGCACTTCTGTCCGAAGTTGTCACGCCAGACGATTCCAGCGAGGAGTTCGCGGTGGTTCCTCTTCGCGAGACGGATGAAAAGGTAGTTGGATTCCTAATCGCGGATCGCGCGTACCAGCGAAAAGCAAGACCGGTCCGGAACGTAGACCTCAAGAATCTGGAAGCGTTCGGTGAACTGGCTTCATTTGCCTTAAGAATGAAAGGTTACGCGGCAAGCTGAGTGATCGCCACCGCCAGGACGAGTGGGACCAATTTGTACGGGAGACCGTGCACAGCGTCACTTCGCAGGTGGATCTGGCGCGGGGAAGCGCGTCTACCCTCCGCGAGCAAATTCCGTCACTTTCGCAAGAACAGCAGCGCTGTCTGGATACGATTCGCGATTCCCACGAGCGAGCCCTGGAAGCAATGAAATGCGTGTCCCACTACGCCCGACCTCTGGGAAGGTTTCAAAAAGTAAACCTCCAGACGCTCACCAAAGCCGTACTTGTCGAAGGTTTGCCGATAAAATATGAATGTGAATGGCAGGAGGTCTTCGTTAGCGGGTCGGAGGTTCGTTTAAAGGAAGCGGTTCGCAATGTCGTTATAAATGCAAAACAGGCCGCCGACAAGCGGGACCGGAGCGTCAATTTGCGTGTGACCTTGCAAAAGGTAACGCAAGAGGGTCGGGTTTTCGCCCGACTGGAAATCATCGATGACGCGGGAGGAATGCCCGGCGGCTTGGCTGAGAAGATTTCAAAAGGGTACTATAGTACGCTGAAGGGATATGATAGTACTCAAGGAGATTCCGACCGTGGTCTGGGGTTGCCTATCGTCAAGAAAGTGGTTGCCGGGCACGGCGGTCGTCTCGAAATTCGGGCTGTCCCGAACGGCACGAGCATAATCATGTACCTCCCGGCCCTCGCAAGTGTGGGAGAATCTTTAGATGCAGACGCTGCTGCTGGTCGATGATGAGAAGGAAAAGCTCCAACAAATGGAATCTGTCGCCGGAGGGACCGACCGGCGCATCCTCAAGTCCTGTGGCCGCGATGACGCCCTGCAGGTGATCGAAGGGGAACAACTTGATCTCGTCGTCACGGATCTGGCCCTGCACACCAAGGGAGGCGATAGGGACGGTTTGGATGTGCTCCGGGCGGCGAAAGCGAAGGATCCGGAAGTTCCAGTCATCTTGATTTCCGCTTATCTGACGGCCCGCGATGCCGAGGACGCCCTCGACCAAGGCGCTTTTGACATCATCGACCGTGCGTCCTCCCAACTCGATTCACGCCGCTTGCTCCGCTTGAAAATCGAGCAGGCCCTGCGGCTCCGGGAAGCACTCCACCACTCGATGTAGCGCACCCAGACAGGATGTATCCGATTGACCAATTGGCCCTTAAGATCTGGATCGAGAAGGCCGGGTTTCGGCACTCCTGCTTTATCAGTTGGCCAAGCCGCAGCGGCCCTAAAGTTAAAAAGCTGGTAGCCAAGTTGAAACAGGCAATCGAGGAGGAGGCACCGACATACGGCCTCCCTGCCTCGGTATTCAGTGACGCGGATATCCCAACTGGAACAAGCTGGGAAGCGAAGATGTCGCGCGCGCTCTGCGAAAGCATCGCCATGATCGCGATTTGCGGACCGGAGTACTATAATAGCGACTGGTGTGGACGGGAGTGGGCCGGGATGCTTCTCCTCGCGCAACGTCGCTTGGGCCCCGATGAATGTGCAATTCTTCCACTCGTTGAGCAAATACTCCGCTCGAGCTCCACGAGCGGCCTGATGCAGCTCGAAATTCTACCGCCGCCTGTTAAGAAATTTCAGTGCATTGCGGACTTGTCGCGGATTCGTTTGCGGCGACGGAACTACGAAGAGAGCGACGAATTCGATGACATAATTCGTCGCGCCACTGCCAGAATATGTGAGATCGCGCTTCAACTGGCGAAACGGGGCTCACGCGCCGCCGATTGTGGCAGCTTCGTCCTTCCCGTGGAGTCGTCGTTCTCTGGGTTCAGACAAGCGGCACAACGGTTTCCCTTTCTGACGGAGCCCTAATGGCACACCTGGAACAATTCGCAGGCGGTGTAGTCACCTTCTACTCGTTCAAGGGAGGCGTCGGCCGATCGATGGCGGTTGCGAACGTGGGCCGGCTCTTAGCCAGGGATTTCACAGGTGAGGACAGAGAAACCCTTTTGATCGATTGGGATCTGGAGGCCCCGGGGTTGCACCAGTACTTCCCGTCGGTGAGATCATCAGAAAAGGGCTTGATCGATTACTTTCACGACTTGGCAGGGGCTCTCAGCGCGGAGACCGGGCTCTACCAGGCCTTGGCGGCTGAAGATCGTGGCCAGATCCTCGCGCGCCAACTCCCGATCGAAAAGTACATCGTCGAAACGGGCGCGCCCCGCTTGCGCCTGATGACTGCAGGTCCGACCGATCCGGCGCTGCTGGGCCAATATCAAAAGAGGGTAGTGGGTCTCGATTGGCTAAGCCTCTTTCAGCGCTTTCCGCTCGCAGTCCAGGCCTTCCGTGAGATGTTGACGGCACGGTTCTCTTATACGCTGATTGATTCCCGGACCGGTATATCCGACACGGCTGGCGTCTGCACGGCTATTTTACCGGACCGATTGGTGGCGATGTTCGGCCCCAATAAGCAGAATGAATCGGTTCTCAGGGTAGTCGAGGCGGCCGTCGAGTTTCGGCGGATGTCAGATGATGACCGCCCGCTGATCGTCTTTCCTGTTGCCAGTCACTTCGATCCTGCCGATCTGGTCGGACTTCAGGTTTCGCTGAAGACGTTTCGGTACGAATTCAGCCAGTTGTTTACCCGGCTTTACGGCCTCGGAGAATGCGACCTCACAGGGTACTTCGAACAAGTGCTGCTCCTTTATGTCCCCCACTACTCGTATGGTGAAATGACAGTCGTCGATCGCGAAGAGCCGAACTACGCGGGTTCTCTCCGGAGGAGCTACGAAGAGCTGGCCCGTTGGCTCGTGGAAAGGCATGACCCCTGGTCGGCGATCTCAGCGGGGTAGCGGTTTTCCAGAGATCGCCCCGGAGCGCCTGCGGCTTCCCGGAGGGCGGCAGGTCCGCGTGCATTACGAGCGAGATCAGCCGCCGTGGATCGCCTCGCGACTGCAGGATTTCTTCGGCATGCGCGAAACTCCGGCGGTAGCGCGCGGCGCCGTGCCGCTGGTGGTGCGGCTGCTGGCGCCCAATCAGCGGCCGATGCAGATGACCAGCGACCTGGCCGGATTCTGGCAGCGTTTGTACCCGCAGGTGCGCAAGGAGCTGGCGCGCCGCTATCCCAAGCACGTGTGGCCCGAAAGGCCATGATCGGCAACGCTTATCTCCGCCTCCTCAGCTCCCTCCGTTTTCTCTTTGCTCTCTTATTACTCCGCGTTTCTCTCCGCGCCTCCGCGTCAAAATCACTCTCCCAGCACCTCCCGAATCTTGCTCGCCAGCAGCACCGGGCGATACGGCTTTTGCACGAAATTCACACTCTCGTCCGGCGCGCCCTGACGCAGAATGATGCTGTCGGCGTAGCCCGAGACGAAGACCACCTTCAGTTGCGGATCGAGCGATCGCAGCCTTTTGGCAAGCTCCATGCCGTTCATCCCGGGCATCACCACGTCGGTCAGCAGCAGGTGAATCGGCTCCTCCCGGTTGGTGTACAACCGGCATGCCTCGTCGCCGTCGGCGGCTTCGATCACCGCATAGCCGTAGGATCGCAGCGCCGTCACCGCCACCTCGCGCACCGCCGCTTCGTCTTCCACCAGCAGAATGGTCTCGTTGCCGCTCAACGAGAGCGGGCTCGCAACCTCGTGGTCCGCCGCCGGCTGCGCGACGCGCGGAAGATAAACCCGAAAGGTAGTGCCTTCTCCCGGGGCGCTCTCGATGGCAATATGTCCTCCGCTCTGCCGGACGATCCCGTAGACCGTGGCCAAGCCCAGGCCGATGCCCTTGCCGTGCTCCTTGGTGGTGAAGAAGGGCTCGAAGACGCGCTGCTGCGTGGCCTCGTCCATGCCGTGGCCGGTATCGCTGACCGCCAGCGTCACGTACTCGCCCGGCGGGACGTATGCGCCTACGCCGGCCCGCGGCGCGGAGCATACCTCGTTGGCCGTCGCGATGGTCAGGGTGCCGCCCTCCGGCATCGCGTCCCGCGCGTTGGCGCAGAGATTCATGAGAACCTGGTGGACCTGGTTCGCGTCCGCCATCACGCCGCCCGCCGCGGGGTCCAGCGCGCATACCAGGTCGATGTCCTCGCCGATCAGCCGTCGCAGGATGCGCTCCGTTCCGCCCACAATCGCATTGAGATTGAGCACGGTGGGCCGCAGCAATTGCTTTCTCCCGAAGGCCAGCAGTTGCCGCGTGAGGTCCGCAGCGTGCTCGCCGGCATCCCGGATGCTCTGGGCATACCCGTGGCGCCGGTCCGACGCGTCCAACGCATTCAACAGAAATTCGCTGTAGCCGTTGATCACGGTGAGCAGGTTATTGAAATCGTGCGCCACGCCGCCCGCCAGCCGCCCGATCGCTTCCATCTTCTGCGCCTGCCGCAACTGCTCGTCGCGTTCGCGCAGCGCCTGTTCCGCCTGCTGGCGTTCCGTGACGTCGCGCGCGTTGATGACGATTCCGGTAACTGCGGGATCGCCAAGCAGGTTCGTCGCCAGGCCCTCCAGCAGCCGGTAGGAACCGTCATGGTGGCGGAAGCGCAGGGCGAACGGCAGGGCGGGGCTCTGTCTTGGGCTCGGCCCCGGGCTGGACCCCTGCTGCGCGCCGGCCACCAGCTCCGCGGCGCGCGCCGCGTCGTCGGCATGCACCAGGTCGCGGAGCGGCCGGCGCACCAGATCGTCGGCCGCATCGCCCAGCACGCGCAGGCTCGAAGGGCTGGCGTATACCAGTATCCCGGCCCGATCCAGAATGACGATCAGGTCCGAGGCGTTCTCGATCAGCGACCGGAAGTAAGCTTCGCTGTGCCGCACCTTGGCGTACAGAGAGTTCAGCTCATCGGTGGTCCGGTTGAACACCTGCGCCAGTTGCGCCAGCTCGTCGTTGCCGCTCACCGTGACTCGATGGCCGAAGTGGCCCCGCGCCAGTGCCCGCGCCCCCACATCCAGGCTGGCGAGGGGCCGGGTGATGCTGCGCGTGACCGCCACGCCCAGGAACGCGGCCGCCAGGAAGCACGCCAGGCCGGTGGCCGCCAGGATCTCGGCCGTGCGCCGCTGCGCTCGCTGCACGTCGTCCACCAGCCGCGTGCGCGCATCGCGCAGGTCGGCGTCGATCTCCCGCACCAGCGCCGCCACCACATCGTCCGAATGGTCCACTTGATTCGTCAGGCGCGCATCGAGCGCCGTCCAGTCCTCGTGCCGGGCCAGTTCCACCATCGATTCCACTCTGGCGGGCAAGGCATCCAGCATGCTGTTGAGACTGTCCAGATTCACCGCCTGCCGGTTGTTGACGGGCGTGGTGGAGTGCAGGGCGTCGCTGGCCCCGGCGGTGTCGGCGTGCAAAGCCGCCAGCAGCCGGGTGGCTTCCGCTTCGAAGAGATCGCGCTGCCGCATGTCGGCGGCGCGGTGCAACTGGTTCATGAGCGTGAGCACGCTGTTGTCTAATTTCAGAATGGCGGTCATGCGCTGCTCCACCAGCGAGACGCGCTCCACCTGCTGCCGGATGTTGCGCCATTCCCAAAGGGACACGCTGCTGCCCAACAACAGCAGCAGCAGCACGCCGGCAAAGGCGAGCCGCAGCCGTACGCCAATCGGGAGATTCTGCAAACGCCATGGCGCCCGTTTTTGAGGATCTCGCGCAAAACGGCCGCGGCGCGAATCAGCTCCTGTCCTGTATGGTGGCGCGCCGCGGCCTTTGCGCTTCATAGTCACTCCGGAGGCGCTCCCGGGTGCAGTCCCGTCAGTTCCACCAGCTTCCGCTCCAGCGCGGCGAGCGCTTCGGGCGCGGAAGTCTCGTTGCTGAGAACCTGGTGCACCGTGTGGTAATAAGCCTGGGATACGGCGGCATAGTGGCTTTGGGCGATGGTGGAAGGCCTCGCCACCCACGCCGCGGCGCCCGCCGTCTCGAGCGCGGCCGCATAAGGGAAGGTCCGCGCCAGCGCCGGATCCTGGTAGAGTTGCGGAATCGTAGGCAGCCTGCCGCGCGTGAGCGCCCGCCGCGATTGCACCGTCCGGCCGGTAAGGTACATGACCAGCCGCGCCGACTCTCGCGGATTGACCGAGTAGCGCGAGACCGCCAGGTGGAAGCCGCCCATGGTTTGCGCGCGTCCGTGCGGCCCGGCCGGCAGTAGCGCCCCGCCGCTGCCCGCGTCCACTCCGGCGCTCCAGTACCGCAGGAACGCGGCATTGCCCGCGCGGAATGCATTCAGGCTGTCGGATTCCGTGTACGAGAGCACGCTCGGCGGCGAAATGGCGCCCAACCAGCGCACCGCCATGCGCAGCGCCCGTATGGTATGCGGGTTGTTCACGCTGACCGTGCCGTCCGGTTCGATGATGCGGCCGCCGCCGAAAGACGCTTGCCACTCGAGCGCGTTACAAGTGAGTCCCTCGTACGCCGCGCCTTGCCACACGTAGCCCCAGAAAGCCCGATTCCCCGCCGCGCGCTCTCCCCGCTGAATCTTGCGGGCCATGCTTTCCAACTCGTCCCAGGTAGCGGGCGGATGGGCGAAGCCATATTTCGCCAGCAGGTCCGTGCGGTAATACAGCATGCCGATGTTCACGTAGAACGGCAGGCCCACCAGCCGGCCTTTGACGGTGTCGTTCGCCAGCAATGCCGGGATGTGACTGTGCGCTTCCTGGTCTGCGTACCGAGTCAGATCGAGCAGGTGCTCACCCAATGTGCCGGGCCAGACGACATCGATCAGGTACACGTCAGGAGTGCTGGCATGCTGGTTGAGCAGGCGCAGTGTCTGGCTGAGCTGCTCGGCGGATGTGCCCCCGGTCGGAATGAGATCCACCGCGATCCCGGTAGTGCGCGTAAACTCGTCGAGCGCGTCGGTGCGCAACGCCTGGCCCGAATCCGGATTGAACCCGAGAACCGTCAGCGTGACGCCGTGTGAAGCGCTTGGTCCACAACCGGCACTCACCAGCAATGCCAGGCACAGGCAGGCGCGCAGCGCTCCACGCGCAAAACAGGCCGCATCCATACGGATTCTTTGCGAGAACAATGCCATCATATAGCACCGCATCGCCGCTCGACGACCACTATGCGATAATCGCTGCCATGAGGGCAGAGTTCCGTTCGATCCGATACACTTGTGCCGCGATTCTGATGGCCGCCGCCGCGGCTACCGCGCAGCGTGGGGGCGGACCGCAAACAGAGTTGGTGCGGCAGGGCCAGCAGCTCGCGCGCGAAGGCAAATTGGCCGAAGCGCTGGCGGCGTACCAGCAGGAGCTGAAGAATTCGCCCGGCTCCCCGCAGGCTCTCAATGCCGCGGGCACGGTCCTCGACCTCATGGGAAGGGGCAGCGAGGCCCGCCCGTATTTTCAGAAAGCCATCGACGCCGCGGCCACCCCGGCGGCCAAGGCCAACGCGCAGCGCGCCATGGCCATGTCCTACGCCTTCGATGGCGATTGCCAGAACACCGTGAAGTTCGAGCAGATGGTGTTCGACTACTGGGTGACCGTTCCGGATTTCTACCAGCAGGGCGAAATGGCCAATGAAGCGGCCCGTGTGTGCATCGACTCGGGCGACTGGAACGCCGCGGAAAAGTGGTACAAAATCGGCCACGATGCCGGTGTGAAGGAGCCTGACATCGCGCCGGGCCGCAAGGACCTGTGGGAGTTTCGCACCGAGCACGCCATGGCGCGCATCGCGGCGCGCCGCGGCAACAAGGCCGAAGCCCAAAAGCACGTGGCCGCCGCCAAGGCCGCCCTCGACGACATGAAGGTCAAGGATTCCGGCCTGGCCGGCCAGCAGGCGCAGTTCTTCCCTTACCTGACCGGGTATGTCGCCTATTACCTCGGCGATTACAAGACGGCGCTGGCCGACTTGCAGCAGGCCAGTGCCAACGACCCGTTCATCCAGTGCCTGATCGGCATGACGTACGAGAAACTGGGCGACAAAGACAAAGCCATGGAGGCTTACCGCAAGGCCGCCGCCACCATGGCACACAATCCTCCCGCCGCTTTCGCGCGGCCCTTCTCGCGCAAGAAGCTCGGCTGACAGTCTTCAGTTTCCCGCAGACGGCTATTTCAGGATCGTGACGGCCCATTGGCAAATCTCCACCCATCGGCGAGCCTCGGCACCAGGCGAACCAGCGCGGCCGTCCGCCGGCTGTCGTCACCGTCTTCCGCGCCGGATGCAAGGAGATTCTCGGGAGGCCGGCGCAGGCACAGGCTGCAAGGACACTTGAATGGCTGCTGAATCGGTTCCGTCATGACTGACTCCGCTCCCCGATCTAAAGGGGCGGGCGCGCCGGATACCGAGCGCGCCCAAGGGGGGTTACCTGCATTATCCGCCGCTGATGTCACGAAAGGATGAGAATGCTCGGTAATTTGTGTTAAGGCGGATGTGCGCCCGCACTTTTTTCTCTCCGCCCGTTGTCGATCGTGCCGCTCCCGTTCGTCTATCCTGTGGAGGACCAAAGATGCAATACCTGCTGTTGATCTACGGAAACGAGAAGTACTGGGACACCCTCACCGAAGCCGAGAAGAATTCCATCTCCCAGGAGTACGGGGAACTCTCCGGGAGCTTCGCCAAGAGCGGGAACTTGCGGGGCGGAAACGAGTTGGCGCCGGTAGCCACCGCGACCACCGTGCGCGTGCGCGACGGTAAGCCTGCGGTGACGGACGGGCCGTTCGCCGAGACCAAGGAGCAGCTCGGCGGCTACTACCTGGTGGAAGCCGCGGACCTGGACGAGGCCATCGCCCTCGCCGCACGCATACCCTCGGGCCGCTGGGGTTCGATCGAAGTGCGCCCCATCGTCCCGCACGAACCTCCTCCCGCATGATCGGAGCCGGGCCCAGAGGGCACCCCGTGAGGAAGGGGTTTCTCAAGTGGGGCCTGCTGGCAGCCGGCCCCCCGTTCACAGCTCTCACTCCGGTTTTCCGCTATCCTAAAAACTTGGAGTCATGATTTGAGAATCGTCCTGGCATTCCGCTGCTTCTTTAACATTCTGTTCCAGGGAACCTTGTCCGCAGACGTGCTGACCGCCCTGAACCTGACCCGCCGCGACGCCCCGCCCGCGAAGTCCGCAGCAACCAAAGCCCCACCCGCGCCCGCGGCCGCCCCCGCCGCCAAGACCTCCGACGGCGCCCTCCAGATCCTGGGCATCCTCCAGCGCGATTCCCGCCTGGTGGACTTCCTCATGGAAGACATCGCTTCCTACTCCGACGACCAGGTCGGCGCCGCCGTC
>Ga0116223_10006026_pt1 | contig 10041 bp, 9 predicted proteins | sample Sb_taG_3_FD_90092 | JGI IMG/M metagenome (GOLD analysis project Ga0116223, IMG submission 90092) | Peat soil microbial communities from Weissenstadt, Germany - Sb_50d_a_PC metaG | ecosystem: Environmental > Terrestrial > Soil > Wetlands > Peat | place: Germany: Weissenstadt | collected 2010-09-21 | reverse complement strand
GGGCTGACTTACCGCGTGCCGGCTATTCAGGAAGCCGTCTATCGCCGTGCGTTCGTCAACCTGCCTTTCACCAATGGTGATGACAGCTGGGAGTTGCCCATTCCGGCGACCTACATTCTCGATCGTGACGGCACAGTTCTTTACGCTTTTGCAGATGAAGACTACACGGAGCGGCCGGAGCCGGCCGACATCGTCCAACTGCTGCGGGGACAGCTCCGGTAGCTTAGACGATTCAGGTACCTTAAAGGGATGCTGCGCGCGCAACCGTGGAAGAGCGGCCCTTCGAGGGCCGCGTTTGACGGGCTTCGGAATTTCCACGGTCTTCAGCCCCGTGGTCGCTTCACGCGCTCAGGGGCTAAAGCCCGCATGGTGCCTGCCTCGGACGCGGCACTGAAGCGCCGCTCTTCCACACACGCTCGCGCGACGGACCGCTCGGTTTTGCGACACTTTCGGTACACTGAATACTCATGCACTACATCTATGGCATCAACTCCGTGACCGAAGCGCTGAAGGCGCGCGGACGCGCTTTCGAGTGGGTCGGCATGGCCAAGGAGCGCCACGACATCCGCCTGCAGCGGCTGATTGAAGATTGCCGGCGCCTGACCGTGCCGGTGCGCTTTCTGGAACGCACTGAACTCGACCGCATGGCGGGCAACGCTGCACATCAGGGCGTGGTGGCTGTCACGTCGGCCAAGCAATACAACGATCTCGAAGACGTCATCAACGCCAAGCGCGCGGAATACTCGCTGGTGGTCGTGCTCGACGGCGTGGAGGATCCGCACAACTTAGGCGCAATCCTGCGCACGGCCGACGCTGCGGGCGCCAACGGCATCGTGATTCCGGAACGGCGGTCGGCGAGCGTCACGGGCACGGTCACGAAGGTGTCAGCTGGGGCGAGCGAGCACATGCCCATCGCCAAGGTGACCAACATTGCTCGCACTATCGAAGAACTGAAAGAGCACAACGTGTGGACCGTGGGGCTCGACGAGCGCTCCAAACAGACTTACTACGAGATGGATTACAACATGGACTGCGCGCTGGTTCTGGGCGGAGAAGGCAAAGGACTGCACGACCTGGTGAAGCGGAAGTGCGATTTCCTGGTGTCGATTCCGATGCTGGGCAAGGTGCCGTCGCTTAACGTTTCGGTGGCCGCGGCCGTGGTCTTGTATGAGATCGTGCGGCAGCGGCGCGCGAGAAAAGCTTCCTCGGACGCGAAATGAAGTTTTTCGAAATGAAGCCTGTCGGCAAGTTTCTCGGCCTCCTCTGTGTCCTCTGTGCCTCCGTGGTGAATTGTTTTTCTCTCGACCGCGAGGCGTTCAGCGTCACCAATTACGATCTCAACGTTCAGGTTGAGCCGGAACAGCATCGACTCGGCGTGCGTGGAAAAATCACGCTGCGGAACGATTCGGCGGCTCCGCAAAAGATCGCGGTGCTGCAGATTTCTTCGTCCCTCGATTGGCGAGCGGTGAAAGCAGGCGACAAGGCTGTGCAGTTCGTCACGCAAACCTACACTTCCGACATCGACCACACGGGCGGCCTTTCGGAAGCCATCGTGACTCTGCCGCAGGCAGTCCCTCCCAAGGGCACCATCGAGTTGGAAATCGCATACGAAGGCGTGATCCTGCTCGATGCGACCCGGCTGACGCGCATTGACACGCCTGAGGAAGCGGCCAACAGCACGGACTGGGATCAGATCGGCACAAACTTTACCGCGGTGCGAGGCGTGGGTTACGTGGCGTGGTATCCGATTGCCACCGAGGTGGCGAATCTTTCGGAGGGCAACAGTTTGTTTGAGGTGCTGGGGCGCTGGAAAATGCGGGAGGCGGGCTCGAAGATGCATTTGCAGATTACGCCGACGGGCAACAGCGAAGTACTGCCACAGATTCTCTTCAATGGGGTGAGCTGTTCGGGGCCAGCGATGTACGAATCGATGGGTGTGACCAAGGTCGGCCCCGTCGATTGTATGTACCAACCGTTGCGTCTGGATGCCCCGACCTTTGTGATCGCCGACTACCAGGTTTTGGAGCGGCCCGCCATCGAGGTCCGTTACCTGCGCGGCCACGACGTCGCCGCCACCAACTTCGCCGACGCCGCGGAGAAGATAGCTCCGTTCATCACCGACTGGTTTGGAGAACACCGCGAAAGAGCAAAGACGGCCGACCTTCCCGATCCCAAGGCGGCCCCGTTCGAGAGCGGAGCGCTCTTGCTCACGCCACTTGCCGGCGACGATTCCAAGCTCGCCGGTCTGGCTGCGGCCCATCAACTCACGCACGCCGCGTTCCTATCGTTCCGTCCGTGGATCGAGGAAGGCCTCGCCCACTTGGCGCAGGCGCTATACCTCGAACGCGAGAAGGGACGCCAGGCCGCGCTCGATTATATGGGATTGCACCGGTCTGCGTTCAGCCAAATCGAAGCGCCGGCGCCAAAATCTGAAGACGAGGTCAACCGCTCGCTGGTGAATACGACCAGCGAGGAACTCTACCGCAGCAAGGCGATGTGCGTTTGGTGGATGCTGCGCGACATGGTTGGCGAAGCAGCACTCAAAAAGGCGATTGCTGCCTACCGTCCCGAGCAGGACAAAGAACCTTCGTACATGCCGCGGCTGATCGAGGCGCAAACTCAGCGCGATCTGGAGTGGTTTTTCGACGATTGGGTTTATCGCGACCGCGGGCTGCCGGACTTCAAAGTTGAGTCTGCCTTTTCGCGAAAGACCGAGACCGGCTCGTTCATGCTCACAATCACTCTCGATAATCTGGGCACGGCCGGAGCCGAGGTTCCCGTCATCGTCAAGTTTGCCGGCGGAGAGATCATGCGGCGCCTTGAGGTTCGGGCGAAGAGTAAGGCGGTGACTCGCGTCGAGGTTACGGGGGCTCCGCAGGAGATTATTGTCAACGACGGCAGCGTACCCGAGAGCGACACGACGAATAACACGTTCAAAATTGAGTACACCGAGAAATGAGGTTCACCACGTTCTTCCTGATTTTTGTTCCTCCGCGTCTCGGTGCCTCCGTGGTAGGGTAGTTCTTTTGTCCGGGAGGAACGATTGGCCTACATCCAGTTTCTTGGCGCCGCAGGGACGGTCACTGGTTCGAAGCATCTGATCAACACCGGCGACCCGTCGGGCAAGAGCGGCTTCCAGGCGCTCATTGACTGCGGGCTCTTTCAAGGGCCGAAAGAGTGGCGTGAGCGCAACTGGCGCGACACGCCGGTTCCCGCCAAGGAGATCGATGCGATCATTCTGACCCACGCTCATCTCGACCACTGTGGATGGATTCCGCGCCTGGTGAAAGAGGGATTCCGCGGACCGATTTACGCGACGCCACCGACGATCGATCTGTGCGGCATCATTCTTCCTGACTCCGGCCACCTGCAGGAAGAAGACGCCCGCTTCTATAACAAGACGAAGAAGTCGAAGCACGATCCTGCGTTGCCGCTGTACACGTTCGATGAGGCGCAGAACTCGCTGCAGTATTTCAAGCCGGTTCACGTGGGCGAGGACGTTCGACTCTCGCCTGAACTCTCGTTCCGTTTCGTCCGCGCGGCCCACATTCTGGGATCGTGCATGGCCGAGGTTTCGCTCAGCGCAAATGGTCAGACGCGACGGCTGCTTTTTACCGGCGACATTGGGCGCGTGCGCGATCACAAGATCGCGCCAGGAAAGGTTGTGCATTCCGGCCCGGCCGAAGGCGAGACAGCGGACCTCGTGGTGATGGAATCTACCTACGGCAACCGGACGCATCCCAAAGAAGATCCCATGCCCGAACTGGCGGCGCTGATCACGGCGACCGCCCAGCGCGGCGGCAGCGTGGTCGTCCCTGCCTTTGCCATTGAACGCACGCAGAAATTCGTGTTCATCCTCAAGCATTTGATCGAGTCAGGACTGATACCGCGCTTGCCGGTGTTCTGCGACAGCCCCATGGCTATCAAGGCGGTCGAGATTTTTCTGAAGCACGACGAAGAATACAGCGATGAGACCCGCGACATGATCCGCAAATATGGCTCGCCGTTGAAGTGGCCGGGGTTCACGTTTGCATCGACTCCGGAAGAATCGAAACGGATCAACGCGGCCGTAATGCCGTCGGTCATCATTTCCTCCAGTGGAATGGTCACCGGCGGCCGCATCCTGCATCATCTGGCGCAACGGCTGCCCGACCCAAGAAATCTTGTGCTCTTCATTGGCTTCCAGGCGCCCGGAACGCGCGGGTTCGCCATCAAGACCAAGTCCGACGAAGTGAAAATCTATGGAGACTACGTTCCCATTCGCGCCCAGATCGCGGCGCTCGAGCAGTTCAGCGATCACGCCGATCCGCCCGAGTTGCTGCAGTGGCTGCACACCTTTCGCAACCGTCCGGCCACGACTTATCTGGTGCACGGGGAACCCGACGCGTCGGGACAGTTGCGCGATCTGATGAAGAAGGAGTTGGGATGGGATGTTCAGATTGCGCAGTATCTGGAGAAAGTGGACGTGCGGTGAGACGACGCCGGTGAGCGGGCGAGGAAGTGCATAGGGCCAATTGCACAGATCCTTCGCTTCGCTCAGGATGACAAGTTTGAACTATGATCTGGCCGAGGTGAAGCTCGCTAAAGCGTCCAGCTTGGCTGCCGCCGCGCCGGAATCAATCGATCGAGCCGCGAGCGGGATGGCTTCGCCGATGCGATCGGCTCTACCCGCCGCCACCAGCGCGGCGGCGGCGTTGAGCAGCACCACGTCCCGCCGGGCCGACTTTTCACCGCCCAGAATCGCGCGAATGATCGCAGCGTTCTCCGTGGCGTCGCCGCCGGAAATATCCTGCAACTTGGCGCGGGCCATGCCGAACTCTTCCGGTTCCACTTCGTAGGATCGCACCGAGCCGTCGCGAGCCTCGGCCACGCGCGTTGTCCCGGTGATTGTGATTTCGTCGAGGCCGTCGAGCCCGTGCACCACGAGCGCCCGGTGCAGGCCGAGCATGCTCAACGCTTCCGCCAATTTCTCGACGAGATCGAGCGAATACACTCCCACCACCTGCCCCGACGCGCGCGCCGGATTAGTGAGCGGTCCGAGCAGATTGAACATCGTGCGCATGCGCAGTTCGCGCCGCACTGCCTGCACCTGCTTCATGGCAGGATGCAAATTCGGAGCATAGAGAAAACAGATCCCCACTTCCCGCAGGCACTGAGCCGCACGCTCGGGCGAGAGCTGGATGTTCACGCCCAGAGCTTCGACCACGTCGGCCGAGCCGCACTTGGAACTAATGCTGCGATTGCCGTGTTTGGCCACACGCACGCCCGCTCCGGCGGTCACGAGCGCCGTCGCCGTAGAGATGTTGAACGTACCGCTGGCGTCGCCGCCGGTGCCGCTGGTATCAACCAAAGATTCTTCGGCGAGCGCGTCGCGGCCCGTGCCGCTGACCGCCAGCGCATCAGCCGCGTTCACGGGCGCAATCGGCAAGGGCGCCGCCGCCGAACGGATCGCCTCCGCGAAACCCACGATCTCCTCGACGGTCTCACCTTTCATCTGCAGCGCGATGAGCAGCGCGGCAATCTGTGCATCCGTACACTTGCCCGCCAGCACTTCCGACATCACTTCGCGAGCCTCTGCGCGATCGAGGGATTGAGCATGGTTCGCGATGCGATGGAGAGCCTCGAGGATCATTGGGTCAAGCGAAGCAGTCAGGCCGAATTGTACGGCATGAGTGGACCTTGCCGCGATGGCAACGCGGGACTACTTCGTGACCGCGGGACGGTGCAGCCGTTCTGAGAAGTACTCGCGCCAGTCTCCGGGGAGAGCCGCGGTCTCAACCGCCTTGCGGAGCAGATCCTGATTGTATTTATCCCGCACGAAGAGGCGGTTCATTTCGGAGATTGTAATTTCGTCCTGCTCCCGCTGCAGCAACTCGAAAGCATCTCCCGCCTCGACCGTTCCCTCCTGCTCCACCGAAAAGTAGAAGCCACTGCGGCCGCTAACCAGGAAGCGCTCCAACATGTCGTCACGCTGAAACTTTGCGGCAAGTTTGTAATAGGGTGTGCGAGGCTGACGGACCATCACGATCGCCGAGCCGATCTGAAAGCGGTCGCCGACGTGAAGCTCGTTTTCCGCAAGGCCGGTTGTTGTGAAATTCTCGCCAAGCATGCCCCACGGAAGGTTGGTGCCCGGCAACTCCTCCCGCCAATACGGATAGTGCTCCGAAGGGTAAGCGTAAACCGCCTTGTGAGGCCCGCCATGTACGGTGAGATCGGCCTGTCGGTCGCCGTCCAGGTTCAGCCTACGCAACTGCACTCGGCCCGAAACCGGTTCTTTGAAGATTCCCGTGCTAATGGTTTTGCCTTGGTACAACACCAGGCGCGGACGGGCAACGTTCAGGGATACCAACTTCATGTTGGAATCCTCATGGACTCGGAGACTGAATGAATATGCATACGGTGTTTGTTGGATGTAGGCCTTTGCGGAAAGGTCGCAAATCGCTGTCGAGCTTCGCTCGACGGACAGCCGAAGGCGGCTGTCCCGACATGGGACTTGCGGGCGCGAAAAATGACGCGCGGCGTTTGCTCTAGTTCCCCGCCCTTCTATAGAATTACAGGTTTGCTGCCCGCAGTGCGTCGCCGCAAGCAGGGTCCTTCCGATTCTTAACTGACGTTCTTAATTGGCGAGCTTCCTTATGAAAATCCATGAGTATCAGGCAAAAGCAATTCTCAAGAAGTACGGTGTAAGTGTGCCGCGGGGGGCGATGGCCGCCTCGCAAGATGAGGCTGAGGCGGTTGCCAAGGAATTATTCAGCTCGGGCGCGACCGGAGTGGTGGTCAAAGCGCAGATTCACGCCGGAGGCCGCGGCAAGGGCGGAGGAGTGAAGATCGCCAAGTCGGTGAACGAAGCCGGCGACCTCGCCTCCAAAATGCTGGGCATGAAACTGGTGACGCACCAGACCGGGCCAGAGGGCCGCATCGTGCGCCGTCTTCTGGTCGAAGAGACTCTGCCCATCGAGAAGGAACTCTACCTCGGCATTCTGGTGGATCGTGCTGAGGGCAAGCCTGTGTTCATGGCATCGGCTGCGGGCGGAATGGAGATCGAGCAGGTCGCAGCGGAGAATCCGGATGCGATTCTGAAGCAGCACATCGATCCCGGCATGGGCCTGGAGGCGTTTCAGGCGCGAAAAATCGCTTTCACCCTCGGCCTGAACGCGAAGCAGATTAATCCTGCCGTGCAGTTTCTGTCCAGTCTCTACAAGGCGTTTCTTGACACCGATTCCTCTCTGCTCGAGATCAATCCTTTCATTACGACGACGGATGGACGCTTGTTCGCCCTCGACGCAAAGATCAACTTCGACGATAACGCGTTGTTCCGTCACTCCGATCTGCGGGAGTTGCGCGACATTACCGAAGAAGATCCGCTGGAAGTCGAAGCCTCGAAGTACAGCCTGAACTACATCAAGCTCGACGGCAATGTGGGCTGCATGGTGAACGGCGCCGGTCTGGCTATGGCGACCATGGACATCATCAAGTACGCCGGCGGCATGCCCGCGAACTTCCTCGATGTGGGGGGCGGCGCGAGTTCCGAGCAAGTCGCGCACGCGTTTGAAATCCTGTTGAGCGACAACAACGTGAAGGCAGTTTTGATCAACATTTTCGGCGGCATTCTGCGGGTCGATACGCTGGCCACCGGCGTGGTCGAAGCCGCGCGCAAGACGAACATCAAACTGCCCATCGTGTTGCGGCTGGAAGGAACGAATGTCGACGAAGGCAAGAAGATCCTGATGAGCTCGGGATTCAACTTCGTCGTCACCGACACCATGAAAGACGCTGCCGACAAGGTGGTCGCGGCAGCCCGCGGCACTCTGGGCGTGACCGAATGGCGGTAGGCGGACTGCGGAGAATCGCAGCTGCCCGAGTATGCGAGGCATGCCTACCGTGCAAGAGCGGCACGTGTCAGCGGAAAGAGGCATGTCTCCGGGAAGAGATGCATGCGGCGCCGTGGAAGAGCGGCCCTTTAAGGGCCGCGTACGAGCAGGTTGGATTGATTTGGGGCTTTAGCCCCGTGGTTCTAGAAGCGAGGAATTATGGCTATCTTAGTCAATAGAGATACGCGGGTCGTCGTGCAAGGCCTCACTGGCCGTGAAGGCACGTTTCATGCGAAAGCCAGCCAGGCTTACGGCACGCAAATCGTGGGAGGCGTGACGCCGGGCAAGGGCGGCACCACGCACGAAGGCTGGCCGATTTTCAACACCGTACGCGAGGCTGCCGAAAAGACGGGCGCCAACGCTACGGTTATTTTCGTGCCTCCGCCGTTCGCCGCCGACGCCATCATGGAGGCAGCCGACGCCGAGATCGACCTGATCGTGTGCATCACTGAGGGCATTCCGACGCTCGACATGGTGAAGGCGTGGGAGTTTCTGCAGGACCGGCGCTCGCGGCTGATCGGGCCGAACTGCCCGGGGATCATCTCACCCGGCAAATGCAAAATTGGCATCATGCCGGCTTCGATTCACAAAGAGGGATCGATCGGCATCGTCTCGCGCTCGGGCACCCTGACCTACGAAGCGGTGCATCAACTCACGCAGCGCGGCATTGGACAGTCGACCGCTATCGGCATCGGCGGCGATCCCATTATCGGCACGAATTTTATCGACGCTCTCGACTTGTTCAATCGCGATCCGGAGACCGAAGCCGTGATCATGATTGGCGAAATCGGCGGCAACGCCGAAGAACTGGCGGCGGAGTTCGTAAAGACTCACATGAAGAAGCCGGTTGTGGGCTTCATCGCCGGACAGACCGCGCCTCCGGGACGCCGTATGGGACACGCGGGAGCGATCATCTCCGGCGGCAAAGGCACGGCCGCGGAAAAGATGAAAGCGCTGGAAGCGGCCGGGATCCGGGTCGCGAAGTCTCCGGCGGCGATCGGCGAGACGCTGGCGGCTGCGCTGGGAGTGAACGGGTAATTGTACAGACGTAGCTTGCTACGTCTTGCCCGCGCCGGCAAAGAAGACGTTGCAAGCAACGTCTCTACGAAGATTGAAAACAAGGACCAACGACCGAACCTATGAAAACTCTGCAACGCACATTCACCATCGTCAAACCCGATGCCGTCCGCAAAAATGCCGTGGGCGACATCATTGAGCAATTCGAAAAAAATGGTTTCCGCATCCTCGCCATGAAGATGCTGGAAATCTCGAAGCATCAAGCCGAGCAGTTTTACGCCGTGCATGCCGCCCGGCCGTTCTTCAACACGCTTACCGACTTCATGTCGAGCGGGCCGATCGTGGTGCTGGCTCTGGAGAAAGAAGACGCCATCGCCGATCTGCGCAAACTGATGGGCGCCACCAACCCGGCCCAGGCCGAGGAAGGCACGATCCGCAAGAAGTGGGCCACCAACATCGAGCACAACGCGATTCACGGCTCAGACGCGGAAGATACGGCGCGCTTCGAGCTGAGCTTCTTCTTTGCGGGATACGAGTTGGCAAAATAGCAAGTAGCGCCGGCATCCTGCCGGCTGTTGCGGGGGCGTCCCGCCCGCGCCGTCGGCGCACAGCACGGCGCCGACAGTTTCACGGAGTATCGCTATGCCGATGGTGCAAATCACGATGCTGCAAGGCCGCACCGCCGATCAGAAGCGCAAGATCGCGAAGCGCATCACCGACGCGCTGGTGGAAGAAGCCGGAGCTCGCCGCGAAGCGATCATCGTGGCGTTCAACGAGGTCTCGAAGGAAAGCTACGCGTCGGGCGGCGAGTTGATGATCGACAAAGTGAAGTGACGCTTCACCAGTGATTTTCCTCGGCGGAGGCGCGAATCACCTCGAGAAACGCGGGCGAGTCGCCCGCGCCACACAACCTAACCCAGCGGCTCGAACAAATGTCCTTCCACCCGGTCGGCAATCTTGGGGAGATCTTTGCGGGCGTGTTGCAGGAAATGCGGCGCGGCGCGATGCGCTTCCAGCGCGGCATCGTCTTTGTACTGCTCGTAGATGAAGAATCGGCGCGGCTCCGTCTTGTGCCGATGCACCTGGTACATGGCGCAACCGGGTTCCTTGCGGGATTGTTCGGTTAACTTCTCAAACAGTGCGGCACATTCGG
>Ga0116223_10006022_pt1 | contig 10042 bp, 6 predicted proteins | sample Sb_taG_3_FD_90092 | JGI IMG/M metagenome (GOLD analysis project Ga0116223, IMG submission 90092) | Peat soil microbial communities from Weissenstadt, Germany - Sb_50d_a_PC metaG | ecosystem: Environmental > Terrestrial > Soil > Wetlands > Peat | place: Germany: Weissenstadt | collected 2010-09-21 | reverse complement strand
CGCGGAAGACTATCTCTGGTCGAGCGCGGCAAGAAAAGCCGAGATGAATCTCGGCTCAGCAGGCTCGACAGCCTGCGCCACGAAGTTAAGTGAACAGTATTGCGGCTAAGCGGAGTCCTCGAAATGGACCTTTCGTGCCGGCTGACGGTCGTCGGACCGTCCCGCATCCGGTTTCGATAGGCTCCTGGACTGCTTCGTGGGACTGTCTCACCACGCCCGGCGTCAGAAGGCACGGCGGGCCGTAGAATTCCCGCAGACATGATCCGGGATCGGCGGATCAAAGCGCGCCGGTCGTTTCGAGTCCGCGCACCTCACCGCTGCCCGGCGTGTTTCAAAGAGGGTAAGTTTTGCATCATCGGCGGAAGGCGCGTGATTCAAGGGCCTTGAATGTTGCAAATGTCCGCTGCCACATGGACGGCATGAAATAGGGCTATGCCCGCATCCCGACGGACGACCAATCCCCTGCCCTGCGGCTCACCGCGTTGAAGCGGGCCGGGTGCAAGACCAGGCAAAACATGCGCCCCCGGCCCAGACCTCTCGCCCCCTGGCCCCCGGCCCGGGCCCGCAATGTTAGTCTGAGGCATCAGGCACATGGATCGTTATTCAGAGTTGCGCGCGCGTGCGGCGGACTTCGTCAAAGAGTCCGCCCCGGCCGGTCCGGTGCTGGTGTTGGCGCCCGTCCGGACTGCAGCCGAAGAGGTCGCGCGAGCCGCCTGCTCCGAAACGCTCCTTGGTGTGCACGCGCAGGCCTTTCGCGATTTCGTCATGGAGGTCGCCGCCGCCGGCATGAACCGCCGCGAGCTCGTGCCCGTGGGGCGATTCGTGCGCGAGGCGCTCGCCGCGCGGGTCACGGCCGATGCCCTGCACCGCCAGGAATTGACGTACCTGGCGCCGGTCGCCGGTTTTCCCGGGTTTCCCAGCGCGCTGACGGACACCTTTGAAGAGCTGCGGTTGAACCCTTCGGGCCTCGACCGCCTGTCCGATTGCGGAGAATCCGGTCCCGACCTGGCGCGCCTGCTCGATGCCTATTCGCGCGAGCTCGCCGCGCGCGGTCTAGCCGATCACGCCGACCGCGTCCGCCTGGCGCGCGAAGCAGTGGCCGCGCGCCCGCGCGATCTGGGTCAGATGGCAGTCGTCACGCTGGATGTCATGCCGCGAACGCAGTTGGAGCGCGAGCTGCTCGGCGCCGTGATGCGCACGGCTCGCGCTCGTCTGGATTTGCGCCTGGGCCCCGGCCCGCTTGCGCCGGCATCTTCGCTGGAATCGCTGCAGCGCTATCTCTTCTCGGCCGACCCCGTGCCGCCGCGCGAAGACGATGGCTCGGTCGCGATCTTCTCCACTTCGGGCGAGGCCCTCGAATGCGTGGAGATCGCCCGCCACATCTCCGCGGCGGCCGAATGCGGCGTGCCGTTCGACGAGATGGCGATCCTGCTGCGCTCCCCCGAGCGCTATCAACCTCTCGTGGCCGAAGGCCTCCGGCGAGCGGCCATCCCGGTCCATTCCGCGCGCGGCCTGCTCCGCCCCGATGTCGCCGGACGCAGCTTTCTCGCCCTGCTCCATTGTGCCGAGGAGGGCCTTTCCGCCTCGCGTTTTGCCGAGTATCTCTCCCTCGGCCAGATGCCCGAAGACGCCGAGCCGCTCCCGCCCGCTGCCTGGGAGCGCCTGCTGGTGGACGCCGCCGTGATCGGCGGCCTGGAGCGCTGGGAGAAACGGCTTGCCGGCCTGCGCGAAGAGTTCCACCGGCGCTATCGCCAAGCCCGCGACGAAGAACCCCTGTCCGCGTCCGAGCGCAAGTCCGCGTTGGAGCGCAAAATTGCATCCCTGGAGAGTCTCGCCCAGTTCGCGCTCCCCGTTATTGGCAAGCTCTCGACCCTGCCCGCTCGCGCCGTGTGGGGCGAGTGGATTGCGGCCCTGGTGAATCTGGCCGAGTTCACCCTGCGCGAGCCCGACCGCGTGGTGGACCTGCTCGAAGAGCTCGAACCGATGTCCGACGTCGGTCCCGTGAGGCTGGCTGAAGTGCTGCTGGTGCTCGGCCCGCGGCTGAATTCCTTGCGGGCGGAGCCCAAGGATTCCCGCTACGGCAAGGTGTGGGTCGGCTCCATCGACGAGTCCCGCGGCTTGGCGTTCCACCACGTCTTCATTCCCGGATTGAACGAGGGCCTGTTTCCGCGCCCGCCCTCGGAGGATCCGCTGCTGCTCAAGCCGCAGCGCGAGGCGTTGGGAATCGAGCTGCGTGCAGACGATACCGAGCTGCTGCGCATCGCCGCGGCCTGCGCGTCTGAGCGGCTGGAGCTTTCCTTCTCGCGCCTCGACCTGCTCACCGGACGCGAACGCGTGCCCTCGTTCTATGCATTCGCGGCACATCGCGCTGCCGGCGGCCGCGATCTCGACGTTCGCGAGTTCGAGGATCTCGCGCGCCTGTCCACGCGCACACGCATCGGCTGGCCCGCGCCGCCCGATTCCGCCGATGCCATCGATGAGGCCGAATTCGACCTCGCCACGCTGGCGCCGCTCACCAAGGGCTCCGGGCAATATTTGAAGAGCCTGCCGGGCCGCGCGGTGGATTCGCTCCGTGCGCGCTGGACCCGCTGGCACAAACCGTGGAAGGCGGCCGACGGCCTCTTCATCGAGGAAATCGGCAGCCAGGCCCTGGCGCCCTATCTGCTCTCGGCGCGCGCCTGGTCGCCCTCGGTCTTGCAGCAGTACGCGCGCTGCCCCTACCGCTTTGCGTTGCGTGGAATTCACGGCCTGCGTCCGGTGGATCGGCCCGCTGCTATCCAGCGCCTGGACCCGGCCACCCGCGGAGCCATCTATCACGCCGTACAGTTCCAGCTCTTCCGCGACCTCGCAGCCGCCAACTCTCTCCCCGTCACGCCGCAGAACCTGCCGGCAGCCCTCGAGCGCCTGGACGCCGCGTTGCACGAAGTCGCCGGGCAGGCGGAATCCGACCTCGCCCCGGCTATCCCGCAGATCTGGCGCTCGGACGTCCAGGCGATCCGCGCCGATCTCCGCGGCTGGCTGCAACAGAAGGCCGCGCTCGAACCCGACTGGAAACCCGAGTACTTCGAGTTGAGCTTCGGCCTCGACGACCCCCTGGGCCGCGACCCGCGCAGCCGCAAAGAGCCCGTCGAAGTGAGTGGCGGCTTCCGGCTCGAGGGTTCCATCGACCTGGTGGAGCGCCATGCGAGCGGCGTCGTGCGGGTAGTGGATCACAAGACCGGAAAGATCCCGGAGCCGCGGCCGGAGATGCTGGGCGCGGGCGAGGTGTTGCAGCCCGCACTATACGCGTTGGCCGCGGAAAAGATTCTAAGCGAACCCGTGGCATTCGGCCGCCTTTACTACTCCACGATCGCCCAGAACTATGCGACCATCGACGTGCCGCTGAACGAGTGGACGCGGCGGCGCGCCGGGCAGGCGCTCCACGTGATCGACGATGCCATGCGTGCCGGCTTCCTGCCCGCCGCTCCTCGCAAAGATGGTTGCAAGCGGTGCGAATATCTGCCGGTGTGCGGACCCTATGAAGAGGAACGCGTGCGCGAAAAATCGCAGGCGGAGCTGAAAGAGCTCAAGGAGATGCGCACGTGGCGCTGAGCACCTCCGCACAGTTTGCCTCCGGCCTCGACCGCAGTTGGGTGGTCGAGGCATCCGCGGGAACCGGAAAAACCACGGCGCTCGTGGAGCGCATCGTCGATGCCATCGCCGCCGGAACGCCCGTCGACACCATCGTGGCCGTGACCTTCACCCACGCCGCCGCGGGCAACATGAAACTGCGCGTGCGCGAGAAACTCGAACGCCGCCGCGCAGCCGAGCTCGATCCCGCGGTACGCGCCCTGCTCTCGGACGCCGCCCGCGCGCTCGACCGCGCCTTCATCGGGACCATCCACGCCTTCTGCGCGCAACTGCTGCGCCGCCGGCCCGTCGAAGCGCGCGTCGATCCGGTATTCCAGGAACTGGCCCAGCCCGATGCCCTGCGTGTCTTCGGCCGCGTGTTCCGCCGCTGGATCGAGCGGCAGCTTGCCCGACCTTCTCCAGCCCTCACGCGCGCGCTGGCCCGCCTGGCCTGGCGCGAAGACCGCGACAGCGCCGAGCCCATCGATGCGCTGCGCGACGCCGCGTGGAATCTCGCCGAGTGGCGCGATTTCAACCAGCCTTGGGACAAACGCGACTTCGACCGCGATGCCCACCTGGATCGATTGCTCACGAAGGCCGCCGCCACACTCGATCTGCGCAATCGCTGTGCCCGGTCCTATGATCCGCTGCACCAGAGCCTGCAGCCTCTCGCGGAGTTCCTGGAGCGCGTGCGGCGCGCGCGCCAGGCCGACCGTCTCGATGCCAACCTGGTGGAGAGCGAGATTCTACGCCTGCCGCGCGACATGCGGTGGCTCAAGCAGGGCGGCGGCAAATACGGCGATGGCGTTACGCGCGAAGCGGTGCTGGCTTCGTGGACCGATCTGAAGGCAGCCATCGAGGAGTTCGGTCAGTTCGCCGATGCCGACCTCGCCGCGCATCTGCGCGACGACCTCTGGGAAGTCGTCGGACTCTATCAACAGGAGAAGCGCCGCGCCGGCCAACTGGATTTCATGGACCTGCTCCTGTACACTCGCGACCTCCTGCTGCACGATGGCGCGCGCGCCGATTTGCAGCAGGTCTACCAGCGCATCTTCGTGGACGAGTTCCAGGACACCGAACCCTTGCAGGCCGAGATTCTGCTCCTGCTCGCCGCCGCCGACCCCGCCCAGCGCGACTGGCGCAAGGCCGTGCCCTCGCCCGGCAAGCTCTACCTGGTGGGCGACCCCAAGCAATCCATCTACCGCTTTCGCCGCGCCGATGCGCGCCTCTTCCGCCGCATCTGCCTCGATCTCACGGCCGCCGGCGTGGACACCCACAAGCTCGCCAGCAGCACCCGCTCCACCAGTCCCATCCAGGCGTTCGTCAATGCGGCCTTCGAGCGTACGATTCCCGATTACCTGCCGCTCGAAGGCGGCGTCGATGCGCCTGAACCGCAGCCGTCGATCGTGGCGCTTCCCATGCCCGAGCCCTACGGCACCCGCAATCTGTCGAACGTCCGCATCGAGGAGTGCTCGCCGAATGCGGTGGCGGCCTTCGTCGAGTGGCTTTGCAAGGAAAGCCGATGGAAGGTGCGCGACCGCTCCGGCGTCGCCGCGTGGACGCCCATCCAGCCGGAACACGTGTGCCTGCTCTTCCGCCGCTTCACCAATTTCGGGACCGATCTCACACAGGAGTATGTGCGCTCGCTCGAAGCGCGCGGTATTCCGCACCTGCTCGTCGGCTCCAAGTCTTTTCACCTGCGCGAAGAAGTCGGTACGCTGCGCACGGCGCTGCGCGCCATCGAGTGGCCCGACGACGAGCTGAGCGTGTTCGCGGTACTGCGCGGCAGCCTGTATGCGGTGCTCGACGATACCCTCCTGAGCTTTCGTAATCGGCATGGCCGCTTCCATCCCATGCGCGAGCTTCCCGCCGATCTCGATCTCGAGTTCGCTCTCATCCGCGAGGCGTTCGACCTGCTGCGCGACTTGCATCGCAGGAGGAATTACCGGCCCATCGCCGATACCATCCACGAGCTGCTGGAGGCCACTCGCGCGCACGCCGGGTTCGCCTTCCGCAAAGGCGGCGAGCGCGTGCTGGCCAACGTCTACCGTCTCACGGACTTGGCCCGCAGCTTCGAAGTGAGCGGCGCCGCGACTTCGTTTCGAGCCTTCGTCGAGTACCTGCAAAGCGAGTACGAAACCAGCGACACCGGGGAGGCGCCGGTATTCGAGCAGGAAGGCGGCGGCGTCAAATTGATGACCGTGCACAAGGCCAAGGGTCTGGAATTTCCGGTCGTCATCCTGGCCGACCTCACGGCCAAGCTGACCGGGCCGCAGGGCGGAGACCGCTTCTGCGATCCGGATCGCCGCCTGTGCGCGCAGCGCCTGCTGTGGTGCGCGCCTTGGGAACTGCTGGACGCCGCGGCGGCCGAGCAGCAGGCGGACGCGGAAGAGGCCGTGCGCGTGGCCTACGTAGCGGCCACCCGCGCGCGCGATCTCCTCGTCGTCGCGGTCGTCGGGGAAGAAGAACGGCAGGGCGGTTGGCTTAGTCCCCTGCATGACGCGCTGTACCCGCCGAAGGAGCGCTGGCGCATCTCGGGCACGGCGCCGGGGTGCCCCAAGTTTGGCGGCGCGACCGTTCTCAACCGCCCGCCCGATCAGCCCGAGGAAGTGTCGGTGAAGCCGGGTCTGCATTACCCCAAGGCCGGCAATCACGAGGTGGTGTGGTTTGACCCCGAGGTGCTGAACCTGCGTGTCGCCCGCACTGCCGGCGTGGAGAACGAGCAGGTATTGAGCGGTACTCCCGAGCAGGCGGCCGAAGGCCTCCGCCGCTACCAGGAGTGGAAGGGCCGGCGCACCCAACGCGTCGAGCGGGGCCGCGCGCCCAGCTTTCGGATCTCGACCGCCGAGAAGTTCGGAACCACCGCGGAGGCGGAGCAGATCGCCGTGGAGACCATCACCCTGCCGGCCGCGCCGGGACGCCCCTCGGGGAAGAAGTTCGGCCGCGTGGTTCACGACATCCTGCAGCACGCCGACCGAGTCGATGACACCGACGCGCTGGCAGCGATCTGGGGCCGCAAGCACGGCGCCAGCGAAGCGGAGCGCGACGCCGCGGCGATAGCGGCCCGCGCCGCGCTGCTGCATCCGGCCCTGGCGGTCCCGCCCGGCGCCACGCGCTATCGCGAGCTCCCCGTCATGTTGCGCGTCCAAGACGGCACGTTGGTCGAAGGGCGCATCGATTGCGCCTGGTCGGACGGGAAGTCCTGGACGGTGGTCGATTACAAAACCGACCGCCGCGAGAAACGCAATCTCGCGCAAGTGCAGTTGTACGCCCTGGCGTTGCAGCGCGCCACCGGCCTGCCCGTTCGAGCCGTTGTCCTGGAAGTGTAACGCCGGCGGTCTTGCCGCCGGTCCGGCCCCCCCATGCCAGAATGAGACCATGATCGCCGCAACCGAATATGCCGGCTGGCCGAATTGCTACCGCCTGACGAATGGCGATGTCGAACTGGTGGTGACCACCGATGTCGGCCCGCGGGTGATCCGCTGCGGCTTCGCCGGCGGCCAGAATCTCTTCAAGGAGTTTCGCGATCAGTTGGGCAAGTCCGGCGAACCCGATTGGCAGCCGCGCGGCGGCCATCGCCTCTGGCTCGCGCCGGAATCCGTGGCCCTGTCCTACGGCCTCGACAACTCTCCCGTGGAGGCGTCCGTCCAGGAAGACTCCATCACCCTCACGCAACCCGTTGAGAAGGAAACCGGCTTCCAAAAACAGATGACCGTGAAGCTCGCGCCATACGGCATCGAAGTCGTCCATCGACTCCGCAATACCAGCGCTTTCCCGATCACCGTTGCCCCCTGGGCATTGACCATGATGGCGCCCGGAGGCACGGTCGTCACCGCATTTCCACCGCGCGGCCAACACCCTCAAGCGCAGCAGCCCACCAATCCGCTGGTGATGTGGGGCTACACCAACTTCAGCGACCCCCGATGGACGTTGACCGAAAAGTACATGATTCTCCGCCAGGACCCGCTGGCCACATCGGCCGTCAAAGCGGGCTTGTGGAACCGCGACACGTGGCAGGCCTACTTACTCGGCGCCGACCTGTTCGTGAAGTCCGCCGCCGCGATCAAGGGGCCCGAGGCCTATCCCGACATGGGCTGTTCGCTCGAGACCTTCACCAACCGCGACTTCCTGGAGATGGAGACACTCGGCCCTCTAGGGCCGGTACCCCGCAGGCCGTGATTGTCCACACCGAGAAGTGGACGCTCCACCGCAACGTCCACTTGGCCGACTGGACCGACGACGAGTTAGATCGGGTTCTGGGGCCGCTGGACGTGGGGCGGGCAATCTTGCCCCGGGTCCGCTCTGGGGACGCCTTTTAGGCGGCCGAAAGCGGGCAGGTGAAGCCGCGGCCCCGCGGGCGCGCTCGCCCAGAGATCGGGTATAAAGGCCGCGTGGTAGAAAATCCAAAGTTGTGATGGTGCGAAGAGGTCGCCGGAGTCTGCCCGCTGGACCTCACCGGCGAATACTACGAGGACTCTCGCCCGGAAGGTGTAGTCGAAATCCGTTTGGTAGACACGCTCGTCCGCTGCCGCTGGGAGCGGCGCCGCGTCACCCGTCTCGAAGCCGGGGCGATCCAAGCCCTCGTGGCAAATCAGGAAGCTCAGTGAGCGGCGGCGGCAACACTCACCCTGACCCTCACCCTCGCCCTCGCCATCACCTTCACCCAAAGCTTTGCCGGCAACCAGGTGTTCTTCCTGCCAGCGCGCAACAAGAACGGCCAGAATTCCAACTGGCAGGCAGTGGGCACAGTGACCGTTCCATAAAAATGCAACAGCCCGGGCTGCGGACATCATCCGGGCCCTCGGCCTGGCTTTGCGGGATTCTGCTTGCTGATTGTCTGATGGATTTTATCGGACACAAGCAAGGACTGCTGCAACCGCCCCCAGTTTTGGTATCGTGTCAGAAATGGCTAACCCAGAACACGTCGAACTTCTCAAGCAGGGCGTTAAGGCCTGGAACCAGTCGCCACTCATGGATGATCGTCATACTGTCATTGATCTTCGTTGGGTGGACCTCCGCGCGATAGAACTGCGAGAATTTGACTTCAGGGACGCTGATTTCACGGGCGCAAATCTCGCTGGAGCCGATCTTGCCTTTTCCAGATTGCGTCACGCTCGACTAGTGGAAGCAAATCTCTCGGCGACCAGTCTTGCCGGAGCCGATCTCTATATGGCACAACTGACAAGGGCGAATCTACGAGGAGCGGAAATTAGTGGCGCAAATCTAGAGGATGCCAATCTAAGTGGAGCAGATCTTACTGGAGCAGAGCTTGACGGAACTAACCTTGCCAGTGCGAATGTCTCAGGTGTGTCTTTCGTCGAGGCTATAGTCGGGTGGGTCAACTTTGGAAATGTCGACTTGGCCGACTGTATTGGGCAAGAAACCGTACGACATAGGGGACCCTCGACGATCGGGATTGATACCGTGTACAACTCAAACGGGAGAATCCCACAGGAGTTCCTCCGCGGCTGTGACGTGCCCGACCAGTTCATCACTTACGCCCGATCGCTCATGGGTCAGGCGATTGAGTTTTATTCGTGCTTCATCAGCTACTCAAGCCATGACCAACTCTTCGCCGAGCGCCTCCATGCCGATTTTGTGGCGAAGCACTTGCGTTGCTGGTTCGCCCCACAGGATTTGAGGATCGGCGACCGCTTCCAAGAGCGCATTGAGGAATCCATTCGGATCTTCGACAAAGTGATGATCGTTCTATCCGCGGCTTCTGTCCAGAGCCGCTGGGTCGAGCGCGAGGTGAACGCCGCCCGCGAGCACGAGGACCGGGAGAACCGGACGATACTCTTTCCGATTCGCATCGACGACGCGGTGATGAACACGCCCCAACCATGGGCGGCCGATATCCGCCGGTCACGCCATATTGGAGATTTCCGAGGGTGGGAGGCTCATGCTTCCTATGTGAAGGCCTTCGAGCGGCTGTTCCGGGATCTCAAAATGGAAGACCGCGGCTCACAGCAGCCGGCCTGAACCCGCGACGCCGGACGCCGATGAACCGGAAGTTAGCGTCCTTAATCGTTTAGCAAAGTGTAGACCCGGATTTTCGGACGGTTTCCATGAAAGTGGACCCCAAAGTCAAGACCATTTTTCGGCCGCAATAAGTTAAGGCTCGGCGGTCATTTTTAAACATGGTTTTACAGTGTTGTTTCAAACGTGGTGTTCACGCTTCCGCACCAATTAGCCCCGCTGGCCCTGCAGAATAAAGACCAGATCTACTACAGCTTGCTATTTCGCATGGCCGCAGAGACTCTGCTGGAAGTCGCTCGCGAACCGCAACGCCTCGGTGCCGAACTCGGCTTCTTCGGCGTACTGCACACCTGGAATCAGAAGTTGCTGCAGAACCCTCACTCATGATGCCTGGCATTATCATCTCCTTCGTTTTCAGCGAACAAGGGAGGCTGATTCTCCGCACAACCCCCGT
>Ga0116223_10006019_pt1 | contig 10046 bp, 8 predicted proteins | sample Sb_taG_3_FD_90092 | JGI IMG/M metagenome (GOLD analysis project Ga0116223, IMG submission 90092) | Peat soil microbial communities from Weissenstadt, Germany - Sb_50d_a_PC metaG | ecosystem: Environmental > Terrestrial > Soil > Wetlands > Peat | place: Germany: Weissenstadt | collected 2010-09-21 | reverse complement strand
CTGACCGCCGGCTACGGCCTGGGCGTGAACAGCTACATCCAGAAGCCGGTGGACTTTGAACAATTCCGCGAAACGGTGCATGCCCTGGCGCTTTATTGGCTGGTGGTGAACCAGTCGCCCCCGCGGCAAGCCATGGCCAATCGCATGGAGAAGTCCGCATGAGCCAAACGGTGACCAACGCTTCGCTGACAACTTTGTGGAACATGAACGCGCCGCTGCACGCGCTGCTCATCGAGAACTCAGCGGCGGACGCCGAGCTGAATCTTCACGAGCTGGGACACGCGGGATTTCAGTGCCAGCCGCAAATTATCGCCACACGAGCGGAATTCCTCCAGCACCTCGGACGTTTTCCATTCGACATTGTGCTGGCGGATTACCGGCTCCCCGGCTGGACCGGCATGGACGCCTTTTCCGCGATGCGCCAGGCCGAACACGATGTTCCTTTTATACTGGTCACCGGAACCCTTGGTGAGGAAGTAGCCGTCGAGTGCATCAAGCAAGGCGTCACCGACTATGTTTTGAAGGAGCACCTGGCGCGCCTCCCCCTGGTGGTGGCGCGCGCTCTGGAAGAGAGAGCCGTTCGCGACGCCCGCAACCTCATGGTGCAGGCGCTCCGGCAAAGCGAAGCCAATTCTCTCTTTCTGTTCGCGCACAATCCTCTACCCATGTGGGTTTTCGAGAGCAAGACGCTGCAGATTCAGCAGGTAAACGACGCGGCGCTTCGCCACTACGGATATGACCGGATGGAATTTCTGCAAATGACCGCCACCGACCTGCATCCGGCCGAGGAAGTTCCCAAATTGCTGGCGAACTTACGGGACTCTAAGCCGCTGGAGCAACACGCCGGCCAGTGGCATCACCGCAAGAAAGATCGTTCAGTCATTGACGTGGAAATGTTCATGCACAAATTGGAATACTCCGGACGCACCGCCGCGCTCGTCGTGGCTCAGGACATCACCGAACGAAAACGGGCCGAGGAGGAAAGGCAGAAATTTTTTACTTTGGTTGAGTACTGCCGTGATTTCATCGCCGTGGCCGATCTCCAGGACAACGTGGAATACGTCAACCCCGCGGGCCGCGCCATGTTGGGGATCGCGGAGGGGGAATCACTGAAAGGGACGCATTCCCTCGACTACGTAGTTCCAGCCGATCTGCCCTTGGTGCACGGCACAATCTTGCCGGCGCTCTACTCGTCCGGGCACTGGGAAGGAGAATTGCGGTTCCGCCATCGCCAGACCGGCCAGTCCTTGCCCATGGATTTCGTGGGATTTCAGGTGAAGGACCAAAAGACGGGCGAGCCGCGCTTCGTCGCCACCGTTTCACGGGACATGAGCGAGCGCAGGGCTCTCGAACAGCAATTGCAGCACGCGCAGAAATTCGAGGCCATCGGCCAGTTGGCCGGCGGGATCGCGCACGATTTCAACAACGTGATCGGCGCCATTCTCGGGTGGGCGGAATTGGGAGAAGAGCAGGCCGCGTCGGGAAACGCGACTCTGGAGAATTATTTCAAGAAAATACATTCTCAATGCGACCGCGTCACGGCCCTGGTCCGGCAGTTGCTGGCCTTTGCTCGACGGCAGATTCTGGAGCCGCGAAATTTCAGCCTCAATCAAACGGTCCACGACGTATTGAATCTGCTCGACAAGGTGATTGGCAAGGACATCGAGATCCAGACGTCTGTCGCGGAAGATTTATGGGCCGTGCGGGCCGATCCCACGCAAATCGAGCAAGTGCTCATGAATCTTTGCATTAATTCTCGAGACGCCATGCCCAAGGGCGGACGGGTCACCATCGAAACGCGCAATGCCCTGTTTTCCGAGGAGGACTGCCGCCGCACGATCGGACTCCCGCCGGGACGCTTTGCCGAACTCCGCGTAACCGACATGGGAACCGGCATGGATGCCGCCACACGTGAAAGGATCTTCGAGCCCTTCTTCACCACCAAGGGAACCGGAAAAGGAACTGGCCTGGGGCTGGCCACCGTCTATGGCATCGTCAAACAACACAATGGATTTATTCAGGTGGAAAGCGAGCCCGGCCAGGGAAGCACATTTCGGATCTTTCTCCCGGTCAGTGAAACCCCTGCGGCAGGCGAGCTTCGCACTCCCGCTCTTGACGAATTACCGGTACGCGGCGGAACAGAAACAATTCTGCTCGCCGACGACCACGACGGCATTTGCGATATGGCGCAATCCGTTCTGACGGCAAAGGGGTATCACGTCTTGCTGGCGCACGATGGCGAGGAAGCCGTGGAAGTCTTTACAGCCCATCGCGGCCGCATTTCACTTGTCTTGCTGGATGTCATTATGCCCCGGAAAAATGGCCCAGAAGTCTTCGCGGCGATCAAAACCCTGAACCCAGGCGTATCTGTTGTTTTTGCAACAGGTTACAGTAATGAAACCGCCGCCCTGGCCGACTTGGTGGAGCGCGGCGTCGCGGTCCTAAGAAAGCCTTATAGTCCCGCCGTCCTTTGCCGCCGCATCCGTGAAGTTCTGGATGCTGCCGCAAGCACGTCATCGTTGCCGGAGTGAGATGGCTGATCCTCCCAGCGGGAAATTCTTTGACGAATTTCGTTGTTGACACGTTCTGCGGTATATGGTATTTCCTGAACCAGATTTGATGGTCGGTTTTTTGTACCAGTTGCATTTCACGAATTCTCAAAGGCAATTATCGGCTTTCATTTATTGAGTTTACCCAGCAACACCCCACCCCACCCCGGGAGGTGATGACCAATCTGGTTATCACCTCCCTTTTTTATGTCCGCCCGATTTCTTCCATGTGGAGGCGAAAACCTCAACAGGATGTAGAAATGCCTTTTCAGAATATGTAAATGAGATGGTATGGGGGCGTGGGGTCTGGCGCAGATCCGGGGCGTCTCCAGGCAGATCAACCGCCCCTTTTGGCTTCCGGATTCCGGATGGACCAATCTTCAGGTGGGAAGCTGATGCGCCAGAAGCCAGGGTTAGGATTTGTGAATTCGAAGGCGGTGCTGAATTTCCCGCCAGCGGCGCGGGTGACCAGCTTGACTGTGCATTCAATATTCTCGCTCGTCCGCACATTTCGCATGGTGACGATCTGGCCTTGGTCCAGCGAGGTCCCCATTTCCACAAGGGCGCCATGCGCATTCACGATGATGGTGTGGGTGTCTTCACTGAAGGGAGATTTATTGGGCAGCGTCCCTTCCACGACGATACGTACCTGAAGGAACAGGCGCTGGCTGCGTCTTCGGCCCGGGGTGGTTTCCATTAATCCAAAGCCTCGAGGATTTCGTCGATCCGCATCTGGCGAGACATCAAGTCCTTATAGCATGGCAGAAAGCAATCCGGCGAAGACTCCATGCGGATTGTGCATTGAAAAGTAACACGCCTTCAAGAATGTAAGTGCTTCGACAACGCGTGTGATGCAGGGTGGCGCGATCGGACGCGGACTTTCAGTTCGCCGTTTCCTGCGTTACCGGACAGCTAGCGGTTCTTTCTCGCGCGCTTTTCCCGAGCGCTTTTCCGCATACAACGTGCGGTCGGCGCGTACCAAAAATTGCTCGGTGGTTTCGCCGTTCTCGTATCCCACCCATCCGGCCGAGAAGCAGATCGGAATTTTCGTGCCGGCGTATTCGGTCTCCATGGGACGCAGCCGGTCCAAGAGCATTTGGACTCGATTGGTGCTGCATTCGGGGAGTAAAACCAGGAACTCGTCCCCGCCCATGCGCGCGGCGAGGTCCGACTTCCGGATCACGGAATCGAGGCGGTGGGCGAAATGCTTGAGGACCTGGTCTCCCGCCGGATGGCCGTAGGTATCATTGATTTGCTTGAACTTGTCGAGATCGAAGGAAATCACGGTCAGGGGGTGGCCGTAACGCGCGGAACGCGCCGCCTCCGATGCCAGGCGTCCCTCCGCGACGCGCCGGTTGGAAAGGCCCGTGAGGGAATCGATCAGGGCCAGCCGCTCGAATTCCCCCGCACGCATTTGCAGAGCCCGCATCTCTTCGATCTGCCTGGAGAAATCGCGCCGCAGCCGCTTCACGGTGATCTGTTGATAGATGGTGTAGGCGTTGAAGATCAGAACGAGTCCAATCAGGCCGCGCACGGCCCGATTCAAGCTGGCTTGAAAGAACGGGTCGTCCACTTTGACGAGCCCCGGAAAGCTCATCGAGAACACGGCAAAGGTGAGCAGGAGCATGACGACGACTGCCATGCTCCAGAGCCACCAGTCCCGGCGCTCCAGCCTCTGCAGTTTTGCCTGCAGCTCGTGCAGGCCCGCATCCGACGGAGGATCGGGCTCGTGCATGCTGGTCATTAGCGGCGAAGAACTCATGGCTGGTCGCAGGTCCCGGGCGAACCCAGAAAATCACCATACAATTATAAAGGCTGCGGAAAATCGGAAACGCAAGAAAATGGTCGCGGCGTACCGGAATGGCCATTGTACCGCGGTACAGTTCCACGCCTAGTTACTGCAATGCCAATACGCAGGCGCCTACGAAGAAGAGAATCGTGTTAGTTCGGAAACGAGGCGCTGAGCGCGATGAAAAGAAGACGGCCGTACGAAAGGGTTGGCCACCTGCCGAAAGCGATGGATGCGACCTCGCACCAACCCCCCCCGCCCTTGAAGAACGTCAAGGACGGGGCACCCCAACGTCAGAATCTTAACTCAGTGGACGTACGGGAGTAGTATTAGAATCTAGAGGGGGAACGATCCAGTGGAATTCAAAAGCTCGGGCCACCCGCCCAGGTCCTGGGCGAAATCAGAAATCCATCACACAATTATAGATGCCGAGGAAAACGGAGATGGAAGAAAATTCGGGCAGCGTACCAGAATGGCCATTGTACCGCGGTACAGCCCCCCCTTAGTTACTGCAACGCCAATGCGCAGGCGCGCGAAGCGAAAAGGATTGTCTTAGTTCGGGAACGTGGCACTGAGCTTGATGAAATGAAGACGGCCGCACCGGTCATGATGAGTTTGTTAACAATTGGGGCAACAGAACCCCAAAACCCCGACCCTTTAAAACCGAAAGGGTCGGCCACCCGAAAAAGCGAAACCAGTTCCTCGGCGTTGACGTACTGGAGTGGTATCATCCAGCCGTGCGCGTTCGTCAACAGGGAAAAATGCGAAAGGGTGGGCCACCCGCCCCCTCCCCTCGACACCCGCAGTACGGGCGAATTATTTAACGGGCCGGGGCAATTGGTGGCGCTTCCGTAGCATGTGTGGGCCACGGATACAAAAAGGAACGTGGGTGCATTTTATTAACAACTTATAACTATTTGGATAACCCTGCACCAATCTTAGCGTCAGACTCGTGTGACAGCCCTCCAATTGTTGGTATGTCCTTCAGTGCACGCGCGGCGCTTGGTTCTCGATCGTTGGCGATGCTGCATGACCTAAACGCGTTCGAGCGAAAATTGCCAGCCCTCAAGGTTTGTGGGAAGATTGAGTTCCGCACTAGGAATATCGAGGAACCTTGGATCTCAGCACAAAAATGGGCGGGACGAATCGTTCCTTCAGGTTTCGGATCTGGGTGTTTGTAGCCATCTCGTACATTTTTACATGGGCTTTTTGGCTATCTGCAAGATTCCTCGGCGACGCAAATATCGCGGTTTCCCTGCAGTGGCATGAAAATCATGGTCACCTTCAGATTGGCCGTCTCTTGGAATGGATAGGAATTCTCGGTCCGAGTGTGGGCCTGCTTGTGATGCTTGTCTTCTTCCCGACTTCGGTTCCAAAGCGCCAAACTTTGAAGGGCATGTTGAATTTGCGAGTTAAACCCGTCTTCTATGTATTTGCTCTTGTTGCACCATTCGTTGCGTTTTTTACGGAAAGCTTAATTCGGGGGCTCAAAGGTACACCAACTTTTTTCCTTGGGGGCCCGGTTTCATGGTGCATCGACGTGCTGGAGTATTTTTTCCTTTCCCCGTTTTGGGAGGAGATAGGCTGGAGAGGGTTCCTGTTACCGGAGATGGAGTCGCAATATGGGAATTTTGCAGCAAGCCTTTGGGTCGGACTTATTTGGGGCGCATGGCATGTCCCCTTGCGAATATATACGGCACCTCCCCGCAGTTCACCCTTTGCATTTGTCGCACTCTTTGTAATTTATTGCGTCGGATTGTCAATAGTTCTAACTTGGCTTTACAACGCCTCTGGCAAATCCGTAATCACTTGTGTGATCTTTCACGCGGCGGTTAATGCCGCCGGAGATTCTTTTGTTACACCCGAGGCTAGCGCATACGGCGGACTTTCGTCATTTGAAGGTGCTCTCGTTTCAGTCTGGGTACTAGCGGCGGTAATTCTTCTTATTGATAGAATAAACAGAAAAACCGTTTTCTGGCCCGATAGGAATTCATCCCTCGAATGTGGTTAAAAGTCTTCCAGAGGGGGCGGGTGGCGCACCCCTCTGAGACGATTTTGAATTTTCGGGTGGTAGATCCTCTCGTTTTTAGAGGGTCTGGGTTTTGACTTTTCCGTGCGCCTTCAATTCAGCGCAGGGGATCGATGCGAACCAGCCCGGATTCCCTCTTCGCGTAGAATGAAAAACTGCTGCATTATTCCGGGGTTTGCATTTTCCTGCGCTTAGCACTTACCCGCCTTTTTTCAGTTCGGCGAGAACCAGCTTGGCTACTTCGCGCAGGGTTTCAAACACGCCCTGACCGGTAATGGCGACCGCCTCGTTAATGGGTTCGCCTTTCACTTGCAGCTGCTTGGTGAGTTCCGCGACGGGAAGAACGCCGGGTAGGTCGCGCTTATTGAGCTGCAGGACGTAGGGAATCGTATTGAAGTCGAGCTTGTGTTCCTTGAGGTGTTCGCGAAGATTCTCAAGCGTTTCAAGATTTGCGTCGAGCCGCTCTTCCTGCGAATCCGCGACGAAGACCACGCCATCGGCGCCCTTCAAGATCAATTTGCGGCTGGCTTCATAGAACACCTGGCCGGGAACGGTGTAGAGGTGAATTCGCGTTTTGAAGCCGCGCACGGTGCCCAGGTCGATCGGCAGAAAATCGAAAAAAAGCGTGCGGTCCGTTTCCGTCGCCAGGGAAATCATCTTGCCTTTTTGCGCGGTTCCGGTGTGGTCGTAGATCCACTGCAGATTGGCAGTCTTACCGCCCAGACCCGGGCCGTAGTACACCAACTTGCAATTAATTTCGCGAGCAGGAAAATTGATAAAAGGCACAGTTGTCCGGACTAACCGGGTCCTCTTTTATAACACACGCATGAAAGCAGGCCAATCCTCAAACCAGGGAATGTTGCCCGCCAAGCATTAGATGGGTCCGAGCAGCCGGCCATGTATTCCGCGGCATGCCTAATCATGCGGTATTGAAGGGGGTCAATTCTATCGCGTTCCAAGCTGGGATATGCCTTATCCAACCTTGCTGAGATCTTTAGCATCTTTTCGTTGAGCTTAAGCGATCCCTGGATCTAAATGTAAGTCCTAATATTTTTTGGCTGCTGAAAATATAGGGCCTTGGTCTATACTCTGGTGCTCAATTCCGCATAGAGGAGAATACTGTATATGAAAGGTTTCGTAGTTGGTGTGCTGCTCGGAGTCGTGATCTTCGCCGGCGGCCTTTACTATTACTTTGTCTCGGGAACGGCCCCCGCGGCAGTTTCCGATCCGCCAATGCTAATGGAGCGAAAGATGGCCAGCCGGTCGCTCGATGCGCATATTGATAAGGCGAATGTTCCGGCGCCACCGATCCAACCGAGTGAAGACAACTACGTGGCCGCAGCCAAGCTTTATAAAGACCAGTGCGCCGGGTGCCATGGCTTGCCAGATCAACCGCCTCCCGAGATCGCAGGCAATATGTTTCCCGACGCGACGCTGATGTTCAAAGGCAAAGGCGTGACGGACGATCCTCCGCAAGTGAGCTACTGGAAGGTAAAGAATGGCATCCGGTTGACCGGAATGCCGACTTTTAAGGGCATATTGAACGACACGCAAATGTGGCAATTGGCGCTTTTCGTTGCCAATGCAGATAAGCTTCCAGACTCCGCGAAAAAGTTGTTGGCGCCGGAGCCGCCTCCGGCCGTCGCGATTCCCGCTGCGCCGCCAAAGGGCTCTGCCACAAAGAAATAATCCGCGGCTTCGAGGAAAGCGCAAAACATGTACTTCCCCCGCACACGCTCGCAGTTGCGTTGACGATAGGGGAGTCCTCTGTTAGACTCCCGAAAATGGCAAGGACCGGAAAACCGACAAAACGCGTGAGACATGGGGCAAGCGCTCCATCCAGAAGCCGTAAATTATTGAAAAGTAAGGAAGATAACAAAGTTGCGGCGCACGCCGAAGCTGTCCGCCAAATGGTTGACCCTCAATTCGAACAGCAACTAAAAACGTACGAAGTAGCCGTGCAACACTTCCACCAACAAAAATTTGTGAAGGCGAAAGAATTGCTTGAAAAGGTCCAAGCGGGCCCGAGCAAAGAATTGGCGGACCGCGCGCGCGTTCATCTGCGCATCGTTGAGCAACGCATGGCCAAACAGCCCGCTCCTTCCGTGCGCACACCAGAAGAACACTACCAAGCGGGCGTGGCCATGATGAATCTGGGACGTTGGGACGAAGCGCGCGAACATCTGCTGCGCGCGCGCAAGCTGGCGCCCAAGGCCGATTACGTTTTCTACGCGATGGCGGCGCTGGATTGTCTGACCGGAGAAGCCGAATCGGCGATGGAAAATTTGAAAGTCGCGATTCAGTTGCGTCCGGAAAATCGCTACCACGCCCGCAACGACGAAGACTTCGCGTTTCTGCAGGAAGATCCCCGCTTTACCGAATTGCTCTACCCCGAACGCGAAGCCTCCGGCGCTTGATTCCAGTTGTGCCGCAACCTCGCTCCATAGCGATGCAATCCCAATGAAAAAAAGAGCGCGAAAATCCGACGTGGGTCACGGTGGAGTGCGTGTGGTCGCGATCGGCGGCGGTACCGGGCTTTCGATGCTGTTGCGCGGGCTGAAGCACTATGTGGCGCGCCGGCGGCAAGAGTCGGAGCGCTATCCGATCAGCGATCTCGCCGCCATTGTAACGGTCACCGACGACGGGGGAAGCTCGGGCCGGCTGCGGCGCGAATATCGCGTGCTGCCGCCGGGCGACATTCGCAATTGCATGGTCGCGCTCTCGCAGGATGAAGCGCTGCTCGGGCGTCTGTTTCAGTACCGGTTCCATGAGGGCCGCGGTTTGCGCGGACACAGTTTCGGAAATCTTTTTCTCACGGCGCTCACCCATGTGACGGGCGATTTTGCCGAGGCCGTTCGCGTCAGCGGAGAAGTTCTGGCCATTCGGGGACGAATTTTTCCGACCACGCTGGAGAATGTTTCTCTGGAAGCGGTGATGACGGACGGGAAAATTGTCCTGGGCGAAACGCGCATCGCAAAAAGCAAAAAAAAAATACGCCGCCTGAGCCTGCGTCCGCGCCGCGTCCGCCCGCTTCCCGAAGTGCTGGACGCGATCAACCAGGCGGACCTGATTCTGATCGGTCCCGGTTCTCTCTACACGAGCATCCTGCCGAATCTCCTGGTTTCCGGCGTCGCCGAAGCGATCGAGAAATCCTCCGCGACGCGGGTCCTGGTCGCGAATCTAATGACGCAGCCAGGGGAGACGCAAGGTTATTCGCTCGCCGACCACGTGCGCGTCATTTACAGCCATACGCGGCGCAAGCTCTTCGACTGGGTTGTGGCGAGCAACCAACGCATCTCTCCGGAAGTGGCGCTGCGTTATAGCAGGCGCGGCGCCGAGCCGGTGCGCGTGGATATTCAAGACCTGCAGCGCATCGGTGTGCGCTGCTTGCTCGACAATCTGCTCGAGGAGCACGGCGTCGTGCGGCATAACGCGGCGCGTATTTCGCAGCTTCTGATCGAGGAATTTGTCGAGCGCCGCCCTCCCACCCACTGAACCATATCCATATCCATCGCGCGCGAGTATCTATTCCTTTCCTTGCGCCGTGCGCGGTTTGGTTCGTATACTGGCCACGTCGGGTCCTCTATCCCAAATATTCTTGGAGGATGGGCCGGCGTCAACGCGTGGGGTTTTCTTTCAGGTTGCGAATGCGGCCTGGTGGGTTTAAGAGGAGCGTTTT
>Ga0116223_10006007_pt1 | contig 10066 bp, 11 predicted proteins | sample Sb_taG_3_FD_90092 | JGI IMG/M metagenome (GOLD analysis project Ga0116223, IMG submission 90092) | Peat soil microbial communities from Weissenstadt, Germany - Sb_50d_a_PC metaG | ecosystem: Environmental > Terrestrial > Soil > Wetlands > Peat | place: Germany: Weissenstadt | collected 2010-09-21 | reverse complement strand
GGCCGCAGCCGGAAGGTGTGCGGCTCCTGGTATACCGGCGCGTCGTAACGGTAAATCGTGGAATGCGTGACCGCGATGCGCATCGGAAGCCAGCTCAGTACGCCACCTGGTCGCGTGTGAGCTTGGAGAACGCCGCCTCCACCCAGGCCTCCGGCAGATCGTGCACGCTGCGCCGCATGCGCTCCTGCCACCAGTTGGAAATCTCGCGCAGGTCGTCGCGCTCATAGCGCTGCTCCACCAGGGAAAAGCTGCCGCGCGAGTAGAGCATCACGTCCATGGGGAAATCCACGTCGGCCGCGCACAGGCGCGTGGCGTCGAAGGCCAGCAGCCCCACCTTGAAGGCGTACAGCATGGAATCGGAGCGCGTCAGCGAGCGCTCCAGAATCGGTTTTCCGAATCCCGACGCGCCGATGATCTGGTACGGCGTGTCCGGCCCCACCTCCACCCAGTTGCCTTCGGGATAGACGAGAAACAGGCGGTGACACGAGTCGCCCGCCATCTGCCCGCCGATCAGGGCGTAGGCATTGAACTTCAGCTCCGCCCGTTCCAGCGCGGCGCGGTCCTCGTCCGCCACCCGCCGTACCTGCTGCGCATACAGGTTCACCACCTTGTAGAGCCGGTCGCGCGCCAGGGCCTCGCGGGCGAAGGCCTCCTCGAAACACAGAAGGATTTTGTCGCGCAGCGACCGCAGGCCCGAGTTCATCGCGAAAAACGCGAAGCCCGGGCCGCGGTAACTCGCGGTCTTCCTGGCGACCAGGGTTTCGTTACCGGCCACCACGCGCGCATCGGCGATCGCCACAAGGCCTTCCTCCACGGTGATTCCCAGGCAAAAAGTCATAGCTTCATCAAACCACGGCGATGGCCGGGAAAGGCCGCGGCGGGAAGAAGTCGCCGAGGATGCATTCATCGATTGTATTCATTTTTACCTGCAATGCGTCGCAGAACTCGTGCAGCCCGGTTCTCAGGATGGCTCCCACTTCGGCGTAATCCAGTTCCGAGCGAAGCATGCCGATGCGCTGCTCGGAAACGCACGAGAAGGCTCCCGGCCGCGTGCCCGTGATGGCGTGGACGGACCCGTCGGCCAGCCCGGCCGAGTAGCGGACCGCCCGCGGAAACTCGGCATCCAGCAGCAGGAACTCGACAATTCGCTCGGGAGCAATCCGCCCGAAGCGCTTGCGGTACATCTCGAAGCCGCTGACCGATTTCAGCACGGCGGCCCACTGAATATCGTCGTAGGGCGTGCCGATGTCGCTCACCGAGGGCAACAGGATGAAATATTTCACGTCCAGGATGCGCGTGGTCTTGTCCGCCCGTTCGAGCGTGGTGCCGAGGCGAATGAAGTGCCACGCTTCGTTGTGCGTCATGGTGCCGTGGGTGATGCCCTGAAACAGGTGGCAGGCCATGCGCACCTGGTGGCAGAACTCCGGCAGCACCTCGGGCAGCGGCTTGCGGCTCTGCCCGGCGATCAACAGGTACAGGGTATTGATCTGCTCCCACATCTCCGACGAGATGGTGTCGCGCACCGAGCGCGCATTCTCCCGGGCCGCCAGCACGCAGGAGCAGATGGAATTGGGATTCGCGGAATCGAAGGCCAGAAAGCGGACCACGTTCTCCTGGGTGGCCGCGCCGTAACGCTCCAGGAACGCGGCGCGGTCGCCGGTAGTATCGATAATGGGCTGCCACTGGCCGCCCGATCCGCTCGGCAGGTCGAGCATCAAATTCTGATTCACTCCGATAAAGCGCGCCACGTTCTCGGCGCGCTCGATATAACGGCCCATCCAGTAGACCGCCTCGGCCACCCGGCTGAGCAGAGGCTTGGGCTTGAGCGTCATTGCTGTTGCTGACCCTCCTGCGCCGCCGGCGCCAGCACCCACGTGTCCTTGCTGCCGCCTCCCTGCGACGAGTTCACCACCAGCGAGCCCTTGGTCATGGCCACGCGCGTCAATCCGCCGGGCACCACGTAGATCTCCTTCCCGCACAGCACGTACGGCCGAAGGTCCACGTGCCGGCCCTCAAAGTGATCGTCCACGATGGTGGGCACGCGCGACAGCGCGAGCGTCGGCTGGGCGATGTAATTCCGCGGCTGAGCCTGGATCTTTTCCGCGAACTCCTCCTGCTGCTGCCGGGTCGAGTGCGGGCCCACCAGCATGCCGTAGCCGCCCGATTCGTTGGCCGATTTCACCACCAGTTGGTCCAGATGCTGCAGCACGTAGCTGCGGTCGCTGTCGCGCCAGCAAAGATACGTCGGCACGTTGGGCAGGATGGGGTCGGCGTCCTCGTAGTAGCGGATCATTTCCGGAACGTACGCGTAGATCACTTTGTCGTCGGCCACGCCGTTTCCCGGGGCATTGGCCAGCGCCACGTGCCCGGCCTGGTAGGCTGCCATCAGCCCGGGAACGCCCAGCAGCGAATCCGGCCGGAATGCCTCGGGGTCCAGAAAATCGTCATCGATGCGGCGGTAGATGACGTCCACGCGCTGCGGACCTTTGGTGGTGCGCATGAAGACCGCGCCGCCATCCACCACCAGGTCGCGGCCTTCCACCAGCGGCACGCCCATCTGCTGGGCCAGGAAGCTGTGCTCGAAGTACGCGGAGTTGTAGATGCCGGGCGTGAGCAGGACCACCCGAGGCCCGCCCGCCGGGCCGCCAGGCGCGATGGATTCCAGCATTTCGAGCAGGCGGCTCGGGTACTCGTTTACCGGACGCACCGAGAGCCCCTCGAACACCGCGGGAAAGATGGTCTTCAGCACCTCGCGATTTTCGAGCACGTAGGAGACTCCCGAAGGCACGCGCAGGTTGTCCTCGAGAACGTAGTAGCGGCCGTCGCGGTCGCGCACCAGGTCCGTCCCGGTGATGTGGCACCAGACGCGCCACGGCGGATTCAGGCCATGGCACTGCTTGCGGTAGGACACCGCGGAGAGCACCACCTCGCTCGGAATGACTCCGTCGCGCAGGATTTTCCGATCGTGGTAAATGTCGTCGATGAACGCGTTGAGGGCGTGGACCCGCTGCTTGAGGCCGCGCTCGATGTGGTCCCACTCGTTGGCCGGGACGATGCGCGGGATGAGGTCGAAGGGGAAGATCCGCTCGGTTCCCGCCGAGTCTCCATACACGTTGAAGGTGATGCCCATCTGCAGCAGCAGACGCTCGGCGGCGTGCTTGTAGCGCAGCAGATGGCCTTCGGAGAGGGACTCGACCGTTTCCAGCAGAAGCCGCGCATGCGGCCGGGGAAGGCCGGCATCGTCGAACATCTCGTCGTAAAAGCTTTGCGTATCGTAAGACGAGAACTGCATAGGGCCGCTTTCCACACTCCTCCAGTTTCCCATCGTGGCGCAATCCGGAAACAAAGGGAAACCGAATTAATTTATAGGCCCCATCCGGTTTTTCAATGCGGGGCAGACCCAACTTCGTGCGTGGTTCATGGCGGTCGACGACCTCCGGGCATCGGTCGCGAAGGCCGAGACTCTGGGAGCCAGGCTGATTATTCCTCCCGCCACGCTGCCCGAGGGCGACGAAATGGCCGTGATGCTCGACCCGCAGGGGTATGTCGCGTCCCGGGTGGGACAGACGCTTTCGTCTGTCAACCAGGCGATCTGGTCTCCGACTCAGCGTCCTCCAGCCAGCTCGGGCAACATTTCCCTCACTCGCCTGGCCTGCTCCATGTGGCGGCGTTCGTGCGCCGCCGCCTGGGCGAACATCATCCCCAGGCTCATCCTCAAAAAGCGCGAGATGGGCGTGGCCACCTTCACCCGGCCGAGATCCAGACCATCGGCCCGCTCGATCTGCATCAGAAACTGGCTTTGCAGGTGAAGAAAGGTGGGGACGATGGCGGTCACCGGCTGGCCGTGCAGCGGCAAGAAGCGGCGGGGAGATCGCACTTTCCGCCGGACCGGCGGCTCGGTCATCCGTACGATGAAGCGGTCCAGGGGTCCGTAGCGGAACGGTCCGCTTCCGGTCAGGCCGCGCGCCCGGGCGTCTTCGATGGCCCGTTCGATGGCCCCGACTTCCCATTGTCCGACAATGGTCAGATGCCCCAGGCACTCCTCGATCGACCACTGGTTCGATGCCGGGCGCCAGTTGAAGCGCTCCTCGTTCAGGCCGGCGGTCAATTCCCGGGCCTGGACCTTGATTTCCTCAAACTGTTGACGATATTGCTCTAATTCCGGAGATCCCACATCCGGGATTATAGCGAAGTGGCTGCCTATTCCAGAGTGGTAGCTTTGGTGGCGCGCTCCAGCACTTCATGCGCTTTGCTGGTGCGGAGCGCCTCGGATTCGCGTGCTTCGAACTGGAAATCCTCGGAAAGCAGCTCCTGCACGGTATAGGCCGACTTGCCGATGCCGCACGACCCATGCTTCGCCGTATTGGCGAAGATGTGGTACAACTCGTGAGCCACCACCCTGGCGAGGGCTCGGCCGAAAGCTGTCTCGCGATCGTCCGGATGAACCGACAGCAGCTCCTTTTGGACGAAGCCGCGGATGCGGTCGCAATCCACATCGCTGAAGGGGAGAATGATTCCATCGCTCACGTGAGTCCAGCCCAAAGCGCCGGGGCTGCCGTTGCGCGGCATCAGGCCGGCGACGTCGCAGCGCCCCTTGAAGGTCAGGACCGCCAGTTCGACGGCGACCTCATTGCCCCTGGCGCCGGTCAGCGAGTGCCATTCGAAGCGCAGCCCCATGGGCGCCATGACGGAATCGAGCTCGTCGTGGAGGGCTTCCGTTACAGCTTCGGGGGGGTCTTCCTGGAATTGGGTATATAGTGCGATCGGGGCAACCGGGGTCTGCCGAGTTTCACCGAAGCCGGGCAGGGCGCCCAGCGTCAGGCAAAGGACGAAAAGTGATTTCACGGGAACCGGGCCTCATACTCTCAAATAGGATGGCTGGAGGACCGATCGACCACCAGTTCCGGGTGCTCCCGAACGAGCATATTCGCCATGTGACAGGCGAAACAGAGCGGCAACGAAGCCGCCAGCACCTCATATAACTTATCGGCAGGAACTTCACTCCACGCTACGGAGACTTTGCCGGCTCGGAGCAGGGCCGGCTCGCTTCCGGACCACTGGATTTCGCCCATGGGCCGGCCGCACGAGGCGCAAACCTTGCCCGCGTACCAGCGCGTGAGGATATTGCGAACCAGGCAATCCTCCGGGGAGGCGGCCACCTGGGCCAGGCATTCCTGCCCGCACCCGGCGCGTTCCGGCCAGCGGGAACAGGAGGAAAGGCGAAGCTCCGGAGCCTTTCCCAGTGCCGTGGCCGCGGCGTGCCCGGCATTCACTACAACCCCGGCCGGCCTATGATTTTCGGGGCAGGTGATGACCCGTCGGCCCCGGTACTTCAGCCAGGCGCTCGCCAGACGGCCCAACACGATCGCCAACAGCACGACTACGCCCGCCAATAGCCCCAATTGAAGCATCATAAACAGCTCCGAAACTACTCTGAGCAAGACGATGGCCAATTTTGGAACTTGCTGAATTCAAAAGAGTGGGCACGCTTGAGCTGCGGGGTATACACCGCATCTGGGTGGTATGCCCCAGAAGAGCAACGGATCGGGGCTATGGAGCGTCTAAGAGACGTGAGTAATCGGTTTATTTGGGTCATTTCACTCCTCTCCGCGGCCACGGCAGCAGCCGCCTACGACGACTACGCTTCCGCCAAGCGGAAAGTCGACCAGATCGAAGCGGGCCAGTTGAGGGCGGGTACGCGCCTGGAGCTGAGTGCTCCGGAACTGAACGCCTACATCGCCCGCGAGGCCCCCGATGGAGTTCGCAACCCCAAAATCCAGTTGGTCGCGCCGGGAGTAGCCAGCGGGACCGCCCTGGTGGATTTCAGCAAGCTGCAGCACGCGCAGGGGCGCCAGCCGGGGTGGCTGATGACCAAATTGCTGGAAGGCGAGCGGCCGGTGAGCGTCACCGCGCGCATCCGGTCCGCCGGGGGCCGTGCCACCGTGGATGTCGATAAGGTCGAGATCTCGGGCGTCGAAATCGATGGGCGCACGCTGGATTTCCTGATCCAGAACGTAGTGCTTCCCCAGTACCCGGATGTGATGGTGGGGCGTCCTTTTGAGTTGGGTTACCGCATCAACAAGCTGGACGTCCGGCCCACGGCGGTGGGCATCGTGATCGGGCGGTGAGACCCGGTTGCTTAAGCCGCGGTCTCCCGATTTAGTGAGGCCGGAAGCGCTCCTCTGCGAGCTTGGTGAGCAGCTCGCTGTGGTTCTTGGCGATTTCGGAGCGCATGGCGTTGAGTTCCGCTTGGACGGTTTCGCGGAGGGCGGCCATCTCGGCGCGCAGGGCGGCGGTGTGAGCGTTCAGCAGATCGCGCATGTCTGCCTTGATGTCGGCCACGCGGGCGTTCAGGTTGACGTTTTGCACGATGTATCCGGCGAGCACGATTACGAGGCTGAGGATGGGTGCGACGGCGATGGTTAGGTAGAGCTGCTGGTTGTTCATGCGTTCCGCGAAAACCCGCCCCTTCAGTTTAGCTCAGGGCGTGAGCCCGGCGATCAACGTCTAGGCCGAAACCGTGTACCAACCCGCGCTACGCCAGGTTCAAGACCTGCTTGACGGTGCCGCTTTGGTCCTGGATCTTCTGCTGCAGCAGCATCAGCGCATAGATGAGCTGCTCGGGCCGGGGCGGGCATCCGGGCACGAACACATCGATCGGAATCACCTGGTTTACGGGGACCAGCGCGTAATTGTTGAACACGCCGGTGGAGGTGGCGCAGGCCCCCATGGAGATGGCCCACTTCGGCTCCGGCATCTGCTGGTACAGGTGCCGGATCACCGGCGCCATTTTCTGGCTTACGCGCCCGGCGATGATCATGAGGTCCGATTGCCGCGGCGACCCGCGGAAGACCTCGGCTCCGAACCGCGCGATGTCGAATCGCGAGGCGCCCATCGACATCATTTCGATGGCGCAGCAGGCCAGCCCGAAGGTCATCGGCCAGATGGAGTTCTTGCGCGCCCAGTTCACCGCTTTGTCCAGCGTCGTGAACACCAGACCCTCGGAAACCGCAGCCGCCGTATTGGCCACCGAGTAATCGTCAATCCGCGCAAACAACTCCGGATCGCTGGCGAGGGGTTTGTCCATACATTTATTTTCGCATGGGTCGCGCCATTCCGGGTAAAATCAAGGGACCCCCGTATTATCAGAGAATTCGATGCCATCCGAAACCTTCGAGCAGGTACTCGATCGCGCCGCCTCCCAGTGTGGGATCGACCCGGGATACTGGGACATCTGGGGGCGCTATCACTCCAACTCCACGGAGGCCAAACAGACCATCCTGCGCGCCATGGGACTGGTTCCGGACGATCTGGAATCGCTCCAGCGCTCGCTCGCCGAGCGTGCCCGTCGCGAGTGGGAGCGGCTGCTGCCGCCGGCCGTGGTGGTCTCGGTATCGCTCGACCCGCAACTGACCCTCAGCGTGCCCATAGAATCCCTCGGTGAGCGGGTGCACATCTCGATTCGGCGCGAAGACGGCCACACCGCCGATTGCGAGTTGTACCTCGCGGACCTCCCCCAATCCGGATCCATCGAGATGGACGGCCGCACCTGGGTGCGCCGGCAGGCGCGGATTCCCATCGATCTGCCGCTGGGCTACCACGAGATTTCGGTCCAACTCGGCTCTACCCACGCGACCACCCGCTACATCGTAACGCCGGACCGAGCCTGGACCGGTCCCCATCTCGGGGCGGGCGGGCGCGCGGCGGGCATCAGCATGAGTCTCTACGGCGTGCGCTCGGCCCACAATTGGGGCTGCGGCGATTTCGGCGATCTGCTCGAAATCGTGGATTGGGTGGCCGAAGAGCTGCAGGCCAGCTTCGTGGGCCTGAACCCGCTGCACGCCATCCACAACCGCCGTCCCTACAATACCAGCCCGTACCTGCCCAATTGCAGCTTCTACCAGAATTTCCTGTACCTGGACATCGAAAGCATGGATGACTTTGCGCGCTGCCGCCGGGCGCGGGACCTGCGCGCGTCGCCCGAGGTGTCTCGCGAGATCGAGGATCTGCGCGCGTCGCCTTTCGTGGAGTATGAGCGAGTCAGCGCTTTGAAGCTACGGTTCCTCAAGCGGCTGTTTGCCCAGTTTCTGCGGGAGTGGCGCAAAGGCTCGGCGCGCGTGCGCGAACTGCGGGCGTTTCTGGACCGCGAAGGCGACCTGCTCGAGAAATTTGCCACCTACTGCGCCCTGGACGAGCACCTGCACCGGCTCAATCCCGACGTGTGGCTCTGGCCGCAGTGGCCCGAGGCTTACCAGGATCCCGATTCGCCGGAAACGCGGGCTTTCCGCAAGAGACACTGGAGGAACGTTCTGTTTTACGAGTTTCTGCAGTGGCAGATCGACATCCAGTTGCGCCGCGCTCAACAGCACGCCCGCGAGCGCCATCTCTCCATCGGCCTGTACCACGACCTGGCGCTGGCCACCGACCGGTTCGGCTCCGACCTGTGGGCGCACCGTCCGTTCTACGTGGCGGGATGCCGCGTGGGGTCGCCGCCCGACGATTTCGCGCCGAAGGGCCAGGACTGGGGCTTTCCGCCGCCCAACGCCGAGCGGCACCGCGAAGACGGCTACCGGCTGTTTGCCGAATCCATCCGCAAGAACTGCCGCAACGGCGGCGCGCTGCGCATCGATCACGTGATGCGGCTGTTCCGACTGTACTGGATTCCGGACGGCTGCGACGCCACGCTGGGCGCTTATGTCAAGGAGCGCTCCGACGATTTCGTGCGCATCCTGGCGCTCGAAAGCGTGCGCAACCAGGTGGTGGTAGTGGGTGAAGACCTGGGGACCGTAGAGCCCGAAGTGCGTAAGACCCTGGCCCGCTTCGGGATCTTCAGCTACCGCCTGTTCTATTTCGAGAAGAACCAGCAGAACGAGTTTCGGCGCTCCAGCGAGTATCCGGCGCAGGCCCTGGTCTCGTCGACCACCCACGACCTGCCGACGCTCGCCGGCTTCTGGCTGGGAACCGATATCGAGGCCCGCCGCGCCGCCGGCATGCTGGACGACGAGGGCTTCCGCGCGCAGACCGAGAATCGCATGCGCGAAAAGCAGAAGATGCTGGATGTCCTGGCTGGCGAGAAACTCCTGCCGGACCACATGCCGCGGTACGCGGCGGCCTATCCGGAGCTTACCGGCGAGCTGCACAACGCCATCGTCGGCTTCCTGGCGGAGACCCCTTCGCAGCTTCTGGCCATCAACGAGGAAGACCTCACCAAGGAACTCGAGCAGCAGAACCTGCCAGGGACCACGTGGCAGTATCCCAACTGGGGCAGAAAGATGCGCTACACGGTGGAGCAGTTGAGGTCGGACGGCGAAGCGCGGGATTACACGACGATGTTCCGGAATTGGATTGTGCGTTCGGGGAGAAGGAACGGGGCGCCGGCGGCGCGTTCCGCGACGGGGGGCACGGAGTTGCAGTAGCGGCCCGGTCTCGTGCGCGGCGCCATTCCGCTATTACGCCATGTCTGGCACCGAGCCCAAGGTTTTGGCCCCGTTCGAGGTAGGGAGACGAGCAGGGTGTCAGCCAAGTCCGCCAGGGCGGGCTGCGCAACAGCGTCTACCAACGGTCGAAGCCGCGATAGACGCTCCGCCTTGGCCCAATGCGCTCGATCAGCACCATTCGCTTCCCAGCGAGGACACGGTATATCGCCCGGTAGAGCGAGCGGTAAATGTAGATGCGGTAGTAATCCTTGGTCTTTCGCAGGTGTTGCGCGCCTTCGGGAATCGGCTCTTCCTGGAGCGCCAGAAGCTCGTTCAGCGTTTCGTCGTAAGCATCGTCTCCGTGGTCTTGGAGAAGGTCTTCTAAGCCCGAATCGGCCTCGGGCGTGAGCATGAGCTTCCAACGCTCTCCCCCACGTCCAGCCTTACATTTCGCGGCCGTGCCGGCGCATGTGTTCGCGCAGGCTGATGCAATCGCTCAAGCCAGTCTGGCTGTCGGTTCGCATGGCGAGAACCAGATCGGCTTCATCCTCATCGATCCAGTTTGGATCTTTGAGCAGCTTGCGCTCTTCGGCGGTCAATTGGACGCGCGACGACGGCAACCGCTCGTACCGCGCGTCGATTTCGCTGAG
>Ga0116223_10006005_pt1 | contig 10068 bp, 8 predicted proteins | sample Sb_taG_3_FD_90092 | JGI IMG/M metagenome (GOLD analysis project Ga0116223, IMG submission 90092) | Peat soil microbial communities from Weissenstadt, Germany - Sb_50d_a_PC metaG | ecosystem: Environmental > Terrestrial > Soil > Wetlands > Peat | place: Germany: Weissenstadt | collected 2010-09-21 | reverse complement strand
TTAGAGACCCGGCAGCAGGAATTGCGCCGCACCGTGAACCGCACCCAGGCCGACGGCCGCTCCGCCGACGAAGACACTGCCCAGGACATCGCCGACCGCGCCGCCAGTTCCTATACCAAGGAATTCCTGTTCAGCCAGAGCAACAACGAGCGCCAGCTTCTGCAGATGGTGGACAAGGCCCTCGTCCGCATTCACGAAGGCAGCTTCGGCGAATGCATCCACTGCGGCAAAGAAATCAACGCCAAGCGTCTGGAAGCCGTCCCCTGGACGCGCCACTGCATCGAATGCCAGGAAAAACTGGAGCAGGGCTTGCTCGAGGAAGCCCCGCGCTAGGCGCAGATTCGCTGTGATCAAGCGCCGCCAAATCGGCGGCGTTTGTGTTTCAGGTTGCGCGCGATCACACTTTTCGTAGAGAACGCAGCTTGCTACGTCTCTCTCGTCACATGCGGGCCTGCCTCCGCTGGCAAGAGACGTTGCAAGCAACGTCTCTACGGAAGAGTGAGTTGCGATCCCGACTTTGATTGCGATCTCGACTTTTGACGCCCTGTTTCCCCCCTGTTAAACTGCTTGTTTGTCATAATTCAACCAGCCCACCGTTATAACCAGAAGGGAAGTCCGTGCGCGCAGAAACCCGCCATCAACTGAAGCAGGATGCTTTCAGCCGTGTCACCATCGACGCCGCCGAGAGAACGGCTCATTGGACCGTCGAACATCGCTCGACCCTGATCATCGCCACGGTGGCAGTCATCGTCATTCTCGCCGCCGGGATCGGCGGATGGTATTACCTGAGCATGCAGGACGAAAAAGCCAGCCTGGACCTGTCCGTGGCTGTGCGCACCATGGACACGCAACTGCGGGCCCCGGGCGCGCCCGAACAGCCTGACTTCCCAACATTTACTTCCGCCAAAGAACGCGCCTTGGCCGCGCAGAAGCAGTTTCAGGCGATTGTCGACAAGTATCCCCACACCCGCACGGCCGATATGGCTCACTATTTTCTGGGAGTAACCGCGGCCACTTTGAATGACAACGGCGCGGCGGAGCGCAATTTCAAGGCAGTGGCGTCCACCGGCAATCGCGAGGTGGCAGCCGTAGCCAAGTCAGCCCTGGCCTCGCTCTATGGCCAGACGAATCGCGTGAAAGAAGCGGTCGCCCTCTATCAGGAACTGATCAACAAGCCGACAGCCTCGGTCAGCAAGGTGGCGGCGCAGTTGCAGTTGGCCGAGCTTTACCGGGGTTCCAACCAGCCGCTCGAAGCCAAACGGATCTACGAGCAGGTAAAGAAAGAAAATCCGGGCGCCGAAGCCGGACAGCTGGCCACCCAAAAATTGACCGAGCTGAAGTAGGAAGCCTCAAAACTGCTCGGTTCGGCCGGCTCCGGTTCATTACCTTCGTAAGATACTGCCGCCTTTTTGCCGTGAGTCTACGACCTCCCTCTAAGAAGATTGTGAAGCGTGCATTCTTCGTTTCTGGGTGAGGCCCAATCATGTCCTGCCGGCGGTGGTGTCAATTCTTCACGATCTCTGTTTGCTTAGGGTTGCTGTCTGCGCTTGCCTTCGGTCAGGAGGATTCCTCCTCGCAAAGCCTTGCCGATGTTGCCCGCAAGCTGCGTAAGGACACCACGGACGAGGTCCTCATGACCGACGCCGACACGAAAAAGCTTTTCGATTCCGTGGATAAAGTCTTCGCCTTCGCCGCCGAAGACAGTGGAATGCCCAAGCACGCCACGGTGAAGCGACGCCTGGTGAGCAAGGCCGACGTGGAGAAGTACGCCAGTGGCGCGCTGGCCAAGGAAGAATTCACCAAACGATTTGCCCAGGAAGAACTGAGCATGAAGAAACTCGGCTTTCTGCCCCGCGAGTTCAACCTGAAGGAATTTCTGGTGAAGTCCACCGGCCAGCAGATCGCCGCTTATTACGACGATGAAACCAAAACCATTTCGATGCTGAACTGGGTTCCTCCCGACCAGCAGGAACCGATCCTGGCTCACGAACTCACACACGCCCTGCAGGATCAGAACTACGATCTGCGGAAGTGGATGAAAGCCGCTCAGAAGGGGGCAAACGGTTCCAAGAGCAATGAAACCGGCAACGACGACGCCGCAACCGCCCGTAAGGCCGTGGTTGAGGGCCAGGCCATGGTGGTGTACGTGGATTACGTCCTGGCACCCTTCAAACGCAACCTGGTGGACACGCCCGGTCTGATCTATTCGATGGAAGAGCCGGCGGTGAAGGCTGTCGCAGACTCGCAGATGCTGCACGATGCTCCCATGATTCTGCGCGAGTCGGGAACGTTCGCCTACAACGAAGGCCTGATCTTTGAAGGAGAGTTGCTGCACAAGGGCGGAAAGAATATGGCGTTTGCCGGGGCATTTGCCCGGCCGCCGCGGAACTCGCACGAAGTGCTGCAGCCTGAGGCTTACATCAATCGCGAGAAGCTGCCGCCTACAGGGGTGCCGGATTTGAAGCAGTTACTGGGCGAAGAGTACGAGGTGTTCGACTCGGGAGGCATTGGCCAACTCGATGTGCGAGCGTACCTGAAACAGTATGGCGAACGCAAGAATGCGGACGATGTTTCTGCCGCGTGGCAGGGCGGTGCATACGTGACTTTCCGTCGCAAGAACAAAACCGCGAGTGAAGCGCCCGCAACCACCGCCGACCTGGCCCTGATTTATGTTTCGCGATGGAGGACGCCCCAGGCCGCTGAGCGTTTTGCCCGTTTCTACACGAGTGCGGTTGCGCTGCGCTATCACGCCGCGACGGCCCAACCTGTTTCCGCTTGCAACGGGACGAACTGCCCGGTGTCCAGCGCGCAAATGTCAACCGAAGAAGGACCGGTGGTCGTGGAGCGCTGGGCAGACAATAGCGTCATCGTTTCCGAGGGATTCGAGACAGCGACAGCCGTCAAAGTGCGCAGCGCAGTACGGGACGGAGCCGCGCACGCCGAGAATTTTCCGCAGAATGAGATTGGGCTGCGGCTCTACGAAATTCCCGCCTTCCGGAAGTTCGCAGAGGAGATTGGCGCACAGTTCGCGCTAGCGATGACGTCGAGCCTCGGCCGCTAAGGCTCCGGCAGTTTCCAGATCCAGTCTCCCGGTCAAGCGGGATTTCTGGCCGGGTAGTGGCGCAGTTTGACGGTGGAAGAAGAAAAAACGTGAACCACGAAGAACACGAAGGTTCACGAAGGACTTCATTTGCAAGGGTTTCCTTCGTGTGACTTCGTGTCTTTCGTGGTGAGGCCCTTTAAATTGAGCCACTGCTTCTGCCCGTCTGCCATTTCCCTTTTGCCGCAGGTTGAGTACCATGTTGTGCAGTTCCCAAACTCCACCACTGGATACTCATGGCAGACATCACACTCCGCGTCAACGGCAGTGATAAGAAAGTCAGCGTTTCCCCGGAAACCCCGCTTCTGTGGGTTCTCCGCGACACTCTCGAACTTACTGGCACAAAATTCGGATGCGGCGCAGGATTGTGTGGCGCCTGCACGGTGCACGTAGATGGCAATCCGATTCGCTCCTGCTCGACTCCGGTTTCGCAAGCCGCGGGCAAGAGCGTCACAACGATTGAGGGGCTGGGTGCCAACGGCCTGAGCTTACTGGGGCAGGCGTTGCAGCAGGCCTGGATCGCGGAAGAAGTCCCGCAATGCGGCTACTGCCAGACGGGACAGATCATGTCGGCCGCAGCGCTGCTCGCGAAGACGCCGAACCCAACCGACGAGCAGATCACGCAGGCCATGAACGGCAACCTTTGCCGCTGCGGAACCTATGAGCGGATTCGCAAAGCGATCCATCGCGCCGCCGGGCGCGCCACCGGGAATGGAGGCGCACGATGAGCCCACTGTCCCGCCGTGAATTTGTGGCCGCCGGAGTCGCGGCCGGCGCTGGCCTGGTCGTCGGCTTTTACCTGCCGCACGGAGGCAGCTCGCAGCAGGCATCGTTCTCGCCCAACGCCTATTTGCGCATTACGCCTGACAATAAAGTCACAATCGTGGTCGCGCGCTCCGAGATGGGGCAAGGGGTGCGCACCGCGCTGCCCATGATCCTGGCCGAGGAACTTGAGGCGGACTGGAAGCAGATTGAAATCGAGCAGGCCGGAGCCAGCACGCTCTACGGCGATCAGGGCACGGGAGGAAGCGCCAGTATCCACAGCACGTGGGATCCCATGCGCAAAGCTGGAGCTTCCGCGCGCGAGATGCTGATTTCGGCCGCGGCCTTGACCTGGGGCGTTCCGCGATCCGCGTGCACGGCGGAGAACAGCCACGTCAAGCACGCTGCTTCCAACCGCAGTTTGAGTTATGGCGAACTGGTGAGCAAGGCGGCGACCCTGCCGATTCCAACCGACGTGACACTCAAGCAGAGCAAAGATTACAAGATCGTCGGGCAGCGCCTGCCGCGCCTCGATACGCCTGCCAAGGTCAAAGGCGAAGCAGTCTTCGGCATCGACTTCCGCATGCCAGGGATGAAATTCGCTTTGCTGTCGCGCTGTCCCACGATCGGCGGGAAGGTGTTGGGGTTTGACGACAAGGAATCGAAGAAGATCTCGGGCGTGAGTTATGTGGGCAAGGTCGGCGACGCAGCCGTCGCCGTGGTTGCCGACAGCGTGTGGGGAGCGATGGAAGGCCGCCGCGTGCTTAACGTCACCTGGGACGATGGCCCACACAAAGACTTGAATACGGCTGCAGTCATGGCGTCGCTGAAGCTGGCGGTATCGAAGAAAGGCGCCAGCTTGTACTCGGCGGGTGATGCCGCCAAGGCTGCGGGACGGAAAATCTCCGCCGAATACACGTTGCCTTTCATGGCGCATGCGCCTATGGAGCCGGGCAACTGCACGGCGCACTATCAGGGCACGAAGTGCGAGTTGTGGGCTCCTACGCAGGTTCCGCAGGATTGCCGGGACTCGGTCGCGACCGCCGTCGGACTCGATCCCGACCAAGTGAAAGTCAACGTCACACTGATGGGCGGAGGCTTTGGCCGTCGTCTGGAGCACGACTACGCGGTCGAGGCCGCGCTGGTGTCGAAGTCGATCAACGCTCCCGTGAAAGTGATCTGGACGCGCGAAGACGACATGCGGTCTTCCACATACCGTCCGGCGAGCCTGCATCAACTCAGCGCCACAGTGGACGGATCGGGATTTCCGGTTGCGTTGACGCACCGCATCGTTGCTCCGTCCATCAGCGGACAGAAAGGTCAGCCGACTCCGGGCGGAGTCGATCCCGACCTGCCCGACGAAGCCGGACCCGTGTATGGACTGCCCAACTACTCGATCGAATCCGTGATCGCGGAAACTCCAGTGCCGCTGGGTTGGATGCGGTCGGTGTACGCGCTGCAGGCGGCGTTTGCGCTGGAAAGTTTCATCGATGAACTCGCGGTCGCCGCCGGCAAAGACCCGCTGCAGTACCGGCTGAAGCTTCTGGCCAAGGATCAGGACTTGCAGTTTTTCTCGACGACCTGGAAAACCGCGCGCATGCGGGGCGTGCTGCAACTCGCCGCCGAAAAATCCGCGTGGGACAAGGCTCTTCCCGCCGGACACTATCGCGGCGTCGCCTGCTTCGGCTGCTTTGCGTCGTACATGGCCGAAGCGGTCGAGATCACCATGGAAAAGGATGAGCCTCGCGTGCATCGCGTCGTGGCCGTCGTGGACTGCGGACAAGTCGTGAATCCCAGCATTCTGGAACAGCAGATTCAGGGTGGAATCGTCTACGGATTGGCCAACGCCCTGCGCGCCAAGATCACGGTTGAAAAAGGCCGCGTGGTGCAGGGCAACTTTGACGACTACGCCCCGCTGCGCATGGACGAAACGCCCGTGGTAGAGGTTTACGCGGTTCCGAGCGCAGAGGCTCCGACGGGGATTGGTGAGCCCTCGGTGCCGCCGATCGCTCCGGCACTGTGCAACGCCATCTACGCCGCGACGAAGAAGCGGATTCGCGCGCTGCCGATTCTCGCGTAGCGCCGGCGTCTCGCCGGCTTGGCTCAGAGCAGGCCTTGCGGGCTGTCGCGAGGCCGTCTCGGCCTCGCGCGGGCGGGACGCCCCCGCGACAGCCGCCGGGACGGCGGCGCTACCTTCAGGGAGGATGTCGTGTTTGGAAAGTCGATCGCCGCTGTCCTACTTCTCTCTTATCTGTCTCTAAGCCAAAGTGTGCCGTCTTCGGTTGCACCGGCGCACCTGGCGCACATTCGCCACGGCATCAATCTAAGCGGGTGGTTCGCGCAGGTTTACGATTCCAAGGGATACACGAAAGAACATCTGCAGACCTGGGAAACCTCGGCCGACATCGCGCTGATCAAGTCTGCGGGCTTTGATCATGTGCGGCTCAGCGTGAACCCGCAGCCCCTCATGGACGCCGCCCGCCATCACGACGGCAGCGCGGAATATTTCGGCTATCTTGACGCCGCGGTCAAGATGATTCTGGATGCGGGCCTCGCGGTCGAGATCGACATGCATCCGGATTCCGACTTCAAGGCGCGACTGGCGAAAGAGGACGAATTCGTGGAACGCTTCGCCGATTTCTGGAGCACTGTGGCGCGGCGCTACGCATCATCCTCTTGGGACGCGGACCGCGTGTTTTTCGAAATCCTGAATGAGCCGGAGATGCACGACGCCTATCGCTGGTACGGAGTGGAAGCGAAACTGGCGGCAGCGATCCGGCGGGCCGCGCCCTCGAATACGATCATCGCCGCCGGCGCGCGCTGGGACGACGATGACGACCTGGTTTTCCTCGAGCCTCTGCCCGATCCTAATGTCGTCTACGTGTTCCATTTTTACGAGCCGCACATTTTCACGCATCAGGGCGCAACCTGGGGAACGTATTACTGGCATTGGCTGAAGGATCTGCACTATCCGTCGTCGCCGGAGAATGCAGCGCAGGTTGCGATGCTCGTTCCCGAGGCGCGCGACCGCCTGCAGGTGATTCGCTACGGGCAGGATCACTGGGACGCGGCGCGCATCGAAGCGGAAATCAATCAGGCCGCCGACTGGGCGAAACAGCGCGGCGTGCCGCTGATCTGCAATGAATTCGGAGTGTTCCGGGATTTTTCCGACCCGCAAGACCGTGCCGCGTGGATCAAAGATGTGCGCACCACGCTCGAGCGCCACAACATCGGCTGGACCATGTGGGATTACTCCGGCAACTTCGGGGTGGTCACGAAGAAAGAGGGCAAGGCCACGCTGGATGAGATGACGGCGCGCGCGCTGAGCTTGAAGATGCCCGCGGGGCAGTAAACAGCGTCGGCACACGCTCGTCTACTGAGAAGCCTGCGATCGCATGTCCTGGGCGAAATTCTGGAAAGCGGCCAAGTCCTCGGCCGGAGCCGAGCGCAGATCGTTCTTCCTGCGGAGCGCATCACGCGCGGCCTCTTCCGCGCTCCAGTATTTCAGGAACACGCCCTCTCGCAGATATCTGATTTCCTGCAGGGTGGAGTCTGAAGCGCCTGCGTACCGATCCACTTGGTTCAGAAAGAATTCAAACAGTGGTCCAGGCAGTTCGAATGTCTCCGGCACGTCGCGGCGTTTATATTCGTAGATCGTCTTCTGGTGCCAGGCGTTGAACTTCTTCGTGCCGAACGAATCATTCACATCGAGAAATATCTGGGAAGTGGGCACGACCACGCGAACCTCGGCGCCGTTCGCGGGATGCAGCACCCAAACCGCTACGGTGTGATTGGGATAAGGCCAGAACAGTCCCACGCTCCGGACACCAGCGCGTTCGACCAGAAATGCGAAGAGCGCGGAGAGTTCATCGCATTCCGCAATGGCCGTCGGCGCGAGCGGCGAGACGGCCCGCACAGTCTTCCACTGTTTCCAAACTTGGTCTGAATTCGGTGGCATGTTGGTGATGGTCCAGTGCATGTTCCAGAAGCCCGCATCCCGAGTGGCCTCGTAGAGAAGCCGCACGACGACGAAGTCTGAATAGCTGATGCTGCTGGGCGCAATCTTGTAGGAAGAAGTAAACGACTGGAAACTGAGACGCATTCCGGAACTATTTTCCAACGCCTTCGCCCGGGCACGAGCTCCGCTGACCAAGTGTGCCAAAGTCGTGTCTGATATGTGAGAAAGTGCTTGCGGGCGCTTGGGATGGGCGGCCCGCGAACTGAACGATGTCAGAAGCGCGCAGACCGATAAGATCCGGAGGAACCGTAGCAGGCGCACCAACAGATCATATCTTCAGTTCATATTCTTTATTTTTGGCCGCTCGAAATGCCAGCGGATTCACGCCGGTTTTGCCTCATTTTGAATTCTGACGATATCGCTTCCGGTGAAGTCATCCTGAGCGCAGCCGTTTTTCAGGCGGAGCGAAGAGCCTGCCCTGAGCGAAGTCGAAGGGATCTCGCGTGGGCAACGAAAACGCGGTGGGCTTCACGCGAGATCCCTCGTCCGGCTGAAGAACGCCGGCCTTCGGGATGACGCCTCAGGAGAGGATGAAATTCAAAGTGAGACGCTACCAATCACGCCGGTTTCTTGACAGGTCGGCACCCTCCCCTTTATCCTAAGTCTTGCTCCTTGCGGTACTTACGCCTCTTGGCGTGCTTCCGCGGGCCTGGGTTAGTAACCCTGGGTTGGCGACGTTGACGCGGAGGGTTCGCAATGTTCCTCGACATCCATGAATTGGAACGCCACCCTCTGGATTTTGAGGAGGTGTTTCAGCCCGATGTCATCGACCTGGGAGGCGAAGCTCGCCAGCGCACCCCGCTGAAGGCGAGTGGGCACGCCGAGGTGGTCGAAGAGCATCACGGCAAGCATCAGGTAATCAAGGACATACGGCTTCGGGGACGCCTGACGGCTGGCCTCGAATTGCAGTGTGCGCGCTGTCTGGAGCCGGTGCCGCAAGATGTAGACCGCGAGTTCGAATTGCTTTACCGGCCGCTCGGGGCCGATGCCGGACGCGACGAGCTTTCGGTGACCGACGCAGAGGCCGAGATCGGCTATTATCAGGGCGACGGCATTCTGCTCGAAGACGTTTTGCGCGAGCAGGTGCTGCTGGCGTTGCCGCTGAAAGTCACGTGCCGCGAAGACTGCAAGGGCTTGTGCCTGCATTGCGGCAAGAATTTGAACGAAGAACAGTGTTCCTGCAGCGTCCCCATGGAAGATCCGCGGTGGACGGCGCTGCGGGAAATTCGCAGCAAGCTGGAACACTGAAGAAAGCTGTCAGCTATCAGCTCTCGGCTTTCAGCCATAACGGCTCCATGAAGGGCTTCAAGTTGAGAGCTGACGGCTGAGAGCTGACAGCTTTTTTCGAGAGGAATTTGATACCATGCCTAATCCAAAACGGCGACACTCCCAGAAGCGCACCTCAACCCGGCGCGCCCACGATGCACTGAAGGGCCACAGCCTTTCCGAGTGCCCCAACTGTCACGAGAAAAAAATGCCACACCGCGCCTGCCCCAAGTGCGGTTACTATAAGGGACGCGAAGTCCTCGACGTTAAAGAAGCCAGCTAACTATTAAGATAAGACACCATGCCTAGCGTGATCGCGCTGGATGCGATGGGTTCGGACCGCGCTCCCAAGCCTGAGATTGAGGGCGCGATACTCGCGGCGCGCCAATACGGCGTGCGGGTGCTGCTGGTCGGGCCGGAAACCGTCGTTAAGCAGGAATTAGACCGCCACTCCGCGGCGGCGCGCCTGCCCATTGAAGTTGTCCACGCCAGCGAATTCATCACCATGGAAGACAAGGTGGAGGCGATTCGCGCCAAGCGCGATTCCTCCATGCGGGTGGGCTTGCGCATGGTGCGCGAGGGACAGGCGGCGGGCTTCGTCACCGCGGGCAACACCGGCGCTGCCATGGCCACGGCAAAAGTCGTGCTGGGCGCGGTTCCGGGCGTGGACCGTCCGGCGCTGGCGGCGGTTTTTCCAACCGCGCCGGGGAATCCGGCAATGCTTCTGGATGTGGGTGCGAATGTCGATTGCACGCCGCAGAATCTCGAACAATTTGCGGTGATGGGCGACATTTATTTTCGCGCCATGTTTGGGAAGCGGACTGGGACTCCGGGACCGCGCGTCGGATTGCTCTCCATTGGCGAAGAGGAAACCAAGGGGAACGATCTGACGCTCCAATCCTTCCAGTTGCTCAAACAGCTT
>Ga0116223_10006001_pt1 | contig 10071 bp, 15 predicted proteins | sample Sb_taG_3_FD_90092 | JGI IMG/M metagenome (GOLD analysis project Ga0116223, IMG submission 90092) | Peat soil microbial communities from Weissenstadt, Germany - Sb_50d_a_PC metaG | ecosystem: Environmental > Terrestrial > Soil > Wetlands > Peat | place: Germany: Weissenstadt | collected 2010-09-21 | reverse complement strand
TTATATCGTATGTGTACTTCATGGCCAAATGTTCGTTGGCTTCGGTAATGGGCATGCGCGTGTCAAATGTGACAGTGAAATCATTATTTTCAATCGACAGGTTTAGGGTTTCTTCATGCGAACGGCTGGAACCGAGAAGGGCAGAGTCGTATCGTCGTTTATGGCGGGCGCGGCGTTGGGGTGAATGAGCCTGGATTGGCTTCGAAAACCGAATCCTACGCATTTCAACCAATTGCGCCACGCTCGCCAGCCTGATCAAATCGCCGTCATGAATAAGCTGGGTTAGCCTCCAATGAGGCTGAAGCTAGAAACGCAGAAGCAGAAGCAGCTGTGCCTAAGGAGAGAACAACCATGCGATACCGTACAAACGAAGGGCTGCTGATCGAGGCCGAAACATCGCCCGACATAGTCCGCCGCCTACGTGAGGCGAGTTGGAGTGAACAAAACCTCAGCGATCAGGCATTCATGGAGGCGGTTGCGGATCGCATGTACCAGGAAGGCGTTCACGTTTCAACGGTCAGCCCCGACATTTTCGTTGCTGGGCTGTTGATCGCCGGGCTACTCACGCGCGAAATTGAAGACACGCGGTCGAATGCGGTGAGGCAGATCGATAACTGAGGAAACTGCAATGGGTGGGTTGTACTTAGCTTGATGTGGAGCCTCAACAGATTGTCCTCGGAAAGACCGAGGCGACTGATGGGTGTGTTCGCTTTCAAGCTATCGAGCGCAGCTTCGAAGAGTACACGAGCCAAGGTCCTCAAGCTCGCGGAAAAGACTAGCAATCTTCGCGCCCTTGAGCCCGCCCGCCGATTGGTCCGTTAACTGCCGGTCGAGTAAATAGATTGGCCCCGGGCGGTGGTCAAAGGTCTGCGTGGAGCGAACAAATGGCTGAAATTGAATTCGACGACGCAGCGGCACGTGCAGAACTGTCAATTAGGCCAACTATCTAAGGACAAGGCAAACCGACGCCCGTCCAGGGATGCGAATCGTTGGCACGCCGTTGGTGCTGGGTGCGAGCACGCGGCCTAAAATATCCGCTCTCGATCCCGCCGTCGCCGGGGCGATGATCTGGACGACGCGATCGGGATAGGTCTGCGCCGCCGCGCGGAGGGCGGAGCGGGTGGGGTCGCCGCGCCAAATTCGTATGTTCATGTTTTGTTTCAACCTGCGTGGCTCGAGATACTGTGCAGGTGCGCGCTAGGCGCGATTCGGCATCTTTCTACTTGCCACCGCCCTCCCGACGGTGAACGGTCCTCTGAGCTAAGCGTGTCGCGCGAGAGCGAAGCATCAGCGAAGCGCAAGGACCCCGCACTAGCGTCAATGACGCGGTGCTGGCGTCACGTCGGCCTCGATCAAGCCGACAGCCCGCAGGCCGACGCCGGGGGAAGGGCCCTCGCGGTAATGCAAGGCGGCTCGGATGCCCATATAGGTAGGCCAGCGGAGGGACGAAATGACTGACAAAATCCCGGTCACCGTGCTGACCGGCTATCTGGGCGCCGGCAAGACCACGTTGCTCAACCGCATCCTCTCGGAGCCGCACGGCAAGAAATACGCCGTCATCGTCAATGAATTCGGCGAGATCGGCATCGACAACGACCTGATCATCGGCGCCGACGAGGAAGTGTTCGAGATGAACAACGGCTGCATCTGCTGCACCGTGCGCGGCGACCTCATGCGCATCCTCAACGACCTGATGCGAAGGAAGGGCAAGTTCGACGCCATCATCGTCGAGACCACGGGGCTCGCCGATCCGGCACCGGTGGCGCAGACCTTCTTCGTCGATGAGAATGTCGGGCGGCAGACCAAGCTCGACGCGGTAGTCACCGTCGCCGACGCCAAGTGGCTCAACGACAGGCTCAAGGACGCCCCGGAAGCCAAGAACCAGATCGCCTTCGCCGACGTGATCCTGATCAACAAGACCGATCTCGTCTCGCCCGCCGAACTAAGCGAGGTCGAAGCGCGCATCCGCGCCATCAATCCTTACGCCAGGCTGCACAAGACCGAGCGGGCAAAAATCCCGCTCAATGAGATTCTGGAGCGCAACGCCTTCGATCTCGATCGCATCCTCGATCTCGAACCGGCCTTCCTCGAAGGTGAGGAGCACGACCACGACCATCATCACGAGCATGGCCACGATCACGGCGATGGCCACGACCACGATCACGACCACAAGCCCGCGCACCAACATGGCGGGCTCAAGCACTACCACGACGAGGAGATGCAATCGATTTCGCTCAAAAGCGACAAGCCGCTCGACGCGGACAAATTTTTTCCCTGGGTGCAGGACCTGGTGCAGAAGGAAGGCCCGAGCATTTTGCGCAGCAAGGGCATCCTTTCCTTCAAGGGCGACGATGAGCGCTTCGTGTTCCAGGGCGTGCACATGATTCTCGACGGCGACCATCAGCGGCCCTGGAACAAGGACGAAAAGCGCGAAAGCCGCATCGTCTTCATCGGCCGGAATCTGCCGGGAGAGAAGATCGCCGAAGGGTTCGCGAGCTGCATCGCTTGATATGAGCGATAAACGAATGCAGAAACGCATCGCTGGAAAGGCCAATACGACCGGGCGGTGGCGGACTTCGACGAGGCGATCCGGCTCGACCCTTCATTTGACGCAGTCCGCGCAAATCGTGCGGAAACCATTGCATTGATGAATAAGCCGGAGTTCGAACAGACGGATTAGAGGCCGCAATTCCAATGCAGGCGAGGTTACCCTTTTAGCTTCGGCGGAGTAGGGAGCACCATGTCATGACGACCAGTGAGCTAGATAAATTCACGCAAGCGAAGGTGATGGCGTTCAAACTTGGCTTTGTTGCTCGCAGGGCCGACAATCCGAACGACCTCAAACGCTACACGCTAGTTCGCCAAGCCGTGGAAACGCATTTCGCGACCATAGATGACGTGATTGCGGAACTCAAACGGGTCAAGCCGTGAAGCTGATACCGATCCATGGGAATGGGCTTGTGGTTTCTATCCTGGCTCTCATCCCGGCGAACATTAGAGCGGCACGGCCATGACTTTCGACGAAGCCCGCTCCGATTTCGAACGCGCATGGAAGATCTTTGTCAAGGCGAACCGGTGGGAGGAAAGTTTGAGCTTGCGGCGGGAGCTAGAAAGCGGAAAATGGTCTTCCTGAGGATCTCGCCTCAACTTGAAACTCAAGGGAGGAATGCCGTGTCGAAGTCAACAACCGGCCCCGCTGGGAGCGCCTCTCGCCGCGCAATTCTATTGGATAGTGTATCGATTGCGGGAGGATTCATCCTAAGCGCGCCAGCCGCTCGTACTGCCTTGGCTCAAACCAAAGTAACTCACGAAATAGCCAAATATCAGGATACCCCAAAAAACGACCAGAAATGCTCGACCTGCATTCAGTTTGTGACGCCGAGCTCTTGCAAAATCGTGGCCGACCCGATCAGTCCTGACGGCTGGTGCCAGCTTTACGGAGCGAAGACAGGATGAGAGCCGTGTACTACGGCGAGCGATATGGGGTGAAGCAAAGGCTGCACCTAAATGCCTTGGGTGCAGCCCACCGATTGCTGCGACGAACATATCCGACTTGACGCGAAGCAAACAGGAGAGTGCGTGCGGTAAATCCGCATGCTGCGTTCGACGTGGCGGGGCACTGAAAACGTGGCATGGTCGAGATGCTGTGACACTCGCACACGAAAGGGCGAAAGACTCGGGAACACAAACTTCGACCTACACCGGCGCGTCAGCCCTCGACCCTACCGATGAGCGAGATATGGAAGCGGAATCAGGGTTGAGCCACTAAGGCACCGCCAGACGAAAGAGGCGGAAACAGATATGCTCAACCTACCGCGCCACGTCTCGACTCTACGGTTCGTCGGAGGGTCGTGAGAAGATAATAAGCAAGAGCCCGACCACGGCTATGCCGGCGCCGTAATAGACCCATGGGGTATGGCTGATCATGAAGCTCTCGGCGGGATAGGCGAAAAAGCGGAAGCCCTGTCCCATAAAGCCCAGTCCCGCGATCAAAGCGAGAACTCCGATGGCTCTCAGTAGAGCGTGCATTCTAAGGCGATGTCCCAGATTTTGTTGAATTAGGCGAAGCAGGCATTGCCGTGCAGGCTGAAGCCTCCCGTAGTCAGGCAGAAACTCCACCTATCGCACTGTGCAGATTTCCGGGACCAGTTCTGACCGATGGCCACCTCGGTCGCTGGTACCTTAGAGGCGCTGCCGGCGACGCCGCCAACGTCATCCTCAGTACCGCCGGCCACAATCTCCGCCTCGTCTTCGCCTGGTTGAGGGTTCTTTTGCGTCTACTACTGATGCGCTCGCCCGCCTCTTCGCCATCCCCATAGCAGCGCTCAATCCGGCTTCTTAACGACCGACTAAGCAGCAATCTTCTTCTGCGGCTTCTGAGCCGCAGGCTTCTTCGGCAGCGTCCCCGTGAGCACGCCCTCCTTGAGGCTTACCTCGATCTTCTCGGCATCGACACCTGCAAGCAACGCGGCCCTCAGAATCGGATGCTGCTTGTTAGCTGTCAAACGGCGGAATGACCGCACCAACGCGATCGAGAGTCTGATGGCCGTGCTGCGGAAGGTCTGCCACAACATCACCGTACCCAGGTTCGGCATCAGGATCGACGCCATTCCCGGCCTGACCGAAACCCGGTTCAAGGCGACGCGCGAGTCGGACGAGCGGGCAACGAATCCAGTTTCAACAGGCTCGGGGTGCTGTGTCGCAACCGGCAATTGCAGCACCGTAGCGGTTTGGCCAGCGACCAGCCGCGTGAGTTTCAGAACTTGCCCATTTGGGAATTCCAACGCATCGTGCTGAACGTGCGGATCGTCCACATCGATCTGCCGAAAGCTTGCGACCTTGTGATTCACACGGGCCTTGCCAAAAAAGCTGAAGGCGCGATCGTACCGGACATCGTCGTCGAAGGCCAGTTCCGTTCCGGGCAGGAGGCAAACTGCCACCCCGGGTGGAGTGTCATGAATTACGAGCTTGGCGCCGAGCTCGCCGACGGCGGCAAAGCCACGAGTGCTTGATCTCGCAAGTTCCGTCGTAACCAGCTTGTCCGCGACCCTGGCAGGCCGCGAGGAGACGTGATGCAGACTGTAGTCGCACATGAAGGGCTCCTCTAGTTCGGACTAGGCATTCCCTACATCAATATCAATACCCGCGATTCGTCTCCGTTCCGCCAATTTCTCACAGACGATAGGCGGTTGCGTGCATTAATCCAATCATGCTTTTGGCATGCATGATATCTACCACGGCATCGGCATTCGCGTCAACTCCATTTGCGACGAGATGCTTGCTGGCGTGAGCGACGAGCCCGCTGTGAGGACCGGCAGGTGCAGACCCTCGACCAACGTACCGGGCTGCCCGACGTGCTGGCAGCCATCCACACCTCACTTCACGGCTGTCTTGAAGAAAGGCCAGAACAGTGCTTGAATTCACTCCAGTCGGGGAATCCTGGGTATTCCGGTGCGGTTTCTTGGATTTGAAGTTCCTATACGAGCGTTCCGCTGACTGTAGGAACTTGAAATCCACCGCGCTGGTGCGAGGTTTGGAGAGATGCGATGGCCGACCATGGCGAACTCGAATACGCGACTGCGACGGGCAACGACTATCCTGCGCACGAGCAGACGTATCGCTCCTTCGTCACGCTGGTGACGGTCGGCATCGCCGTGGTGGCCATCATCGTCACCCTGATGGCGTATTTCCTGACGTAGGCAAGTTGCGGCTTTGCCGCTCAAGCGACGGAGGCCTCCGCCGGCTGCTCGGCACTGCCGGCGCGAAGCTCCTCGGGCGGCGGCTTGTGGCTGCCGAGCAAATTGCCGGTCCAACTGTTAAGACGCACGATGAGGTTGTAGTAGAGGTGTATTCCGGATAAGGGACCTGGACCGACGCTAATTCGAGCGTCCTTCTAGCCGACCCTAGCTTCTTACGTCCCGGACCGGGCCTCACGGAGAAGAAAAGAAGATGCGGCTGACGCTTCATACCGATTACGCTCTGCGCACCCTGATTCGAGTCGCGATCGCGGACGGCAAGCTGATAACGATCAACGATATTGCGCAAAGCTTCGACATCTCAAAGCAGCATTTGATGAAGGTCGTGAACGATCTGAGCCAGAAGAGCTATCTCGATACCGTGCGCGGGCGCAACGGCGGCATCCGGCTGCGTCGCCGGCCGCTCGATATCAATCTCGGCCAGGTGGTGCGCGACACCGAGGAGCTCGATGTTATCGGCTGCCTGGGGCAGCGCGGCTATTGCCCGATTGAGCGTATCTGCGTGCTGCGCGGCGTGTTACGCGATGCGACCGAGGCGTTCCTTGCGGAGTTGGATGCGTACACGCTCGCCGATCTGATCAAACCGCGGAGGGAGTTGTCGTCGTTGCTGCTGCTCGATCAGCACGCGGCGCGCCGCTAGTAACAAAGGTTTCCGACGGGGGCCACCCAGGTCCCTCCCGAAAATCAGCTTCGCTTGTGGCGGTGGCGCAATCCCAACAGCGCCCGCCAGCTACGGTATTTTGTCACCGTGATCCCGTCCTCGCGGATGAAGTCGAGCCGATAAAACTTAGCGCGTTGGCCGAGCGCCGTTAGCGCAGCGATGGCCGGTACCGCGTTCCGATCTGGCACGACGACCTTGGTGCCTTCGTCCAAGAAGAGTTCTGCGATTGCAAAGCCGATCACGGCATTGGCGAACTGTCGGACGCCGCAGCAGCGCTCGAAGCGCAGCTATTTGGACTGGAACCGACCACGCCACTGCGGCCGCAGGCGCAGGCGGCGCTGTGCGATGCGCTGGTGGTCGTCGCGGTGCGCGTGAGCCTGGGTTGGAGCACCGGAGAGGCCGATATCGAACGCTTTCTTGTCGCTTGGAGAAGGCTTGCAAGTGCGCTATGTAGAGGACGCCGCCTAAATGGCTGCATTGGCGAACGTTTTCACGACTGTTCGAATGGTTCAAACAGCCAACATGGGGTGACCGGCAGAGGACAAATCCGAGCCAAAACCCATGTACACCACGCGCGCCGAGGTGGATATTCTGGCGCAGGCCGCTCGTCAAAGCGCAGGAGTTTTTCACATGATGGACGAAGCGAAAACAGCTGGAACGGAAAGTGCTCCCCCGGCTGGAGCCGGCGGCGCCGCGGCCGCCGCCGATGCGGCGGAACGGCCACCGACCATCCCGGCGGACGAAATGGCGCGCATGGGCGACGAAATCGTCGGCGCGCTGAAGACGGTCTACGATCCGGAAATTCCCGCCGATCTCTACGAGCTTGGTCTGATCTACAAAGTCGTCATCGATGACGACCGCATGGTCAACATCGACATGACGCTGACGTCGCCGAACTGTCCGTCGGCGGCCGAGCTGCCGGGCCAGGTGAAGAACGCGGTCGCGGGCGTGTCCGGCGTGCGCGAGGCCAAGGTCACCATCGTCTGGGATCCGCCGTGGGACCCCAGCCGCATGTCGGACGAGGCGCGCACGGAGCTCAATATGTGGTGACGAATATCTTGTTGCGTTGTGCCGTCAACCCTGGCGTATCAGATAATGTTAAGTAGTTCAGGTTTTTGAGCTGTTGCAAATTGCAGCTGACGCGTTGGCCCATATTGAGCGGCGCGTGGAGGATGGGACGATGGCCGCTGCCCGGCCTAGACCTCAAGTAATGCGGCTCACCGAAGCCGCGGCTGATCGCATCAAGGCGGTTATGGCGAAAGCCGACCGTCGGATCGCGGCGGTGCGCGTCGGCGTCAAGAACGGCGGCTGCGCCGGCATGAGCTACTACATGGAATACGCCGAAAAGATCGACCCGCTCGACGAGGTGATCGAGGACAGGGGAGTGCGGATTCTCGTCGATCCCAAGGCGGTTTTATTCCTGCTCGGCACCGAGATGGACTACAAGATCGAGAAACTGTCCGCGCAATTTACCTTTAGCAATCCGAACCAGACCGCGGCCTGCGGCTGCGGAGAATCCGTGCAGATCGAGCCGGCGAGCGAAGCGTCGTAGCGCGGGCAATCTCACAATGATGGCTACTGCGCCAAAACAGCGAAATCATGGGGCTACGCGCCATTTTGCGCCAGAAGAGGCCGCCCTTGCGGAGCGATCCTGACGGCTACGCGGCTTCGTCAACCGCCGGCGCCTCAGCCTCTTCGGCCTTCGGGTTGCGGAGGACGATCTGCGCGCCCGGGATCAGCGGCAGATGGTCGAGCTTCACCGTCACCGTCCTTGTGCGCCCAGGCGGCCCCAATGGCGCTCCAGAACTTCTGTTTGCCCTCGTTCGTCACGGCAGAAATGCGGTGGCTGGGAAGATTGGCTGTCTGCTTGGTCATGATGTGTCTTTTCGTTGTTTAAGCGGAAGCCCGTGATCTTCGGAAACCAGTAGTACCAACCGTCGAAGATGGCGAAGATGGCTTCGAGCGAGAGCGCATAGTGGAAGTGCGCCACGACGTAATAAGTGCCGTGCAGCTCGCGGTCGACGCCGCGCCCGCCTGCTTCAGCTCGTGAAAGAAGGTCGCAAACATCGCTCATCCGGTCCGGTCGCGAGCAGAGTCGAAGCAAATGATGGAGTGCACCTTGCACCCGCACAACACGGCCTAACCGTCCGGGGAAATATTTCTTGCGTTACATCGTAATATGGGTTTCTTTTATCAAAGTTATATCTTCACGGAGAACAAAAATGACGGCTCCATCATCATCGGGTGTGGCCGAAGGCGATCTGCGTCTGGTTGCGCTCGCGCTCATCGCCGAGGCGCCCCGTCACGGCTACGAGATCATCCAGCTGATCGAGGAGATGACGGCCGACTGGTACTTGCCCAGTCCCAACGTCGTCCATCCGATGCTGGGCAATCTTGCGGAAGCGGGCTATCTGACCGCGTCTGCCGACCCCCCGAGGCTTTACACGATCACCGACGACGGCCGCGCCTATCTTAAACAGAACCGCGATCTCGCCGATGTCGTCCTCAACCGCCTGACTGCGCTCGGCGAACGCGTCACCCGCTGGCGGCGGGCCCTTGGAATGGCCGACAGGCTGAAGGAAGCGGACGCGGATGCCACAGAAGGCCTGTTGGATGTCCTCGCCCGCGCGGCCAACGATTTACAGCGAAGATAAAAACCTTGCTCAGACCGGCACGCGCACGGCCGCCGGTAATCCGCCTTGCGGCGAATCGCCAAGCGCGTGCTCACCGTCGACACCTCGAACCCGTTCATCGCGCGCTGGATCCCGAAGCCGGACGAATCGATGGTGGTGATCCGCTTTCGCAATCCGCGCGGCATCGACTTTGCCTACCTCGTCGCCATGATCCACGGCAGCTCCCCGCCGCCTACATCATGCGGTAATTGAGGTCGAACATGATCCATAGCGTGCCGCCGACCAGAATGAGGAGCACGACGGCGGCGAAGCACAGCGCGATCAGTTTATTCTGCGACGACGGTTTCAAGTCGAGGTGCAGAAAGTACCGCAAGTGGACGACGACCTGAGCGATCGCGGCAACGCCGATGACGACAAAGGTCTGTATCGGCCGCAGCGTGCGAGCGGCGACGAGGCCGAACGGCACCGCGGTCAGCACCAACGCTAGAACGACGCCGACCAAGTAGGGCTTCATCGTGACTTCCCCGCCGTGCGGCGAGGTCGGCATTTTAGACAATTGCGGCGGGGCCGCCATGCTAGAGAATCCCCGGCAGGTAAACGACGGAGAAGATGCTGATCCAGACGATAACGAGGAAATGCCAGAACAGGCCCAGCCGGTAGAGGCGGGAGGCGACGAATGGGTTCAGCCCGCGCAACGCGACCTCGCATCCCGAGAGGACGATCCAGACCAGGCCGACGCTGACGTGAGTGCCGTGCGTGCCGACCAGCGTGAAGAAGGCCGAGAGAAAACCGCTGCGCGACGGGCCGGCGCCGGCGACGGCCATGCCGTAGAATTCCGAAATCTCCATGGCGACGAAGCCGAGTCCGAGCAGGAACGTCACGCCCAGCCAGGTCAGTGTGCGCCAGCGTTGCCCGGCTGCGATCGCAACGCTGGCGAAACCGAAGGTCGTGCTGCTTGCCAGCAGCAGCATGGTTTCCGCAAAGGTGTGCGGGAGCCGGAACAACGTGTGCCCGCCAGGCC
>Ga0116223_10005995_pt1 | contig 10079 bp, 16 predicted proteins | sample Sb_taG_3_FD_90092 | JGI IMG/M metagenome (GOLD analysis project Ga0116223, IMG submission 90092) | Peat soil microbial communities from Weissenstadt, Germany - Sb_50d_a_PC metaG | ecosystem: Environmental > Terrestrial > Soil > Wetlands > Peat | place: Germany: Weissenstadt | collected 2010-09-21 | reverse complement strand
GTATCTACGTTGATCAAGAGTGCGCCTGCTGGCGCGCCCCAACCGCCGATCCTTCCGCCCGTGGACGGCTTTCTGATGCTCGACAAGGCGAAGTTTCCTGCATCGTTCGCCGGCGACGTGAGCCCGGAAGAGGCCGCATTCATGGCCGACTCACAAGTGCCGTGGGGTGTGGACGCCCTAGGGGGAACCATCAGCGAAGCGGCATGGAAGGCGAAACCCAGCTGGTATCTGCTTACGACCGAGGACCGGATGATTCCGCCCGATGCCCAACGGCTGATGTCGAAACGCGCGGGTGCAACGGCCGTCGAGGTCAAAGGCAGCCACGCCGTGTATGTGTCGCAACCACAAGCGGTCGCTCATATCATCGAAAAGGCCGCGACGGGTGCCTTGGTGGCGGCGAAAGAAAAAGACACAACGACTGCCGCTGCAGACTAGGCTTAAGCGGTATCACAATTGGATTCGCGAGGCAAAGATTTCGCACATCGCATGATTTATGCCTGCGGAATTCTTTGCCTCGTCGATTCCAGCTTGACACTCCCCACAAGCAAGTCGACGCCATTGAGCTGCGGTGAGGCTAGATGAGCGAGGCAGACCATGGATGACCTGAGTTCAACTTTCCAGATACGGGCTTGTGGGAGATTGGGAGCTCGTTAACCAAAGCCTTAAGTTGGCGCTTATGGGGACTGGCCTTCAACGTTTTTCCACAAGACGGTGCCCGTGAGCCTTCCCACGGTCAGTTAGAATGTTGTCCAGAGGTTGCCACAATGATGACGGACCCAGCCCTCGCCATCAAGAATCAGGCGCAACAGTTGGTCGACGTTCAGATTGACACGTTGCGCAAGTCCTCATCGCTAACCTTATCGGAACTCGATGAATATCATTCGCGATCCGAGAGAATTGCTGCTCTCTACGAACAGCTGGACCTGATCGCAAGGAGAAGCTTCAACTCTCGATCGCGGACGGCCACTTGAACGCAGATTTGTTTTGAGGGGGACAGGCCGCTGCTCCCGGCGGTTTCGGTCGAGCGGCGGCCTGTAATCTCAGGCTGTGGCGCCCAGTTCATCGTCCACATCCGCTTCATCCGCTTCCCAACCTGCTTCTTTCTTCATCTGTTTGTCGTACTCCACCTGTTCCTTCTTCGCTTCCCGCACCGGCAATAGTTCCATGTGGCTGGGTGGAAACACAAAGGTCTGCACAAAACTCAGCCGATCAGTATTCAATCTTCGTCCCACGATTTCTCCGCGGTGTCGCTTGCAGAAATCGCAAAAGTCTTCGGCGTCAATAACCTGTCTTTGGAGCCCGCATGCCTCGACGATTCGGCTGCGCAACAGCCCACGGTCAATCCACTTCTGCACCTCTTCTGCGCGAACACGCAGCGCTTCCGCCAGGGTGTGTTTCGTGAACCAATCCTGGCCCATGCGAGCGCTCGCCCCGAGCCGGTGCAACATGGCGCGAACGGAAGTCGGCGAGCGCCGGAGCAGCACCGTGACTTCCTCAAGGGAATGCGATGCGATCAAATCGAGCAGTTTCTGTTGCTCGGCTTTTGTCCACTGCCGGTAGCTTCGCTTCGAGGTCACGCCCGACTGCCGCGCGAACCTCCAACAGGCTCCCCGCGGGTTTCCCGACACCGCGGCGATTCTTGCGATCAGCGCCTTCAAACCGATTTGAGGGCCCTGCTCGTCTTGTCCGGGCAATTTGGACGGAACACTGTTCAAATATGCCCTCACCATCTGTCGCGCCGCCCCTGGCCAGCGGAAGGTGCGACGGCGGGCTGGTCGATTCAATTCCCCCATGTCCCCTAAAGGCTGTGGAAGCCGGACCCCACATCCCCTCCTACCTATACATGGCGGCGAAACAGGAATGTGTCTCACTCTGCATTGAACTTTTCAATGCATGCGCTGATCGACTAGTAGATTCCGGGAATCAGTCGCGACGTGCGCGCGCGGTAAGCATCGAACTCTTCGCCAAACTGGGTGCGCAGCAGCTTCTCTTCGGCGTGGACGCGTACCAAGAGTGGCGGAATCAGGAGCGCCGTCATCAGCACCCCAACTCCCGAACGAAACGCCAGGCTCCAGCCCAGTGAATTGACGAGCAGGCCCAGGTAGCTGGGGTGGCGGATGACACCATAGACGCCGCCGATGACGAGCGTGTGTCCCGGCTGGATTGCGGCTGGATTGCGACTAGTCCGCTGAATCGCTGGCCGAGCACGAACACCGGCCACAACCGCAGCGCACCGCCAGCGGCGAAGAGACCAATGCCGAGCCAGCGAATCACGTCCCCGTCGATGGTCCAGAACTCCGTGCGGTCCGTGTGGGCTGGCACATAGGCGTTCAGTAGCCCAATGAGCGCGAACACTGAGATCACCCAGCGGTTCGAACGATCCTCGCGCACCCCTGGACTCGGATTGCCGCCGGCGAAAAGCGCTACCCCAGACATGACGAACAGAGCGATCACGAGCGCGACCAGCGCCGGGTGAGAGAAGAAGGCGCGAAACCCGCCCCAGCCGAGGATGGCTAGACCGGCATATGCGGCAGTACCGAAAGCTACCAGCACCAGCCTGACGGTTGACACATCACACACAATATCCGAGGGCTGCGCCGGAAGGCGAATGCCGCACAAAGATTTTCGTCGACACCGATCATGGATCGTGGGATTCTGCTGGGTGCAACTTGGCAATTAGGCTTAGACTCCACGTTCCACTGGGACATACAGAATGGATTCGGAAAAAGAACTGCTCGACGCATTGGACAGGGTCGTGCATGAAGACTTTCCCAATCCTCAGCGCATCGCCTGTCCAGGGCGCGATGTCCTGCTGAACCTTGCGCAACGGCCCGCGGACACTCAGCTCGCCCACCTGCTCGCTCACGTCCGACAATGCGCTCCCTGCTTTGATGAGCTGAAAGAACTGCGGCACAACGCGCGAAGTCAAAATCCGTAAGTTTGTCCCACACGGAGAATCAACAAGCGTCAATGTAGAAGACGATTTCGCCGTGCGCTCCGATGGAATTCCGCCACTCTGCAGCCAGGCTCCGCATATTGCCGAGTAGGCTGGCGAGGTTATCCCTACGGACCTGCACTCCTTGTTCTTCCAGGCTCTCCTTGAAGCTGTCTGGGCTGAATCGCTGGTCTCGTTCAATGTAGTCGAGGACCTTGTTTCCATTCTCAAACCACACCGCCGTGTTGTCGCCATAGGCGTGGTCATCGCTGGCTGTGGCCACTCGGGCAGCAAGGTCATGGAGCAGGGTGATCAGGGTCTCGGATTCGATGAAGCAAGATGAATGGGTATTCCAGACTTCTTTGACAGGCCGGAAGCATTGGCTCATCGCGCTGGCCTCCTTAACTGATGTTGTTTTATTTGTCCTTGAGCTGAGTTTCACGGAACGTGAACAAATCACAATTGATGAGGATTCTAGAAACTTAAGAGCGCCAGCGGGTTTTCGCGCCTTTGCAATGAGGAAAGACTCACTTGGAAGCCTCCTCAACAAGCTACGATAGCTTCTTCTTGGCTTGGTGATTGTTCAAGATTTCCATGCTAAACAGCCTCGCTCTCGTATTTCTCCAACTCTACAAAGAGGGCCTCATTGGATATCATCACCGGACCGGCAACGCGCGACTTGACGCCTCCCGTGCTGATTACACAACGCGCACTGCCATCATCATGGAGCCATTCGCCCTGATTTGGTTTGCCATCTAATTCACGATTCTGAACGTAACTCATTGGCTTACGGCACTGTTCGCACACAGTTCCAATACTAATGTCCAACGGGATCGACTCTGGAATTGCACCCAATTCATCCATTGCCATCGCCGTGCCGTGGTTCTCGTCCAAGTCCCAATGAATCTCCCTTTCCAGAAAGCAAGAGCCAAATTTGCGTCGAATACCGATGAATCCCTTCTCACCGTCCCAAACGCCACACGACAAATTGCGTGACTGTAAACGATAAACCTTGCCTTTCTGGAGGTGAGCGAGTTCGGTCATTGAGGTGTCTGTTCCTCGCCGAAGCAAATCTTAAGATCGTCCGGCATCTAGACCTTTATCGTGACTGGAAAGGGGTGTAGCAAAACACAGAACGCAAGCCACGAATGGTTAGGCGTTCTCAGCTGGCATCTGGTACCGAAAGACCTCGAACTCCTCACTCGAATCCGAGAGCGAGATTTCGAGAATTTCATTTACGAGGTCGTCATTTCGATCCAATTCGTCCAGGGCCTCTTCGAACATTTCCAATTGAAGATCAAGATCCATCCCTACCGGACCATTAAGGCATATCAGCCCTGCATGGACCGCAACATCGGCGTATTGTCCTTTGGAACCAGGTGCATCGCGGGGACCGCGAAAATCGATGCTGTTTCTGGTGACGAACGTCCAGTCGCCATCGATGATGAGACTTTTTAACTCCCAGTCCTTCCATCCGCGTTTTCCGATCCAAGCGACGTGAGAAGCCTCTGCGTGACCTCGTCTCTGAGCCAGCTTTGTAAGCTCCTCGCTGAGACATTCGTCAACGAGCAGCTTCATGAGTTCGCTTTCGACGAGGTGTGTGTCGGGCCGAGACGATCAAAGCTCCGGCGGGCGGAGACGAATGTTCGCGCGGCCTGCCCCGAGGCGGATTGGCCGTCGCATAGAACGCGGCAAGCTTGGCCATTTCGGCGGTAAGCCCAGGATAGGCCGCCAAGATGCGCTTCATCGGCAATCCTGCGGCAACCGACGCCGCAACGTCATAGACCGGAACGCGAGTGTTCCGGATGACTGCAGTCCCGCCCAAGATGTCGGGATCTTCAACCACCAGGGCGCGGGCTTCCCCTAATTCAGCCAGTTTCTGATGAACGCTCTTCAAGAATGGTGCCAGGTCGATCGTCAAAAACTCCTGACGAATTGTCCATTCTTTTTCGAGTTTGCTGACAGGTTCCTTGCGCAATTTCGGACTGGCCACGGCGATCGCACGCAGCCTCTCGTCGGCGGTCAGATACTTGGCAGCGTGGAAGTAGAAAGATATGAAAGTACAAGCGTCGGCGAAGAGCCGGCGTGTACGATCTGGGTTGATTCTGTAGAAATCCTTGGGAAGGATACTCTCGTCGATCACTCGGTTGACGTCCCTTACCTCTACGCTTGAGACAATAGCGGCTTCGGTGGGAGTGAGCATCTCAGAATTCGTTGTAATCATTGTCCAGGTCTCAAACTATAATCATTCCGATACATCGGAAACTATATATCAGATGAACAGAATTGGCAAGGGCTCAAGTGCCAGGAGCGTCTCAAACTTCGACACGACGCTAAACCTTTGTTATTAAAGGTCTTAACATCTCTACTCCTTTATCGCGCGAATAATGGGCGTCATTCCTTGGTGTGAAGCCGACAAGCGCGCCACAAGAGCCTTCGTTGGTCCGGCCAGCTTCATTGGGCTTCTTGTTCCTTTGAATTCGCAATCAGGTAAATCGGCTGATCATTCGCATCTACGTGGTAAGCCAACTCACGGAGTTGGCAAAGCTCCGTCATGTATTGCATGCAATTGTCTAGCTGCCATCCGCCAAAGGGAGCTGCACCCACCAAGCGATCCGGTTGATCGAAAGCCTGTTCCATGTATCCAGTGTCGATGCCCTTATTCTTGTACTCCCTGATTATCCCGACAAGACGGTGCCTGTAGTCCGCATTCAAGTATGCAGCTTTTGCATCACGCCAGTATTGATCCCACGCGGCATTCCGTTGGCGATCTTCCTCGGTGCTGGCATTTTGAACTGGTTGCTGCACTGGAGTGGGCTTGTGGCTCCAAAATTCGTTCAGTTCTTTGACTAGTAAGAGAGTCCTACGCCGCAGAGAATTTTTCGATTCAATATGAGTGTTGCCCTTGCAGCGTTTTTGAGGACACTCTGTACAACTTGGGCACGTTGGCTTGGGCTCGTCTCTGAGTCGCTTGGCTTGTGCTACAAGGTCTCGGTGGTCTTCGTAGATTGAGCGCACTGTGCTCCAAAAAAAGACACAGCCTATGAGTACAAGTGGGACGAAGAAGCCTATAAGTGTCGGGATGGCGGACTTCCTCACATGCTCCATGAAGCCGCCTTCCGAGCGCCTGACCACCAGCATTGTGATGATGAATGCTGCTACGGGAGCCGCCAAAGAGAACAGGACCACTGACAGCGTAGTCGTCCCTAACTCTGACGTGACCCTCGACCAGGATGCACCGAGAATGTTAACGAAGTGTGGCCACATATCCGAAATTGTCGCAGAATCGGGAATGCGTGCGACTTAGATAATTGCCCCTGCCGGAGACTGCCCCATTTTGGCACACATGTCCGAGCCAAGAGGATGCCTCAGACCCTTTCCCCTGCTTGCATTCGTGCCCAGACGTGAGGATCGATTGGAATTGGAGCAGTGCGGCCACTTTGCAGGTTCACAAAACTGCCATGGTAGTTAAGGCAGCCATAGCGGAAAAGGCGAGCCAGCATCGCGAGCGCCTGATAGGCAAGCGTCTGGTTCACAAAAGGTTCCTGCCGGTCCAGTGCCTCGATAGCACTGCAGGATGGAAGGGCGTCTTTTCGGTCTAGTTTGGCATCGACCAGCTCGGGAAACAGCTCTGCGGCTGTCGGCAAGCGCACCCCAAGCGACTTGTTTCTCGAGTTTTCCGGCTGCCCTAGAACGAACTGACCGGAATCCGCGTTATTGCCAAGATCGAGCCAATAGAAGCAATTCCAGAACGTTTGCGTTCTGGTGATCGCGTTGCGTGCCGCCCGCGAATCCACACACCCGATTAGAATGTCCGTCTCATGCCCCCAACTTTCATCCATGAATGTGGTCATGGCCTTCCAGCCGAGTCCCCAAAAGAGGTTAATGCGCGTGGCAAGTACGGTCGATTTGTGCAGTCCGATCTCACTTTCGCTGAACGGCTGTCGAACACAGTTCGTGCGGGAGATCCGGTCGCCGTCGATCAGAGTGACGTCCAACCCGTACGGATGACCTCGGGCCACGATGGCCTGGTGCAAGTACGGTAGCCCGGCGGCGATGGCACTGCCAGTTCCCCCGCAGCCAACTACGGCAATGCGGACTTTTTTCTGAAGCAGGACGCTGGGAACTTGATGCTCAATCTGCGCGCTGGTTCCTGTTCTGGTAGCTGTGGTCATCGTTCCTCACGAATTCCGAGAGCGTCTCCGGCAATTTCACCAGGTACTTGCTCGAGAATTCCGGTTTCCCTTCGAGCGACTGCCACATCGCCAGGAGGCCACTCGGAAAACGTGTGTGTTTGCGAACCCCGGAGGCATGGGTAAACTCGCTCTCGAAAAATGAGTTCTCCCAGACATCGATCGCCGCTACCGATTTCTCCTGTGGAATTTTCATGCTCCCCGTACACACAACACCGTTGTCGTAGCAGTTCCAGAAGGGGGCCATGCACATTCGGCTGTCCGCTTTCGGCCGGGTGTTTCTATCCAGGGCACGCACCCACAGGTGACTTCCACATGCTTTGAACAGCAACGCAGGCTGGGGATACCGCTTGCCATTCATCTTTTTCAAAGCACGATCGTCGCTGCGGTCGGTGAAGAACATAGTCCTTGTGCCGGCAGGAGCCCACCACACGATCATCTCCGCCGTTCGCACCAGAACTCGCTCCGGCAGGATTTCAACGGGAGTCGAGCGGCCTAGCCCGGCCATGAGGTCACACAGCATTTGCGGTGTCATCAATTGGCCTTCGGCCAGTCGCGGGCCGTCGTCGTCATGGATGACGTCATGCAGGGTCACGAAGGGGTGACGATACGGAAAGCCCTGGTAACTACTCGTCCCGTACACCAGCAGAGCGCGGCTCAGCCGGAAGTCCTGGCTGGATCCGATGTTCACGGAGGTATTCATCGTAGAGCTCCCGGATGATTTCAACGACTTTGGCGGCCAAGGCTAAGGACCGAAGCATCGCACCGGCATGATCGAAGACCTGCCGCACCTGTTCATCCAATTTCTTCGTCGGTTGGTCCAACTGAATCGGGAGCGCCACGTTCGGCTGGCAAGGACCGTTTTCCCCCATGTGCTGCGCCTCTTCGTCGAAGCAAGCGTTAATGGCGTCGTTTTCGTACCAGGTGATGAGACAGCCGGGACGGGAGTATTCGGCGTCCATCAACCAGTCGCCAATACCGGGCACATCCTTCTCACGTAGGTGCCCCGGCCACGCATGCTGATGGCCTTGCCCATGAGCATCCATTTCAAGGACGAGCCGGATCAGTTGTCGAGCCATGGGCGCGCGCGGCTGAATCTGCTCGAGCAGAAGGCGAACTCGCTTGGACTTAAATGACTGAGAGTGCTTCTTCATGCAGCCGGGGATCTCAAGATCGACCTTCTTGTAGACCGATGCTTCTAGTTCCTCGTCGTCGAGATCTTCCGTCCACATTTCGGCGTGTTCCTGCGCGTCCACATACTCGTAAACGCGCATCCATTTGTATAGGCTGGCAGTGAAGACCTGGTAGAAAGCCGCCGGCAAAAGATCATGCACGCCTTCGAGATGCGTGAGCGTCGCTCCAATCGGGATGGAGGCGGCGGCCTCGTAGTCGCCGATGAGAAACAGTTGCTGAGTCGCATCTTCTCTCCCGGCTTCGATTTGACTTCTCTCCTGCTCCGTCAATTCAAAGAACGAATCGGCAATGCGCAGGTCGCCGACCCAGACTTTCTTGGCCTCAGTGGCGCCGTTTTGCCGGCAAAATCTGTTGAAGCCGCGTTCGACAAGATCCACGGCGCTGCCCGACCAGTCCTCCGGCCGGCAAATTCCCAGGCGCAAGAGACTCATTCCCAGAGTCGCCGCCGGTCCTTCATCCCAGCGCGTGCAGTATCGCCATCGAATCCCTCTGAGCCGCGGAATCGAAACCTCTACCGGCAGCCCGATTACACGAGGGGAGGAATGACTGTGCCGCTCGGCGGCAAGAATCGGTCTCCGGCTACTTCCTCTTCTAGCCGGCATTGGAGAGAGTCGAATGCCCTGCCGAGGATTTCCCCTGCTTTGAATGCTTCTGGACATTGTTTCAATTGCTCCAGCATCGGATCGCGGAAATTGTTCCGGCCGCGCATGGCTTCTACTAACGCGCGCATGACGTCGTCCGCTCCCTTGCCGCGATCTCGGCAATTTCGGATACGCTTCATCGAAATCGGCCTTTCCCCCTTGGTGATGCGCCGGTACCCTTTCTGGCTCCCGCGAGGTTGCGGCTGTGACCGCTTCCGACGCAAAGAAGTCACCCCTTGGCGCCTACGGCACGAGTAAATACATACTGCATCGCACCATTCACGAGAGTCGGCCCGTCAATCGCTGCAGTCGCGAGTTCGGGGTAGGTATTGACATACATGTCTCTCACTTGCTCGACCGTGAACGCTGGGTTTGGGTCTGGCAATTTTGCCCCGTTAAACAGGAATGTCCGCTCAAGCTTCTCAACTGTTACCGCCATTGCTCCTCCTCTTCTTCTCCTCCGATCAGTGTCAGGACAATCGATAACAGCCATGCTTCGCGCACGCTCCTCAGAATTCTGCGAGACGGATTAATCGGAACGTTCTCAGACAAGACAGAAATGGAAGCCTGTTCTAACTAGCTGTTGCTGGCGCTGCAGTTTTCGCATCGAAGAGAGAGAGATTATCCCCCGCAGGTTTGACATCTTCGCTTTTCACGTCTGAGCTCTTGTTATCCGGCTTGGTAGCCGTAGCCGTTTTCGCCTTCGGTCGGTTCTTGTCGCGCTCTTCGATGGCCTTCACCGCATCGGCGATTTCCTGTTTTGCGCGCTCGACGGATTTCTGCAACGCGACATGAGAATCGACATAGGCTTTCAACTGTTGGGCCATTTGAGCGTCGATTTCGTCCGGAGCTCCAGTCAAGGAAAGCGGCGTGGTTAGGGCGTGGATCGCGGATTCGGGGACCTGAGCGATCTTGTCTTTGGTCGAGTACCCGATCCTATCGTTTACCTTGCTGTCTTCCGCCAAGGCCATGGGCACGACATTGACCCGGATTCGCCCTTCATTGAGAGCGGCCACTGTGATGGTGATAGCTCGCCTTTCGATTAGCGGCATGAGTTCGCTGAACATGGATTTCCCTTTCTTGCCTGCATAAGCCGGCCAACAATTGAGCGCGGTG
>Ga0116223_10005989_pt1 | contig 10089 bp, 7 predicted proteins | sample Sb_taG_3_FD_90092 | JGI IMG/M metagenome (GOLD analysis project Ga0116223, IMG submission 90092) | Peat soil microbial communities from Weissenstadt, Germany - Sb_50d_a_PC metaG | ecosystem: Environmental > Terrestrial > Soil > Wetlands > Peat | place: Germany: Weissenstadt | collected 2010-09-21 | reverse complement strand
TCGTCAAAACCCTGCCGCGATGTCCATGTTGCGGCACCGTCGCCGCGTCAACCGCACGACGAAAACTCATGACGCAGTAAGATTAGCCGCAAGGCGTAATCCGCCATTACGCCCAAGATGGCGGATTACGCTGCCGCTAATCCGCCCTACGGACCTTGCGGACCTGCGGGCTGTATTCCGCGCATCGACCGACGCAGGTGATTTGCCCGTCGGGCGCCGTCCGCGATGCCATATTCGGCCCCCTTGTCCAGTCCCCGCACCAAAAATAATTCTGTTTTTCCGAAATACAAATCAGGTGTATATCTCGCCCCATCCCGCCTCGCTGGAGGGGCGTTGCGCATCGTCACGAACGTTGAGGCGGGATGCGGTGGACGCGAGGGTGTCGCAAGACGGGCGGCGCTTCCCGCGGACGGCAAAGTCGTGTGGTCCTGACGCCCCGACGCTGGCGTCAAGTCTGTGGAGGTAACTTCGCAGGCGACGGGGGCAAGAAAGCCCGGTCCCCGGGGAGAGCGCGCTATAAGCCGTTAAAACCATTGCGCAGGGAAGGCCGGGTCAATCCGGTGAACCTGTGGTGACTACGCTCGTGTGCTTTGTTTTATTTCGCACGCGAGGCTGCGGGTGCATTGGCCACCCGGCTTTCCCTGCGCCCTCTGTTTTCGAGGGCGGAAATTCTTGCACAACCCGGGCGCATCGCGCCGCGGGAAGGCGGCGGTATGTTTGCAATCGGAGCACCGTCATTGCGAGCGCGGCGAAGCAATCCATTCTTTCTTTGCGCGGCAGCCATGGATTGCTTCGTCGCAAGCGCTCCTCGCAATGACGGCGACGTCGGCAATGGATTGCTTCGCGGAAGCCTGTCATCGGGCGCGCATTTGCGCGACCCGTTGGCTCCAATGACCGACTCGCCGCGGCTGTTTGAAATTTAAATCAGGAAACCGTTTTGTCGTCCCGGCCCTGGGGCGCAAACCCAAAGGCGCGCTCGAAGCGCTTGACGTAAGCCGGCCAGACTTCGGGATTGACGACACGCGGCGGCCGCTTGCCGTCGAGCGCATCAAGCATCTGCTCGGCGGCGATTCTTGCCATGTTCTCCCGCGCCTCCCTGGTCACGCCGGCCGTATGCGGGCTTGCCAGCACATTGTCGAACTGCAACAGCGGATGCTCGGGCGGCGGCGGCTCCTTGGCCCAGACGTCAAGCCCCGCGCCGGCGATGCGCTTGTTGCGCAGCGCCTCTTCGAGCGCGGCCTCGTCGTGGATGAAGCCGCGCGCGGTGGTGATGAAAAAAGCGTGGCTCTGCATCAGCGAAAATTCTCGCGCGCCGATCATGCCGCGGCTCTCCTTGGTCAGCGGGCAGGAGATCGACACATAGTCCGAGCGGCGCAGCAACTCGTCCAGCGTGACCTTCTCGCCGCCGCGTTCCGCCATTTCCGTCGCGGAAAGATAGGGATCGTAGGCGAGCACGTTCATGCCAAGCAGGCCCTTGCATAGGGCGGCGATGCGGCGGCCGACATTGCCGAGACCGACGATGCCAATCGTCTTGCCTTGCACCTCCGTGCCGATCAGGCTGTTGCGGTTGACGTTCGCCTCGCGCCGAAGCGCGCGATCGGCCTGAATGATCCGCTTCGACAATGTGATCAGCATTGCAAGCGCATGCTCGGCAACCGAATGGGCATTGCCGCCGGACTGGTTGACCACCAGCACGCCCGCCGCCGTGCAAGCCTCGACATCGACCGGATCGTAGCCCGCGCCATTGCTGGAAACGATCAGGAGATTCGGCGCGCGTTTCAGCAAATCAGAGTCGACGTGGAAATGCCGCGCCAGCTCGTCGCGCGCGGCGCCAATTTGATAGGCATGCGCCGCGGCCAGGATCGGCGCGGAGACTTCATCGGGACTTTCATTCTCGAGCCGGTCGAGCCGTATATCGGGCCGGGCCCGCAGGATGTCGGCATAAATCTCATTGGCGAGATATTTGACGTAGAACACGCGCTTGTTGTTGACGGACATCGACGTACTTTCAGTTCGGGAAATCATAGGGCTTGGCGGGATTGGTCACGGGGAAATCATTGGGCCCTTATGCCGGCGGCCTTGATGATCGGCCCCCATTTTTCGTACTCGGCGTGAATCTTCGCGTCGAATTGCTGCGGCGAACTGCCGATCGGCGAAGCACCGAGCCTGGCAAGCCGTGCCCTGACCTCGCCGGTGTTCAAGGCTGCAACGAAATCACGCGAAAGTTTCGCGGCGAGGTCCGCCGACATGCCGGCGGGCCCCAACAGGCCCCACCAGACTTCCGTATCATAGCCGGGCACGGTCTCGGCAATCGCAGGCACATTGGGCAGAAACGGCGACCGCGACGCGGTGGTCACGGCAAGCGCGCGCAGCGTGCCGGCTTCCAATTGCCCCAACGCTTCGGGCGCGTTGTTGAACGACATAGGAATCTGTCCTCCCAACAGATCATTGATCGCGGGCGCACCGCCCTTGTACGAAATGGCATCCATGTCGATCCTGGCGAGGCTCTTGAGAAGTTCGCCTGCCAGATGCGTCGATGTGCCATTCCCCGCATGACCGAAGGACAGGCTTCCCGGTTTCGCCCGCGCCTGCGCAACGATATCGCCGAGCGTCTTGAATGGAGAATCGGCGCGCACCAAGAGGATATTGGGCGAGGAGGCCAACAGCGAAATCGGCGTGAAATCCTTGAAGGTGTCGTAGGGAAGTTCGGGATACAGAAACGGATTTGTGGCGTGGCCGCTCGCCACCACGATGAGGGTATAGCCGTCGGGCTTCGACGTCGCGAGCGCTTGCGAGGCAACCACTCCGCCCGCCCCCGGCCGGTTCTCGACAATCACCGATTGGCCCCATTGCCGGGAAACCGCTTCTCCCAGCGTGCGGGCCAGAATATCCACCCCGCCGCCGGCCGCGTAGGGCACGAAAATATGCACGGGCCGGGACGGAAACGGCGTCTGCGCGGAGACGATTCCGCCGGTTGCGTACACTGCCGACGCTGCGAGAGCCGCCCGCAGCCATCGGCCCGGCAACGTGTCGCGCGACAACAACCTTCTCAAAGCACGCCCTCCCGATATTCTTTCGCCTTCTTATGGCACGCCTTCGCAACCACGGCATCTCCGGACATGTTGACAATCCCGCCGATCGCGTCAAGTTTCGGCGCGGAAAGCGGCAGCGGCGATCAAGTTGCGCGCCAGCAATCCCCGGCGAAGGTGGAGGAGAATGCTATGGCGGCCGCGGACGGACAAATGCCGCCGACCGGTTTGGGCGAGAAGGCCTGGCACGAGGTGGTGCTGCAAACGCTCAAGCGCAACGACATCAGGCTCGTGCCCTACGTCCCCGATCGCGTGCTGACCAGGTTGATCAAGGAAGTTCATGCCGATCCGTTCTTCACCACGTTTCCGACCGCGCGCGAGGAAGAGGCGGTCGGGATCGTCGCCGGCGCGTGGATGGGGGGAATGCGCGGCGCGGTGTTGATGCAGACGTCCGGCTTTGCGACGCTAGCCAATGTGCTGGCTTCGCTCGCGATCCCCTATCAGATTCCGCTGATCATGTTCGTGTCCGAGCGCGGAACGCTCGGCGAGTTCAACTACGGACAGTCGCTGGTTTGCCGCACCATGCGGCCGGTCCTCGATTCGCTGGCGATGGAGCATCACACTACAACAAGACTCGACGAGTTCGAGTTCATCGTCGATCGATCGATCAAGCAGGCCATCACCACGCAGGCGCCGGTGGCGCTGATACTGTCGCCGCTGTTGACCGGCGGCAAAGTGTTCGACAAGTGAGCGATCGCATGAACAGCCAGGAAAACCTCCCTTCCCGCAACACCAAGGTGATGAACCGGTTCGACCTCACCTCGCGGCTGGTTGCGAAGCTGAAGAAGGAGGAAGCCGTTATCGGCGGCATCGGCAACACCAATTTCGATCTATGGGCCGCCGGCCACCGTCCGCAGAATTTCTATATGCTGGGCAGCATGGGGCTCGCCCTTCCGATCGCGCTCGGCGTCGCGCTGGCACAGCCGCAACGGCGCGTCTTTGCGCTTGAAGGTGACGGTTCGCTGCTGATGCAATTAGGCTGCCTGTCGACGATTGCGACGCTCGGGCCCAAAAACCTCACGATGATCGTGATGGACAACGGCATCTATCAGATCACTGGCGCTCAGCCGACACCGGCTGCGGCCGTTTCCGATCTCGTCGCGGTCGCCGTCGGCTGCGGCCTTGCCAACAGCGCCTGGGCTGCGGATGAGGAGGATTTCGAGCGGCTGGTCGATCAATCGCTGTCAGCATCCGAGCCGACGCTGATCGGGGTGCGCATCGACGACAAGCCCGGAACCGGAACGACCCGTCGCGATCCCGTTCAGATCAGAGAGCGTTTCATGCTCGGGCTCGGAGTGCGCGAAGCGTTGTGATCTTCGTCGTTTGCCCCGGCAAAGGAAAAAGCCGCCCGGGAACCCGGGCGGCTTCGGAATTTCTGGCGGCTTAGCGCGCGGAGTTGTTACAGAAGGCCCGCGCCGCGCGCCCATTTGTACTTGGCGCCCAATACCTCGACCGGCAATTCGGTTGAGTAGGCATAGGCCGGGATGCCGTTCTGGTAGAGATACTCGGCGGCTTCCTCGACTTCGACGTCGCCCGCGAGCGAAGCGACTATCGGCTTGACGAAGCCCTTGGCCTCCATCTCCTTCTTCACTTCCACCATGTTGCGGGCGAACACCATCGGCGGAGTGATGATCGTGTGCCAGTAGCCGAGGATCAGCGAATGAATGCGATCATCGGACAGGCCGAGCTTCACGGTGTTGACGTAGGTGATCGGAGGTTCGCCGCCGGTGATGTCGACCGGATTGCCGGCCGCGCCGAACGGCGGGATGAACTTGCGGAACGCCGCATCGAGATCGGGCGGCATCGCCATCAACTGGAGGCCGTTGTCGACGACGGAGTCCGATAGCAGCACACCCGAGCCGCCCGCACCGGTGATGATCAGAATGTTCTCGCCCTTCGGCGTCGGCAGCACCGGCACGCCGCGCGCGAACTCGAGCAGTTGCCTTAAGCTGCGGGCGCGGATCACGCCGGACTGCTTGAACACGTCCTCGTAGATCTTGTCGTTGCCGGCGAGCGCGCCGGTGTGCGAGGACGCAGCTTTCGCACCGGCTGAGGTACGGCCGGCCTTGAGCACGATAACCGGCTTGTTCTTGGAAACCCGCTTGGCGGCCTCGGCAAAAGCGCGGCCATCCTTCAAATCCTCGCAGTGCTGCGCGATGAGGTTGGTGTTCGGGTCCTGCTCGAAGAAGGCGAGCAGATCGTCCTCGTCGATATCCGACTTGTTGCCGAGACCGACGATCGCGGAGACGCCCATCTTGGCGGAACGCGAAAACCCGATGATCGCCATGCCGATGCCGCCGGACTGCGACGACAACGCCGCATGGCCCTTGACGTCGTAGGCGGTACAGAACGTGGCGCAGAGATTGGCCGGCGTATAGTAGAAGCCGTAGATGTTCGGCCCCATCAGGCGGACGTTATACTTCTTGCCGATCTCGACGATCTCGGCCTGCAATTCCGGCGCACCCGCTTCGGCAAAGCCGGAGGGAATGAGGACGGCGCCCGGAATTTTCTTCTCGCCGCATTCGATGAGCGCGCCGGCGACGAATTTCGCCGGAATCGCAAACACCGCGGTGTCGATCACACCCGGCACATCCTTGACGCTCTTGTAGGCCTTGTAGCCCAAAATATCCGCGGCTTTGGGATGAATCGGATAGATGTCGCCCTTGTAGCCGCCGTTGATCAGGTTCTTCATCACCGAGTTGCCGATCTTGCCGTCCTCGGCCGAGGCGCCGATCACGGCAACCGCCTTGGGCTGCATGATGCGGTTCATCGCGGCGACGATTTCCTCGGTCGGGCGCGGCGCCGGGCGAGGCTTGTAGTCGAAGTCGACGACGATGCGCACGTCGGCGGCAATCGCGTCCTTCTTGCTGGCGAATACCGGATTGAGATCGAGTTCGACGATTTCGGGGAAATCGCTGACGAGGCGCGACACCTTGACGATGACGTCGGCGAGCGCCTCGCGATTGGCCGGATCGCCGCCACGCACGCCCTTCAGCATGTCATGGGCCTGGATGCCGTCGAGCATCGAGAGCGCGTCTTCCTTGGTGGCCGGCGCGAGACGGAAAGTAATGTCCTTGAGAACCTCGACCAGCACGCCGCCGAGACCGAAGGCCACGAGCTTGCCGAACGAACCGTCGGTGATGGAGCCGACAATGACTTCGGTGCCGCCAGCGAGCATCTGCTGGACCTGCACGCCTTCGATTTTGGCGTCGGCTTTGTATTTCCTGGCGTTCGCCAGAATGGTCTCGTAATTCTTCTCCGCGTCGGCGGCGGTCTTCACGCCTACCATCACGCCGCCGGCCTCGGTCTTGTGCAGGATGTCCGGCGAGACAATCTTCATCACCACGGGGAAGCCCATGCCGGAGGCGATCTTGGCCGCTTCGGCTGCGGACTTGGCGACGCCTTCCTTGGGAACCGGGATGCCGTAAGCATCGCAGACCAGCTTGCCTTCGGGCGCCGTCAGACTTGTGCGTTTATCCGCTTTGACCGTATCGAGTACTTTGCGGACCGCATCTTTGGAATTCGACATTAGCTCCCTCCTTGGCGTCTGTTCTTGGGTCGCAGGCAACGCATGCTGGCATCAGCATCATGACTTGCCCGCGCAAACTCAATCGGTCTTCATGGTGATTGCAAACGCGGCTTGCGCGTCCGCTGCGGCGGTGTTCAGGCCGCGGAGAAGTTGGCTTGGCATTTGGTATGCCAGAAACGAACTTGTCAAGCCACGGAAGTGCTGAAATCATGGGTAACTTGACATTCTGGCATGTGGTATGCCAAAAATAATCGAGTTGTGGTACTGGTAAAACAGAGTCGCCAGGGAAGCGATCAGACGTGATCACGCGGGAACAAAGCAAGGCGCCGTCAAGCATGGCCGAGGCAGAAATTGCGGTTGTCCGGATCGTGCCGGAGACGAGCTTCAAGAACAAGGCCTATGAGGCATTGAGGGAAGCTATCCTCAAGATGGACATCTATGCGACGCCCGAGCCGGTCATGCTCGACGAGCGGGCGCTGTCGGAACGCCTCGGTGTCAGCCGGACGCCGATCCGCGAAGCGATCGCGATGCTGGAGCAGGACGGCTTCGTCAAGACCGTGCCGCGCCGCGGCATTGTCGTCGTCCGTCGTACTAAGAACGAGATCGTCGACATGATCCGTGCCTGGGCCGCGCTGGAAAGCATGGCGGCGCGATTGATCACAACCACCGCGCGCAAAAAGGACATTTCCGCGCTGCGCGATTTCTTCAAGGATTTTGGCAAAGACCGCTTGCCGCAGGATCACGTCGAAGAATATTCGAAGGCCAACATCGCCTTTCACCAGGCGCTGATTTCGCTCAGTGAGTCGCCGGTGCTGGTCGATATGACCAACGATATCCTCTTGCACGTTCGCGGCTACCGGCAATTGACGATTGGGCGCACCGACCGTACCGCGATATCCCTTCCCGAGCATATGGCTATCATCGAAGCGCTCGAAATGCGCGACACAGAGCTTGCGGAAAAGCGCGCGCGCGATCATACGCTCGGCCTTGCCGCTTATGTCGAAGCGCACGGCCAAGAGCTCTTTTGACGAAGACAGCCTTTCATCTGAAAGAATTCGAAGACGACGAATTCGATCGCATCAAAAACGATCAGGGAGAAGCGGAATGTCCGCAGCAGTAGAGAGCATCAATGCAAAATCGACCGTCGTTGAGCAGGAGTTCACCGACGGCTTCCATCTCATCATCGATGCGCTCAAGCTCAACGGGCTGTCCACAATCTACGGCGTGCCCGGCATCCCCATCACCGATTTCGGCCGCATGGCGCAAGCCGAAGGCATCCGCGTGCTCTCGTTCCGCCACGAGCAGAACGCCGGTTACGCGGCCGCCATCGCCGGCTTCCTGACCAAAAAACCCGGCATCTGCCTCACGGTTTCGGCGCCTGGCTTCCTCAACGGCCTCACCGCGCTTGCCCACGCCACCACCAATTGCTTCCCGATGATCCTGATCTCCGGCTCGTCGGAGCGTGAGATTGTCGACCTGCAACAGGGCGACTATGAGGAGATGGACCAGCTTGCAATCGCCAAGCCGCTCTGCAAGGCCGCGTTCCGCGTGCTGCACGCCGCCGATATCGGCATCGGTATCGCGCGCGCGATTCGTGCTGCGGTGTCGGGACGGCCGGGCGGCGTCTATCTCGATCTTCCGGCCAAGCTTTTCGGCCAGGTGATGAACGCCGAGGCCGGCAAGAAATCGCTGGTCAAGGTCGTTGACGCGGCGCCGGCCCAGATTCCCGCCGCTGCCGCGGTCAAGCGCGCGCTCGATGTTCTCAAGAACGCCAAGCGCCCGCTGATCATTCTCGGCAAGGGCGCAGCCTACGCGCAAGCCGACGACGACATCCGCGCGCTGGTCGAAAAAAGCGGCGTTCCGTTCCTCCCCATGAGCATGGCCAAGGGGCTCTTGCCGGACACGCATCCTTTGTGCGCGGGCGCGGCGCGCTCGACGGTGCTCAAGGAAGCCGATGTCGTGATGCTGATCGGCGCCCGCCTCAACTGGCTCTTGTCGCATGGCAAGGGCAAGACCTGGGGCGATGCGCCGAAGAAATTCATCCAGATCGACATCGAGCCGAAGGAGATGGATTCCAACGTCGAGATCGCGGCACCCGTCGTCGGCGACATCGGCTCCTGCGTATCGGCGCTGCTGTCGGCCATGGGCAACAACTGGCCGGCAGCCCCCACCGATTGGGTGAAGGCTGTCAGCGCGAAGCGCGAAGAGAACGTCGCCAAGATGGCGCCGCGGCTGATGAACAACAACTCGCCGATGGACTATCACGGCGCGCTCGGGGTACTTCGCACCATCATCAAGGAGCGGCCGGACGCCATCCTCGTCAACGAGGGCGCCAACACGCTCGATCTCGCGCGCGGCGTCATCGATATGTATCAGCCGCGCAAGCGACTCGACGTCGGCACCTGGGGCGTCATGGGCATCGGCATGGGCTATGCCATTGCGGCCGCGATCGAGACCGGCAAGCCGGTGCTGGCCGTCGAAGGCGACTCGGCCTTCGGGTTCTCCGGCATGGAGGTCGAAACGATCTGCCGCTACAAGCTGCCGGTTTGCGTCGTCATCTTCAACAATGACGGGATCTATCGCGGCACCGACGTCAATTCCGTTGGTTCGGACCCCGCGCCGACCGTCTTCGTCAAGGGCTCGCGCTACGACAAGATGATGGAGGCGTTCGGCGGCGTCGGCGTGAACGCGACGACACCGGACGAGCTGAGGCGCGCCGTGAACGCGGCGATGGATTCCGGCAAACCGACCCTGATCAACGCCGTGATTGACCCTGCTGCCGGCTCCGAGAGCGGCCGCATCGGAAACCTTAACCCGCAGAGCGTTCTCAAGAAGAAATAAACCCGACAGTTCACATGCCCCCGCGCGCGCGGGGGTAGACCTCAGACGGAGCAAGATGATGACAAAGGCGCTGAAAGGCGTTCGAATTCTCGATTTCACCCACGTTCAATCGGGACCAACCTGCACGCAATTGCTTGCCTGGTTCGGCGCCGACGTGATCAAGGTCGAGCGCCCCGGCGTCGGCGATATCACCCGCGGCCAATTGCAGGACAAGCCGAAGGTGGACAGCCTGTATTTCACCATGCTCAACCACAACAAGCGTTCGATCACGCTCGACACCAAGAACCCGAAGGGCAAGGAAGTCCTCACGGCGCTGATCGAGAAATGCGACGTGCTGGTGGAGAATTTCGGCCCCGGCGTGCTCGACCGGATGGGCTTCCCTTGGGAAAAGATCCACAGCATCAACCCGAAAATGATCGTTGCGTCGATCAAGGGTTTCGGCCCCGGTCCCTATGAAGACTGCAAGGTGTATGAGAACGTCGCGCAATGCACCGGCGGCTCAGCATCGACCACGGGTTTTCGTGACGGACTGCCGCTGGTCACCGGCGCGCAGATCGGCGACAGCGGCACTGGCCTGCATCTGGCGCTCGGCATCGTCGCCGCGCTGTTCCAGCGCACGCGGACCGGCAG
>Ga0116223_10005984_pt1 | contig 10096 bp, 6 predicted proteins | sample Sb_taG_3_FD_90092 | JGI IMG/M metagenome (GOLD analysis project Ga0116223, IMG submission 90092) | Peat soil microbial communities from Weissenstadt, Germany - Sb_50d_a_PC metaG | ecosystem: Environmental > Terrestrial > Soil > Wetlands > Peat | place: Germany: Weissenstadt | collected 2010-09-21 | reverse complement strand
GGCTCCATCGCCAGCGGCACGAAGATGTCTTCGGTCCATCCGACCTGTGTGCCGAAGAACTCCGGCGGTGCGACACCGATAACCGTGGCGGGCACATCCTCCACCATGATCTTCCTTCCCAAGATGGCGGGATCGAGGCCGAGGCGATTCTTCCAGAACGACCAGCTCAACACGGCCACGTGAGCCGGCGACCCCATGCGATCGTCCCCGGCTTCGATGAGACGCCCCATGGCCGGCCGGATTCCCAGCGTGGAAAAGAAGTTGCCGGTAACGTACTGCCCCTCGATCTTCTCCGCCTCCAGGCCTTCCACCCGCGTGTAGAGGCGATCCCGCTCTCTGTAGGAGGCCGTCAATTCAGACACCGTTTGGCCGTGGTCGCGCAGGTACGAATCTGTCTGCCACGAAAAGGAATTGAAGTGGCCCTTGCCGCGGCGGGTCAGCACTTCCACCAGGCTTTGCGGATCCTTCACCGGAAGCGAACGCAGCATCAGCACGTCGATGAGGCTGAAGATCGCGGTGTTGGCGCCGATGCCCAGGGCCAGCGAGAGCACCGCCACCGCCGTGAATCCGGGACTGCGGCGCATGGTGCGCAGCCCATAGCGCAGGTCCTGCGCCAGCCTTTCTAGCGAATTCCATCCCCACATTTCGCGTGTAACCTCCTTTACCAAAGCGGCATTGCCGAACTCGCGGCGGGCGGCCGACTCGGCGGCGTCCGGTGACTCGCCGCGTGCGATCCGATCCTGCTTCGACATGGCGAGGTGAGCGCGGATCTCGTCGTCCAACTCGTCGTCACGCCGGCTCATGCCTGCCCCTCGCTTTCCCCGGGATTCATCAAGCCGGCAATCGCGGCGCTCATGCGGCTCCAGCGGCTGTACTCGCTCAAGAGCTGCTTCTTGCCGGCTGCCGTGAGCTGGTAGTATTTGGCGCGCTGGTTGTGCTCGGAATTGCGCCATTCGGATTTGATCCAACCCTGCTTCTCCAGGCGATGGAGGGCCGGGTACAGCGAGCCGGTTTCGACCTGCAGCACGTCGCCCGAGCCGGAGCGGATGGCCAGGCCGATGCCGTAGCCGTGCTGGGCGCCCCAGCTCAGGGTCTGGAGGATCAGCATGTCCAGGGTGCCCTGGAGAAGCTCGATGCGGTTTTGATAACGTTCCTGTTTTGCCATGGCTGTAGATATTCTACAGCTTTGGGTGTAGGATGTCTACGGGGTGGGAGTGTACTCTCGACGCGGAGCCGCGGAGGCGCGGAGGAAGACGCGGAGAAAAACAGAGTCAAAACCTGAGAGCGCTGAGCATGCGGAGAGCGCTGAGGACCGCTTCCTGACGGTCGCGGCTCCGAATCCGGGGGCGGGTGGACAAAGGCAACACAGGCAGGAATGCCTGTGCCACTACTCATGCCTCAGGGCGACTACAGGGTCCACGCGTAGGGCCCGCAGGGCGGGAGACACCGTCGCGGCCAAGGCCACCACGGCCAATACGGCCCCGACCACGACGAAGTTTGTCAGATCCGTGGGCCGGACTTCGGGCGAGAGGAACATGGCGAGAGGACGGACCGCGAAGACCGCGAGCGCCATCCCAATCCCGATGCCGGCGGCGGACAGCACCGCGGATTGGCGAAGGACCAGCCGCAGGATGCCGGCCCGCGTTGCGCCCAGGGCCACCCGCAAGCCGATCTCGCGGATGCGACGGCTCACCGTGTACAGCAGAACGCCGTACAGGCCGACCGACGCCAACAGCAGGCCCAGGATTCCCATGGTCCCGAGGATGCCCGCGCCCACGCGGCTGGGCAACATGGCGAAGACCAGCGCTTGCGACATGGGCTTGATTTCGAGCGAGGCGGTGGGATCGAGTTGGCCGAGCATGGCGTTGATGGCCGGAATCAGAGGCTCCGGCCGGCCCGTGGCGCGCATCAGGAAGTGCAGATCGATGGGGGCTTCGTCCGACTGCGCGTACGGCTGGTACAGCGCGAAGGCGTTCTCTTCACCCAGCGTGAAGTACTTGCTGTTCTTCGCCACGCCGGCGATGGCGATCGGCGCGCCCTTGCCGAACCTCACGAAATGGCCTACCGGGTCGACCGTGCCGAAGAGGCGGCGCGCCAGGTTCTGGTTGAGGATGGCGACTCGCGGCGCGCCGGCGCGGTCGGAGGGCAGGAAGGCGCGGCCCTGCAAAATGGGGATCTCGAGCGCGCGGAAATAGCCCGGCCCAACATAATTCGAGTTGAATTCCAGGTGGACCGGGCCCGGTTGCAAGTCGGTGCTGAGAGATCTGCCTTCGGTGGTGTGGCCATTGAGCGGAACCACACGCGCGATGGCCGCAGCCTCGACGCCGGGAAGTTTGCCGAGTTGCTGCTCCACGGCTTCCGCGAACGACCGGGTCTTCTGCGGAGTGCGGTAGTGCTCCGGGACCAGGCGCATGTGCGCCCAGATGGTGTGGGCTACCTCGAATCCGGGGCTCATGGTGGAGGCGGCCAAGAGATTGCGCAGGAAGAGAAATCCGGCGGAGAGCAGAACGATCGAGACGGCCAGTTGGCCGGCTACGAGCGCGTTGTGCAACGGCGTGTTGTGCAGGGTGGCGCTGATGCCGGCACGCGTGCTTTTGAGCGCGGGCGCCAGGCCGGCGGCCAGGCTCGACACCATCGCCACCGCGGCGGCATATGCCAGCAGGCGCCAATCCGGCTGGATCAGAAACTGAATGGGGACGGGCAGCGGCAGTTGCACGCGGCTGAGCAGGGTGGTGAGCCCGATGTTCAGTGCCAGCCCGGCGGCCGTGCCACAGATGGCCAGCAGCAGGCTCTCCGCCAGCAGTTGCCGCACGAGGCGGCCGCGGCCGGCGCCGATGGCGCGCCGGATGGCCAGCTCGTGCGACCTTCCGGAGGCGCGCGCCAGAAGCAGGCTGGCTACGTTGGCGCAGGCCAGCAGCAGCACCAACCCGACCACCACCATCAACATGGCGAAGAACGCGGCCACTGGCAGCGCGAGGTCTTCTAAGGTGTAGAGGCGCTCGATGCCGGAGACCGCGGAGACTTTCACATCGATAGACCGTTTGTGGTTGCCGTCGGGGTAGACTCGATCCAACTCCTGGCAGGCGGCCTTCAGCCGCGCATAGACCTGCTGGCGGGTCGTGCCAGGATCGACACGTGCGTAGAGGGTGACATCGGTTTGCGCATCCGCCGGCATGTACAAATCGGGAGCGAAGCCAAAGCCGGTAACGGTGCGGTGGTCGCGCGGCAGCACCCCGGAGACTGTGAAGATGCGGCCATCGAGGAGCAGCTTGCGTCCGATGACATCGACGGACCCGCCGAGCCGTCTCTGCCAGAAGCCGTTGGTGAGCACGGCCACATCCGTCTCGCCGGGTTGAATGGGCCGGCCCATCGCGACCGGGATGCCGGTGACGCCGAAGAAATTGTCCGTCACGCGGACCACGGAGAGACGGGAGGTGTCATCGCCCTCGCGCCAGTTGGCTTCGGTCTCTTCGATTTGGCCGGCCAATCCGCGAAAGACGCCCGCATCGCGAAGGAAGCGGTACTCGCGCATAGGCGCGACGCTGCCGCCGCCGATTTCGAGGCGCACCAGCGTCTGCGGATCGCGGACCGAAGGCTGGCTGAACAGGACCTCCGCGGCGATGCTGAAGATGGTGGTGTTGGCGCCGATCCCGAGGGCGAGGCAGGCGATGGCCGTCGCGGCGAAGGCCGGATTGCGGCGGAAGGCGCGCGCGGCGTAGCGCAGGTCGGCAGCCAGGTCTTCGAGCCAGCGGAACTGCCAGGCCGAACGGGTCTCCTCGGCGGCGCGTGCGGGCGATCCGAATTCGCGGCGGGCCTGGGCGAGAGCGTGGGTTCGCGAGAGCCCGGTTGATTCCAGTTCATCGGCTCGCGTTTCGATGTGGAATGCTACTTCGGTGTCGAGGTCGCAGTCGAAGCGGGATCGGCGGCCGAGATAGGTGAGACGACGGATAGTTTCTTTCCAGAAGGACATTGTAAGATCCTCAAGTACGCGGTCGGCAGGCGGAACCGCCTGCCCCACCTTTCAGATCGCAGCACCTGTTGTGCTGGATTAGGGGGTTCAGCGTTCGCATCATTCCTCCCTCAGAGCCACCACGGGATCCACCCGCACGGCTCGCAACGCCGGCGCGACCGTGGCGATCAGCGCCACCACCGCCAGCACCGCTCCCACCACTACGAAGTTCGCGACGTCGTTGGTGCGCACCTCCGGCGTCAAGAATGCTGCCAGCGGCCGCACGGCAAAGATCGACAACGCCAGCCCGATTCCGATCCCGGTGGCGGCGAGAGACGTGCTTTGCCGCAAGACCATTCGCAAAATTTCAGCGGGGGTGGCGCCCAGGGCCATGCGCAGCCCGATTTCGCGAATCCGCCGGCTCACGGAATACAACAGCACGCCGTAGAGTCCGATGGACGCGAGCGCGAGACCCAGCACCCCCATGGCCCCCAGGATGGCGGCGCCCACGCGGCTGGGCACGAGCGTGAAGGCCAGGCCCTGCTGCATGGTTTTGGTCTCGATCGCGGCGGTGGGGTCGAGGCGGTTCAAGGCCGCGTTGACGGCCGGAATCAGCGGCTGCGGACTGCCTGTGGCGCGGATCAGGAAGTGGAGGTTGACGATCGATCCATCCCACTGCGCGTAGGGCTGGTATAGGGCAGCGACGTTCTCCTCGCCCAGCGTGAAGTACTTGCTGTTGCGGGCCACCCCGGCGATGCGGATGGGCTTGCCGCTCGAGGCGTTCGAGCCCTTGCCGGTCGGGAACCGGATGGTGTGGCCCACGGGATCCTGCTTGCCAAAGAGCTGGCGGGCCATGTTCTGGTTCAGGATGGCGACCTGCGGAGCGCCCATGCGATCGGCCGGCGTAAAGCCGCGGCCGGTGACGATTGGAATCTGCATGGTCTTGAAATAGTCCACTCCGACGTAGTTGAGGTTGAACCGCACGATCACGGGCCGGGCGGCCAGGTCCGTCGAGACCTGGATCTGGAAATGCATGGCGTCGTTGAGCGGCACCACGCGCGCGATGGCCGCTGCCTCGACGCCGGGCAGCGTTCCGAGGCGCTCCACTGCGGCATCTATCAGCGGCCTGGTCTTTTCGCGGTTGGGATACGCTTCGGGCGCGAGCCGCATATAGGCCCAGATGGTGTGGTCCACATCGAAGCCGGGGTTCATGGTGGAGGCGGCCACCAGGTTGCGCAGGAACAGGAAGGCCGCGCACAGCAGGACGATGGAGACGGCGAGCTGCCCGGCCACCAGGATATTGCTGGCCGTCCAGCGGCTTCGCGACACCTGGTGTTCGCCGTGCTTCAGAGCCGCACTGATGCCGGCGCGCGTGCCCTTGATCGCCGGAATCAGTCCCGCGGCCAGGCTGCTGGCCAGCGCCACCGCGATGGCGTAGCTCAACAGCCTCCAATCGGGCTCGATCAGGAACTGGACGGGAATCGGCACGGGCAATCGGATGCCGCTGAGGACGCGGGTGAGCGCGACGTTGAGCGCCAGCCCGGCAGCGGTTCCGGCGACGGACAGCAGGAGACTGTCGGCGAAGAGTTGGCGGACGATGCGGCCGCGGCTCGCGCCGATGGAAAGCCGGATGGCCAACTCATGCGAGCGGCTGGAGGCGCGCGCCAGCAGCAGGCTAGCGACGTTGGCGCAGGCCATCAACAACACCAGGCCCACCACTACCATCAACATGGCGAAGAAGGCCGCCACCGCCTGGACCTCGCTGGATTCGAGCCGGCCGAGGCCGGCCACCGCGGACACTTCCACCTGCTGGGCGTATCCTTCGTTTGGATGGATGCGATCAAGCTGCTGCGATACGGACTGGAGACGCGCGGCCGCGATCTGGCGGGTCATGCCCTCGGGCAGACGCGCGAAGAAGGCCACGCGCTCGGTGTCTTTGGAAACCGGCAGGTACAGGTCGGGAGTGAATCCGAAACCGGCCAGGGTGCGGTGGTCGCGGGGTAGTACGCCGACGACGGTGAAGGGGTGGCCATCGAGGAACAGGGCGCGTCCGATGACGTTGGAGTCCGCGGCCAGGCGAGATTGCCAAAAGCCGTAGTTCACCACGGCGACATCGGAATCGCCCGGCTGGATGGCGCGGCCCATGGCCAGGGGAATGCCGGTGACGCCGAAGAAATTGCCGGTGACGCGGATGGCAAACAGGCGATCGGCGCCATCGCCACGGCGCCAGTTGACCTCCATGTTTTCGTTCTGCCCGGCGAACCCGGCGAACAGGTTGGCGTCGCGGACGAAGCGGTACGCCTCCATGGGGACGTGGCTGCTGCCGGCCAGCCGGATGTGGACCAGCGATCCGGCGTCGCGGACGGAGGGCTGGCTGAACAGGACCTCCGTGGCGATGCTGAAGATAGTGGTGTTGGCGCCGATGCCCAGGGCCAGGCAGGCGATGGCGGTGGCGGCGAAGGCCGGGTTGCGGCGGAAGGATCGGGCGGCGTACCGCAGGTCGGCGGCGAGGTCTTCGAGCCAACGGAATTGCCAGGCCGAGCGGGTCTCCTCGGCGACGCGGGCGGGCGATCCGAATTCGCGGCGGGCTTGGGCGCGGGCGTGGGTCCGCGAGAGCCCGGTCGATTCCAGTTCATCGGCTCGCGTTTCGATGTGGAATGCGACTTCGGTGTCGAGGTCGTCATCGAAGCGGGAGCGGCGGCCGAGGTAGTTGAGGCGGCGGAGTGTTTCTTTCAGCAGGCGCATGTGATCTCCACGGGCAGGCCAGAGGCCCGTCCTACGCGGTGCGCATGACCAGTTGGATGGCGCGCACCAGGCGGTCGAACGATTCGGCTTCGTGGTCCAGTTGTTTGCGGCCTTCCGGTGTCAGCCGGTAGAACCGCGCTTTGCGGTGGTTCTCGGAAATGCCCCACTCGGCATCCAGCCAGCCTTTGACGAGCATGCGGTTGAGCGCCGGGTAGAGCGACCCGTCTTCAATGACGAGGCCTTCTTGCGATGCCTCCTTCACGCGCTTGGCGATGGCGTAGCCGTGCAGCGGGCCGGCGCGGAGGGTGCGGAGGATCAACATATATAGAGTGCCGGGCAACAGCTCCGGGAAGGTGCGTTCTCCCATAGTTCCCCTGTCCAGACTATCCATACGCTGGACTAGGGAGAAAAGTTGCAGTTTTTTGGCCTGGAGGGCTTGGAGGCGGGTGACGCATCGAGGCCGGCTGTGTCAGTTTATTATTTTTGACGTTTTAAGCTCCTTTGTTTCTGTGGGCTACCGGGATGGCGCGAATTTGGGAGACGCATCTGGAGGGTGGTTTTTACAATATGCGTCTCCACCCCATTTGGGGGGTCGGGGAGGACTTGTCGACACTTCGAGTCACGGGTGCTGTTCATTGGATACCTCAATTTCCGGCAAGATCCGTCGGTTTTGCCACATACGAATGATGTGATCGGCCTGGGTGCCGCTGATCGCAACCCCCAAAATGAGGGACACAAGTCGTGTCGCCGAGCCTAAGCTAAGTACCTTTTTTTCAGTAAATCGACGACCTGCGGCGACACATCTTGTGTCGCCTGATGGACCTGCCCGTGGTACCTGCACATCGCAGAAACGAAAAACAGCTCCCCGAACGGCGGGGAGCTATGGTGAAACGCTAAATCTCTTCCTAATTTCAAGCTAGCATACAAGACATGGCGGAGCCGGGGAAAAAGGGGGTGGCCGGGCGGGTCTGCTGGTCCGTAAGTGGTTTTGAATCAGTGGCAAGTGCCGGTGCAAAATATATTTGCAGAATTGGTGACTGTATACCGGCCGAGCAGCCGGCCGCGCTAAACTCACACTGAGACCACTTCTGCTACTTCTTGTTCGACTTGTTGTACTCCTCAATGGCTCGAAGTGTGGCAAGCGTGTCGTCAGGGTTCGGACGCCGACGCCGCAACAGCCAATCCCACCACCTCGGCCGTGCCATCGCTTCCGTTTGATGCTCGTATGTTGGGCCTTCGGGGGTCTTCTTTTCGTGGAACCCGGCGCGTGCGATGTCCTTCATTTCCGGGGAGAGTGAGGGGAAATCTCTAATCTGATCTCTCGACCTCTCATCCGTCGCGAACTGCGCGCCATACGCGAATATTTCCGGAGCATCTAACCCCGTTTTTTCGGCGCTGCGGCAAAGCATCGCCATCAAAGATCCACCCGTCATCCTGTCGGATCGCCCACCAGCCATGACGACCGGAATCAACCCCTCGACAATGGCACTCCTGGATCCAGTTCGCCTGCCCTCGACTGCCTTATCCCTGGTGTAGTCATACATCAGATTCTTAGCGGGTCGATCGAGTGCCGCCGCAATCGCCCTCCTCTCTTCGGTATCCGCGCGCTGAAATAGCTCGCTCAAAGCGAATATGGTGCGATAGATGCTGGAGCGGGTCTGCGCATCCAACTTCACCCACATAGGGCGCTCGTTCAACTGCTTGACCAGATCCAGGCTTTCCATAAGAAGATCTGCCTTTCAATGTACAGGCGGCACCCGGAGGTTTCCAATCTGCACAGGCTTGAGTGAACCGGGGAGCACGCCGTAGGGAGGGGTCTCGGGCATATTCGGCCGTGAATATTCCAGATTTCCTCCCAGCCCGACCTGTCGAGTTCTCACGACCGCCAGAATTGCCACCATTTCCGCAGGGGTGGGTCATAGGGTTCGTAGCGGAATTCCGGTCCGCTGCCTCTTGCGCAGACGAAGAAGCTGAGCAGATCGCCCGACCAAGGCAGCTTGGGAAAAGTTCGTACACGGTCCGCAAGGGCGGTGTTGCGCGACAGGCTTGCTGCTTCTGTGAAGACCTTATCCGCGTCCATGTTGAGCAACCGGGCGCTGTGGAGCAGCATCGCCAGATGCTTCAGAGTGTCGCGAATGTCCATATAGCCATCTTCGACGAGTAAGGCTGTCAGTCCTTCGACTGCCAGGCCAGGCGAGTTCTTTCTCACCGACTCCCTGGCAGCGTACGATGCATATCCCAGAAGTGCATCGTGGGCCGCTCTGTCGAGACCTGATGCCCTTGCGCGGCCCTCGGGAGAACTTTCCGCGAAGGCTTGACAGAGGCGGCTGATGATCAACAGGACGTCTGGCGAAAAAGCCCCATGTGTGATCGAGAGGGCGCTGTTCAACTGGCTGACTAGCTCTTCAACTGGAGTGGAATTCACTTGGTCGGCCTCAATGGACAGGGGGTACCAGATAACTGCCAACCAATTCATACCCGGACCTAAAGAGCCACCCAAGTTCATCTCCCAGTCCGGTGAATGTACCATCAGGGTTGACCATGTTTGGCGAGGTGAGCGTTGATTGGAGGGAAAAGCTTTGCCCTGCGTTGACGAGGTTATTGATCCATGCCTGGTTCTGGGTGCTCACGTTGCTTGTTCCAGTCGGGTTGAAGAGGTTGTACATAGTGTTTCCGGCAAGACCGACCAGATCTGGCATCCTGCCGATTGCGGGTACGGCATTCTGCAACGATTCGGCTAGGCCAGCGGCGGCTTCGCCGCCGGCAAACGCCGCAGCTGCGGCCCCGAGACCTCCTACCGCCCCGGACGCGGCCAGCATTTCGACGTACGTACTCGGATCTCCGAAGCCCGCGGTCAGTAAGCCGGCGGTGCCCAGCACTTGATAGCCTCCGCCAAGCCATCCGTAGATCGTTAGGTCGCAATCGCCGGAACCGTTCGTGGCCGGCGCCCATCCTTCCTGGCAGGCCGCTTGGTAGGTACTGCTCGAACCGCCGCCATCGACGGCGTCGCAATAGTCCCAATCGCCCTCGGCGTCTTGGCATGAACCGCCGCCTATCTCATCGGGGTCCTCGACATGCAAACCCGTCCGATCCCTACGATTGATCGGGTCCCCGGACCCGTACACATACCGGTTCCAGCTCAATGGCTTCCCGTACTTTACCGCCGCCAGGCCGCTTGGATCCGGAGTCCAGAAACTGCCGCTCAGCGGCGAGTAATACCGCTGGTCCGCATAATCCTGTCCCAGCCCGTCCCGGAAGTACGTCGCCCACTTCCCCCGCCCGTCCGGCGTCGAGGTCCGCTCCTCCCCGTACGGGAAATACTGCATCCGCTCCCCGCCCGAATTCGCCCGCACCGACCCCAGCCGGTCGGTCACGATCGTCTTCCCCGCCGACCGCATCAGC
>Ga0116223_10005983_pt1 | contig 10097 bp, 9 predicted proteins | sample Sb_taG_3_FD_90092 | JGI IMG/M metagenome (GOLD analysis project Ga0116223, IMG submission 90092) | Peat soil microbial communities from Weissenstadt, Germany - Sb_50d_a_PC metaG | ecosystem: Environmental > Terrestrial > Soil > Wetlands > Peat | place: Germany: Weissenstadt | collected 2010-09-21 | reverse complement strand
CCGCAATGTCATCGAGCGCATGTTCTGCAAGTTGAAAAACTGGCGACGCATCGCAACCCGATATGATCGCTATGCCCAAAACTACCTCTCAGCACTCGCACTCGCCGCCATCATGTGTCAGTGGATTTGAATGAGTCCCCAACCTAGGACCTTGGGATTCCTGGACGCCCATCACTCAACAACCGCGTCACCTCGGCCATTGGACTATGCTGCACAAGAATATGCTCCCGCAACTGCTGGAATTGGGCATTGCCCCATCGTCGGGTGAGCGAACTTGGTCTCGCCAGTTGCGAATTGTTGTCGACGTAACGGTCTGCGCGGAGAAAAGCGGTCGATGGGCGAGCCGACCGGCCCCATGGAATAGGGCACCACATACATGGTGCGTCCCGCCATGGCGTCAAATGTGCAATAATCATCTTTCCAGATGTGCACACGGCGGCGACGGAATGGTATCTTCCGCTCCACCCGTTAGCGTGAGGCAGATGAGACAAAGCGAATTCATGAAAACTCTCTCAGCTGCCGCGTTAATGATGCCACTCTTCGCGGGCTCGGGTCTGACGGCGTCGCCACCGCGATCGATCCACCAAGCTTGCAGTGGGGTTCTCACGCTTGAGGGCGGTTACTATGAACTGACGCCAGACGCTGGCTCTGGACTGTGGTGTGACGCCTACGTCGCAGAAAAACTAGTCCAGAGAGTGCTAAAGGCGTGCACGGTCGGAAGTCGATGTCATATCGAGGGGTCAGTTCGCGGTCATGGAGTATTCTACTGGATTCATATCTCGTCAGTCACGAGCCCTAAGTGAACTCCGAGCCGAGATTAGCGGCCCGCTTTTTCAAACGTTCTCTGGCCGAGGCTTTGTCAGGACTTGCGCGCGCCTTTTTCTACGCCGGTGCGCGAGCACTGCTCGTGTCCCACTGGCCAGTCAATTCGCTCGCTGCAGTGAAGCTTACCACTGGAGCGCTAGGCGAACTCAAGGTCAACCCAGAACTTGGCCGCGCCGAGGCCCTGCGCCGCGCCATGCTCGCTCTGGTCGATAACGGCGCGTCAGACGAAGCGAACCCGAGCTATTGGGCACCCTTCGTCGTCGTCGGGGAGGGGGGCGCAGCTGCCGCCAGCAACTAGCGTAGCGAAGGCCGACGCAACTGGGCACCATCTTACCGCAAACCAAACCCATCCGACTGCTGCGCGGGTGCAGTTCGAAGTTCCAAATCAGTCGGCGATCCAGCTGCTGAACCTCGAGGCCCTAGAGACCCTTTTGGCCACCACCGCAACCCTCCCTCGGCCCCAGCTTACGATACCGACCTGTACGTATATGTTATTAGGCCCCCTTGGTCGCCCCGCGCCAACGCCTGGAAGGCGACCAAAAGCTGCCGTATCATTAATCAGGCAGGCGAGCCGCGCTCAAATAGTCGCCGCCCCCTGACGTGAGCCGACGGTCCGGTCGAGAGGTAACCTTAAATGCCTCGCTACAAGGTGATGGTCGACGACAACTTCCACTACCAGAATCCGAGTAAGCGCTGGGAGCAAGGTGTTTATGAAACGGTGGATGAGGCGCTCGCGGTGTGCCGTGGACTTGTCGATCGTTCGCTGAAAGAAGAATACAGGTTCGGTAACTCAGCTGAGGCTCTGTACGACCGTTACACAAGCTTCGGCGATGATCCCTTCATCATGGTGCTCGACGGTGTCGATGACCGCGCCACATTCTCAGCCTGGAACTACGCGAAGGAGCGCTGCAGCGTGATCTGCGGGGAACATCCGGCGGCCGCCGGGGCGCCCATAGTCCCCCGCCAGAAATGAAATCGATCGATGTCAACAACAGCGCGATTCGCCGCGATGGTGTAATCGTTGGGCAACACTCGCCGAGGGCGAGATCAGAGCTTCACGTTGGCTTGAAGGGAACGATGAATTCCCTATTCTTGAAGGATTTCGCCACGAAGATGCGTCGCGAGCTTCAAGGACACCAAGTGTCAAACTAAGTTTCAGCTAATGCACATATTCACACTTCCAATTTGAGACTGGTTGCGCAGCTCCGCCTCGATCTCCTTGACCCAGGCTACATCCTCGCCGTGGCGATCGGGCATCTATGATCAACCGCAAGTTATCGGCGGTTGTCCTAAGCTCCCACACTTCGCGGCAGCTGGCCAAAGCGTCGGCTAGAGCTTCGCTGGCACCCTTATGGTCGTGCGCCAGTAGCCGAAGTTCGAGGAGGGTCGCATGATCCCAATAATCAGCAGATGTCGACGCAAGTACGTGCGAGGACCGGCGACATCCGCTCAACTAGATCGATCATTTCCTGCCAGGCCTCGACCGCGCGGTAAGATAGGAAGAGGTCGACAATGATCGCTGGGTCGGCGTCCTTCACGTTCAGCTCGCTCTCGACCGCTCGGACCTCGGCTAAGCCGCCCTCCCGCGCTTGCTCCAGCTTGCGCTTATATTTCTGCGAGTATTCAACCATATCCCGAAATGTGTCGGTCTTCAGCCGCTGCAGGTCAGGCCTAGGCCAGTCCGTTAAAAGCTGGAAGAGTGGACTGTCTTCGACACGATAATTACGACAGGCAATCAGACGCTCGGCGACAGCGAGGCGATCCTGATCTGGCGTCTCCGGATTGCCAAGCGAATCGATTGCGTAGGAAAGGGCCCGGACCACAGCCACATCGAACGGGATTACTGTTCCCTTGCCAATCATAGTCACGGTGGAATTCGGCCTGATCCCATGCCTGATGCCAAGCTCGTAGAACACGTTTGCATTCGAAGTTGTGAGGTCGGCGACCGCTTAGTCACAGAGCATAAGCCCGCTGGAACATTGGCTTATGGATGAGGCCGCCAACGATCTCCTCATCACCCCTAATAGGTTCGAGCTCTGCTGCTTCAATGGCCGGTTTGATGACTTGTTTATAGACTTCGTCAAAATCAATCACGCGTGCGGTTCCGTCTGGCTTCTTGCCGAATGGCATTAGGGTCTGAACCCAATCAGATCGTTGCGCTGATTTAGCAAATCAGATTCCCTGCCGCCGAATGACCAACGGGGAGGGAGAAATGGGAGATCTCTTTTGGCTGAGCGATGAAGCCTGGGCAGCGATCGAACCGCACCTACCGAAGACCCAACCCGGCGCCCGGCGTGTCGATGATCGGCGCGTGATCAGTGGCATCGTGCATGTCGAGGGCGCTGCTGCCTGCGGCAATGGCAAGCTCATCTTGGAGGATAAATTCGAAGCCCTTGATCCCTCCTAGAGCATTCAGCTCCGCGAGGTGGGAACGGCTGAGCGATCGTCGGGCGAAGCCAAGACTGGCAAGTAGCCCTCCGCCGCACGACATTGCGACGGCCAGCCACCCCGAACTACAAAACACCCGATAGCCCGTCTCAACCATCTTAGGCGTGATCTCAATTTGGACTTAGTGCGCGACACCCCGGCACGGTTGCCACGATGGCATGTGCTTCTGCAGGGGGTTCAGCCACCCGCGGTGAACTGCTTCTCGATCTCGTCCATGAGCGGGTTGGTGAGTCTCGCCTTACGCAGATCAGCAAGGTCGTCAAGGATGACGGTCTCCCAGGACTTATTGTCCTGCACGTTCTTGGTGCCACGATATTTGAAATAGAGCGCCCGCGCATCGTCCACGCGCCCGAAAAACATCAACGCATGGGCGCGGTTCGCATAGAGCCAGATCTTGTCGGGCGCGAGGGAGATGGCCTCATCGGCGGCTTCGAGTGCTTTGTCAAAAGCATGGGTTAGGACGAAACTGTAAGCCAGACCACCGATCATCTCTATGCTGCGTTGCAGATCGTTCTGCCACTGGGTATTGCTGCCGTCCTTGGCCACCAGCGCCTTGGCGATGGCGAGGCTCTCCTGATAGGCGGCGAGGGCTTCCTCGAGCGTGCCCTGCGCTTTAAGCACGTCGCCGATCCTTTCATAGGACACCGAGAGATCGCGCTGCCATCCGGAATTGCTGGGATCGGCCTTGGCCAGGTGCTCGGCAATGGCGAGGCTGTTGCGGTAGGATGCAAGGGCCTCAGAGAGATTGCCCTGGGCGTTAAGCACGTCACCTACCCTGTTGTAGGACACCGAGAGATCGCGCTGCCATCCAGCATTGCTGGGGTCGGCCTTGGCCAGGCGCTCGCAGATGGCGAGGCTATCTCGGTAGGATGCAAGGGCCTCAGAGAGATTGCCTTGGGCAAGCAACGCATTGCCGACCTTGTCGTAGGACACCGAGAGATCCCGCTGCCATCCGGTGTTGCTGGGGTCGGCCTTGGCCAGGCGCTCGGCAATGGCGAGGCTAGCGCGGTAGGATGCAAGGGCCTCGGAGAGATTGCCCTGGGCGAGCAGCACGTCGCCGACCTTGTTGTAGGACACCGAGAGATCACGCTGCCAGTCGGCGCTGCTGGGGTCGGGCTTGGCCAGGCGCTCGGCAATAGCGAGGCTGTTGCGGTAGGATGCAAGGGCCTCGGAGAGATTGCCCTGGGCGAGCAGCACGTCGCCGACCTTGTTATAGGACACGGAGAGATTGCGCTGCCAGCCGGTGTTATTGGGCTCGGTGGCGAGCAGGCTTTGGAAGATTGATTGCGCCTGCTTCGCCGCCGTGAGCGCGCCATTGGTATCGCCCAGCGTGAGGAGCGTCTGGGAGGATTCCACCAAGGCCGCGGCCTGACTTCGGCGCAGACTCGGACTCGCCTCTCCGCTGCCGATGAGCTGGTCCTGCAACCTCAACGCCCGGTCGAGAATGTCCTTGACCAGCGTTGCCGGCACGCCGGCGACCTCCCTGAGCTTTTGCGCGATGTCGAAGATCAGGCTATTCGCCGTGCCGGTCGCGACGGCGAGGGCTCGCTCGGCCCGGTCGCGCTCGGCCTGGGCCTGCTGCCACAACCAGCCGGCAAGGCCGGCAAGCACCAGCGCGGCAACTAATCCAATGCCGGTGCGCTTGGCGGTCCGACGGTTGGCGACGGCAAGCGCCTCGGCGTCGCGCACGCGCCGTTCCTGCTCCTCGCGCTCCCGTTCCAGCCGCTCGAGCCGCTCGCGCTTTGACGCCTCCTCTTGGGCGCGGCATTGGTGCAGATAGTCGCGCGCATCACTCGTAAGATCGGCGGCGAGATCGTTGCGCGCTGCCGCCCTCTCGGCGTCCTCAAGCCGGCTGCCAACGTGGTTGAGCCAATCCGCATGGCGGCCGTTCGCTGCCCAGTCGTGCGCCGCGCGTTTAACCCCCTCGAGCGTGGTGAGCGCCCCAAAGTCCTCCTCCAGCCAGCCGCGCAGCAGGCCCCATTGCCTCAGTAGCGATTCATGCGCCGGCTCGATCGTAACCTCGGTCTTCTCCTTCTCACCCTCGCGCACCGTGATCCGGTCGGTGGCCAGCAGCCGCTGCTCTACCAGAAGCTGAATTAGGGGCTCGGCCTCCGCAGGGATGTCGGCAAGCCGGGCAACCCGCCGGCGTGGACTGCCGGTCTCTGGATCGATGCCAGCAAGCCAGGGGATCAAACCCCGCCGGAGGAGAACAAGCCGCGCCTCCCGGTCATGCGGAATGCAGGGATCGGCGTCCGCAGCTTTGAGCGCCCGGTTGACCGCTGCCTCGATGGCTCCCCTGATCCCGCCAAAGGCCCCATAGTCGGCAAGCTTGAGTGTGCCGGCGCCGCCATACTCGGTGTAGAGCTGCTCCAGCGTGAAGGCGAGCAACGGCAGGGCATCGCTGCCGCCGCCCTTCTCGATATCTTCGAGCAGACGCTGGGTCAGCTGCGGCGCGATGGTCAGGTTGCGACCGGCTTCACGCAGCCGCGCCGCGGGACCCTCGATCACGGTCTGGTAGGCTCCACGCGGCATCGGGAGCAGCGGTAATGTCTGCTGCCGCATGCCTTCGAACGCCTTTGCCGTTTCCAGCCGGTCATAGGCATCGGAGCGGATCGCGAACAGCGCGATGATGCCCGGGCGGTCGTGCTTGACCAAGTCGCAGATCAGCGCCAGTAGCGCCTCGCTCTCCTCGGCGCCCTCGCTCAGAAACAACTCCTCGGCTTGGTCGATCGCCAGCACAATGACTAGCGGCTTGGCCTCCCTCTCGTCCTCCAGCAGGGTGGCGGACACCTTGTCCACGAGCTTCTGAAGGAGCGGCCGCAAGCTCTCGGTGCCCCCAGAGATTGCATCCCGGAGGCTTGCGCGCGACTGTGCCAACCCATGTGCCGAAAACGCCGCCTCAAGGGCGCGCAGCAGGCCGGTCTCCCCGCTGATCGCCGCTCGTTCCGGTCTTAAAACCGGCAGGGGCAGGAAATGACGGTCATCGCGGGCAAAACGCGGTAGCAGCCCCGCCCGCAGAAAAGACGACTTGCCGGCGCCTGAGGCACCAAGGATCACGAGTAGCCGGGGTGGACTGGCGTCCTTGAGCCCGCGCAGCGTATCGAGCGCCTCCACAATCGGAGCATCACGACCGAAGAAGATGCCAGCATCTTCTGCTTCTAGAGGTTTTAAGCCCCGGTAGGGCGGCCGATCCGGGTCTTGCTCCGGGGGCCAGGCGAAGAAGCGCGGATCAAGTCCGGCCTTAGCCAATCCGTTCCGCAGCCGGGTCAGGCCTTCCTTTGAGAAGGTGACGTGCACTTCCTCCTGGGTGCGCGGCAGCGTAACCCGGAACATCCTGTGGTCCTGGCCGGAGGCAAGATCGACAACCTGCCAGGCCCCAGTCAGGTCCGCCGGCAAATCAGCGATCGGAATGGCTTCGGTCAGGACGCCAAACAGGCGCTTGTTGAGCCGACGCGCGAGGTTGAACTCCTTCAGGCACCAGCGCGACTTAAGCCAGTCGCCCGAGATGAGGAAGAGTACCGCCTCGCAGCGGGAAGCCGCCTCGTTGAGCGCCCGTTCCCACCGTTCGCCCGCCGCAATACCGCGCTCCGGATCGAGGTCGAGAAAGACCTCGTTCCAACCTTCACCCACGAGCCAGTCACGGATCGCCACAGCCTCGGCAGCGTTGGCGCTCGAATGACTGAGGAACAGACGTGACATCACATCCCACTCCAGTCGATCAAACCGACCGAGTGCTCGACATAGGCAATGATCGATAGTGCAGGTATTGGCTGTCGACGGGAAGGGGCTTAGCTTGACTTTGCAAGGTTCAGGGCGGGGGTAAATCGCGAATCCAGACGATTGCCTCATCGCGGCTCAAACTAGCCCGATGACGTGGACAATGTCGGGTGCTGGCACATCCCGGCCGCGCCGCCTGGCTCCAATGTGGACTCTGGCAAGCCGTTCACAGGCGTGTTTATGAGTCACGCCCTTAGGTCACTTTGTCAACACAGCCTAGTAAGCGCCCTCTTTTTTACACGCGATAGTACACGGCGCTCGAGCTGATCCACTGAGATCTGCCTCGCATTGGTGCAGGTTCGCTTCTCTCGCTGTGTCGCTCAGCCATACCGCGAACGCACCGCGCCGTCGAGAGCTCGTCGTGGAGCCGGGGCGCCGATATCGCGCTCTACTCTCGAGGGCGAAAAACTGCTATTCTTCAGCGGGATCCCATTTGGTCGACGAAACTTGGCGCGAACTGTCGCAAGGTTATAATTACTGTGTGCCCGGTCGAGATGCAGCGGTATATTGGACCCAAGACGGGTGACCGGCAGACATTACCTCCCAACTTGACTCACCCAATCGAGCACGAAAGGGAGGTCTGGCGTCGAGCCAAATCGCTAATCACAGCGCTTCTGTGTGTGCTCTTCACGTGCGCCGCCGCAACTGACAAAGCTCGGGCGGAGCACTTCGCCCTTCTCATCGGGGTCTCTGATTACCAGAATGAGAAGTTAAAGCTTAAGGGGCCGCGGAACGACATACCCTCCATCTGGAACCTGCTCCGGGAGCGAGGATTTAAGAGCGAAAACATTTATGTCCTCGCAGATAGCCTCGCGCCAAGTCCGACTGGCCCGCAATCAACGGCCCTCCCCACGCACGACAATATCCTTCGATATTTCGACAAACTCGTCGACGGTCTTTCCAAAGACGATTTCTTGTTCGTCTACTTCTCGGGGCACGGTACTACGATGCCGCAGAACATAAAGGGAAAGACCGATATTAAGCCTGACGGCGTCGACGACGTTTTCCTCCCAATCGACATTGGCCAATGGGATCCAAAAATCGGGTCTTATGACAATGGCCTGATCGACGACGAAATCAAGGAACGAGTGCTCCGAGTCCAGCCGCACCAAGCTCATGTGTGGATCGTGTTCGACGCGTGCAACTCTGGACACATGATTCGAGGTGCGGAAAGCGAAGCGACGCCGCGCTACGTCGACCCCACAGTCTTGGGACTACCGACTGAAGCACTGCAGAACTTGGCCGGCGCGCGGGGGACCGGGGAGTGGCGCTCGCCGGAACAACGGGGGCCGCTCGATCTGCAGCCGCAAGAGCTTCACAACGTCACCGCATTTTCCGCTGCGCTTTCGGGGCAATTCGCTCTCGAACAGCCTCTTCCAGATCGGAACGGTCCGTCAATGGGCGTCTTCAGTTATGTCTTCGCGCGCGAGATGCGGCTTTATCCGCAAGCCACCTATCGCCAACTCGCTCAAGCGATCGCCCAAGCCTACGACACGATTTCCCCGAGCGTGCCAACTCCCTTCTTTGAAGGCGATCTCGACATTCCCGTTTTCGGTGAGGAAGGGGATGCCGCCAGCCTCAGCTGGACAGCGCAGGTCAGCGGCGATTTGCTCCGCCTGCAAGCTGGCCAACTGCACGGGCTGGACGAGGGCGCGGTGGTCGAACTGCACCCCTATGCGAATGCGGATAAATCGCTGGGTTTCGCACGGGTTACCAAGGCTGGTCTCAGCGCGAGCGAAGCCAGTCCGATCGAGTACGGGGGCACGGCGCCGCCGATCATCGCCAATCTTCCTCAAACCATGATCGCGACGATGGCCGCGCGTGGCCTGGCCTTCGGATTGAAAATTGCGCTCCCCCCGGCGAGCGACCGCTCTGTGTCCGGCGAGGCTGCGTTCAAGACCATTGATGCCTTGCAAAAGCTACCTATTGACGCCCGTGGATTTGCTACGCAGTGGGTGGAGCCCGATCAGACTGCTGATATTTACCTCAGGGTAAAAGGCAATCTCATCTATTTCGTTCCGCCAAGTGGCGAGATTGTCGAGAACGGTCGCAATGCCACGGTTTCGTTGCGCATCGCCCCTGACGGACAGAACAACATTGATCAACTCCGCGACGATCTCTTGCGCATCGCCCGATACTTCAACCTTCTGCGCATGGTCCAGGTCGTTCACAACTCAGCGGCTGACAGCATCACGAGAGACGTAGCAGAAACCTCGAGCAAGTCGGCTGATACGCTAGAGATCAAGACTTTTCTGTTCAGAGATCCATCCCATGCCGCGACGAAATTCGATGAAAGTCACGATTGTCAGGGCGTGCCCCTAAATGAAATTCCCAAAGGAGCTGTGGAGATTGATGCCAACCAGGCTCCGAAGCTTGTCCAGTGTGATGTGATCTACGTGGAAATACGCAACCGAGGCACCAAGCCGGTCGATGCCACGGTGCTTTATGTTGACAGTCACTATGGTATCCAAGCTTTCGAACTGAACGGACGTGTTAGGATCGAAAGCGAGGAACTGAGACCTCGAATCCTTCCCATTGAGATCGTCACTTGGGGCAAGACGAAAGGGTCGCCAGAATCCGGTCCGCTCACGACGGGGATGGAACGCATCGTGGTAATTGGGGTCGAGCGCGATCTCAGCAACTCGGATACGATAAGCTTCGCATACTGGGCCCAGCCAGGTCTCAAAGCAGCGCAGTTAGAGATGCAGCGCAGAGGACCCGCCGTAGGGAAGGTCGTGCCGTTCATTCAACTGATGCAAGACGCTGCACTTGCTCCCGTGGACATTCGCGCAGCTCAATCCCCACGCAGCGACGAGATCGAGAGCGCCACGATGCGCACATTTCGTTGGGAGGTGGTGGCGCCGTCGACACCCGCCGCCGACTAGTGCGCGCTTGGCAGATACCGGTTTAAGCTTTCCATAGCGGGCGCCTTCGTCCCGGGGCCCCCTTCGGCGGACTCGGCTTTCTTCAGGAGCATCTCTCGGGCGGCTTGATACGGCTTGACCGCCGCGAGCCTGTCTTCCGGGTACATGCGCTCCACCAGGCGT
>Ga0116223_10005982_pt1 | contig 10101 bp, 9 predicted proteins | sample Sb_taG_3_FD_90092 | JGI IMG/M metagenome (GOLD analysis project Ga0116223, IMG submission 90092) | Peat soil microbial communities from Weissenstadt, Germany - Sb_50d_a_PC metaG | ecosystem: Environmental > Terrestrial > Soil > Wetlands > Peat | place: Germany: Weissenstadt | collected 2010-09-21 | reverse complement strand
GCCGGTAAGGTCGTGGATAACAGCGCGTAGCCAATGAGAGAGATACTTGACCCAGAGCCGTCGGCGCATGAGCGCCATATTGACATGAGCAATACCGTCATGTCAAGCAACCGGATAAGCATGAATCGTTCAGTCGATTCCCCTGATAGGGCGGTCGTCTCGCGCCAAGCGGGCGGAGCGCAGCGGCGCCCGATTGCCTATAGCGGCCTTGACTTTGCCGTCCGCGCGGGCCACATGGGCGTCAAGTCGCCTCGGTGCGGCCAATAGCGCGTCGGCCGCGTGAAGGGTTTCGACCCCCCTGCCGTGCGCTCTGCATTTCGCTTTCGACGCCCGGACACGCGGGGCGTCCCCTTCGATAACCCCAAGCCGTCTCACGTGCGCCTTGCGCCGTCGCGGCGTTTCGAAAAGATACATCCATTGAATGATTTTCACGGGTTCGGCCTCGCCGCGCCCCTTACTCTCGCGCTGGCCAAGCTCGGTTATGCGCGTCCGACCCCGATTCAGGCCCAGGCGATCCCGCCGTTGATGGGAGGCCGCGACCTGATCGGGATTGCCCAGACCGGCACCGGCAAGACGGCGGCCTTCGCCTTGCCGATCCTCCACAAGCTTGCGGCCGATCGGCGCCCGGCGCCGAAAGGCGGCGCGCGCGTGCTCGTGCTCAGCCCGACGCGGGAACTCGCAAGCCAGATCGCGCAGAGCTTCCGCGACCTCTCCGGAGCGCTCTCGCTCAAGATCGCAGTCGTATTCGGCGGCGTGCCGCATGGCGCCCAGGTCCGGGCGCTTGGCCAGGGCCTCGACGTGCTGGTGGCGACTCCCGGTCGGCTGCTGGACCATGTCGACGCGCGCGTCGCCCACTTGGGCGCCGTCGAGTTCCTGGTGCTCGATGAAGTCGACCGGATGCTTGATCTCGGCTTCATCAAGCCGATCCGTCGGATCGTACGCGAACTGCCGAAGAAGCGGCAGAACCTCTTCTTCTCGGCGACGATGCCGACCGACATTCGGGCGCTTGCGGGCGAATTGCTGCACGATCCGATCGAAGTCGCGGTGACGCCGGCCGCCAAGACCGCCGATCGCGTCGAGCACAGCGTCGTCTTCGTCGATGCGACGAAGAAGCGGGACATGCTGGTCGAACTGTTCGACGACGCGGAAATGTCGCGGGTGATTGTTTTCACCCGCACCAAGCGCGGCGCCGACCGCGTCGCCAAGACTCTGGACGAGGCGGGCATCGACGCCTCCGCAATTCACGGCAACAAGAGCCAGGGTCAGCGCGAGCGGGCGCTCGCCGCCTTCCGCGACGGCAAAACCCGCGTGATGGTTGCGACCGACATCGCCGCGCGCGGTATCGACATCGACAGCGTGACCCACGTCGTCAATTTCGAGTTGCCGGAGGTCGCCGAGGCCTATGTCCACCGCATCGGCCGCACCGCGCGCGCCGGCGCCGGCGGCCAGGCGATCTCGCTCTGCGACCATGAGGAGCGCGATCTCTTGCGCGCCATCGAGCGCCTGACGCGGCTCAATCTGCGCAAGACCGACCGCCGCGGGGCCGCTGGCCCGGGGCCCGCGCCTGTCGTGCGCAAGGCCGCGAGCGTGGGAGCGCCCGCGCCCGCGCCCGCGCCGGCGGTGAAGCGCCCGCATCACGCGCCGCACCGCGACGCGCGCAGCGGCGATCGGCCCATCGTCGCCAAACCGCGGCAGGTCCAGCGTCAGCGCAGCTTTCGCCCGGCGCGGCGCGCGTCAGGGGCCTAAAGCTCCAGGCTGATCGCAGCGGCGCCCGGCTCTGCCCGCACCACGAGCCGCGCGGCTGCCGCGAGCGCCTCCCAGTCGCCCTTGCTGGCGAGCGCGACGGGGCATTCGCGGCCATAGAGTTCCGCTGCGACGATCGCGCCGACGACGACGATGGCGTCGCGCTCCAACAGCAGGATGGCCGCCGGCCCCGCGCCAAGGCGAAGCGCCTCCGCGAGAGAGGCGCTGCCCGAACTCGATCCGCGCCCGGCCGGCATCATCAACACGCGGCCAGCCACGTTCACGCTCCGCTGCGGGTGCCAGCGATCGATGATGAGTCCACTCTTGGGATCGAGCCCGCCCCAGAAGCTCAGCGGTTCGTCGAGCCGCAGGGGCGCGCCCGCGGCCACTCCGGGCACGAGCGTGACGGCGTCGAAACGGGGCGCGCTCACAGCCGCACCACCTTGCCGGCGCGCGCCGAGGCGATGCACTCGGCGAGCGATCCATAAGCGACCTCGACCCCGAGATTGCCCGGCGCGTAATAGGCGCATTTGCCGGAATTGGTCATGACCGCCCCGGCGCCAACGCGCATCAGCGTCGTCACATAGACGCAAGTGTCCACGACGAGCGTGACTCGGGCGGCACGGAGCCGCTCTTCCCACCCGCGCGCCCGGATTTCGCCGAGCGTCGGGCGGCTGCAGTTGATCCAGATGTCGACGCGCGGGCGCGGCCCCTCGAGGAGCGGCATGAGACGGGCGAATTCGGCAAGCGAAAAATGCGGGGTGCCGAGCGAGACGGCGGCGAGCGGCGCGCCGTCGACGACGCTAGAGAGTGAGCGCGCGGCCTCGCGCAAGTCGTCAGCCGAAACTTCAAGGACGAGATGCGGCGCAAGGCCGCCGCAAGCGGTCTTAAGGTCGGGCGCTTCGGGCGTGACGCCGACGACGTGAAAGAGAGCGACCGCGCCGGACGAGGCCGCGGCGGCGCCCAGCGCTTTCAAATCGTCCTCGCTGGTGTCGGGGGGCAGACCGACGATTGCCGGGACGAGGCCGCCGCAGCGCCGCCCAATCATATGCCCGATCGCCACCGCGACACGCTCCGAATCCCAATCGTCGGGAATCGACTGAACCTCGACGACCGCCCGCGCGGCGCGGTTCTCTTTCAGGTGCAGGCCGTATTCTGGAGCGCGGCCGGTCATCGCGCAGCAGAGGTCGATGAAATCGCCGTAGCGGTTGGTGCGGGCGCCGATCACCGAATTGGCGAAGGTGATCGCGTTCGACTCCCCCCAGGCGATTTGCGCGCCAAATCGCGGGCGATAAGCGGTCTGATAGGGAGCGCAAGTGAAGGTCGGCGCGCAGCCAAGCTTGAGATGCGCGCGCATGAGCTTGGCGCCGTTTTCCCCGTCCTCCTTTGCGCCGCGAAACAGTTCGGGATGGATGAGATCGACTGAGCCGACGTTGAGGGTCGTCGGCACGCGGACCTTGCCGCCGAGGCTCAACATCCGCTCAACGAAATCGAGGCTTGCTCGCCCGAGGTAGAGACAGCCGTCGACGTGCGCCGCCTCGATATCGATGAAACGGCGCGCATCGACCGCTTCGGCGAAGCGCATGAGGAGCCGCATCGCGAACGCCGCGCCGGCGCCATGCGCGCCGGCCAGGAGTTCGCGATCGAACGGGGAGAGTTCGAGGGACATTGGGGCCACGCTATCGGCGAGGGGTCCAGCCGGTCAACGTGCGCCGCCGGCTGCTTTGTGCTACGCTTGGCCGGCGGGAGATCGGAGCGTCAGATGCCGCTTGTAGCAATCGGCGCGCGACTGCGCGTGATCTGCCTGGCGCTTCCTGGAGCGCATGAGGAGCTCATGAGGCGCGGGCCGTCGTATCGGGTGGAGGACAAGATTTTCGCCGTCGAACGGCCGTGGAACGACTGGCTCGCGCTGTGGTGCAAGGTTCCGGAGGGGACCCGGGACATCATTCTGGGGGCCAGTCCGGGGCGATTTTTTATTCCCCCCTATTTCGGCGCCAAGGGCTGGATCGGCGTCGGTCTCGAAGAAGCGGCCGACTGGATCGAGGTCGAGGCTTTCGTCCACCGCAGCTACCGGCTCATTGCGCCGAAGCGGCTCGCCAAGCTGGTGGCGTAGCGGGAAGATTGGCGGAGAAGGCGGTGACGGCGCCGCCGACCGCGGGTTGCGCGCGCCGCGGACAAGGGAATACCGTCGCTGCCAAACAGGCCCTTCCAGGGAAACGCCGCCATGCTTGAGCTCGCCTCCGCGCGCCGGCCGCCCGCCGGGGTTCCCGCAAGCGCGCTCGATCCGTTCTCGCTCGATTTCCTGCGCGATCCGCATCCCGCCCATGAAGCGTTGCGCGAGGCGGGGCCGATCGTCTGGCTCGACAAGTACGGCGCCTACGCCGCCGCTCGGCATGCCGAGGTGAGGCAAATCCTCAACGATCCGGCGATCTTCTGTTCACGCCGCGGCGTGGGTTTAAGCGACTTTCAGCGCGAGAAGCCGTGGCGACCGCCGAGCCTGGTGCTGGAGCGCGACCCGCCCGAACACGATCGTGCGCGCGCCGTGCTCAATCGCGCCTTGTCGGCGACGGTGATGCGATCGTTGCGGGCGCCCTTCGCGGAGGCCGCGAGCGAGCTCGCGGAGAAACTTCAGCGCAAGGTCCGCTTCGACGCGATCTCAGATTGCGCCGAGGTCTACCCGATGATGGTGCTGCCGGACGCGATCGGCTTATCCAAGGACGGGCGCGAGCACCTCTTGCCCTATGCGGCGACGGTGTTCAACATGTTCGGCCCCGACAACGAGCTGCGTCGGGCGGCAGTCGCCCAAATTGCGCCGCACGTCGAGTGGATTTCGGCGCGGTGCAAGCGCGAGGCGCTTGCCGACGACGGCATCGGGGCGATGATCCACGCCGCGGCCGATGCGGGCGAAGTAACGCGGGAGGAGGCGGAACTGCTGGTCCGGTCGCTGCTCAGCGCCGGCTTGGATACGACGGTGCATGGGCTCGGCGCGGCGATGCGCTGTCTTGCGCTCAACCCCGATCAGTTCGCGGCGCTTCGTGCCGATCCGTCCAAGGCGCGCGCCGCCTTCGAGGAGGCGATTCGGCTCGAGACCCCGGTGCAGACGTTCTTCCGCACGACGACGCGAGACGTCGAGCTCGGGGGCGCGACAATCCCCGAGGGCGAGAAGGTGCTGATGCTGCTTGGCGCCGCGAACCGCGATCCGCGTCAGTGGCGCGAGCCCGACCGTTACAACATCGACCGCGCAACGACGGGGCATGTCGGCTTCGGCGCGGGCGTCCACATGTGCGTCGGACAACTGCTGGCGCGCCTTGAAGGCGAGACGCTGCTCGCCGCTCTCGCACACGCTTTGGCGACGCTCGCGCCTGACGGCGAGCCCACGCCGCTCCTCAACAATACGTTGCGCGGCTGGGTGCGGCTTCCGGTGAGGGTGACGCTCGCCTGATGTTTGAGGCTGGCGCGATTTTCAGGCCCGTCGCGCCTCGACGCCTTTACGTCCCCCTGGGCTTCGCGCGCGCCGTCGGCGCGGCCGCGGCCGGGTCCTCGGGCCAGAAATGGCGGGGGTAGCGGCCGCGCAGATCGGAGCGCACGGCGCCCCAGGAGCCGCGCCAGAAGCCGGGCAGATCGCGCGTAATCTGGATCGGCCGGTGGGCAGGCGAAAGCAGCTCAAGCGTGAGGGGAATGCGCCCGCCGGCCAACGACGGATGGTCCTTGAGCCCAAACAGCTCCTGGACCTTGAGCGCGATCGTCGGCCCGCCCGCGGTTTCGTAGTCGATCAGCGCGGCCGTCCCGGTTGGCGCGCGGAAGTGGGTCGGCGCCTCGTCGTCGAGGCGTCGCCCCAACGCCCAGGGAAGAGCCGCGCCGAGCGCCGCCGAGAGACCGTCGGCGCCGATCTCGTCGAGCCGCGTTTTCCCCATGAGAAACGGCGCCAGCCACCCTGGGTCGGCGGCCAGCGCCTCGTCCGACAGATCCGGCCACGCCTCGCCCTCGGCGCGGCGCAGGAACATGACCCGGTCGCGCCATTGCTTGACGGCCTTGGTCCACGGCAAGCGGGCAGGCCCAAGGGAAAGGACCCCCCGCGCCATGGCGAGCGCCGCCGCTTCGTCTCGCGGGACGGCGAGCGTCTGTTCGGCGAGCACGAGCGCCCCGAGCCGGCGGCGGCGGCGCGCGCGCAAGGAAGCGGAAGCGCGGTCGAACGTCAGTTCGTCCGTCGTCTCGATCGAAGCGCCTGCGACCGCTTCGATGTCGTCGAGCGAAAGCGGCGCGGCGAGCAGGATGCGCGCCGAAGCCGCGCGGCCGGCGATCTCGCCGATGGCGAGGAACGGCTCGCCGGCGAGCGCATCATGCGCCTCGAGCGCCGCCGCCCGCCCGTTGGCCATCAGGAATTCGCCCCGCTTGCCGCGCGCCATTGCGATGCGCTCTGGGTAGGCCGAGGCGAGCAGCGCGCCAACGCTCCCCTCTCCCCTTGCGGGAGAGGGGTTAGGGGTGAGGGGTCGCGCCGATAGGCGCGCTTTATCGCGGCGCTGCGCGCCGGACCCCTCATCCGTCGGCCCACGGCCGACACCTTCCCCCGCAAGGGGGGAAGGAAAGCGCGCCGCCCTCGCCGCCAGGCCTCGCGCGAGCCGCCTGGCGTCGTCCGCCCGCTCGGAACGGTCGCGGCGGAAGGCCTCGAGCCGGCTCGCGAGATCGACCGAGTCGTCGCCGAGCCCGCGCTCGGTCAACAGGACCGCGACCTCGCTCGCCGTCCTCGCGTCGCCCTCGCGCGCGGCGTCAACGACCATGCGCGCCAGGCGCGGCGGCAGCGCGAGGCTGGCGATCGCGCGGCCCTCGTCGGTGATGCGGCCCTCGCTGTCGACGGCCCCCAGGGAGGCGAGCAGCGCGCGCGCTTCGGCGAGCGCGCCGCGCGGCGGGGAATCGAGAAAGGCGAGCTGCGTCGGGTCGGCGACGCCCCAGACCGCGCAGTCGAGCATGAGGCCGGAGAGATCGGCGGAGAGAATCTCGGGCGCGGCGTAAGGCTGAAGTCCGCCGTTCGCGGCCTCCTCCCACAGGCGATAGCAGACGCCGGGCTCGACCCGCCCCGCTCGCCCGCGCCGCTGGTCGGCGTTGGCTTTGCTGACGCGCACCGTCTCCAGCCGCGTGAGCCCGACGTCCGGCTCATGGACGGGGACGCGCATGAGCCCACTGTCGACGACGACGCGCACGCCTTCGATGGTGAGCGACGTCTCGGCGATCGAGGTCGCGAGCACGATCTTGCGCCGCCCGGCGGGCGCGGGCGCGATGGCGAGATCCTGCGCACGGCTGTCCAACGCTCCGTAGAGCGGCGCGATGTCGACGCCGGGCCGGACCCGCGCGCCTAAGATTTCCGCGACGCGGCGGATTTCGCTTAATCCCGGCAGGAAGACCAGGATCGAGCCGCTTTCGCGCGCGACCGCTTCGAGCGTCACGCGCGCGACCTCGTCCTCGATGCGGGCGGAGGAATCGCGTCCGGCATACCGCGTCAAGACCGGATAGGCGCGGCCTTTGCTTTCGATCAGCGGCGCGTCGCCGATGAGCGAGCGCACCCGCGCGCCGTCGAGCGTCGCCGACATGACCAAAAGCCGCAGGTCGTCGCGCAGACCCCGTTGCGCATCGAGCGCGAACGCCAGGCCGAGATCGGCGTCGAGCGAGCGCTCGTGGAACTCGTCGAACATGACCGCCGCGACCCCCTCGAGCGAGGGATCGTCGAGGATCTGCCGTGTGAACACGCCCTCGGTGACGACCTCGACGCGGGTGCGCTTCGAGACCAGGCTTTGCAGACGCACGCGCAAGCCGATCGTCTCGCGGACTTTTTCGCCCAACGTCGCGGCCATGTGGGAAGAGGCGGCGCGGGCGGCGAGACGGCGCGGCTCGAGCAGCAAGAGGCGCTTGCCCTTGGCCCAAGGCTCGTCGAGCAGCGCGAGCGGCGCACGCGTGGTCTTGCCGGCGCCCGGCGGCGCGACGAGGACGGCGTTTGTCCGCGCGGCGAGCGCGGCGCGCAGCGCGGGAAGCGCCTCGTCAATCGGCAGAGGGGCGTATGGATCGGATTTCATCGCTCGGATCGAGGATCGCGGATCAACGCGAAACGCTTTCGCCTGCCGAATTGACGACCTAGTTGCGCCGCGTCAAGAAGCCGCGGCGGCGGGAGCGAGGAGAACGCTCATGGACCAGCGGCTAACGGCAATTCTCCCTTGCAATGATCTGGACGCCGCGCAGGCGTTCTTCGAGCGCCTCGGCTTCGCGCTCGACCCCGGCAGCTCCGACGACTACCGGATGCTCTCGGACGGACTTGGCGCCCATATCCATCTCAATCCGGCAGTCGCAGGATGGCTTCAATCTGGGCGCAACCCGTTCGGCCTCTATCTCTATCGGGAGGATGTCGACGGCGCCGCCGCGGCTTTCGCAGGCGAGGTTCTCGGGAAGCCGGAGGACAAGCCGTGGGGGATGTACGAATTTGCGCTCAACGGTCCGGACGACACTTTGGTTCGGGTCGGTTGGCCGAGCCGCCTCCGATCGGGCGCCGGTTGAGACGCCGCCGCCAGATCCGGGTCCAAAACGGCGGGCCCTCTTCCGGAGGCCCGCCGCGATTTTTCGTACTGATCCGCCCGCCTACGTGCCGACCGAGGTCGCCGTCTGCAGCGTCGAGATGTCGAGCCGGACACCCGGACCCATCGTCGACGACACGGCCGCGCGCAAGAGGTAGTGTCCCTTCGCGCCGGAGGGCTTGGCCCGGTTCACCGCATCGACGAAAGCGCGAATGTTCTCCGCGAGCTTGTCGTCGCCGAACGAGGCCTTGCCGACCGAGCCCTGCACGATGCCGGCCTTCTCCGCGCGGAACTCGACGGCGCCGCCCTTGGAGGCGCCAACCGCCGCTTTGACGTCCATCGTCACCGTGCCGACTTTCGGGTTCGGCATCAGCCCGCGGGGACCGAGCACCTTGCCGAGACGGCCAACGAGCGGCATCATATCCGGGGTCGCGATGCAACGATCGAAGTTGATCTCGCCGCCCTGAACAGCTGCGACCAGGTCCTCCGCGCCGACGACGTCGGCGCCGGCGGCGCGCGCTTCGTCAGCCTTGGCCCCGCGCGCGAACACCGCGACGCGCAGCGTGCGCCCCGTTCCGTTCGGCAGATTGACGACGCCGCGCACCATCTGGTCCGCGTGCTTGGGATCGACGCTGAGGTTGATCGAGAGCTCGACCGTCTCGTCGAACTTGGCGTTGGCGGCGTCCTTCACCAGCTTCACCGCCTCCTCGAGCTTGTAAAGCTTGGTGCGCTCGACGCTCTCGCGCGCCTTCAGAACTCTTTTGCCGTGATGCGCCATAGCTTACCCCACCACCTGCAGGCCCATCGAGCGGGCCGAGCCTTCGATCATCTTCATCGCCGCCTCGATCGTCTCGCAATTGAGGTCGGCGATCTTCTTTTCGGCGATCTCGCGCACCTGCTCCTTCGTCACGTTGCCGACGAAGCCGCGGCCCGGCGTCTTCGCGCCGGAGGCCGGCTTCTTGCCGAGCTTCAGTCCCGCCGCCTTCTTCAGGAAAAAGGTCACCGGCGGCTGGCGCATTTCGAAGGTGAACGAGCGGTCCTGGTAGGCGGTGATAACAACGGGAATCGGCGCGCCCTTCTCCAATTGCGCGGTGCGCGCGTTGAAGGCCTTGCAGAACTCCATGATGTTGAGGCCGCGCTGGCCGAGCGCGGGACCGATCGGCGGCGACGGATTGGCCGCCCCCGCCGGCACTTGCAGTTTGATGTAGCCGGTGATTTTCTTTGCCATTCGGCTGCTCCATGCGCGGGCGCGGCCTTTTGGGGCTTACGCTCCAAGTCCGCGCCAGGTTGCAGTTTCGTTTCGTGGTGCGAACGGCGACCCCGGCTGGTGACCGGGCGCTCTCCCACGGTGTGAGGCGCGGCTGCTAGCAGGTTTGCCCGAGGCGCGCAACTGGGCGATAGTGGGGCGGGCCGGTGTAGACGCGGTCCATAGCCCGTCTTTGGACGGGCGTCCTTTCGGACGGCCTACGGACCGCGTCAGCCGCGCTTGGGCCGAGCGCGGCTACAGTTTTAGACGCTGAGAAGGGCTAGCGATGAGCGACTCCAAGGCGGCCGCCTCTGCTCGCCGACCGCGGGGCGGAAAGGGGCCGACGACGGCAACAGCCTACGACAAGGATGTGATCCTCTGGTCTGAGGAGCAGGCACGCCTGTTGCGCGCCCGCCGGTTCACCGAGCTCGACATCGAACATCTGGCCGACGAGATCGAAGACGTGGGCAAAAGCGAAAGACGCGAACTCGCCAGCCGCATGGCGGTGCTGCTGGCGCATCTCCTGAAATGGAAGACACAACCCGAAAATCGATC
>Ga0116223_10005977_pt1 | contig 10105 bp, 10 predicted proteins | sample Sb_taG_3_FD_90092 | JGI IMG/M metagenome (GOLD analysis project Ga0116223, IMG submission 90092) | Peat soil microbial communities from Weissenstadt, Germany - Sb_50d_a_PC metaG | ecosystem: Environmental > Terrestrial > Soil > Wetlands > Peat | place: Germany: Weissenstadt | collected 2010-09-21 | reverse complement strand
TTGATTGCAATAGCAACAAAGCTTGATCCAGCAATGACTAGAAGTGATTCACTAATAGGTTCTGTAATTGGTAAACCTGGTACTCTGCCAGAAAATTCTTACAGTGCAAAAATTGAAGTAAGTCTATTTGATACAGCTGTAGGTTCAGGTGAAGAGCTCAAAGTTTCTCCAATAACTACAGGCGAATCTTTGAGATTAAGTTTAGGAACTGCCCCACTACTATCCAAAGTTACTAGTGTAAGAGGCAAGACAGTGGAATTGCAATTCAAAAGACCAGTGTGTATTTTTGACAATAGTAAGGTAGCAATCAGTAGAAGAATAGCTGAAAGATGGAGATTAATTGGTGCTGGTGTAGCAAGTGGTTGAAATTATCTGTGATTCTAGTTTTCTAATGATTCTTGGTTCTAGAAGAATAAAAAATATCTCTAGTATAGAGACAGAGATTGGAGCAATAGAGTATGTTGTACCAGATATGGTGGTAAAAGAATTGGAAAGAATAACTATGGATGATAAAAAAAAAGTTCTGCTGAAAATGCTCTAAAAATTGTAAGAGAATTAAAAAAGATCAGTATTTCGGGGAAATCTGTTGATGATGCTCTAGTTTCTTTTGTGAAAGAACATGGAGGAATAGTTGCTACACTTGATACTGAACTTAAAATGAGAATCAAGAAAAATGGCGGTTCTGTTCTTTCTGTCTCAAGTGATAAAATTGTTCTTGAACCAGGTAAGCTTTAATTTTGGTAGGACATAATTCTAGGTATGTTTGAGTATAAAGGAATCAAAATAAAGTGGCTTGGTCATAACTCTTTTAGCATAGTTGGTGATAATATCAAAATTATAACTGATCCGTACAAGATAACAAAACAAGAAAAAGCAGACTTGATTTTGATTTCACATAATCATTTTGATCACCTTAGTTTGGATGATCTAAAAAGTGTCTCAACAGAGAATACTAGCATTGTTGCTGCAAATGAATGCATTGACATGCTGAAAGGATTTACCTTTAAAGAAAAGATTGGCATCTCTCCAAGTGAAGAAAAGACTGTACGAGGAATTAAAATTAAAGCAACTAGGGCGTATAATATAGACAAGATAAACCCAGAAACCAAAAAACCGTTTCATCCTAAGGAAGATGATAAAATAGGTTTTCTGATTGAACTAAATGGTACTACAATCTATCATACGGGAGATACTGACTTGATTCCAGAGATGTCTGATCTAAAGCCCGATGTAGCACTTGTACCCGTTAGTGGAACATATGTTATGACTGCAAATGAAGCAGCTAAAGCCGTAGAAAAAATAAAACCAAAGATCGTAATTCCAATGCATTTTGGAACAATTGTTGGTACTGAAAAAGACGCTCAGGATTTTAAACAATTGATAAAATCATGTGAGGTTCAAATCCTTACAAAAGAGTAATAAACAGAGTAAATTCCATCAAAAACTAGCTTGATACAAGATGCTAAATTGTTTACTGTAAGAAAATTTGACTTTCATCTAAGGCATCTACTTGTAATTGGAATTCTTATAATTTCATTTTCCATTTCTGCAATGGTTAGATCTCAAGCTGCTGATTATGGTTTTCAATTAAACGAATTTGATCCATTCTTTAATTATAGAGCAACACAGTATCTATTAGATAATGGATTAGATGCATATGTCCATTGGCATGATACTATGAGCTGGTATCCTGCTGGGAGAGATGTCTTTGATACAGCACAAGTACCATTACATGTTACTGATGCAGTTCTATACAAGATATTTGGTGGCGGAATGAGTCTTTATGACTTTACAATAATTTTTCCAGTAGTTTTTGGTTCTATGACGGTAATAGTCATATTTGCACTTGTGCGTGTTTTGGGAGGTACTAGTGCAGGTCTCTTTGCTTCTCTCTTCTTTGCATTATCGCCTCCAATAATAGTTAGAGGAACCATTGGATGGTTCAAGTCTGAACCTTTAGGTTTGTTTTATGGGTTATTGGGAGTCTATCTGTTTCTAAGTGGACTAAAATCCAAGAACAAAAAAGTTGCTGCTGCCAAGATGGTAGGAGGAGGATTCTTCCTTGCTACAGGTTTTGCATCTTGGGGAGGAATAGAGTTCTTCCTTCTTCCTCTGGGATTGTTCTTCGTTGCCCTGCCTTTCATACGAAAAGATCATAATTTTCTGCTTTGGGCAGTTCCATTATTTGTAGCAGTAACCATGGTGATATCTGGAGGTCTGTTTGCAAGACCTGGTCCAACTTTTGTATTTGGCATGAGGGGATTTGCAATGATTGGGCCAACTATATTGCTTGTAATAATAATCTTCATTCAAAAATATAGTAAAGAACAACATCGTATGCGTAATAGTCTACTAGCTTTAGCCGCTCTTGTAATAATTGGTGGCATGGTATTATCTTCAGGCGCTTTTCATTCTACAAGTTTTCGTTATCTAAATGCAATGGATCCATTCCTGACCTCCGAGGATCCTCTTGTTGACTCTGTTGCAGAGCATGCTACGCCAACACTTGCACAAAACTTTAGCTATTTCTCAGTGCTAATGTTATTTGCAGGCCTTGGAATCTGGCTTGTGTTCAGAAAGAAGAATGGAGATGAAAATACGTCCAAATTCTCTCTTAGAAATGAGATGATTGTATTTGCTTTGATCATAGGTATAGTTGGAGCGTATTCTGGTTCTACTTTCTCTAGATTAGAATTACTTACTGCAACTTCTGTAATCATACTTTCATCTATAGGTCTTGCCATACTTGTGACAGATATTCTGAAAAAAGAAAACAAGCAGGTCAAGGTCATCGAATCATCAAACAAAGGAACAACTCGAACAAGAAAGGAAACAACTCCGATTAAGAAAACTAGTGATTTGCTTGGAAGAATTCCAAAGATAGCGTTTGTTGCTGTGATAGTGGCATTATTTCTGGTTCCAACCTTGTATCCAGTAAATGGAAATTGGATATCAATAACAAAATCCCCACCTACAATTCTTAATGGAGGTTCAAACTTTGCCATCTCAACTAGTGACTGGCCAGATGCTCTAAACTGGCTAAAAACTAACACTCCAAAAGATTCTGTGGTTGCCTCATGGTGGGACTATGGATACTGGATACAGACTTTGGGAGAAAGAACGACAATTGCTGATAACGCCACAGTTGATACAAATGTAATAGCAAACATTGCAAGAATGCTTTTAGATTCTCCTGATGAAGCATGGAAGGCATTAAAGAAGATGGGAGCAAACTATGTTCTAGTTTATGTTGTAGGCCAAAAGTTTGTTTCAAACGGTCAAGACCTTTACGTACTTGGAGGAGGAGGAGATGAAAGCAAGAAACAATGGTTCATGAAAATAGGCGGCCTTGATTCATCTAAATTCCTACAAGATGATGCCTTTACGCCAACAGATTATTTCTGGCAAAATACTTTGCTTGGACAAATGTTTCCGTTTACTCCTCTAACATATTATGATTCAAATACTCACAATGAATCACCAACCTACACTACAGGTTATACGGCAATTTACTCAAAAACCATCAAATACCCTTCAAACGGAAATGGGCCACTACGTCTAGTATATTCATCTGCAAGTCTCAATAGGACAGACTCGGGTGTCTTTTCAGGCGTATTGATTTATCAAGTAAACCCAGACTATCAATCTCAGAATGTGACATCATCTACTAATAGTAATTCACAAGGAAGTGGCTCAGTTACACCTACAATAAAACCCACAACCACTACAAGCAATGGTGGAAACATTGCAGTTATTGATACAAAGTTTGGAGAGATAAAATTCAAATTTTTTAATAATGTAGCACCACAGACAACAACAAATTTTGTCAATCTTGCTAATTCTGGTTTCTATGACGGAACTGTATTTCATAGAATAATTCCAGGCTTTATGATTCAGGGCGGTGATCCAAATACGATAAAAGGTGATAGAAGTACTTGGGGCCTTGGAGATTCAGGACATACAATTCCACCAGAATTTAGTTCTAATATGAATTTCACAAAATACATGGTAGGCATGGCACGCAGCACTGATGTTAACAGTGGAAGCTCTCAATTCTTTATCACAGTTGGAGATGCGCCTTGGTTGAACAATCAGTATACTTTATTTGGTCAGGTCGTATCTGGTCAAGATGTTGTTGACAAGATAGCAGCACTACAGACAGATCCTGCTACTAACCAGCCAGTAGATGCTGATGCTGCACGGGTATCCAAAATTAGTATAGAATCATCAAACAGTACGACAAAATAAAACTAGTTACTGCTTGTATCTGTCTGAAATACGATATCTTGCATACTTGTCATCTGGAGAATATTTTCCCGGATGTACAGTAACAGTCTGGTGTCCGCACTTGGAACACTCATCTTTTAGGGTGTATCTTTTACAATCTGTACATTTTCTCATCTGAAAGTGCATTGTTAGCCTTCTCTTGTCTTCTTTGATTCTTCTCTTGTGAACTTGAAGGTGCCTCCCTTCTTCTCTATGGCATCTTGTACTGAGGAAATAATTGGTTTGAGTTCCTTTTCAGCCTCCTTAAAGTTTGGAGCAGAAAGAGTAATACGATATTTGGGAGCACCAATGTATGTAATAGAGATCTCCTTCTTGTTAGCTGTAGAATCAATTAATGCATGCTTGATTATTTCAATGCCATTTGACTTGTTACAGGTTAGCTCAAAAATTCCGCGTATCTCAACATGTGGAACCTGAATTTTTGAACCCAATTCTGCAATAATAGTTAATGCCTTTGGAGAAATGTTGAGGTTATCTAAAACTGATATGCCTTTGGTTGAAACTTCAGAAAATGCATCATAAACTGAGCCAAATTTTTCTACTAGAACATTTTCTAATTTTCCCATCTCAGACTCGGACAAGCTTATGCGAGATTTTAGATTTTCAATTAAAGCCTCTTCTTTTTCACCGCGTTTTATCTCTAAAAGCTTCTTCTTTTTTTGATCAGATGATACTTGTTTTAATGACAAGTCTATTTCAGATCTTCGAGGATCTACTCGTTTTACCAGTAAAACTTTTTTCTCTCCTACTTTGAGAAATTTTGCTACATTTCTTATCCAACCAGTAGCAATTTCTGAGACATGTAAGAATCCTTGGACATTATTATATTCATCAAGTGCAACATAAGCTCCCTGATCTACTATTCGTGTTACAGTGGCAACTACAATCTCTCCCACTTCAGGAAAATTCTGGATAGTTGTTGTCATAGCCTTCAAATTTATTGTACATAATTTAATGTTGCTGATTAAAAGTCGATTCCTTTTTTTGCTTTTATTCCAGATTTGAACGGGTGTTTAATCTCCCTCATTTCAGTAACTAGATCCGCTTTCTCTATTACTTCATCTTTGGCATAATTTCCAGTAAGAACCAAGCTGACATCATTAGGTTTGTTTGAAATAATTTCCAAGACATCTTTTAGATTTATCAGGCCAAGATTTATGGCATAATTTATCTCATCAAGTATTACTATATTGTAGATTTTTGAATTAATTTTTTCCTGTGCAACTCTGAGTGCCTCCTCTGCCACCTTTTTATGATCCTCAATAGGACTCTTGTCGTCTATTATTCCAACAAAGCCCTTGCCAATTGCAGTGAGTTCAAACTCGGGCTCTAGCCTCTTTGATGATGTCATCTCGCCATAATGCCATGAACCCTTGATGAACTGTATCATGCAAACTTTATGATCATAGCCAACTGCACGAAGAGCTATTCCAAGAGCTGCTGTTGTTTTTCCCTTTCCCTTTCCAGTGTAAACTATGACTAGTCCCTTTGTCATTGAGAATATTTTTTGTGTGTTAGGTAAAAAGATTGGGTTGGAAAATGACCTGTCTTGGCAAAACCACAGCTTATAATATTGAACATTGGAAAATTTGAGTAATACTAATGACTAAAAGTTATGATTATGATGTAGTCGTTGTGGGAGGAGGACCGGCAGGCTTGTCAGCAGCGTGGGGAGCTGCAAAAAAAGGTCTCAGTGTTGTAGTCCTTGAAAGAGATGAAGCAATAGGACAAAATGTTAGGACAAGCGGTGTAACATGGATAAAGGAAGCAAAATCATTTGGAATACCATCCGAGTATTATAATGAAATAAGCAACTATGCATTTTACTCTCCAAATAATTATGTAATAAAAAAAAGTGATACTGCACAAGCTGCAGTTTTGGATGTAAGAAAGACATACCAATTTCTAGCATACCAAGCTGCAAGTGTAGGGGCAGACATTTTTTTAAGAACTAGTTTGACTGATGCGATAAAAAATGACAAGGGAAAATTAAGTGGAGTAAAGGCAACCTCGCTTAAAGAAGAACTAGTTTTTAATTCAAAACTTGTCATAGATGCAAGTGGTTTTTACTCTGTTGTTGGAAGATCTCTTGGCATTGTTATGCCATGGAAAAGATTTGGGGCAGGTGCAGAGTATGAAGCATATGTCGATAAAATTGACTCTGATACGTGGTATCTCATGGTGGGTTCACAATATTCTCCCGCAGGCTATGCATGGATTTTTCCTTTGGGGAAAAATAAGGTCCGTATAGGAGTGGGAGTGGGAAAACCCAATTCTCAAGCAGATGCAAGCAAACTCTTGATTGAACTGTTGGAAAAAAGACCAAAACCGCTAAATGATCTTGGAAGAATTGTTCCAGTCGAGTTTCATTATGGTCTGATTCCAAACGAAGGACTAAGACAGTCAACCATAGATGACAATCTCATAATGGTGGGCGACTCTGCAGGACAGGCAAACCCGTTGGTTCTTGAGGGGATAAGGTATGCAATTGAATTTGGCAGAGCAGCAGGCAGAATTGGTGGCGAGTCTATACTTCAAGGTGATGTATCCAAGGAATCTCTGAAATCCTATGAGCAAACCATGAAAAAAGCAATAGGATCAAAGATAGCAGCTGCAGTCAAGGTACAGTATAGGTGGCTTAATCTAAGTGATCAAGAATGGGACAAGGAAATTGAAATAATAGGTGAACTCTCTGCTGAAGAATTTCTTGATTTCATCGAGGCAGATTTTGGTGTGACCAATATGCTAAAACTTGCAGCACATCATCCAAAACTTGCACTCCAGCAACTTTTTCAAATTATAAAAAATACTAACAAAGACGAAGAGACATGAAGATTCCAAGAATTGTTCTTGCAGGTGTTACAAGTGGAGTAGGTAAGACATCTATAACAACTGCAATAATACATGGACTACGGGAAAAGGGATACTCGGTTCAGCCATTCAAGGTGGGACCAGATTTTATAGATCCAAGCTATCTCAGCTCTGTCTCAGGTAAAGTTGCTCGTAATCTTGATGTCTGGATGATGGGAAAAAATAGAGTTTTAAAGAATTTTGTCAAAAACTCCCATCAAGACATTTCTATAATTGAAGGCGTAATGGGATACTATGATGGATTTGATGGAAAATCAAGCTTTGCAAGCACGTATGATGTTGCAAATATAACAAAATCTAATGTTATACTTGTCTTGGATGCAAGTAAAGCTGCTCGCTCTATTGCTGCAACTGCACTTGGATTTGATAATTTTGAGAAAAACTCTAGAATTTGCGGTGTTATATTAAATAAAATTGGGAGTAAAAAACATGAAACCCTGTGCAGGGATGCATTAAAAAAAGTAGGGCTTCCAATACTTGGAGTCATTCCAAGAATAAATGACATCAAGCTTGAATCAAGACATCTTGGTCTTATACCTGTAAGAGAAAAGCAATCTCTTGATGGGAAAATCAAGTCCATTGCAAAATCACTTTCAGGTTTTATTGAAATTGAAAAAATAATAAAACTTGCCAAAAGTGGACCTGATCTACCTAAAGTTCCTTATACAAAAGATAAAAAAACACAAACCAGGATAGCCATCGCTATGGACGAGTCCTTTAATTTCTATTATCAGGATAATCTAGACTCGCTAAGGAGGCTTGGTGCAGAAATTGTATTCTTTAGTCCAGTTTCAGATGAAAAAATACCGCCATGTGATGGAATCTACATTGGAGGTGGATTTCCTGAAGTCAAAGGAGACCTACTCCAAAGAAACGATATCATGAAGAAACTGGTAAAAAAATATGCCCAAGATGGAATGCCGATTTATGCAGAGTGTGGGGGGCTTATGTATCTGACCAAATCCATTAGTTACAAGTCTGGGAAATTCAAGATGGTGGGACTTTTTGACGCTGTTACTATAATGGAAAAGAAACTAAAACTAAATTATACTAGTGCCAAGTTAGGATCAAATTTCCCATTTTCCTTGCAATCAAAAACTATCAAAGGTCATGAATTTCATTATTCTGAACTGGATTTACTGTCAAAAGATTCAAAATTTGCATATGATCTGTCCATTGGCATTGGCATCAAAGATAAAAAAGATGGCCTGACTATATACAATGCACTTGCATCATACATGCATGTACACTTTGATGGCTCTCCAATTGCTGCCAACTTTGTAAAATCATGCATATCTTATTCAAGAAAGTAATCTAAGATTTTGATCTTGCTGCAAGAATTTTGTAAAGTGCATTGACAATTGCAGAAGCACATGGACTGCCTCCCTTTCTGCCAATGTTTGTGATATATGGCACATCTGTAGTGCGAAGCTCATCCTTTGTCTCTACTGCACAGACAAATCCTACAGGAATTCCAATGACAAGTGCAGGAGATGTTACACCCTCTTTTATCATCTGTATTACCTCGATGAGTGCAGTAGGCGCATTTCCTATGACTACTATTCCATGGTCCATCTGCTTTGCTGCTAATCTCATTGAAGTCTGGGCACGTGTCTTGTTGAGTTTTTTTGCTTCCTCTACTACCTGAGGATCTGATATACTGCATATCACTTGATTTCCAAATTTTTTCATATTGTCCTTGTTAAAACCGCCTATTACGCCATTGACATCAACTATGATATTGCATCCTTTTTGTAATGCATCTATGGCACTCTGTATTGCATCCTTGTGAAACACCACCTTGTTCTGTCTTGCAAAATCAAAATCTGCAGTGGAGTGAATTATTCTTTTTACTATTATCCACTCGTCAGGTGAGTATGGGTGAGAGCCGATCTCACTATCTATTATTTCCATACTCTTGTCTTCTATTGACTGACCCTTTTGGGTAATCATGTCTCTACCTCTTGGGCTCTCTCAATGATCAGGTCGATCATCTTCTGATCAGTTCCTATGTGTTGCGTGATCAAAACTTTTTTCAACTTATGCTTCTCCAATGCTGGCCTAAGATCAGCATTGATATCTGTTTTTACATGTGCTCCCTCATGTAAAAAGTAAAAAACAACTACAAGAACCTCTGGATCTCTTTTCTTGCAGATTTCTATTCCTTGTTCTATGTTTGGTTCTTCGATCTCAAGGAAACAGTAATCTACATTTCTATACAAATGACCAAGTTCATCTACCACATATTTTATTGACATTTTTGCATTAGGATCTTTACTTCCATGCCCAATTACCAAGACATCTATCTTGTCATTTGTTAGTAAAACTCCACCTTTATCAAGTGCCGATTTGATCCTACTTTCAACTAGTCTCACAAGAGTCATATGCATGGACATGGGTTTTGTGACAAGAAACTTGACATTTGTTGTTGTCTGATACTTCATTACTTCTGTAACAGATGCCTTAACTTTTTTTCCTGGATACAAAAAGTATGGCACTATAGTAAGAGAATCTATATCACTTTTTAGGCACTTTTTAATTCCGTCTTCGATGTATGGCGGTGTTACTTCTAGAAAACAATACTCGGCAAAATCATAATCGCCTTTCTTCTTTATTTCCTTGCAAATAGTTTCAAGCTCCTCGCCAGCTTCCCTTTCCTTACTTCCTCTATCTATTAACAAAAGGCCACGCTTCAATTTGATCTCCGTGCTATCGCAATTGTAAGGTTTGGAGGAAATTTATGTTTCTGTACAATCAACTCTCCTCCAGAGGACTTGATTGCGGCAGCTTCTGATACACTTGGTGTACCCTCAAACGTCTGTACAACATCTGAAGGATTGGGTATGCTTATGGCAGAAAGATCTGTCTTGTCAAAATATTCTAATGGCACATTCATCTCACTTGATAATTCTTGTAATCCCTTTACATTATCTTCTTTTTTAATTGA
>Ga0116223_10005973_pt1 | contig 10107 bp, 7 predicted proteins | sample Sb_taG_3_FD_90092 | JGI IMG/M metagenome (GOLD analysis project Ga0116223, IMG submission 90092) | Peat soil microbial communities from Weissenstadt, Germany - Sb_50d_a_PC metaG | ecosystem: Environmental > Terrestrial > Soil > Wetlands > Peat | place: Germany: Weissenstadt | collected 2010-09-21 | reverse complement strand
TGCTTCGTCCAGAATCAGGATGCGCGGCTCCGCCAGAATCGCGCGGGCAATCGAGATCCGTTGCCGCTGGCCGCCCGAAAGTTTTACGCCACGCTCACCCACGATGGTGTTGTACTTGTCGGCGAACGACTCGGCAAACTCGTCGACGCGAGCGATGCGGCATGCCCGCATGATTTCTTCCTCACTGGCATCCGGCCGCGAGAAAGCGACGTTCTCGCGGATCGTTCCATCGAACAAAAATGATTCCTGCAGTACAACCCCTAGCCGCGTGCGGAAAGAGTCGAGCCGCACCGTGCTTAGGTCCACGCCGTCGACGCGGACCGAGCCCTTCGAAGGCACGTAGAACGCGGAAATCAAGCCGATGGTTGTCGACTTTCCCGACCCCGACGAACCGACGAGCGCCGTCACTGTTCCTGGCTCAGAGCGGAAGGAAATGTCGCGCAGCACGTCGTGGGTTCCGTCGTAGCTGAACGTTACATTTTCGAATTCCACCGTGCCGACAATATCGCGAAGCTGCACGGAGCGTTTCGGGTCCCGATCTTCGGGCCGTTCCGCCATGATCTCCTGAGTGCGTTCCAGGCCGGCCAGAGCCTCGGTAAGTTGCGTGCCGATAGACACCACTTGCATGACAGGGGCGATCAGAAATACGAGCAGAAAATTATAGGAAAAATAACTTCCGGGGCTCAGTGTATGGGCCACCATCTGACGTCCGCCGACGTACATGGTCGCAGCTCCGACCACGCCGAGCAGCACGCTCGCGGAAAGCCCCATCAGCGAAGTTGCGGTCAACGTGCGCATGACGTTGTCGAGCAACCGGCGCACGCCACCGGCAAAAATCTTCTCCTCGCGCTGTTCCGCGTGATATCCCTTGATGACCCGAACACCGCCCAGCGATTCCGTGAGGCGCCCCGTCACTTCGGCATTAATCTTGCTGCGCTCGCGGAAGATGGGGCGGATCGTCGCGAAGGCCCGGTTCAATGCAAAGGCGAAGCATCCAAGGGAGCCGACAGCGATCAACGTCAGCGGTGCGCTGATGCGCAGCAGCAACGCGAGCGCAATGCCGGCCGCGACCAATCCTCCGGCAAAGTCCACCAGTCCAGTCCCCAGCAGATTGCGAACGCCCTCCACGTCGGTCATGATCCGGGACACCAGCGCGCCAGTCTTATTCGCATCATAAAAAGCCACCGGCAGGCGTGAGATGTGCATTTGCACTTGCTGGCGAAGGTCGGCAATCAGGCGCTGGGCGGCCTTCGACAATAACTGGGTCAAGGAAAAGGACGTGACGCCCTGGATGAGCGTCGCGAATAAAACCGACAAAACCAGAGGACGCAGCAGTCCCGTTTGGCCCTTGCTCACTACGTTATCAATCAGAAATTTCGAGGAATATGGCAGCACGAATCCGGCGATCTTGTTGATCACCATCAGCACAAAGCCGAGCGCCAGCAGTCCCCGGCGCGGACGCATCAACTTCCAGACTTCCGGCCAGACGGCCTTCAGACGCTGGATCTTCGGGGGCTTCACGGCTTCTTTGGCTGGGGAACTCAATCTACTGTTTGACTCCACAGGGCCTGGATTCGCTTCATTATTACTGCATTGTCACACATCTGCGGTTGAAACGCCGGACGGCCGTACGAACGCCGCCGCCCGCCGCCCTGTGCACGCGCCATGCTGACGTTGTATGCTCGGGACGTGTCCCGCCCGTCTCCGCCGGACCGTTCACCGACTCTGGGCCTGTTGCTGGGCCTGCTCATCACGCTGTCCGCGGTAGTGGCGTATTCGGCCTATATCACCTTGCAAGTGACCGGGCTGCGCAAGTTGCAGACCGAACTGGTGGACCGCAACCGCAAGGATTCGCTGCAGTTGCTGAGAATCCAGAACGATCTCAACCTGCTCGCGGTAGCCATGCGCGACATGGTGAGCAGCGATGAGCCTTATCCGCTGACGGCCTGGTCGGCGCAGTTCCAGCGCATTCGAACCGATCTCGACGATGCAATGCGTCTGGAGGCAGGATTTGCCGCAGCCAGCCGAACTCCTGAGCAGAGCACGTTTCTCACCGGAAACTTCAACCAGTTCTGGGATGCCGTCGACCGGATTTTCGCCCTCGCGCGTGACGGCAAGGATGAAGAGGCGCGCGAGCAGATCCAGCTTTCACTGCAAGAGCGGCAGGCGGCGCTGAGTACCGCCGTGGCCCGGTTGCTGGTGCAGAACAGCGAGAATGAGGAGCAAGCCGGCCAGCGCATCGTTCAGATTTACGATCGCGTACAAAGACAGGTCTATGTTTTTCTGGCCGCGACCTTGCTGGCGATCCTGCTGAACGGTCTTTCGGTGATTCGCTGGAACCGGCGGTTGTTCGCGCGCCTGGCCGAGGTTTCCGAGCGCCGCAGCGAACTGGCGCAGAAGCTGATCGCCACTCAGGAATCCACGCTGCGCTACATTTCGCGCGAACTGCACGATGAGTTTGGGCAAATCCTCACAGCCGTCGGGTCGATGCTGCGACGCGCCGGAACGCACGCCCCCGAGGGTTCGTCGCTCAGAGCCGACTTGCAGGAAGTGCTCGAGACTGTGCAGACTACGTTAGAGAGTGTTCGCAGTCTCTCGCAGGCGTTGCATCCCGTGATGCTCGACGAGGCGGGCCTGGAGAGCACGATGGACTGGTACATTCCTACCATAGAAAGGCAAACCGGGATTGCCATATCCTATGAGAAGCAGGGAGTGGCGTTTCCCGTGGATGGCGGCGCCGGCGTGCACGTGTACCGCGTCCTACAGGAAGCGTTGAACAATGTGGCCCGGCATTCCGGCGCCAAGGCGGCGTGGGTACGCTTGCGTTTCCTGCCCGACGCTCTTGAATTGGAAGTAGAAGACCACGGCGTCGGGTTCGCGGAGCGACCGAACAAGCACGGGATTGGATTGGTGGCGATGCGCGAGCGCTCCGAGTTGATGGGCGGGCGAATTGTTTTCTCGCGCCCGGCTGAAGGTGGAACGCGGGTGCATCTAGCTGTCCCCAGGGAGAAGGCAGAGTCTTATGGAAAAGAAGATCACAGTGTTGCTGGTGGATGATCACAGCCTGGTGCGGCGCGGTTTCCGTCGCATGTTGGAAGACGAGTCCGACATGGAAGTCGTCGGCGAAGCGGGCAACGGTGAGGATTCCGTCAAGCTGGCGAAAGAACTCCATCCCCAGGTGGTGGTGATGGATTGCGCTCTGCCGGGCATGAACGGCCTGCAGGCCACTCGCCAGATCATCGAAGATTCGCCGGATACCGCGGTTCTCATGCTCAGCATGCACACGGAGAGTACCTGGGTGCGGCAAGCAATTGAGGCAGGAGCCAAGGGCTACGTTCTGAAGAACGCGATGGATCTGGAACTCGGAGCCGCTATCCGCAAAGTCGCCGCCGGAGAAACGGTATTCGATCCGCAGGTCGAGCAGCGGTCAGTGCTGAAGGGAGAACGCAGCGCGGCGCTCACGCACCGGGAACTGGAAGTGTTGCAGTTGATCGTCGACGGAAAGTCGAACAAGGAGATTGCGACCGCGCTCGACCTGAGCGCCAACACGGTCGCCGTTCACCGCGCCAATATCATGAACTCGCTGGGAATTCATAAGACTGCGGAACTGGTTGTATATGCGATTCGCGCCGGGTTGGTGAACGTTCCGTGAATCGCAGGTCTTTCCTACGGGGAATGGGAATGGCAGGACTGACGTCGTTTTCGCAGTTGCCTCGCCTGCGGGCACTGACGGCGCAGACGGGCGCCGCGATTTCTCCGGGCTTCCGATTCACCGATGTGACCAGCCAGGCAAAAATTCAGTTCCAGCACAACAGCGGAGCCTTCGGTGGCAAGTTTCTGCCTGAAACTCTGGGCTCCGGGTGCGCGTTTCTGGACTACGATCGCGACGGCTGGCAAGACATTCTGCTGATCAACGGCGCCGACTGGCCGGGCCATAAGAAAAATCGCTCCACGCTGCGTCTCTATCACAACAACGGCAACGGCACTTTCTCCGACGTGACGGTCCGCGCCGGGCTCGATGTCGAAATGTACGGCATGGGCGTGGCGGTCGGCGACTACAACAACGACGGCTTCCCGGACATTTTGATCACTTGCGTTGGCCAGAACCGCTTGTTCCGCAACACCGGTAAAGGCACGTTTGTCGACGTGACCACCAGCAGCGGGCTGGGAAAGCGCGAGGGATTCAGCACTTCCGCCTTATGGTTCGATTATGATCGCGACGGGCTGCTCGATCTTTTTGTGTGCAACTACGTGAAGTGGTCGCCGGAACACGATGTGTTCTGCAGCCTCGACGGAAAGCACAAATCGTATTGCACGCCCGAAGCCTATCGCGGCGCTACTTGCTGGCTCTTTCATAATCGCGGCGACGGTACGTTCGAAGACGTCACGGCAGCCAGTGGAATTTTCGACAGCAGTTCCAAGTCGCTGGGCGTAGCTTTGTTCAACGATAACCACGAGGGCTGGCCCGATCTGCTTGTGGCCAACGACACTCAGCCCAATAAACTCTATCGCAACCAGCACAACGGCACCTTCAAAGATGCCGCTGTGGAGACCGGGCTCGCTTTCAGCAGCGAAGGCAAGGCGCGCGCGGGCATGGGAGTCGATGTGGCTGATTTCGACAACTCCGGCATGCCGGGCGTAGCCATCACCAATTTCGACAACGAAATGATTGGACTCTACCGCGCGAATGGCCAGGGTTTCGAAGACATCGCACCGCAATCGGGAATGGGCATTGCTTCCAGAAACAGCCTGGGATTTGGCTGTTCTTTTCTTGACGTCAATCTCGACGGATGGCTCGACTTCGCCGTGGCCAACGGACACATCGACGAGACCGTGCGCAACATTCGCGGCAACGTGGGCTATGCGCAGCCTCCCCAGCTCTTTCTCAATCGCGACAAGGGAAGTTTTCGAGATGTGGCGGCAGAAGTTGGCGGAGGTTTTGATCAGCCGAAAGTCGGCCGCGGCCTTGCCTATGCTGACTTCGATCGTGATGGCGATCTCGATCTCCTGCTCACCACCAACAACGGGCCAGCATATCTGTATCGCAACGATCAACTCAGCGGCAACCGCAGCATCCGTTTTCGTTTAGTGGGAACAAAGTCAAATCGCGACGGGATCGGCGCAATGGTACGCGTTTTCGCTGGCGGCTTGACGCAATCTCGACTGGTGAAAGGCGGTTCCAGCTACCTGTCACAATCCGAGCTTCCTGTGACGTTCGGATTGGAGAAACGCGACCGCATCGAACGCGTGGTGATCGATTGGCCGAGCGGACGGGCGGAAGAATACAAGAATCTTGCGGCCGGCCGCTGCTATGAATCCACGGAAGGAAAAGGAATCGTCCCGCAGGATGGCTACTGACTAAGAAGCTACTGATAAGACGGCTACTGAGTGGCACTCGCAGCAGCCCGCTTTGCGAATGTTCCGGCCGCCGCCAGATCAATCTCCACCGAATCATTTACGCGCAGGAACAGCGTGCTCGGATTTTTCATTCCCCACTTTGCGTAGGGAATCGTGAAGTGAACCCTGGCAGTCCAATGGTCAGCAGACATCTCCACCTCGGCTGGCACCGCGATCTCGCGGTCCACCCCGTGAATGCTGAACATGCCGTGCACCTTCACCGAAGACTTCCCCTGACTTGCGACGGCGCCTTCAATCTTGTCGGGATGAAACGCAATTTCCGGATAGCGCTCGCTCTCCAGAATTTCCTTATGCATCTTGCGGTCGCGCATGCCGCTGCCGCTCTCGCCGCTCTTGGCGTCGACCACAATCTCGCCCGACATCTTTCCCGAAGCCGCCTCAAACTGCAATGCGCCGCGCTTCAAATGAAACGTTCCATGAACCGTGTGCAGAACATCGCCCAGCGTGAACTTGACGGAGGTTTGTGCGGGATCCAGTTGGAATGCCGTCTCCTGACTTGTCGCGAGCTGGGTCTGTGCAACCTGAGCCGCCGCTGGAATGACGATTGCGGCCAGCAGAATTAGGACCGCCAATCCAAGTTCGCGTCGGGGAATGTTCTTGTCAGCCTTCCGCCTGGTTACATTCATGATGTTTAAGCGGTGAACAGCCCCCACCCCAAAGTCAGTCCATCTCTCACAACGTGGACGGGCGAAAGGGCTCCCACATGCAGTTCGAGGAATCGACGGAAGACTTCGGGCCGTTTCTGGAAGACCTGCAGCGTTCGATTCTGCAGCCACGGACGTCGATCGAGAATGAGCATCAGCCGTGCCATGCACAGCGGGCGCAGGGCCAGCTTACGATGTTCCGTCTGGTAATGTCCGAGGTGGCCAGACTCCATGCACTCCGCCAGTACAGCCGCCTGGCTGAACGCCAGCCCCAGCCCTTCTCCCGTGATTGCATCCACCATGCCCGAGGCATCCCCAATCAGCGCTACATTGCCCCGCCAAACACGCGCGAGCCTGCGATTGCCGGTAAGCGCCCCTCGTTCGGCGGACACCGCCTCGGCGCCAGCCAATCGGGCCTGTAGCTTGGGCAAGGCGCGCAGCCCGTCCTCCAGCCGCAGATTGGAATCATGCGAAGCCAGCGCCACGCAGACTTGCTCGCGGCTCACCGCCGTGGCGTAACCCTGACAACTGCCGCCCCAATACACTTCCATGTGATCGGTCCAGGGCGCAACGCGGTAGTGCCGGCGGAACGCATAGCGGAGGCGCGGCCGTGAACCACGATCGAGACCAGCCCATCTCCGGACGCGCGAATTCGAGCCATCCGCGCCAACAATCCAGCGCGCGCGAACCACGCGGTCGCCGAGATGCACTCCTTGTGCAGAGATACCGGTCACGGCGGTTCGCCACAACAGGCTGGCGCCGAGTTCGGCCGCGCGTTCCGTCATCAGGTGATGTAGGGAAGTGCGGCGGACGGCGAGGCCGTAGCTGTCCTCCGGAAATCGAGCATCCGCCGACAACCCGTCACTCACAAAACGAATGCCGCGGAAGGGATGAGACTCGGCAATGGGCACGTGAATCCCAAGACGCTCCAGCGCCACCCGTCCATCCGGCAGCAAGCCTTCACCGCAGGCCTTGTCGATTGGCGGTTGCACACCGTCGGCCACCAGAACTCGAAACCCTCGCTCTCGCGCGGCGATCGCCGCTGCCAGTCCTGCCGGGCCGCCCCCAATCACGAAAACGTCGATCGTGTCTGGCACCTGACTCATGCTTCGGACCTTACCATTTTTTGACTTTACCAATTTCTGGCTTACCAGCGGAGCAGCAGCAACTCCGAACAAAATCCGGGTCCCATGGCCGCAAGCACACCCAGCGTGCCCGGCTCGGGACGACGGTTCTTCATCACATCCTCCAGCACTACTAAGACAGATGCGGACGAAAGGTTCCCCACTTTCTTCAGGCAATCCCAGGAAGCGTCGAGCTGCCCGTTATGCAGATCGAGCGCCGCCGCAGTCGCCTCCAGCACTTTCGGCCCGCCGGTATGCAGCACCCAGCTTCCAATGTCGCTGCGCTTGTGACCCTGATCGGCGAGGAAAGCATCGACGTCGTGTCCCAGGTGCTCGCGTATCAGGACCGGCACTTCCGGCGAGAGCGTGATGCGGAAGCCCTTCTCGGTCACTTTCCATCCCATCATCTCTTCGGTGTCGGGATAGAAGATGGATCGGGTCGCCACAATCTCGGGTCCAGTCGAAGGCAGATCGTCGCCGGTGACGATGACTGCCGCCGAGCCATCCGCAAAGAGTCCCGAGGAAATGAGATTGGCGACCGAAAGATCGTCCCGTTGAATGGTCAGCGAACAAAGCTCGACCGACACGAGCGCGGCGGCTTGCGAGGGATAGGCGCGCACGTAATCCGCAGCACGCGCAATTCCTGCTGCTCCTGCCACGCACCCTAACCCAAAAATCGGAACCCGCCGAATGTTCGCCGGCAGTCCCATGCGGTTGATCAGCAGAGCGTCGATTGAGGGGCTCGATATGCCGGTGACCGAAGTAAAAAACAGCGCACCCAGTTCGCCGGGTTCAAGCCCGGCATGGTGCAGGGCGCGGCAGAGCGCTTGTTCGCCCAGTTCCTGAGCGACCTGAATCCATACGTCATTGGCCTGGCCCCAGGTTGTGAGTTCGTAGTACTTCTCAGGAGGCATCGCCAGATGGCGGCCTTCCACGGCGACGTTGCGATGCAACCGCGCCAGCAACTGCGAATTCCTCAGCCGGTCGCCCCAATATTCCTGAAGTTTTTCCAGCAGAAATTTCTGAGAATAGTAATGCTTGGGGAAGGCGCTCGCGCTACTGGAGATTTTCATTTGTGTGGACCTAGTCGTGAACCTGGTCCCGCCCGAGTCAGCGCCATCACCATCCAGACATCGGGATAGCAGACCTGGATAACCCAGCGCGGTTTGGTGCGCCGGCGTATTGCGTACCGTTCAGCGTATTGTCCCAATGCCACCGTGCTGCAATTGTCACCCGCTTGTTAAATCAAGAACATCTTGCGTACATGGATTCGACCCCGGGACGCATGCGGACTGCTCAAGTTTGGAGCGGGTCTCCATTTCTCTTCCCGCCTGTCAGGGCTTGGGCGTTATCGCAAACGAAGTCGGGTTCCCCGGGAGCGGGTATGTGGCAACCGACGTAAGCGCTCCGGTGCCCGTATTCAGATTGAAAGACTGAATCACGGGAGTCTTCTGGTTACCCACAAACAAATAGTTCCCGCCCGGGTCAGTAGCAATCACACTGGGCCCTGATCCCACGGCAAACGGTGAACTCGTCAACGGGGTAAGCGCACCATTCGAACCGACCGAGTATCCCGTGAGAAAGGAGGTCGCTTGATTGGCTACGTACAGATATTTGCCCGACTTGTCGATCAGAAGCGCAAGCGGCCCAGCGTATTGCACTTGGAGCGGAGAGGCGAACTGGCTGAGCGACCCGTCGCTATTGATTGTGAACTCCGAGATGGAATCGTCGATGTTGTTGGCAGTGTAAAGAAAACCACCTCCGGCGCTGACCGCCAGCCCATAAGGATTCGTTCCCGTATAGAAGAATGAGGTCGGAAGAAGCGCGGTAAGAACTCCCTGGTTGAGAGTAAAGGCCTCGATAACTCCGGACAAGCCTATACCCGTGGATGGACCCGTGACGTAGAGAATTCCCCCCGAGGGCGAAACTTGCATGTTGATCGGAGTAACACCGATTGGAGCCACCTGACCGGAGGTTTGGGGAACGGGCGTTAAAGCGCCACTGCTCGCGCTGATGGAAAACGCCGAAATGCTATTCGAGCCGGAATTGCCAACATAGAGAAATGTTCCCGCCGGGTCCATGGCAAGCAGCGTGGGAGCGACGCCGTTCGGAGCGACGCTGGTGCGCGGCGTGACTTCCGTGAGAGTGCCAGACGTCGAAATCTGAAATAGAGAGATGTCGCCCTCACCGGAGTTTGCGGCATACAGGAATTTGCCGGAGGGATCGATCACCAGGGCCTCAACCGCCGGGCCCGCTGTGATTGGACTTCCCACCAGTTGCGTCAGAATGCCCGAGTTGGGATCTTCGCGGTATGCAACAATCTGGTTGGACCCAGGAATTGCCGCGTACAAATAACGGCTGCTGGTTGAAGCACAACCCACCCACAGAACTATGCTTGCGCAAACCAGAAACAGGGCCGCTGCTTTCTTTACCATCCGTGACTCCTGAAGGAATTTGTCGAAACGAAATTGGGAAACCGCTGGCTCCCAGTCAACCACCGGGATGAAAGTATCTCTCAAGCAGTACGATTGTTACTCCCATCATACGGGACAAGCTGTCCCTTGCGCAGCAGCCGCACTCTTTATCCCTAGCGTTATCTCTAAGCTGCTGCGATGCAGGATTTCTCCAGCCAGGTTGTACAAGGTTATTAGTGTAACCGACTTGATCGTTCCGAATGAAGGACTTGCCGCTCATCGGAGAGGCGTCGGACCGGGCACTGGAAAGTGCGGCAAGCCGAGCTGGTCCAAGCCGAGATGATCAATGAGCCGGACTCGGGCGGGGAGTGCCAGGGGACGATGTTTCGGGCAGAGATTTCGCCTCGCCTCCCCGCAGGAACAGTCTCAAGCGATCGAGATAGACGTATACGACCGGTGTCGTGAACAGTGTCAACATCTGGCTCACGATCAGCCCGCCGACGATGA
>Ga0116223_10005969_pt1 | contig 10112 bp, 8 predicted proteins | sample Sb_taG_3_FD_90092 | JGI IMG/M metagenome (GOLD analysis project Ga0116223, IMG submission 90092) | Peat soil microbial communities from Weissenstadt, Germany - Sb_50d_a_PC metaG | ecosystem: Environmental > Terrestrial > Soil > Wetlands > Peat | place: Germany: Weissenstadt | collected 2010-09-21 | reverse complement strand
CTCCCGATCAGCTGCGCCCTCCGGCCGCGAAAAAAGCCTCGTAATGGTGGCATGGGAGAGACCGCACCCTCCTCATCCTCTGCGACGACCTGGGCTGGGCGGACCTCGGCTGCTACGGCAGCAAGTACCACCAGACCCCGCACCTCGACCGCCTGGCCGCCTCGGGGGTGCGCTTCACCGACGCCTACGCCGCCTGTCCCGTCTGCTCGCCGACGCGCGCCTCGCTGCTGACCGGCCGTTACCCGCCGCGGTACAACGTCACCGACTGGCTCCCCGGCCGGCCCGACCGCCCCGACCAGAAGCTGCTGCGCCCGAAGATCAACCCGCAGCTGCCGCTTGAGGAAATCACGCTCGCGGAGGCGCTCAAGCCGGCCGGCTACGTCTGCGGCCACGTCGGCAAGTGGCATCTCGGCGGCAAGGGCTTCGGCCCCGAGCAGCAGGGCTTCGACGTCAACGTCGCCGGCGACCAGACCGGCACCGCCCGCAGCTATTTCGCCCCTTTCAAGAGCAAGGACGGCACCTTCATGCCCGGCCTGGAGACGGCCCCGGAAGGCGAGTACCTCACCGACCGCCTCACCTCCGAGGCCGAGAAGTGTATCGGCGCCAACCGCGACAAGCCGTTCTTCCTCTACCTCGCGCACTACGCCCCGCACATCCCGCTGCGGGCCAAGTCGGAACTGGTGGCAAAGTACAAGCCCGGCAAGCACGGCGAGCAGGGTAACCCCAACTACGCCGCCATGCTCGAAAGCGTCGATGAGGGGGTGGGTCGCATCCTCAAGAAGCTCGATGAGGTGAAGATCGCCGAGCGCACCATCGTCATCTTCAACTCCGATAACGGCGGGCTGGCGACCCTGGAGGGGTCAAATATGGCATCGACCTACAACGGCCCGCTGCGCGACGGGAAGGGCTACCTGTACGAGGGCGGCATCCGCGTGCCGCTGATCGTGCGCTGGCCGGGGGTGACGAAGGCCGGCACCAGCTGTTCCGTCCCCGTCAGCAGCATCGACTTCTTCCCGACGGCCCTGGAGGCGTGCGGCGTCACGAGCGAGGCGAAGGTGGACGGCGTGAGCCTGGTGCCGCTGCTCAAGGGCGGCGAACTGAAGCGCGAGGCCCTCTACTGGCACTACCCGCACTACGCCAACCAGGGCAGCCGGCCCGGCGGCGCGGTCCGTGCCGGCAATTACAAGCTCATCGAGTTCTACGAGGACGGCCGCCGCGAGCTGTACGACCTGAAGAAGGACGTGAGCGAGTCGCAAAACCTCATCGCGGACAAGCCGGAGGTCGCGAAGGAACTGGCCGCCAAGCTCGACGCCTGGCGCAAGGACGTCGGGGCGAAGATGATGACGCCGAACCCCGATTACGTCCCGAACCCGCAGGCGAAGGACGGAACCATCACCCTGCCGGGCCGGACGGCGGACGTTCACGGCATCCAGCTGCGCTACGAGCCGCTGCCGCACAAGGACACCCTCGGCTTCTGGACGCGGGCCGACGACTGGGCGTCGTGGGAATTCACCGTCACGAAGCCGGGGACGTTCGCGGTGGAGGTGCTTCAAGGCTGCGGCAAGGGACAGGGCGGCAGCGAGGTGGACTTGGCCGTCGGCGAGCAGGCGCTGACGTTCACGGTGGAGGACACGGGACATTTCCAGAACTTCAAGGCGCGCGCGGCCGGCACGGTGAAGATCGACAAGGCGGGTCGCTATACGCTGACGCTGAAGCCGAAGAAGAAGGCCGCCGCCGCGGTGATGGACGTGCGCTCGGTGACGCTGAAGCCCGTGCCGTGAGGGTGAAGCACGAAAGTCCGCGACGGCTCCGCCGCCGCGGACTTTGCGGGTGGCATTTCAATTACTTGATCGTCAGGGCGACTTCCAACTCCTTGATCGCGTTAACGACGTGAACGGCCCCCTTCGTCGCCGGCGCCCCCGACGCGCCGCTGAGCTGGGCAAGCACCCCATTCAGCACCTTGATGCTCTCCTTGAGTTGGGCGTCGGAGAGGGCCTGCGGCTCGCCTTTGCCCTTGGCGCCCTTGCCGTGATGGTGCTTGTGCCCCATCTCCAGCGCGTGGATGGCGTGGCCGATGTGTTTGACCGCCTCGGCGCGGTGGCCCTTGTAATCGTGGTTGGCCATCTCCAGCAGCACCTTGACGTCGTGCAATTCCTTGATCTGCGCGGCGAACGGCGACGGCCCCTTGTTGCTGGCGGCGGAAGCGGGATCTGCAAGGACCAGCGCGACGGTCAGGGCGGCGGCGACGATGGCAAGGCGGTGCATGATGCCTCCTCGGATAAGACGTGCTCCGACGGGCGAGACACTCCTTTGAACGCGCCGCCCCTCAATTGGTTCCGTGCGGCGCTGATTATTCCCAAAGAGTTGCAGCGCAGGTGATGGCCGGTTATCGTCCGCTCTGAAGCCACTTTCGTCCCGACCATGAGGAGAGATCCCGTGAAGCCGTCCCCCGTCCTGTTCGGCCTGCTGGCGACGCCTTTCCTGACCTGCGGCGCGACGGCCGCCGAGCCGGGAGTTGTCAGCGCGGAGTTCATTTTCGAGAAGGCACCCTTCCCGCAGTGCCACGCCTCGACCATCGTGGAAACCCGGGGCGGTTTCGTGGCCGCGTGGTTCGGCGGCACCCGTGAGAAGAACGCTGACGTGGGCATCTGGGTTTCGCAGCGCGAGGGGGACAAATGGAGTGCGCCTGTTCAGGTCGCTGACGGGATGCAGGCCGACGGCAAGAGGCACCCGTGCTGGAACCCGGTCCTGTTCCGGCCGAAGGACGGGCCGCTGATGCTCTTCTACAAGGTCGGCCCGGATCCGAGCAAGTGGTGGGGCATGCTCCGCACCTCGGAGGACGGCGGCAAGACGTGGTCCGACGCCCGGCGCCTCCCCGACGGCATCCTCGGCCCGATCAAGAACAAGCCGGTGCAGTTGGCCGGCGGCGACATCCTCTGCCCGAGCAGCACCGAGCACGACGGCTGGCGCGTCCACTTCGAGCGCAGCGGCGACAGCGGCAAGACCTGGGAGGCGACGGCGCCGCTCAACGACGGCAAGACCCTGGCGGCGATTCAGCCGAGTATCCTGCTCCACAAGGGCGGCAAACTGCAGGCGCTGGGGCGAACCAGGCAGGGCAAGGTGTTCGAGGTGTGGTCGGACGACGGCGGCAAGACGTGGGGCAAGATGGCGCTGATGGCGCTGCCGAACCCCGACTCCGGCCTCGACGCCGTCACCCTCGCCGATGGGCGGCACTTGCTCGTCTACAACCACACGGCCATCGGCCGCAGCCCGCTTAACGTCGCGGTGTCGGAGGACGGCAAGACGTGGAAGGCCGCCGTCGTGCTGGAGGGCGAGGCGGGCGAGTACAGTTACCCCGCCGTGATCCAGGCGGCCGACGGGTCGATCCACGTCACCTACACCTGGAAGCGGCAGCGCGTCAAGCACGTCGTCCTCGACCCGAAGAAACTCGTCCTGCGCGACCTGACCGACGGCAAATGGCCGAAGGACGAGTGAACCGTGGCGCAGGCGGGCTGCCCGTACCGCGACGACAGGGCGGCTTACGCGCCGATGCCAAGGGGGACGGCCTCGGACCCGGTGTCACGACCGCCGATCTCCAGCAGGCCGCGGACGTGCTTGCAAGCCCGGCCCTCGGCTTCGCAGCGGAAGACGGCGTCGGCGCAACTACAATGCTGCCGCAGAGCGCCGCCCTCGTCGCGCTCGAGCGCGATTTGATAAGACAGCCGGCCGCCGCTGACCTCCCAGAGCATGACGCACCCGGCCGCGTCGGCGTCCGGGTTGCGGTAGGTGAGGCGGTAGCCGTACGGCCAGGCCACGCGCTTGCGGTCGGGGCCGGGCAGGAGAGTGAACAGCACGGCGGGAGGTTCAAAGCGGAGCGTCATGGGTGGTCTTCGCTGGGGACGACTGAGGACGGGGCGGCGCCGCTCGCCTGTCTCGAAATTCCATCCTCATTTTACGCGGCCAGCGGGTGTCATCCCAGGTCAGCCGGTGTCCCCACGAACCGGGCAAGGGACTATACTGTGCGAAGACGCCAAGAATGCACCCGGAGATGGTATGCGTTTAGCGGCGGGTCGGAGACCCGCGGGTCTAAACAAGCGAACCAGGAGTCTCCCGATGTCCGAACAACCACAACCCGCTCCCACCCCGCCGTCGGCCGTCCCGGCACGGCTGCGTGAGGTCGCCCGCCTGCTCCGCGACGCCGACCACCTCGGGCCGGACGCGCAGAAGTCTCTCGCCGACCTTGCCGACGAGCTGGCCAACACCCTGGGCGCCTCCGGCGTCCCCTCGGCCGAGGAGGCACAACTGGGGCAACTCGCCGGCCAACTCATCCAGGCGCTGCACCAGCGGGAGGACAGCGCCCCGGTGGCCGCGAAGCGCCATCGCTTGCAGGAGGCGATCCTGGCGGCCGAAACACGGGCGCCCTTCGCCGCCGGGTTGGCCCGGCAGCTGCTCGACGCGATCGCCAACCTCGGGATTTAATGGCGTCGTTACGGTTCGGCGGCAGGTCCATGCGGCCGGCATACAATGAGGGCGGGTGCGGCGACCGTCGGCGGCGTTCGCCCTTTGAGGTATCCCATGGACTCGAAAACGCCGGTGGTGCTCGTCGTCCTGGTGCAGACGTCGCGGCTACGCTGGTTCGTGGCGGCGATCGACCTGGACGGTCAGGCGGTGCCGCTGCTGCGCTCAGAGGCGGGCGACCTGGAGAAGTACCGCGGCCTCGACTTCGAGGGCCAGGTGACTTTCCTGCGCCACCGCTTCTGTGGCGTCCTGCAGCGCGGCTGTGATTGCCTCTGGTCGCGGGGGCAGAAGGCGCGTCAGTTCGCCTTCGTCTTCGAGGAGCCGCTGCCGTCGCCGACCGGGCAGCTGACCGAGGCCGTCGCGGAACACTTCGTCGAATGGATGCTCAACCCACCGGTCGTCGTCTACGCCGGCGCCGTGGGGTCGCCGGGCCTCAATCGGGTGGCCGGTGCCATCGACGGCGCGCTCGAAGAACTGCTGCGCTCCCGCCTCGGCACGCTGCTGGCCGCCCGCGACGATCTGGGCGCCTGGGAACTGGCGCCGGGGAAGGCCGCCGTGTAGCCGCGCTCCGCGCTCGTAGTGACCCGATTTATCGGGTCGATGAAGCAGGACCGCATAAATGCGGTCACTACCAACGCCGCCGCGCTCGTAGTGACCCGATTTATCGGGTCGAAGAAGCACGACCGCATAAATGCGGTCACTACCAACGCGGCCTTACTCCGCCGGCCCTTCCGCCAGCGCCTGGTCCAATCGCGCCAGCAACTCGCCCGCCCCGTCCTGGCCCGGCGACCTGGCGAGGTGCTCGCGCAGGTCGAGGAGCAGGCGGCGGCGCTGGGCGAGGTGGTCGTAATGCTCGCACGCCTGGTGCAGCACGGCGAGCAGCTCGTCGGGATCCCACGGCTTGGTCAGGTAGCGGTAGATTTGCCCCTGGTTGATGGCGTCGATCACCGCCTTGATGTCGGCGTAGCCGGTGAAGACAATGCGGATCGCCTGGGGGTACTCGCCGCGCGCCCGCCGCAGCAACTCGACGCCGGTCATTTCCGGCATCCGCTGGTCGGTCATGATGACCTCGACCGGGTGCCTGTGCAGCGCCTCCAGCGCCTCGGCCCCGCTGTTGGCCGTGTGCAGGTCGAACTCCCGCCGCAGCAGCCCGCGCAGCGAAAACAGGATCTCCGGCTCGTCGTCCACCAGCAGGATCGAATGCTTGCTCGCCGTCGCCATCGTCTACCTCCGCAGAAAAAAGATGAAGAATAAAGCACGAAGAGGCGGAATCATCGTCCGCCCGTTGGCGGCGGCTGCCGCGGCAGGCGGACGCGGAAGGTGCTGCCGCGGCCGACCTCGCTCTCGACCTCGATGACGCCGCCGTGGTCGCGGACGATGCCGAAGCTCACCGACAGCCCCAGCCCCGTCCCCTGGCCGATCGGCTTGGTCGTGAAGAACGGCTCGAACAGCCGCGCACGGTGCTCCGGCTTGATCCCGCTGCCGTTGTCCTGGACTTCGAGCACCACGTCGTCCCCCTCGGCGCGCGAGCGCAGCGTCACGGCTCCGCCGCGGTCGCACGCCTGCACCGCGTTGGCCAGCAGGTTGAGGAACACCTGGTTCAGCTTGCCGGGGTGGCAGAGCACGGGCGGCAGCGGCCCGAAGTCGCTCTCCAGCCGGACCCCCTTCTGCCTGATCTCGTGCCCCAGGATTTCGGCGGCGGACGCCAGGGCCGCGTTCAGGTCGGCCTCCTTGAAGTCGGCCTCGTCCAGGCGGGCGAAGTCGCGCAGGTTGCGCACGATGTCGCGCACTCGCTGCAACCCCTCCAGCGTCTTGTCGCAGGTGCGCGCGAAGTTCGTCCGGAAGTAGGCCAGGTCCAGTTCCTCCTCGAGCCGTGCCGCCGACGCCCCGTCGCCCTGGCGCCACAGGTCGAGCACCTCCAGGGCGGCCAGCATGTCGCGGCGCAGCACGGCGACGTTGTTGGTGACGTAGGCGATCGGGTTGTTGATCTCGTGGGCCATGCCCGCCGCCAGCCGCCCCAGGCTGGCCAGCTTCTCGCTCTGCACCAGCGCCGCCTGCGCCTCGCGCAGTGCCAGGTTTTGCTCGGCCAGGGTGTGCTCCAGCTGCACGATGCGCTCGCCGGCCCGCACGCGCACGCGCAGCTCCTCGCGGTCGAACGGCTTCGTGACGAAGTCGTCGGCGCCGGCCTCCATCCCCTGCACGACGTCGGCCTTCTGCGTGCGCGCCGTCAGCAGGATGACGTAGACGTAACCGGGGCGCTGGCAAGCGCGGATGCGGCGCACCAATTCGGGACCGTCCATCTCGGGCATCATCCAGTCGCTGACGACCAGCGGAAACGTCGCCCCCTCGAACAGGCGCCAGGCCTCGGCGCCGGTCGTCGCGGCGGTCACCTCGTGCCCCCACTTCTGCAGGTGCCCTTGCAGCAGCAGCCGCGAAATGGGATCGTCTTCGGCGATGAGCACCTTCATGACGGCCCCCCTTCGTCGAGCAGCCGCGCCAGGGCCGGCCGGAGGTAGTCCACGGCGCCGGCCAGGGCGGCCCACGCCTCCTCCGCCCCGGTCAGGTCGCCCTCGCGGCCGAGCACTTCCAGCCGCAGCGCCGCCGCGAACGCCGCCGGCGCCCCGAAATGGCCGACCATTCCCTTGAACGTGTGCGCCAACCGGTGCAGCGTCGCAGCGTCACCGCGGCCGACCGCCTCGCGCAGCTCGGCCAGGCTCGGCGGGTACGTCTCCAGGAACAGGCGCACCATCTCCCGGAGCAATTCCCGGTCGCCCCCGACGCGGTCGAGCAGTTCGGCCTCGTTGAGGACGGCTTGCGGTGGCGCGGCGCTGTCCTCGCGCCTCGCGCTTGTCGCTGCGCCTTCCGTGCCGGGGGCGACGGCGCGGGCGACGGCGTCGAACAGGTCCTGGGCGCGGACCGGCTTGCTGACGTAGTCGTCCATGCCGGCTTCGAGGCAGCGCTCGCGGTCGCCCTTCATGGCGTGGGCGGTCATGGCGACGATGGGGACGTGCCGGCCGGTCGTCTGCTCCGCTCGGCGAATGAGGCCGGTCGCCTCGAAGCCGCCCATCTCCGGCATCTGCACGTCCATCAGGACCACGTCGAACGGCGCGCGCGCCAGCGCCGCGACGGCCTCCTTGCCGTTGCCGGCGACGGTGACGGCGTGGCCCGCCTTCTCGAGCAGACGGACGGCCAGGCGCTGGTTGACGAGGTTGTCCTCGGCCAGCAGGATCCGCAGGCGGCGCTGGCCCTCCGCCGCGGCGGCCGGGGCGTGGTGGCCGTCGTCGCCGGCGGCCTCGTGGCGCGCCGTCAGGATGGCGTCGAGCAATTCGGATTGCTTGACGGGCTTGGTCAGGTAAGTGGCGATGCCGAGCTGCCGGCAGCGGGCGGCGTCCTCCGCCCGGCCGGCCGAGGAGAGCATGAGCAGCACCGCCCCGGCCAGGTCGGGGCTCTGCTTGATCTGCTCGGCCAGGGCGAAGCCGTCCACGTCGGGCATCATGGCGTCGAGCAGCACCAGCGGGAAGGGCTCGGCGGCCGCCGCGGCGCGCCGGAGCAGCTCCATAGCCTCGTCCGCCCTGCCGGCCGTGGTCGGCCGCATGCGCCAGTTGGTCAGCATCTCGTGGAGGATGTGGCGGTTGGTGGCGTTGTCATCGACCACCAGCACGGGCAGGTCGTGCAGGCTGTCCGGCCGGCGGATGCCGCGGCTGGCCGCCGCGGCCTGGGCCAGGCCGAGGCGGGCCGTAAAGTGGAAGGTGCTGCCCTTGCCGACCTCGCTCTCGACCCGGATGCGCCCGCCCATCATCTCCACCAGGCGCGTCGAGATCGTCAGCCCCAACCCCGTGCCGCCGTACTGCCGCGTCGTGGACGTGTCGGCCTGGCTAAACGGCTCGAAGATCAGCGCCTGCTTGTCCAGCGGGATGCCGATGCCGGTGTCCCTCACGGAGAATTCGAGAAGACAGAAGTCAGAAGTCAGAATCCCCGTCCCTTCTGTCTTCTGTCTTCTGTCTTCTGCCTTCTTGACTTCTACGACCACTTCCCCCTGCTCGGTGAACTTGATGGCATTGCCGACGAGGTTGACGATGACCTGGCGCAGCCGGTGCGGGTCGCCGCTGAGGGCGTCGGGCACGTCGGGCGGGACGTGGCAGGCCAGCTCGAGGCCCTTCTGCTGCGCCCGCACGGCCAGCGCCTTCATCGTGTCGCCCAGGGTGTCGCGCAGGCTGAACTCGACGGTGTCCAGGTGCAGCTTCCGGGCCTCGATCTTGGAGAAGTCGAGGATGTCGTTGATGACCGTCAGCAGCGACTCGGCCGACACCCGGACCAGTTGCAGGTAGTCGCGCTGCTCGCGCGTCAGGTCGGTGTCGAGGGCGAGGTCGGTCATGCCGATGATGCCGTTCATGGGCGTGCGGATCTCGTGGCTCATGTTGGCCAAGAACTCGCTCTTGGCCCGCGACGCCGCCTCGGCCGCCTCCTTGGCCCGCCGCACTTCCTCCTCGACCCGCTTGCGCTCGGTGACGTCGCGTATGAAGGCGGCGAACAGGTAATCTTCGCCCACGCGGAGGGGGGCGATGGTCAATTCGGCGGGGAACTGCCGGCCGTCCCAGCGCAGCGCCGGCACCTCGATAACGCGGTTGAGCACCGGCCCCTCGCCCGTGGCCAGGAAGTGGGCCAGGCCGCGCGCGTGCGCCGCGCGGTAGTCCGGCGGGATGATGGTGTCGGCCAGGACGCGGCCGACCGCCTCGGCCCGGCCCCAGCCGAAGATGATCTCGGCCTGGCGGTTCCACTCGGTAATGACTCCCGCGGCGCTCATGACGACGAAGGCGTCGTGGGCGTTGTTCAGGATCAGGCGCGTGCGCTGTTCGCTGGCCCGCAGCACGGCCTCGGCCCGCTTGGCGGCGGTGATGTCGCGCGAGATGCCGAGGGTGCCGACGACCTTGCCGCCGGCGTTGCGGAGCGGCACCTTGGTCGTGGACACCCAACGGACCAGGCCGTCGGCCCAGGTTTCCCTCTCCTCCTTGCCGACGAGGGCCTCGCCGGTGCGCATCACCTCCTGCTCGTCCTCGTAGGCCGGCCGGGCGTGCTCCTCGGTGAAGAAATCGAAGTCGGTCTTGCCCTCGGCCTCGGCCGGGTCGCCCAGCCCCAGCCGCCGGGCCAGGGCGTTGCTGATGCGCTGGAAGCGACCGAAGCGATCCTTGAAGTAGATACTGTCGGTGGCGTAATCCATGAGGCTGTGCAGCAGGTTGCGCTCGGCGACCAGGCTGAGGCGCGTGCGGTGCAGGCGGCGGGTCACAGCGGCCAGGCCGAGCAGGCCCAGGCCGTAGACCGCCGTGGTGCCCAGCAGCGACCACTGCAAGCGCTCGTGTAGCCCGGCCACGCCCCGGTCCAGGGGGCGGATGATCTCCAGCACGCCGCCGCCCGCCGGGTCGGCCCTCGCGTAGCGCAGCGACGGCCGACCCTCGTAGTCCGCGATGCGGGAGAACGGCTGGTCGGGGTGCTCACGCAGCGCCCGCAGCGCCTCCTGCTCAAAGGCGTCCGGTTGGGGCTGGGGAGGTTCCCCGTCCGGTGTCGGCTGGTCATCGAGGAGACGGGCGTGGATGCCG
>Ga0116223_10005965_pt1 | contig 10113 bp, 11 predicted proteins | sample Sb_taG_3_FD_90092 | JGI IMG/M metagenome (GOLD analysis project Ga0116223, IMG submission 90092) | Peat soil microbial communities from Weissenstadt, Germany - Sb_50d_a_PC metaG | ecosystem: Environmental > Terrestrial > Soil > Wetlands > Peat | place: Germany: Weissenstadt | collected 2010-09-21 | reverse complement strand
GCGCGGCAGATACATTTTGATCGTGGTGCCCTCGCCGACCTCGCTGTAGATCTTGACGTGGCCGCCGGACTGCTTGACGAAGCCGTAGACCTGACTGAGCCCAAGTCCGGTGCCCTGCCCGGCCTGCTTCGTTGTGAAGAACGGCTCGAAGGCCCGATCGACAATCTCCTTGGTCATTCCGGCGCCGGTATCGGTGACGGCGATCTGCACGTATTGCCCGGGACGAACGTCGGAGTATTGCCGGCAATAGGCGTCGTCGAGATAGGCGTTGCCGGTTTCGATGGTCAATTTGCCGCCGTCCGGCATCGCATCGCGGGCATTGACGGCGAGATTGAGGACCGCGGCTTCGAGCTCCGCGGCATCGGCTTCGACCGGCCAGACCCCGCCGGCGCCGACGATTTCGAGCGACACGTCTTCGCCGAGCGCGCGGCGGAGAAAATCGGAAAGCCCGTTGAGCAGCCGGTTGACGTCGACCGCGGCCGGATTGAGCGGCTGCTGCCGGGCGAACGCCAACAGCCGTTTGGTCAACGCCGCCGCGCGCTCGGCACCGTGCATCGCATTGCCGATGCGTTGCGCGAGCTTCAAATGCACCGCGTCGGTCCAGGTTTCGACCTGGCGCTGCGCCGTCTCCAGATTGCCGATGATGATGGTGAGCAGATTGTTGAAATCATGGGCGATGCCGCCAGTGAGGTGGCCGATGGCATCGAGTTTTTGCGATTGCCGTAAGCTTTCCTCCGCCGCGAGCCGCTGGTCGGTCTCGGCATGGAGGCGCCGCGTCCGCCGCAGCACCGCGAGCAATGTCAGGAACAGAAACAGCGTCGCCGGAATGCCGAATATCAGATGCATCGCCATGCCGCCCATCCACTCGTTGCGGATCTGGGCGGTGTCGATGCCGGCGATCACGTAAATGGGAAAGCCGGGCAATCGGCGCGTGCCGACGCGGCGCTCGACGTTGTCGTTGCCGCCGACCGAGGTGTAAAAACCGCCCGCCGGCGCGGCGGCGATGCTGCGCTGAAATCCGCTGTGCTCGTCGAGCCGCACGTCCCGTGTGATCGGCGGATAGCGCGCCAGCATGACGCCATCGTCGCGCACCAGCGCGAATTGCAGGCCCTCGCCGCTCAAAAGATGCGAATAAAACCGGCTGAAGTTGCTCGGCAGCAATGACAACTCGATGACGCCGATGAATTTGCCCTGGGCGTCACGGCGCGCCCGGTCGAAGGTGAAATAAGGCTGCCCGCCGGAGACCGACTGGTGGATGCCGCCGATATAGACGCCCGGCGGACGGTCGCGGGGCGCGACAATATAGTCGAGCGCGCCAAAATCCTCGGCATAGGGCGCCGGATAGTCGCGGGTGATCACTTGCGGGTGGCCGGTCGGACCGAAAATCCAGATCGATTGCACTTCCGGCAGCGCGCCCTGGATCTGGCGCAGCCGCACGTGCAGCCGTTCCTCGTTGGCCCGGATATCGGCTTCCGAAAGACCCGCCAGCATGTTCTCGATGGTATCGAGCGCCAGATTCATCGATTGGAATACTTTGAGCGCCTCCTCTTGCAGCACGTCGAGCGAGCGTTCGATTCTTTCGTCGGCCAACGCGTATGTCGAGCGATAGCTCAAGGCGCTGGCGAATGCGAAAAACAACGCCGGCAGCAGCAGCGCGGCGCCGGCCAGAACCTGCAACAGGCGCACGGTGGTGGCGCGCGCCTGGACGTCCTTGGGATGTCTGTTCAGCGCGCTCTCCGGCGCGGCAGATTCGGGCATGGTGGATGTTATTGCGCCGCTGGTGTGGACTGCCAATGGACGATCTTCGACGTCGCCGAGAACGGCAACATAATCGATTCAACGAAATATGTCTTTTGACGTAATTTATGCTGGATCCAGTTGAGCTTGCATTCATCGGCGATAAGCATAAACATGCGTCATTGCTGGCCAACCGGCAGCAACGGGGAAGGCTGTCGCTCCCGCCCTATTGGATACGGTTGAAGCGCTCCCCCATGGCGATTTACCGCCTATTGCAGCATTCGGCATTCACCCCTGAGGACATTGCCCCGATCGGTGCGCGTACGAGGATTGCTTGCGCATTCTGAAACTCACGAACCAATCGGATCCTCTCACTGAAATCATCGCCAAGGCCATCATCGAGATCGCGCAAACCGGCGTGCGCGATCCGATTCAATTGCGCAAGCTCGCGCTCGAGAAAATCGGAGCCCCGCCGGCCAAATAGGATTGCCACTTTCCGCTGGTCCTGGACGGCTTTTGAAAAACCCACCGACAGCCTTTAGAATGGCTTCCTCGCAAACAGAGGATCGTTGCCATGAATGACGACACCCGCGATATCGACCAGGCCGATACGAAAATCCTCACCCCCGAGCTGCCCGACGAAGCGCTCGAGGCTGCTGCCGGCATAGGCGGCACGATACCCACGGGCTCCGTCAACATCATCCCGCCGAACTGCTGCTGACGGGCGGCCGCGCGGCCGGACGGCCGGACGGCTGCGCGAAAGACACAGCGCATGAAGATCGAGATGCGGTTGCCCATATCGGCGCGCTGGTGACCGGCCTCGACGTCAAGCGCATGACCAACACAAATGGCAGAAGGGCGACATCGTCATCCGGGACAGCCGCTGCACCGTGCATTCGGCCCCGGCGGCCATTGCGCAGACGAGCGGCGCATCCATTGGCGCACCACGATCATGCAGTGATCGCCGGCACCGGCGCTGTCGGCCGCGATGGCGGAGCCGGACCATAATAAGATAAGCTGCCGGCCATGCTGGGAAATCCGGGTATGCCCGAGCGCGCTCTCGCAAATGGTCAGCGCCGCGGCTCCGCCGCCATCGATTTCACGCGGCGATGGCTCGTCGGCGCCGGGCTCGCCGTGGCGGTCGGCGCGGCTTATTTTCTCGCCGGGCGGCTCGGCGTCGGCCTTATTCTAAAGCCGGAAGGCGTCGCCGTGTTCTGGCCCGCGGCCGGCATTTCCTCGGGTGTTTTGATCGCTCTCGGGCGCCGGGCACGCTGGCCGGTGGCAGCGGGCGTGATCGCGGCGACCGTCGTGGTCCATCTGCTCATCGCCGATCCGCTGTGGGCCGGCATTGCTTTAGGCCTGAGCAACGCCGCGGAAGCCCTGATCACGGCTGGGCTGATCGAATATTATTTCGGCGCGGATTTCAGCCTCGATCGGTTGCGTCAGGTGATCGGCCTCTTGGCCGCGGCGATCTTCGGCACCGCCATCTCCGGCGTCGGCGGCGCCGTGACGTACCGGCTGTACTCCGGGCCGTCGGCGGAAATGCTGACCAGCTGGCAGCATTGGTTCGCCTCCGACGCCATCGGCATCATCATCGTCGCACCGCTCGTGATCGGCATCGCCGCCGCGCTGCGGCATCCGCCGCCGCGCGGCGAGCTCATCGAAGGCGCAGCCGCGCTGACGGCGCTCGCGGTAGCGACGGGAATCGTTATTTTCCTGCCGCCGGAGTTCTGGGTGACGGTGCTGCCGATTGCCGCGCTGTTTCCGATACTGCTGTGGGTGACGGCGCGATGCCGGCCGGTCTATGCCGCGGCGGCGGCGTTTTTGGTTTGCATCACTTTTGTCGCCACCGCCGTCTTCGGCTTCGGTCATTTTGGCGACGCCAGTATTTTATTCGCCGACCGCATCCTGCAAGCCCAGTCGGCCATACTGTTCGTGGCGCTCGGCGCATTCGTTCTTGCCGCGTTGTTTGCCGAGCGCAGCGACAGCGAGGCGCGGCTGACGCGCTTGAATATGATGCTGGAGCGCGAACGCGACAACAAGCTGATGAACGCGCAGGCCATCACCGCCGCGATTGCCCATGAAGTGCGACAGCCGCTGGCGGCGATCGCGACCAACGCCAGCGCGGCGCGGCAGTTTCTGCGCCGGCCGCCGCCCGATCTTGCCGAGGTCGAGGCGGCGTTGGGCAGGATCATCGGTGAAAGTCATCGCACCAGCGAGGTTTTCGAGAGCATCCGCGCCCTGTTTCGCAAGGCCGACGAGCAAAGGCAGCCGATCGACGTCAACGAGATCATTCGCGCCGTGCTGCAGTCATCGGCCGCGGAGCTGAAGGATCGCGGCGTCGCGCTCCGCACCGAGCTGATGCCCGAACTGCCGCATATCATCGGTCACACCGGCCAATTGCAGGAAGTCGTCCTCAACTTGACCCACAACGCGCTCGAAGCCATGGCCACGACGACGGATAGAAGCCGGCTGTTGCAGGTGAGGAGCGCGCTTCACGGCCGCGGCGCCATCGCGGTGGAAATCGAAGACACCGGCCCCGGAATCGATGCCAAGCAGCTCGAGGGCATATTCGGCGCTTTCGTCACCACGAAGTCGCACGGCATAGGCTTGGGGCTCGCCATTTGCCGCATGATCGTCGAGCAGCATGGCGGGCAATTGACCGCATCGTCGGACGGCGCCAGCGGCTCGCGGTTTCGGTTCATCCTGCCGATCGAGTCGGCGCCGTAGCGGCGGGCGGCGGTGCGGCGAGGGGCAAGATCGTCTCGATCGGCGGGTGCCGCCGGGCTCTCATCCGGTCTTCGATGCGGACGCTTCTTCCACCAGCTTGATGATTTCCGCGCGCCGCTTGGAATCGTCGATTTGCAGAAATGCCTTGACCAGCTTCAGGCCTTCCGCCGCAGATGGCGCATCCTTGGCTTCGGCGCGTCTGCGACGAAAAGTTGACAGCATGACAAGCTTGGCATCGGGCATGGTCGGCCGCCCCAATCGCGACATTGCCGGAAACGGATGCAAGCACGAGCGCGCGATCAGAGTCGGCCGACGGCGGGCGGTTGTAAAGACGCAGTGCGATATGGCCCCCTCTTGAAATCAGATGGAACTCCGAGAAACGCCGCCGCGCGCAATGCGACGCGAGCAAATCCGGCTGAACGGAAATCGCGCCGGTTGCCGGCCGCGTTTTATACTTACGGCGATGCGCGCCCGACGCGGGAGTGGTTGAGGAGGCCGCTGAAGCGCGCGGCTTCCGCTCGCAGAAATGCGCCGAGCTGATTCGGATTCATGTGGGAGGTTTCGACGCCCTCGTTGGCGAAGGCGTCATGCACCTGCGGCAGCGCCAAAACTTTGGCGATCTCGCGGTCCAGGCGCTCAACGATCGGGGCCGGCGTGCCGCCGGTGGTCAAGACGCAAATCCAGCCGTCGATCTGCAGCTCGGGCATTCCGGCCTCCGCCGCGGTCGGTATTTCGGGAGCAAGCGGCGACCGTTGCGGCGACGTGATCGCCAACCCCTTGAGCGCCCCGCTTCTGACATGCGGCAACAGCGACGACAACGCGGCGACGGTCAAATTCACCCGGCCCGCGATCAGATCCGGTATCGCCTGGGCGACGCTGTCATAAGGCACAAAGGTCAGGTCGACGTCGCCGAATTGGGCAATCATTTCCGCCGCAAGATGATTGGGCGTGCCGATCGCCGAGATCGCAATGCTGACCGACTTCGGCTTTTGCCGCGCGATTTCGACCAGATCGGTGATGTTCCTGGCGGGGAATGACGGCGACGCGACGAGCAGCAATTTCGAGGCGACCAGCATCGACACCGGCACCAGATCGGTCTCGTAATCGAAGCCGGGATTTGGCAACAGCGTCGGGTTGACGGCCTGATTGGAACCGGTGACCAAAAGCATATGGCCGTCGGGCTCGGCCCGCGCCACCAGGCCGGCGGCTATATTGCCGCCGGCGCCGGGGCGGTCTTCGACGATGACCGGCACACCGATCGACGCCGACAGGTCATTCGACAATCGGCGCGGCACCAGGTCGATCAAGCCGCCGGCCGCGGCCGATACTTCGATTCTGACCGGCTTGGCCGCCGGCCAGTTCGGCGCGTCGGACGCCGCTTGGGCGGCGCCGAGCGAGATTGCCAATAATAGAGGCACAACCCGGTGAATCACGGCCCACTTCCTTGCGCCGGCGCCGCCCGTCACGGCAGCCGCGCAACGCCGACATGCAAATGTTTCCGGCGGTCCGAGTTTATCGACACTCGGAAAACGGGTACAGTGGGTATCTTGGTTGCAAGCTTCGGCAAGCCGCACGTTCATCACAGAGCAAAGGGCGGCTAGAGACGATGGCTGGCAACCCTGCAGCCTCAGACGGCATCGTTTGCACGCGGTAACGGACATTCATGGACCTGCGGCAGCTTCGTTACTTCGTTGGCATCGTCCAGGCCGGCAGCCTGTCGCGCGCCGCAGATCAACTGCACGTCGCGCAGTCCGCAATCAGCCATCACCTCGCCAGCCTGGAATCCGAGTTGGACAGGCAACTGGTCACGCGCGGCCCGAAGGGAATCCTGCTGACCGAAGCGGGCGGCGTGCTGTATCGGCACGCCGAGGCCATCCTGCGGCAGGTCGAAATTGCCAAGCAGGATGCGCTCAGCGCGCAGAACGTGGCGTCGGGACGCGTGTCGATCGGATTTCCGGTCGCGCTGGCGTCGCTGTTAGGCTACGAACTCTTGGTGCGGATCCGTAAGTCCTATCCGCAGATCCTGTTGCATCTTACCGACGCCAATAGCGCCCTGCTACGCGAGCGGCTGGTCAACGGCCGTCTCGACATGGCCGTTCTCCTCCTCGAGCAGCCCGAGCGCGGGCTCGCGGTCGAACCGCTGGTGGTCGAGGAGCTGTTCTATGCGACGGCCGACCACGATAATTCACCGATCTCTCTTGCCGAGGTCGCCAAACTGCCGCTGCTGGTGCCCGGTCCAGGCAGCGGCATCCAGCGCGCCGCCCAGGAAGCATTCGACAAACAAGGCCTGACCGTGACGCCGATCGGCGAATGCGACACGATGAATACGTTGCGCCGGCTCGTTGCATCCGGCATCGGCAATTCGATCATGACGTGGTGTGCGCTTCACGACGGCGATCCGAAAATTGTGGTCAATCACCGAGCGTTTGCCGACGTGAAGCTACAGCGCACCGTTTCGCTCTGCTTTTCCGAGGTGGGGCTACGCAGTCCCGCATTCGAGGCGGTGGCGCTGACGTTGAAAGCGCTGGTGTGCGAAATGATCGAAAGCGGCGCCTGGCAAGGCGCCACGCTGATCGTCCCTGACGCAGAGCCGTCCGCTTCGCCGGCCCGTGGTGGCGGCCCAAAGCCGGACAGCGCCGGGCGGTCGCACAGTTTCGCGGCGGCGATCAATCGCAAGATGAAAAACGGCAACGGCCATCGCAAGGGCCGCGCATGAGCGAGCACGGCGACCGCACAGCGCGGAGCGCCGCAAGCCGCGCCCCGGTATCGCGTGGCAGGATCATGCCGCCGCTGGCGCGATCGTCGAGATAGTCGAAGACGACGCCGGAGTCGTAATACGCGTCGCGGCCAATCTCAATTCCGAGGACGTGCATTGGAAAAGCTCAGGTTCCACCTTTCCGTTGAGACAATCATAAATAAAAATTTATTGACCCCACACCTGCAAGTTGATAAGATAATCAGACTGTGACCGCTCGCTATTGGCTGGCGCGCGCAAATATAATCTCGGAGGGCGACTATCATGACCGTTACCGTTACATTGCAAGTTTTCTCGGGACGTCCGAATCCGGCTTGGCAGCTCACGGAAAAGGAAGAAGCCGAGTTTAATGAAAAGCTCGTTTCAGCCCGCAGTTTTGTCGCCAAGCGCTCATCTGGCGTGTTCGGAGGCCTGGGCTATCGCGGATTTTCGCTGACCCGTTCGGCCGATCACCCGCACGGCCCTCTTGGACTGGCGGTTCACGAGGGAATTCTGGAACGGGGTGCGAGCGCGCCAAATATGGTCGATGATGTAGGATTGGAGTCGTGGCTCGCCAATCTGAGTGCATCCCACATACCGGCCGCGGTTCACGAGCACGTCACTGCTCAACTGAGTCAAGGCAGTTCGGTCTCCGCCTTTAAATTTCCGGTAGCGGTCGCGCCAGCCTGCCCGCCCTGCCACGCGGCCGACGCACCGACTTATAATCCCGGAATGTGGAATACTCCGACGGTGCAGCCACATAACAACTGCTACAACTATGCAAATGACCGGATTACCAACACCTTCGCTCAGCCAGGCAGGGCCACCGGTCATCAGGCAACCATAATGGCCTGCCCGAATGTAGATGCCGGAGCGACGTCAGACGGTCTCCACAACGTGCCGAACTTCAACGGTGCTTTGCACAAAGGAGCGGGTTGGTATGTCGCATTGGTGGTCTGGCCAAACGCGGATTATCACTGGTATCGGCAGGACAATGTCGGCTGCTGGTCTCACAAACCCGGTCAGACGGCTGCACGCAACGTCGACAACGCGGGGCACCCGATTAGCGACCCGAAAACTTGCAACCGCGGCCCGTATACTAATTTTTGTACTTATATGGTCACTAATCGGAGTGTCCACATCAACTAGTTCGAGTGCAAGTCAGGTTCCAGGTTTGAGTGCGGAAGCCACACAGAGCCCGAGAATTACCGTCGTGCTGGACGTGTTTTCCGGCAGGCCAAATCCATCTTGGGAACTGCCGGATCAACAGGCCCAAACTCTGCTGCATATGCTTGACGATGTCCGTCGAGCCGGTCGGACACGTCAACCCTGTCACACGCCGGATTTGGGCTATCGCGGCCTGCGTTTGCGGATCGCGACGGGATCGCAGGTGACGGACGCGCATGTGTTCGAGGAGTGCCTCGTATATCAAAATCAAGTCCTGTACGATTCCGGACGCGCCATCGAGGCCTATCTCTTGCAATCCATGCCCGAACAACTGAGCCGAGATCTGGCAACCGTTCTGCCGCGCATCTTTCGCTAGCGCAAACCTGGCGTGAATAGCCGGCCCGGACTTCGCGCGCGGCAACTGTGAGTGCGCGCCGCAGAGCGAAATCGTTTCGGATTGAAGCGATTTGCGCGCTGGCATTTTGGTGGAGCATGATCTTTGCGGAAAACCGGTTGCCGCCCGCGGATCGAGCCCGAGGGCAGGCTTTTTCCGGATCATGCGCTAGCCCGGCGGCTTGGTCGCAGCGTAGGCCGGCACGCGCGCGGAAAAATTATCGAGCCAGGCGACGAGGCGGGGATGATCGCCGCGCCAGCTGCCGTTGAAGCGGAAATCGCGATAGCCGAGCGTGCAGGCGAGCGTTATCTGCCCGACGTTAGGCAGGACTTGGGGCATCGCGTCGAGCGGCGGCGGCGCGGCTTCCAGCGCCGCGAGCGCGCGCGACACTTTGCCGGCCTGATGCTCGAGCCATTTCGGCTCGTGGCTCTCCGCCTTGCGCCAGCGCGTCTCGTAGATGGTGAGGATCGAGGCATCGAGGATGCCGTCGCACAAAGCCTGCAGGCGCAGCGCCGCAAGCCGCGCCTTGGCGTCGCGCGGCACGATCTTGCCGCCGCCGGCGCGGTCGTCGAGATAGTCGAGGATGACGCGGGAATCGTAATACGCGGTGCCGTCCTCGGCGATCACCACCGGAATCTTGCCGAGCGGATTTTGCTGCCGCACGCTGTCGTTGACGTCGCTGGTATCGGCGGCTTCGACTTTCACTTCATTGTCGAGGCCGAGGAGCGAAATCGCGATCCGGACCTTGCGGCCGAACGGCGAAGCCGGTGAAGAGCGCAGAATCATCATTGCAGCACCTTTGGAGTCATCATCGTCGATTGAGTTTGCGGGAGTGCATTGTTGCGGCAGTGCATTTTTCTGCATGCGCACTGCAAGACGCAATGCAACGGATCAGCGTTCGGCCGGGCGGCCGCACGGTATTGCGCTAGGCGTCGTGCTCCCACACGACGCCGCAACGTCGCCTTATCCGGTGACGACGAGATTGACCGCTTTCGGGCCCTTGCCCTTCTTGTCGGGCTCGACATCGAAGCTGATGCGCTGGCCCTCGACCAGCGATTTCAGCCCCGCCCGTTCAACAGCGGTGATATGCACGAACACGTCGCGGCCGCCGTCGTCGGGCTTGATGAAACCATAGCCGCGTTCACCGTTGAAGAACTTGACCGTACCACCCATTGCCATCGAGCAACTCCTTCCCCCGTGGTTGCTTCGCCGTCGGCCCCCACGGCACGACGGCTAGGCTGGACATCCACACGGGCAAAGAGAGCTTAAGCCGCGGACGGCCTCAATCACTCCGCCGGCCCCCCACAGGAGGCGGAACGTCTAAGCCCAGCGCGACAAAGCTAGACCAATT
>Ga0116223_10005961_pt1 | contig 10119 bp, 6 predicted proteins | sample Sb_taG_3_FD_90092 | JGI IMG/M metagenome (GOLD analysis project Ga0116223, IMG submission 90092) | Peat soil microbial communities from Weissenstadt, Germany - Sb_50d_a_PC metaG | ecosystem: Environmental > Terrestrial > Soil > Wetlands > Peat | place: Germany: Weissenstadt | collected 2010-09-21 | reverse complement strand
GTATCAAATCCCGCCCCTGGTGGCGGCACTTCGGGCAACTCCGCGTTTAACGTCAATAATTTGGCGCCCTCCATCACTTCCCTATCTCCGTCGACCGCTACTGTCGGCGGTACGGCTTTCACCCTGACGGTGAACGGAAGCGGATTTATTGGCAGTTCGGTGGTCAACTGGAACGGCTCCGCCCGGACCACCACGCTGGCCAGTGCCACGCAATTGAGGGCAGCAATCCCTGCTACGGATATCGCTACCACCGGAACGGCCCAGGTGACGGTATCAAATCCCGCCCCTGGCGGCGGCACCTCGGGCAACTCCGCGTTTAGCGTCTGTAACTTGGCGCCCTCCATCAGTTCCCTGTCTCCGGCTACAGCCACAGCCGGCGGTATGGCTTTCACCCTGACGGTGAACGGCAGCGGATTTACTGGCAGTTCGGTGGTCAATTGGAACGGCTCCGCCCTGACCACCACGCTGGCCAGTGCCACGCAATTGTATGCGGCCATCCCGGCTACAGATATCGCTACCGCTGGAACGGCCGCGATGACGGTATCAAATCCGGCCCCTGGTGGCGGCACGTCGGGCACCTCCGCATTCAAGGTCAATAATCCGGCGCCTTCCATCAGTTCCCTGTCTCCGTCGATCGCCACTGTCGGCGGTACGGCTTTCACCTTGACGGTGAACGGGAGCGGATTCATCAGCGGTTCGGTGGTCAACTGGAACGGCTCCGCCCGGAGCACCCAGTTGGTCAGTGCCACACAATTGCAGACGGCCATCCCGGCTACGGGTATCGCCACCCCCGGAACGGCCCAGGTGACGGTATCAAATCCCGCCCCTGGCGGCGGCACGTCGGGCAACTCCGCATTCAACGTCAGCAAGACGGCGCCTTCCATCAGTTCTCTGGCCCCGTCCAGCGCCACAGCCGGCGGCGCCGCTTTCACCCTGATGGTGAACGGGAGCGGATTTGTCAGCGGTTCGGTGGTCAACTGGAATGGGTCCGCCCGGACCACTACGTTGGTCAGTGCCGCACTGCTTCAAGCGGCCATCCCGGCTACGGATATCGCCACCCCCGGAACGGCCCAGGTGACGGTATCAACTCCCGCCCCTGGCGGCGGCACTTCGGGCAGCTCTGCATTCAACGTCAGTAGTGCGGGGCCCTCCATCAGTTCCCTAGCCCCGTCCAGCGCCACAGCCGGCGGTGCCGCTTTCACCTTGACGGTGAACGGGAGCGGATTTGTCAGCGGTTCGGTGGTCAACTGGAATGGGTCCGCCCGGAGCACCAGTTTGATCAGTGCCACGCAATTGCAGGCGGCCATCCCGGCTACGGATGTGGCCACCACCGGAACGGCCCAAGTGACGGTATCAAATCCCGCCCTTGGCGGCGGCACTTCGGGCAGCTACGCATTCAACGTCAGTAGTGCGGGGCCCTCCATCAGTTCCCTAGCCCCGTCCAGCGCCACAGCCGGCGGCGCCGCTTTCACCTTGACGGTGAACGGGAGCGGATTTGTCAGCGGTTCGGTGGTCAACTGGAACGGGTCAGCCCGGACCACCACGTTGGTCGGCGCCACACAATTGAAGGCAGCCATCCCGGCTACGGATGTGGCCACCACCGGAACGGCCCAAGTGACGGTATCAAATCCGGCCCCTGGCGGCGGCACGTCGGGCAGCTCCGCATTCAACGTCAATAATCCGGTGCCTTCCATCAGTTCCCTGTCTCCGTCAACCGCCACTGTCGGCGGTGCGGCTTTCACCTTGACGGTGAACGGGAGCGGATTTGTCAGCAGTTCGGTGGTCAACTGGAACGGGTCCGCCCGGACCACCACATTGGTCGGCGCCACACAATTGAGGGCAGCCATCCCGGCTACGGATGTGGCCACCCCCGGAACGGCCCAAGTGACGGTATCAACTCCCGCCCCTGGCGGCGGCACTTCGGGCAGCTCTGCATTCAACGTCAGTAGTGCGGGGCCCTCCATCGGTTCCCTAGCCCCGTCCAGTGCCACAGCCGGCGGCGCCGCTTTCACCTTGACGGTGAACGGGAGCGGATTTGTCAGCGGTTCGGTGGTCAACTGGAATGGGTCCGCCCGGACCACCACGTTGGTCGGCGCCACACAATTGAAGGCGGCCATCCCGGCTACGGATGTGGCCACCCCCGGAACGGCCCAAGTGACGGTATCAAATCCCGCCCCTGGCGGCGGCACTTCGGGCAGCTCTGCATTCAACGTCAGTAGTGCGGGGCCCTCCATCAGTTCCCTAGCCCCGTCCAGCGCCACAGCCGGCGGCGCCGCTTTCGCCTTGACGGTGAGCGGCAGGGGATTTGTCAGCGGTTCGGTGGTCAACTGGAACGGGTCAGCCCGGAGCACCAGTTTGATCAGTGCCACACAATTGCAGGCGGCCATCGCCGCTACAGATGTGGCCACCCCCGGAACGGCCCAAGTGACGGTATCAAATCCCGCCCCTGGCGGCACTTCGGGCAGCTCTGCATTCAACGTCAGCAGTGCGGGGCCCTCCATCAGCTCCCTCGCCCCGTCCAGCGCCACAGCCGGCGGCGCCGCTTTCACCTTGACGGTGAACGGGAGTGGATTTGTCAGCGGTTCGGCGGTCAACTGGAATGGGTCCGCCCGGAGCACCAGTTTGGTCAGTGCCACACAATTGCAAGCCGCCATCTCATCCGCGGATATCGCTACCGCCGGAACGGAGCAGGTCACGGTCTCCAATCCCGCACCAGGGGGCGGCACTTGCGCCAGCGTCGTGTTCACAGCAGCATCATCGGGTCTCGGGGCGGCCTATGGATTCAATGAGGGCACTGGCACTACTACCGCCGACGCCTCCGGCAACGCCAACACCGGCCAGATCCATGGAGCCGGCTGGACCAGCGGCAGGTATGGGAACGCTTTGTCGTTTGATGGCAGCAGCAGCTACGTCGACCTTGGCAATCCGGCATCGTTGCAGACAACCGGGAGCATGACCTGGAGCGCCTGGGTTTTCATTACCGCCAATCCGCCCAAGGACGCCCAGATCGTAGCCCGATCTACCGGCACTGCCGGGTGGGAGCTCAAGACCAGCTCCGACACTGGCGCACGCACATTCGCGATCGCCATCGCGTCCAATGGCAATGGACAAACCCAGCGCTACAGCAACACCATCCCTTCGCTCAACACATGGTATTACGTTGCCGGAGTCTACAACCAGGCCTCCACAAGCCTGGACATCTATGTCAATGGCCTCCTCGATGACGGAGTACTGAATGGCGCAGTGCCGAAGTCTCAGACTCTTGTCAGCGTGAACACAACCATTGGCGGGAACACAACCATTGGAAAGAGTTCTAGCGTAGAGTACTTTGACGGCACCATCGATGAACTACGGATTTACACGACGGCACTCTCCCAAGAACAAATCCAAAACGACATGAATACCGCGATCGGCGGCACGTTGACGACTAACACTTTAACGAGTATGGCGATTTCCGCGATGGCCACCAAACCGGGAAGTCGCGCTTCGGCCTCCCCAAGGTCGACTAGTGCCCTGCCGGCCCGTAATCCTACCCCAGCGGCGTCCGCGCTATCCTGTTCGCCGAGAACCGTGAATGCCGGCGGTCAGGCTACCTGTGAATTGCGAATGACCGCAGGCCCGGTGGCGGCGCAATTCCAGTTAACCAGCAGCAGTGCCCAGGTCAAGATCCCTGCGGTCGTTTTCTCTCGTCCGAATCAGTCCAGCTTGACGTTCCAAGCCTCGATCGAGCGCGCTGCCAAACAACAGTCGGCGGTGGTTACCGCGACCCTCGGCGACAGTCTTGCTCAAGACACAATCCTGGTAACACCGGCCGCAGGTCCTGTCTTGAGAGCTCCGGAAAAGCAGATGGCCAGATTCGGCGATCTGCTCACCTTCAACGTCACCGCGGTCGATCCGGCCGATCTGCCGCTTCAACTGGCTGCCAGCGGAATTCCAGCGGGCGCCTCCTTCGATCCGGCCACCGGCCGTTTCGAGTGGACCCCCAGCGCCTTACAGGCAGGCACGTACCACGTCGCTTTTGCAGCCACCAATTCGGCGAGCCAGTCCTCGACCGCGCAAGTGACGATAGAGGTCGATTCGGGACTGCCCGTTTTGACTCCCTCGGAGACGTTCGCGTGCAGTCCAGGCTCGGTAGCCGACCTGACCGGGAAGTGGCTGGCCGCGCCCGGCGCCATGCTTTCCGATCCTTCTGGAAACTCGACGGATCTGGGTGGCACCAAGGTGAAGGTCAATGACCAATACGTGTCTGTTCTCTCCAGTTCGCAGACTCTAGTGAAATTCCTTTGCCCGGATCTCGATGCTGGCACCCCAATCACCGTGGCTGTCGAAACCAAGTCGGCCGCAAGCAATCGCCTGACCGCCATTATGCAGAAGGCAACGCCCCGGATTTTCTCGCTGGAGGGAGCGGCGGCAAATCAGGGATTGATTTCCTTCGTTGGAACTACAGATATCGCCATGGACCGGAACTTCCGCGTCCCCGCACATCCCGCGCAACCAGGCGATCCGATCCTGATCTGGGCCACCGGTTTGGGTACTGCTGCCGGCACGCTTGGGGCCGTGTCGGTCAAACTGGGCGACGTCTATGCACAAGTCGACTCGGTTCAGGCTGTTTCCGGGCATGCCGGCCTGTATACCATCCAGGTTCACATTCCGAATGCAGCGATGTCCGGCGATGCGGTGCCTGTCCAACTGGATGTGTCGACACCCGACGGCCACTGGTTCAACAGTAATAAAGTCACCCTGGCCGTCGAGCCTGTTAGCCAATAAAGGCGCAAATAAAGGCGCAAATAAAGGTGGAAATCCCGGCCCTTCACGCAATAATTGCATCTTGCGCATCCCGGATTCCCGTCTGGGTTGGGTAATTCCTATTGCCCCCCGCACGTGTTCCTTCGAGATCCCCGCATTGTGGTTAAGAAGAAAAATAAGAAAGCACACTTAACTAGTAGATAAAAAGTGCTTATGCATAGGATTAGCTCAGGTAAAAAGTGCTTGTTTTCACACCATCGGAGCCGGGGAGGCCAGAAGATCACCCTGAATTCTCTTATGCTTACGCGTTTGGCAGAAAGACTGCACGTCTTTAGCTGCCAGACAAAATTGTACGTTTCGCAGGCTCGGCGGACTTTAAGCCGAAGGGCCGATAAGGACGCTTGAGGAGCTTTTAATAAGAATGTCACTCCAAGTATCTGAACATCTTTCCAAAGTCTTGATTCCAAGGACATGTTCCCGCTGTGGGCGGGGTTTCGGCACGCTCGGTCGTGAGTGCGCTTGCACATACTGCAAACTGGCTCCTGCCGATCGAGCGGCGTCCTCTGCTCCGAGGCTGTCCTTTCGCGAAAAGCAGGTTGTCTACCTGATTCAGCAGGCGAAAAGCAACAAAGAGATCGCTTACCAGCTTTGCCTCACCGTCGGTACCGTGAAGGAGTACATCTTTCACATCTTCCGCAAGTTGGGCGTCACCAACCGGACGGAGCTGGCTTTGTGGGGGAGAGAGCGTGAGGCCGAGTTGGCTTCCTGATTAAGCCGGGTTTTTAGTTCGCATATCGCAACCGTACCATTGGGAATCGGTTTCTGGCCGCCGGCAAGGACACATCTGGAGGTGTGGGTTTCGGCAGTTTTCTCTTTCACCGCACAATTCAAATCAAAGATTTGCCGGCCTCCTGCGTAGTAGGGCCGACTAGAAGTTTGTTGCCGATCAAGCTTACTCGTGCGAGGGAGCGTTCTATGACCACCTGGTTACGACGCGAAGCCGAAGCCGAAGCCGACGAGAGCCCAAGGCGGCAGGACCGCCGTCAAAAGGCCGTAAAACACATAAGCCGAACTAAAACCGACCGATCTCCGTCAGGTACCGGGAAGGGCGAAAGACAATAGCCCACGGCGCCCCCGTTTCCCTGGGCACCCTTGCTACTGCAGCGTGTACACCGCACGCGTGGGCGATGGATGCGCGATCGTGAGGCTCACGTTGCCGCGGCGGTCGGACGTCAGGCCGTCGGCGGGCAGCGGTGAGGTCTGCTCGATCGTCAGCGTGTTCTCCGTGAGGCGCACGGAGCGCTTCCAGCCTTTCCCGGCGAACTCCAGTGTATCCCCGTTGGCGCGAACTTCCACCGCGCCCGGCCCGCTGAGAAGACCCTGCTCGGGAAGGAAGCTCACGTTCAGGTCCTTGGCATTGAGCTCCATCCACCGGCCGCCATCCTGCGTGGAGAAGACCGCACGCACCTTCTGGGATTCGAGCACCCATTCGGGAGAGCCATCCCCATCCAGGTCCGCCGTCCAAGCCACCGTTCGGCCGCGTGGCAGCAGGAGGACTCGCATGGGGAGATCGACATTGGCGCCGCCGGTCACGTGCAGCCGCCAGTCGTGCAGACCCGCGCCGGCGGATTGAGAGAAGATCCGCAGGGACATGCGGCGCTCCTCGGTGCCGGCGATGCTGATTTCCGTCTTGGGCGGGAAGAATTCCAAGCCTTCGCCCGAGGCCTCCAGGTGGTAGGTGCGGATCTCCGGGTCGTTATTGCGGATGGAGATGTCCACGTTCCCGCCGGCGTTGGGCTCGATGGGAGCGATGGGCGGGTCGGGCGTCAGTTCCGTCTGCCCGCCGAAGTGAATTTGTATCGCTTCCATCATGCGAATGGAGGCTGGCCGAAGCAGTTGCAGGTGGGCCCGCCCCAGAAGCATGGCATCCGCCTCCAGGGCCAGGTTGACCCAATCGCCGTGCAGCGCGTCGGAGGGGACGCTGACCTCGTAGTCGATTTCGTTGGGCGATTTGCCTTTGCGGACGGCGGTGAACCCTTCCGGCAGTCGCAGGCGCGAGCGGGCAGCCACCTCCGCCGAAGAATAAGCAGTGGAGACCAGATTCTTCTGGCCGATGATCAGCCGCCGGGCCTCATTGAAGAAACCAGAAGTCTCCGGCTCTTCGATGGCGATGCCGATGCGCACGTGGTTGTCAGGCGCCTGGCTGCCGGGAATCTTGAGGCGCGCGCGGAGCGTCTTGTCGTCCCAATCGAATTCCGTGGGCCTGCCGGCGGCCAGGAACGGCCCCACCGGTTTGCGTGCCAGTTGCAGGACCACCTCGCCCGGTTGCGGAGCGGCGAATTCCATGGCCAGGATGCCGTTTTCGAATTCGATGGAGAGCAGCTCGGCGGTGGCGTAGACAACATGTTCGGCGCCGGAGAAATTCGAGCATTCCGTGCACAGGCCATCCGGACCGATCGACGCGCTGATGGGGAGCCAGAGCGAATCGCCCGCCGCCACCGTGACTCCCGGAATCACCAACACGCGCTTCGAGCCAGGCTCCAGTGTGCGCAAGTCGTCGTGAAACGGCTGCGCACCGCGGTTGGTGATACTAACGGCGGAGGCGGCAGGCGAGACCAGCTCGATGGCGCTGACACCGGCGGGAAACTTGCCGGCAGTGGGTTTGGGCAGTGTCACCGGCTGTAGAGACGTCAGCAGCCGCGACCAGTTGCGGAACAGCGCCGCGTCCCGGCGCAGCGCGCTCGTTGTCACGCGCTCGTCGCCGCTGAGCCCGACGGCGCCTTTGCGCAGAAACGTCTTTCCATCGGCGGACCAGCCGGCGGGATACAGCGCGTCTTCCACCTCGGTCCACAGGAGTGCGCCGCGCGTGCCGGAAGGACCGCCGGTAATGGATTCGCGGCTCCGTGCCAGCGCGGCGGGGTCGTTGGCCGGGATGGTGGTCACCGGCGCCGGTGGAGGCGCGGCATCGATGGAGAGCGCGCGGCCCTCCACGTAGGCAATGGGACCGCCGTGGCTGGCGGTCTGGGTGGCCAGCAATTGATCCAGTTGTTTGAGCCATGCCCGCTGCGCGCGGGCGTCGGAGGGCGTGGGGCTTCCATTGTTGCTCCACTGCGGGACGGGCGGCAGCGGGCGCACCCAGGCGCGCAGGTCGAGTCTGCGCAGCAGCCGGATGAAGGCCATCAGGTCGCGCCGCGGGCTGGTGCGGCCGGTGAAATCGAATTCCCCGGGCTCGACCTGGTGCCAGTTCCAGGGGATCGAGAATTCCACGGTGCGCACGCCGATGGTCTTGAGCCAGACCAGCTCACGCTCCCACAGCGCGCGCGGATAGAGGTAATAAGGGAATTCCACCGCCTGCACGTATTCGGACTTGGGCGCGGGAGCGGCCGGCAATGCACTGGCAAGGGCCAACAGCAGGACGAGCCGGCGCATCAATAAGTCCGCGCCTTTCGCAAACGATAGTCCTCGACCAGGGGCATTTTGATGACGGTACACATCTCGAACAGACGCGAGCGGGCGCGCGCACCGATACGCTCCGCTAGTGTGATTCGGTACTCGGGCTTGCCGAGGACCGATTTTTCGACGACGGAGCTTCCGGCATCTCCATCCGGCAGGTTGGTGGTGGCGATCAACGGCTTGCGCTGGTTGCAGCGCCAGGTGACGATCCAGGTCACCGTGTCTTCCACCCAATCGGTGACGCGGTGAGCGCCGAGATCGTCGAGCACCAGCACTTCGCTATCCAGCGCGATGCGATAGGCTTCTTTGTCGGAGGAATTGGAGCTGGGGTCGTAGCCGGAGCGGATGCGGTCCAGCAGGTTCTGGTAGTCGCAGAAGAGGCATTCGAAGCCCTTCTCGATCACTTTGCGCATGGCGGCCACGGCCAGGTGCGTCTTGCCCGTACCGGGCTCGCCGAGGAGCAGCAGGCCGGGGCGGGCTTCGCTGGGGAAGTCGCGCACGTAGTTCTTCACGGTCATCAGAACGTTGGTGAGCTCCCTGCGGGCGATCGGATTGTCGGGACCGGGCACCACAAAGTTCTCGAAGGAGGCATTGCGGTAGAGCGGTGGAATCTGCGCCCGATCTTCCATGCGGCCGGCGCGGCCTTGGGATCCGCAGTCGCACCGCTTCGCGCCGGTGACGTGCGCGCCCTCGACAATGATAAAGCCGGTGCCGCCGCACTTCGGACAAACCGTATCCGTGGCCATCCGTTCTATTATCGCCCTTACAGAGCCGCGCGCGTTCAGGGAGCGGTGTCTCCTACTGCCCCGGCGCTTGCGCCAGCGAGAGTGTATAAGCCCCCACGTTCGTGTATCCGCTGAAGGGCTTGGCCACCACGTAATACGTCCCCGCGGACAGCAACTCGTTCACGCGCGCATTGGTGCCCCCGCCGTCGTCGTCGTCCTCATCCACCACGTTGCCCTTAGCGTCCAACAGCACCATGTACGCATCGAAATCGCCGGAGCTGAGGCGCAGATCGATGGTCGTGTCGCTCGCCAGGTTGATCTGGTAGAGATCGGCAAACGTGCCATCGATGTACTGGCAGGACGCTACCGTCAAGGTGCCGTTAATGCTGCCCCCCGGCGCCAGGCTGCCTCGGGAAGAGCAAAACGGCGGCCGCGGCCCGGGAATCGTCCGCAGGTCCACTTCGTAGTAGCCACCAACCGTGCTCCCGGCAGCGCGGGCGGCCAACTGGTAGGCGCCGGCGGGAAGAAACTGTACGATCATCGGATCGTTGTCGCCGTAACTGTTATCGTCGCTGCGCAGAAAATTGCCGGCGCTGTCCGCCAGGGTGAGGAAACCATCGACTTGGCTCGATGTCATGAAGGCCGCAACCACTCCATCGGATGGCAATGTGAACTGGTAGAGGTCCACCGGCAGGCCATTGGCTCCGGTGCAACTGGCAGGTCCCAGCTTCTGGATGTAGCCGCCGTTGATGTCCAGCGCCTCCGCGTAAGTGCACGGGGCGATCGCCTGCGCCGTGAACTGCGATGCCACCTGGTAGCTTCCCGAACCGGTAGCGGCGGCGGCGACAATGGTGTAGGCGCCGGCCGGCAGACCCGCCGTGAGTTGAGAAACCCCCAGTCCTTCCACATCTTGATACAGCACCACGAGGTTATCCTTGGCATCGCGGATGGCCAGCAGGCTGTTGAAGCCGACTGCAGTCATACTGATAACGAGCGTTCCGGACCCTCCCAAAGTCAAGCTGTAGAGATCCGCCAATCCCAGGCTGGTGCGGCAACTGGAAGCTCCCAGCGAACCCGCCAGCGCGCCCCCCGGATTGGCCGCAACCGGCACGCAGGGCTGCGGAGGGCCGGCCGTAAACTGATAGCCGAAGGTGTAGGCGCCGCCGGACGGAACCGAGCTGATGACCTGCGCGGT
>Ga0116223_10005960_pt1 | contig 10120 bp, 8 predicted proteins | sample Sb_taG_3_FD_90092 | JGI IMG/M metagenome (GOLD analysis project Ga0116223, IMG submission 90092) | Peat soil microbial communities from Weissenstadt, Germany - Sb_50d_a_PC metaG | ecosystem: Environmental > Terrestrial > Soil > Wetlands > Peat | place: Germany: Weissenstadt | collected 2010-09-21 | reverse complement strand
GCGATGGACGCCGGCTATATCGGCATCGTTTTCACCAATGCCTCGAAGGCGATGCCGCCATGGGGCGGCCGCGAAGGCCTGCTCGGCACCAGCCCGATCGCGGTGGCGGCTCCGGCCGGGCGAGAGATACCGTTCGATCTCGACATGTCGCCGGCGGTGGCCGCGCGCGGAAAAATCCGGCGCGCCGCACGGCGCGGTCAAAAGATCCCGCTCGGTTATGCGCTCGACGCCAAAGGCCGTCAGACCACCGACCCGAACGTCGCGCTCGACGGCGGCACGGTGCAGCCGATCGGCGGGCCGAAGGGCTCTGCGCTGGCGATGCTGATGGACGTGATGGGTGGCGTCATCTCCGGGTCGGCGTTCGGCGGCGACGTGCGTAATCATTTTGAGGAATACGACAAGCCGCAGAATGTCGGCCATTTCATCATGGCCATGAAGCCGGACCTGTTCGTGAGCCGGGAAGAATATCTGGGGCGTATGGATACGCTTGTGCAGCGTGTGCATGCCTGCCCGACCGCGGAAGGTTTCGACGAGGTGATCATGCCCGGCGAGCGCGAGCGCAGGCTGGAAGTGAACCATCGCCGTACGGGGGTGCCGTTCCACGCCAAGGAAGTGGCTCTCTTGCAGGAGGCCGCTTCCATGGCCGGACTGCCGCCGCTGCCGGTTTCGAACTCCCCGTTGCGATAGGGCGGAATCATGCCACGACGCATCAAGGTATGGTCGTGGTGCCTGAAAGCAACACCACGATGAGCCGGAGATTTCCGCGCCTTGCCCCGCGCTCGCGTCGATCCCGGTGACGCGCGTCAAGCGCGCTTCTTAACCGATGCGACCAACGTACGGAGTGCGAGCACGGGCGGCGAAACCTCGCCGTCACGCCAGACAAGCGGTGTTGTAATGTCGGCGAGGGACTTCGCAATGGGATATCTCGCCACCTGTACCTGCTGCATCGTATCGAGCACCGACTCGGGAACCAGAGCGATTCCGGTCCCGGAAGCGACGCATGCAATGATTGCGTGATAGGAGCCGAGTTCCAGCATCCGTTTCGTTGGAAAGTCATCGTGGCCCAGCCAGCGCTGAAGCACCCGACGATAGGCGCAGCCGTCGGGAAACGCGATGAGCGAAGAGCTCTTGATATCCTGCGGTCGTCTGATCGGCGGGTGGTCGGGGCTGCAAATGATGACCAGGCGTTCGCGGAACACCGGCACATGGGCGAGTATTTTTGCGGGCGGTTCAGCGATGAATGCGGCATCGAGCCGTCGATTTGCTACCGCCTGCAATAGAAAATCATTGGTTCCCGTCGTCAATTCCAAACGAACATCTGGATATTGACGATGGAAATCCGAAAGCAAGCCCGGCAGGCGGCTTGCCGCGGTGCTTTCGAGCGCACCCAGCTTGAGCAAGCCTTGCGGCTTCGAACCCGAGACGGTGGCGCGCGCCTCTTCAGATAGCCGGATCAGCCTATCCGCATAGCCACGCAGCAATTCACCTGGCGGAGAAAGGTGCAGGCGTTGCCGATCGCGGTGAAACAACGGCACCCCCATGGACCGCTCGAGCTCCTTGATCCGCTTGGTAACGTTGGACGGCACGCGATGCAGTTTGCGTGCTGCTTTGATTATTCCGCCTTCCTCCACGACAGCCACAAAAACCTGAAGATCCGTGAAATCAAGGGAGTCCGTCATCTCGGTATCCGTTCTCAATTAGAGAATAAGATGTGCACCATTATTCAATATCTGAGAATACGATGGAATGATAGTCAAGCGGGTGTGAGCAACAAAACGAAAAACATATCGGCCGCTGCCGCTGTTTGCATTGGGTGCCTAAGTCTGGCCAGTGCAATGGGAATCGGCCGGTTTTCCCTGACCCCGATCATGCCGCTCATGCAAGGGGACTCGCACCTCACTCTCGCCCAGGGAAGTTGGCTGGCCACCAGCAATTATCTGGGTTACCTGGCGGGCGCCCTGATTTGCGCGGCTCTCGCCCCACGTCCACTAAGCGCCACCCGATGGGGTTTGGCATCGGTCGCCGTCTCCACACTGACAATGGGGCTTACGCACTCGTTCGCGCTCTGGTTCGCATTTCGTTTTGCCGGCGGAATCGCATCCGCGTTCGTCCTGGTCGGAGTGTCGGCATGGGCAATGCCGATCCTTGTCCGAGGCAATCGAGAACAATGGTCCGGAGGGATATTTTCCGGTGTTGGAATCGGGGTAGCGGTCGCAGGCCTTGTCAGCCTTGCGGCAGGTGTCGAGACCTGGAGCTCGCAAACAACCTGGGTTGTGCTCGGGATCATGGCCTTTGGCCCAGCTATCTTGGTCTGGCTTCTGCCCATTTCGGATAAGCTGGCCGGTGTGCCGGCGGCGTCACGCCCGTTTGGCACATTTTCACGCAGCTTGTTGATAGCGGCGGGCTGCTACGGCGCATTCGGCTACGGCTATATAATTCCGGCAACCTTCCTTCCGGCGCTCGCGCGCAACTACGTCAACGATCCGGCAGTCTTCGGCTGGGTCTGGCCTCTGTTCGGCACGACCGCGGCCGTCTCGACCCTTGTTGCCGCACGGCTTCTAGGTCGCGTTTCCCCGCAACGAGTATGGAGAGGAGCCCAGTATGTCCTCGCAGCCGGTGTGATCGCGCCAGTGCTTACCGTCAATGCCGTGACCCTTCTGATTGCGGCTTTCTGCGCAGGCGGCAGCTTCATGGTGATCACGATGGCCGGCATCAGGGAAGCGCTGCGTTTGGGGGGAGCGAGCGCGGCACAGGCCGTCGGCTTGATGACCGCCGGCTTTGGCATAGGCCAAATAGCGGGCCCGCTGATGGTAGGCTACTTTGCGGAATCACATAACGCGTTTGCGTGGCCCAGCCTTATTGCCGTGTCGGTGCTTATCCTAAGCAACGTCGTCCTTTACGTTGTCAGGGACGATGTTCGACAGGTTGTGGGCGCTGGGGTCTAGCTTGGTTGCAACCCCTTAGACCTCCAGCTTGTCGCCGCCCTTCAAGTGGAGGATTTCGCGGGCTTCGTCCGAGGTCGCAACCTGAAGGCCGAGGCCTTCGATGATCTTGCGGGCAAGGATCACCTGCTCGGCGTTCGAGGCTGCCATCCGTCCGGGTGCTGCCCATAGCGAGTCCTCCAGGCCGACGCGGACATTGCCGCCCATGGCGGCCGCCATCGCGGCGATCGGGAGTTGATTGCGCCCGGCACCGAGGACCGACCAGACCATTTTGTCGCCGAACAGCCGGTCCGCGGTGCGCTTCATGTGCAGCACGTCTTCGGGATGTGCCCCGGTTCCACCTTGCAGGCCGAACACGGTCTGCACGAAAAGCGGTGGCTTCACCATGCCTTGTTCGAGGAAATAGTTGAGATTGTAGAGGTGGGCGCTGTCGTAACACTCGAACTCGAAGCGCGTGCCGGTTTCCGAAAGAGTTTTAAGGACATATTCGATATCCTGAAAGGTGTTGCGGAACACGATGTCCTTGTTCTGAAGGTGCTTGAGCTCCCAGTCGTGCTCGAACTTCTTGAAACGGTTGAGCATGCCGAAAAAGGCAAAGTTCATCGAGCCCATGTTCAGGGAAGCTACTTCCGGCTTGTAGGTCGCGGCAGGCCGGACGCGCTCGTCCACCGTCATGGTCGGCGCGCCGCCGGTGGTCAGGTTGATCACGCAGTTCGAGCGTTGCTTGATGATCTTCAGAAACGGCGCGAAGGCTTCCGGGCTCTGGTCGGGCTGGCCGGTCCTGGGATTGCGGGCGTGCAGATGCACGATCGCGGCACCGGCTTCGGCGGCATCGACCGCGGCGTCGGCGATCTCCTGCGGCGTCACCGGCAAGGCCTTCGACATCGAGGGGGTGTGGATCGCGCCGGTCACGGCGCAGGTGATAATGACTTTGCGGCTCATGGGTTTGCTTTCCTGGCTGCAGGTGGATTGGCAGCGTCTCGGTGATGCGCGAGGCGGCCTATTTGGCCGACACGATCTTCGGAATGCCTGGGTCGAACCGCAGGGCGCTCTCGACCCATTTTGCCGCGCGCAACAGGTGATGGTCTTGCCGGTAGGAGCCGACGACCTGGATGCCGAGCGGAAGGCCCTTTTTGCCGAACCCCGCCGGCAGCGACACCGCGGGCGCGCCGATCAGGGTCCATGGCGCGCAATATTCGGCGTCCCCGGTGTAGCCGAGGCCTTCCGGCGCTTCGCCGAAGGCCGGCACGGTCAGGATGGCGTCGAAGCCCGACATCTGTCCGGGCAAGGCCGCCCGCAGTCTTTCCTGCGTGGCTTTGGCGCCAAGATAGGCAAAGGCGGAGAGATCCTTGCCGGCTTGCACGGCCGACTTCAGAAAATCGCTGGTGCGGTCGGGATAACGTTCGACGAGACCATTGAAAATATGCGCGGCCTCGCTGGACATGATGGTATTGACGGCGCTCCAGTTGGAATCGAGATCTTCCCACTCGCGCTCTTCAATGACGGCGCCGGCGTCGCGCAGTTTGGCCACCGCCGCCTCGAACACGGTCTTTTGTTCGGCTTCCGCCCGCGACCACTTTTCGAAACGTATGATGCGAAGGCGCGGCTTTTCCAGCGGCCTCACGCCTTGATCGGGATCGACCTGAAAGCGGGGCAATGGCTGGCCATGCGGATCAAGGTCGCTAGTGGCTGATATCAGCGACAGCGCATAGGCCACGTCGTCCACGCGGCGAGCGAAGAAGCCGACATGGTCGAGCGAGGGACTTAAGGGACGCACGCCGGCGCGCGGGATCGCGCCGAAACTCGGCTTGAGGCCGATCACGCCGTTGAAGGCCGCGGGTCGGATCACGGAGCCGAGCGTCTGCGTGCCGAGCGCCAGCGGCACGATGCCGGCGGCGACCGCGGCCGCCGAGCCCGAGGACGAGCCGCCCGGGGTATGTTTCGAATTCCAGGGATTGGTGGTCGGGCCGGGATGACGCCAGGCGAACTCGGTCGAGACGGTCTTGCCGAAGATCGTGGCGCCGAGATTGCGCAGGCGTTCGACGACCCAGGCGTCGCGATCCGGAACATGGTCCCGGTAGATCGGCGATCCGTTGGTCGTCGGCATGTCCGACGTGGCGATGATGTCCTTGATCGCCACGGGAATGCCCGACAACGGTCCGGGCCGCCGCGTGACATCGACGGGCAGATATTCGAACGCCTTCAGCACGGGTTCGGACACCTTTGCCTTTTCCAGGCAGTCCGGGGCGTACCGGTCCGCCAAGGCGGAATCGTCCCTGAAGCGGCGAAGTAGCTCAAGAACCCCGGCGTCTGAGGCCGAAGCGGATCGTGCAGTTGGATCGGTCATGTCGGTAAGCCCCGGAAAGACAGCTCACACATTTGGGCGGTCGCTCAATCGGGTGTCAAGCCCGCACGAGATGACTGGTCAGCCGGCGCGCGATGTCCCGCCGCAGCGCATTGAATTCCGGCGATGAGACGTCGCGCGGGCGCGCCAGGTCGATGCTGAAATCGCTGTCGATCCGCCCCGGTCCGGCGCTCATGACCAGCACGCGATCGGCGAGCAGCACCGCTTCCTCGACCGAATGGGTGACGAAGATGGTGGTGACGCCGGTGCGCTTCCAGATCTGCAACAACTCGTTCTGAAGCTGTTCGCGGGTCAACGCGTCGAGCGCGCCGAAGGGCTCGTCCATCAAAAGAATGTTGGCGTCGTTGGCGAGCACGCGGGCGATCGCGACACGCTGCTTCATGCCACCGGACAACTGGTTCGGATAGCGCTCGGCAAAGCGTTCGAGCCCGACCATCCTGACGAATTCGTCGGTCGTTTTCACAATCTCCTCGCGCGGCAATTGGCGTTGCCGCGGTCCAAAACTGATGTTCTCGCGCACGGTCATCCACGGAAACAGGGCATAGTCCTGGAAAACCATGCCGCGATCGCTGCCCGGGCCGGTGATGGCGTTGCCGTCCATCGAAACGTCCCCCGTCGTCGGCTCCTCGAAGCCGGCGATGATGCGCAGCAGCGTCGATTTTCCGCAGCCGGACGCACCGATCAAGCAGACGAATTCGCCCTTCGGGATGGTCAGGTCGACCGGCACCAGGGCCTCGACCTCGCCGTCACCGGCCGCAAAGCGCTTGGTCACGCCGCGGATGGTGAGGATATCTGATTGCGCCGCGCTATTCACGATGTTGCGGGCTCCAGCTCAAGAGGCGGTTGCTGATCGCGACGATGATCCTGTCGGTGATAAAGCCGCAGGCCCCGATAACGATCATGCCGGTGATCACGAGATCGGTGCGCGAAAGCGTTCGGCCGTCCATCACCACCGAGCCGAGACCGGTGGGAACGCCGGTCATTTCTCCGACCACGATCAATATCCAGGCAAAGCCGTGCGCGATCCGCAGTCCACTGAAGATCGCGGGCAAGGATGCGGGAAGCACGATCTGCCGGAACATTCCGGCGCCGGAACAGCCAAGCATCGAGGCCGCCTCGAACAGCCGCGGATCGATCGAGCGCACCCCGAACATCGTGTTCAGCAGGATCGGATAGAACGCGCCGAGGAAAACCAGGAAGATCGCCGCATTGGGCCCAAGCCCAAAAAAGATCATCGACAGCGGCAGCCACGCGGTGACCGGTATGGGGCGCAGCAGCGAGATGGTCGGATCGAGCAATTGCCGCAGCACCTTGATGCGGCCGATCATCATGCCTAAGGGGATGCCGACCAAAGCTGCGAGGAAAAATCCGCCGTAGACGCGCTGCATCGACTTCCAGACATGGGTCAGGATCGTGCCGCTGAACGCGTCGTCATAGACGCCGCCAAAGGTGAAGTCGTACATCATCACCGCGACCTGATACGGACTCGGGATCAACCGCGTCCCGGTGATGGCCACGGCGCGGTCCCAGATCAGGATCAGGAGAATGGGAAAGCCGGCGCCGAGAACGATGGCGCGCAGCGTCTCCATCCGCTGCCGCTGACGGCGGCGATTGGCGGCGGTCGTTCCCGACAGGCTTGTTTCCGCGCCGTCGGCGATCGTGGTGGCGTGATCGTTCACTTCGCTTCGCTACATGAACTGTTCGGTGATGGCCCGCGACATGTCGGGCGCCTGCCGAACCTGCTTCTTTTCGACCATCAATTCGCTGTAGGCCTTGGCGTGCCTGATAAAATCGTCGTCGATCTTCCAGGTCAATTCGACGTTGGGAATCGCCATCTCGATCGATGCGCGCTGCTGGCCGAGCTTCTGCATCGCGACCTGAATCATCTCATCCGGATGCGCCATCGCATAATCCGTCGCCTTCTTGTGCATGTCGATGATCATCTGGAGCCGCTCGGGGTTCTCCTTGATCATCTTCTCGCTGGCGGACAGGATCATGTTGAGCGAGCCGATTGGTGTGGAGTACGGATATTCGACCAGCCTTCCGGTGCCGTTCGCCAGGCTTATTCCTGGGCCGGGCTCTGCGCCGACATAGGCATCGATATCGCCGCGGGCCAGCGCGGCCGGCATGTCGCTGAACGAAAGCCGGATCGGCTGAATGTTGGAAATCGACATGCCCTCGGCCTTGAGGCGCTCGAGGATGACGACCTCCTGGGTCGAGCCGGGAAAGATCGCCACGCGCTTGCCCTTGAGGTCCTTGATGGTCTTGATGTCGGATTTGGCGTCGGCGATGATGCCCATGCCGCGGTTGGTCGCCGCGGCAACGATCACGACCGGTTCGCCTGCGGCGGCGCCGAGCAGAAACGCGGCGATGCCGTGGATGCAGGTGTCGACGGTGCCCGTCAGCACCGCATTCTTGCCGTCGGTCGGGCTCTCGAACGGGATGACTTCGATCTTGTAGCCGGGCGGCGCGAACTTTTCATAGAAGTAGGGCGTGATGCCGTGAATAAGCTTCAGCGTGCCCACCCGCAGGATCTTGTCTTCGGCCCGGGCTTGCGGAGCTGAAAGGACAAGCGACAGGGCTCCGATTGAGGCCAGCAAAAAGCGGGTCAACGACGACGCAACCAACATAACGATCCTTTCAGCGTACACGACAATTCTTGATTTAACCCGGCGAAGGCAGCCTATAGCACCCCTCAAATCGAGTGAACCATTGATTACGTTCAAATAAATCTCAACGTTCACACCTTTTGGATGTAGCGATGTAGCATACAATTTATGGTATTTTGCGCTGCGTGCAGCGCTGGACGGGAGTGGCGATTGGTAAACACCGGCCGCATTGGCAAAGGGTTTGCGTCGGCGCAGTAACCTTGCCGATGAAATCCACTGGAATTAGCCTGAAGGCTTCCTAGATAATCTGTAAATTGCTGTTCTTTGCGTATTTCAGGAGGCCTCGATGGCCCTGAGGAATGTGTTAATCGTTACTGTTGGCGCGATTGTACTGGCGTGGAGCGGCCTGTCGGTCGCCGACGAATACCGTGCGGACGAATTCCTTGGCCTGGACCTTTCCAGAGCGGTGCTTTCGCCCAAGCCGCTGGGTCCTGCCGCCGGCTTCACGCCGGGCCCGCTTGATGTGACCGTCGATCGCGGAAGCAACCGCGTCCAAGCGAGCAGCGCACCCGCGGCCGAGCCCAAGGTCGTGGTTCACAACACCCGTGTCGTCCACCAGCGCGCGGAGCCGCAGCGCCACGCGGCGCGCACGAAGCTTGCCCATCATCATCGCAATCCGGTGGATGCGCAGGCCTTTGATGCGCGCATTCAGGTCTGGCCCTGCAAGTCGGGTGGCATCTGCAACTGGAAGCGGTAGGGCGAGCGCACCCGCTCCGCGCGTCATCGCGAGGAGCCAACGGGTCCGGCCTTCGGCCGGCCCGATGACAGGCTCCGCGACGAAACAATCCAATTTTTGTCATCATTCCGGGGCGCGCGAAGCACGAACTGCGATGTGCAATTGCACATCGGAGAATGACGAAGTCTGACAACGCGCGAACCGCGCGTGCGTAAAGCTCTTCTCCGCCTCAGAGTCATCCGCCTGTCGCAAAACCGTAGGCGATGAGTCAAAAAACCTTCGGCCTGGAGTCAAGTTGGGCGGGCACCCTCCGTCGTGATTCGCTGGGGGTGCCTGAATGGCGATTGCGGTTCGCGCGAAGAGAACGTTCACCAGGCGCCAGTTGCTGGTCCGGTCGGCATCCACCGTCGCGCTTGCAGGGATGGGAAGTCTCGCAAGGCCCTATCTCAGCCGGGCCGCCGATCGCCCGAGGATCGCCTGCGGCCTTCAGTCGGGCGACGTTTCAGCTGGTTCGGCGATGGTGTGGGCGCGCGCCGACCGGCCCGCTCGCATGCGCCTGGAATGTTCCGCGGTTGAAAGCTTCAAGACAATTGTTGCCGCCGCATCATCCGACGCGCTGTCCGATCATGACTTCACCGCGAAGGTGCTGCTTGACGGTCTGCCGCCGGGTCAGGACATTTTTTATCGGGTGCGGTTCGAGGCTCCCGGCGATGCAGGTTTGGCAGGCGAAACGCAGACCGGCCATTTCCGCACCGCGCCGGCCGATCACAGGTCGATCTCATTTGTCTGGTCGGGCGACACCGCAGGGCAGGGCTGGGGGATCGATCTCTCCCGCGGCGGCATGCGCACCTACCGGACCATGCTGCAAAACCGCCCCGATTTCTTCATTCACTCCGGCGATCACATTTACGCCGATTGCCCGATCCCTTCGGAGCTGAAGCTGTCCGACGGTGGCGTCTGGCGCAATGTCGTCACGGAGGAAAAATCCGTCGTCGCCCAAAGCCTTTCGCAATTTCGCGGCAACTACAAATACAATTTGCTCGATGAGAATTTGCGCGCCTTTAACGCACAGGTGCCGATGTTTGCGCAATGGGACGATCATGAGGTGACCAACGACTGGTCGCCGATCGGCACCGCCGACGAGACCGGTTACACCGAGGACGGCAAGTCTCGCCTGGTCGAGCGTGCCCGCCGGGCTTTTTTCGAATTCATGCCGATCCGCGGGATTCCCGGGAAGGCCGGCCGCATCTACCGGAAGATCGGATACGGGCCGCTGCTCGACGTCTTCATGATCGACATGCGCAGCTATCGCGATTCGACCTGGAACAAGCGCGACGACCCAAGCGAAGCCTTCATCCTGGGAGCAACCCAGCTCGCCTGGCTGAAGCGGGAACTCGCGGCTTCTGACGCCACCTGGAAAGTGATCGCCGCGGACCTTCCGATCGGATTGATCAGCCTTGATGCGATC
>Ga0116223_10005957_pt1 | contig 10123 bp, 8 predicted proteins | sample Sb_taG_3_FD_90092 | JGI IMG/M metagenome (GOLD analysis project Ga0116223, IMG submission 90092) | Peat soil microbial communities from Weissenstadt, Germany - Sb_50d_a_PC metaG | ecosystem: Environmental > Terrestrial > Soil > Wetlands > Peat | place: Germany: Weissenstadt | collected 2010-09-21 | reverse complement strand
CCCTTGTGAATTGCAATTTGCAATAGGGCTATTTTGGGGTGATCTTCTTCCTGGGAACACCCCCTTTCGCCTGGCCGCTTGCGTTCAGGAGAATCTCCTTGGACATGCATCCGGCGGCGGCCGGGCTTTTTTTGTGCCCGCAATCTTCTCGAAGGAATATGGTAAACTCCGGCGCATGAAGGACTTGGTGGACCATGTCCGTACCGTGCACTTCACCGTTTTGGTAGTTGCGCTCATACTCATTGCAGCGCTGCAATTTGAAAAACGCCGGTCACTTGAACGGGCGGCGGACGATGCGGAGGCCATTCTGCATCTCGCGCAGCGGTGGCGTGATACGCTTGCACATCTTACGGCGGACGTCGATGTGATTATGGAATCGAACCTGATAGTAGCCCAACCGTCCGGAATCGAGTTGGTGTTTCCGGAACGCGGTGTCTACCGGGTGCCGGCTCGAAAGCGCCGTAAAGGAGAGCCTGTCCTTGATTTTCGGGTGACGAAAAAATGGATCTTCGTTGACAATGTCGAAGATGATGAGGCGGAACTGCATGATAAGATGCCAAAGCAATGGACGAATCTGCAACAGTTCTTTGATTTTTGGGACGCTTTTCATGATGGCCGGGCAGCCTTTTTACCGCTTGTGTTGGGCTTCAGGAAGGGGGCGGCAGATTGCAATGCGATCGATAAAACTTCGCAAGATACAGTGAATAGTTTCTTGTTCCCGAAATCGAAGCGCGTGGGGACAGATTGGTCCATTATTGCAACAGTCGAAGAACAGCAGCACGAACCGATCTGTCAGTTTCCGGAAATTCGTGTTCCTACGGCTCTTCTTGATTTACCGCACGCACTGGTGGGCGTTGTTCCCCAAGCTGCAAAGTGGGGTACGGGGAAGTCTTCTGAGGAATTCAGGGAGCTTATTGAGCAAACGAAATACTTCGAAAGCACACCCCTGGATAGTTTATATGACGCACTGCGCGAGAGGGCGAATACGGATACTGATCGCATCGAACTCTTTCAGGCTAAGCTGCCAGTTTCCACGATTGCCATATACGGCTCGCTCGTCCTGTTTATCTGCCAGCTCTACCTTCTGGCGCATTTGCTTGAGCTTCGAAGTATGGCGCGTGTACAGACGGCGCTCGAATGGCCAACTGGATACGTTGGCCTATATGGGAATCGTTCCATCTTCTGGTTCACGATTGCGTCGATAACCGTCTGGCCCCTTGTGCCGATTACCTTGAGCATCTACCAAACGTCAGTGGAACGTCCTCATTATCCAGGGAGAATCATTATCACCTGCGTGGCCTTAGTGCTCTCCGCTGCTGTGGGTATATTCTCCGCGCTCGTACTCGGTTCGGTTCGGGACGCCAAGATTTCTGGGGAGCGAAAACGCCCTGAAGTCGTCTCTGTGCAACCGGCTACGATGCAGCCCGAGTCAGGCGAAGTCCGCACTGAGACGGCAAAGCCCTCATCATAATGATGGACGCGAGCGCATGCGTCAAAGCACCCTTCGTGCTTCTTCTCCGGACGCCTTGCAGAAATGCGACTCGGGTAGACATTTCACTCAAGCATGCCCTTCTCGGGTAAGATGTCAACCCATCAGTTTGAAGCCAGAACCGCAACCTTCTTTTTGGGAACGCCCTTCGGATGGCAGTCCGCGCATTTCACCCAGTGGACGTTGTGTCTGCTGTCGGATGAAGCAAACGTCGTATCCATCTTCTCCACATCCAGGCCGCAGTTCGACATCTTGGGGTGGTACGATGCGCACGACGCGCGCGTCTTTTGCCCGTGCTGCTCGTGGCACGCCAGGCAACTGATGCCTTCATGTACGCCGAGTCCCGTCCGGTCGTCGCCGCTGCCCACCTGCCGGGTGGCCATCGGGGCGTGGCATTGGTAGCAGAGAGCCTGGCGCTGGTCCTTGCTCATCTTGACGGGGCGGGCGCCTTCCAGCAATATCGGCATCGGCAGCTCCGCCAGGGGAATGTATCGCTCGGTCCGGCGATCGAACGCGCCAGAGACGGGCGGGCGATTTCCTGCCGGGCGCCGGGAACGCGGCCATCGGCATCCGTCTTCTGCATGGGCTGGCCTTCCCGGTGCATCTCATGGCAGGTCAGGCACGGCATGGATGGCAGGTTCGCCAACTCCGGACGCAGCAGGCGCCACGGTCCCGCGCGATTCACCGGAGCGATCAGGTCGCGGATTCCGCCTTCGAAGTGCATGCCGTGGCACCGCAGGCAGTCATCCATCGGCTGATTGTCGGCGTTGAACTTTTTGTCCAGGAAGATCCGCGTGTACGACGCGCTGTGCGGCCCGGATTGCCACGCTGCGTACTCCTGACGGTGGCAGCCCTTGCACTGCTCCGTCATCGCCGCCACATAGTTATTTGCGAAGCCGATCTGCTCGGGCAGATCGCCCCGCACGTGCGAGTACACGCGGGTGGCGTTATTCCAGTGGAAGGAAACATCCAGCGTCAGTGCCCCGCCATGGCACTTCTCGCACCCGATGCCGCGATGGCTGGAGGCGTTCCATTCGTCATAGAGCGGCTGCATTTCGTGACAACTGGTGCAACCCTTGCCCGACCCCGTTTCGTAATACAGGCTGGCCGCCGGCACTATCAGGACCAGCGCCGCGGCAACCAGGCCGGCGACCACCAAGATCCTCTTCACGACGTCACCCTCGTACCCTTCCAGGATTTGAGCAGGTTCTGCGATGCCCGGTAGGCATTGGCCAGGATCGTCAGCGCCGGGTTGAACCCCCCATTCGTGACGTGGACGCTGGCGTCAATCACGTAGACGTTGTCCGCGTCGTGGACTTGGCAATCCCGGTTGACCACGGAGGTCTTGGGGTCGTTGCCCATGCGGCAGGTCCCGGCCTGGTGCTGTCCGCCGCTCAATGTCGCTGCGGGAACGCGTTGCCAGACGCGCACGGCCCCGGCTTCCTTCAACCACGCTTCGGCCTTTCCGGCCAGAAATCGGGCGATTTCGATGGTGTGTGGGTGCCGGCCGCCGGACAGCCGCGCTACCGGAATGCCCCAAAAATCCCTGACCTTCGGGTCCACCTGAACGCGCGCGTCGAAAACCGGGATTTCCTGCACCGGCCCCATGATGACCACCGTCCGCTTGTAAGCCTGCCGGACGAAATCCTTGTGCGCCTGTCCCCAACGCGGCACCCACGGAGGCACCTGGGTCATGAATTGATACGGCAGCCGGATAAACTCGTTGGCCAGCATTCCGCCGCCGGCCAGTCCGGGGTTGCCGTGGCTGTAGTCGCAGATCGCGATGGAGGCGCCCGGGCCCAGGTCGTCGTAGGTGTCGAAATCGAAGAGCCCGACGGCGGCGGGATAGGCGTGCGCGTGCAGGTTGCGGCCCACCCAGCCGTAGCGGTTTCCGAGGCCTTCGGGATAGAGCGCGTGCCGCGAGTTCAGCAGCAGGCGCGCCGATTCCACGGCTCCGCCGCACACGATTACCAGGTCGGCGGTCTGCTCCTGCAGGCGATTCGCGGCGTCGAAGTAGGCGATGCCCTTCGCCTGGCCGCGGGCGTCCAGCAGAATCTCTTTCGCCATGCATTCGGTGCGCAGCTCGCAATTTCCCGTGGCCAGCGCGGTGGGGATCACGGTGTTGTGCGTGCCGGTTCTGGCGTCCACCTCGCAAGCGAATCCCACGCACCAGCGGCAGCGCATGCACGAGCGTCGCCCGTTGTAAGGGACCGTGTTGCGCAGCATCGGGATGTCGAACGGGTGCAGCCCCAGCCGGCGGGCGGCCGGTTCGAGCATCTGGTGCTCCTGGGTTGGCGGAAGCGGCGGCATGGGAAGCGGCTTGCGGCGCGGGGCCTTGAAGATGTTGTTGGTATCGTCGCCCGAGACGCCCATTTCCCACTCGGCCTTCTCATAGAAGGGTTCGAGATCGCCGTAACTGATCGGCCAGTCCTCGAGCGTGCTGCCTTCCACCGCGCCGTAGGTGGAGCGCATGCGGAAGTCTTTCTCCAAATAGCGCCAGGCTTGCGCGCCATAGCTGAAAGTGCCGCCGCCCACACACGCCGCGTTGTTGCTGTATGTACCGTCGCTGGGGAGCGCGATGGTCTCGCGGCCCTGGCCGTCCACGACCACGCGCGGATTACGCTCCTCGCCGGGACCGAACCTGGCCCCGAGCACCGACGTGCGCTGGTTGTAGAGGTCGTCCTTGCGGCAGTCGGCCGCGGAATACCACTTCCCGCGCTCCAGCAGGACTACGCTCAGGCCCGCGGTGGAAAGCTCTTTGGCCACCACACCGCCGCCCGCTCCGGCGCCCACGATCACCGCATTGACGTGTTTCAGCGCCATCGCGTCACCTTTCCTCGGGACCGAACTTGGCCTTTGGCTCGTCGTAGTGCTGGCGTCCGCGTACCTGGGGGAAGGGCAAGCCGAGCATCTTCCAACTCGCCATTCCGCGATTGCCGCCATGCCGCGGGTCGCCGTAGAAGCCCTGGCGAGTGTGGGTAAGAATGAGGTCGAAGAACGCCTTGGAATCCTGTTCGACCCCGTTCAGCACTTCCCGTTGCCGCTCGGGCGACAGATCCGCGAACTCACTGCCGAATTTCGCGCGGCTCGCGGCGTCCACATCGGCCAAGCCCTTGCGATAGGCCGCGCGGTGCCTGCGGAACGCTTTGGTCAGTTGGATGTCGATGTAATTGACCACCCCGGCCTGCTTCGCGCCGGGGTCGCGGTCGGCGGGAATCAGTTGTTCGCAGATGGCATCCGCCGTGCGGGCTTCCGCGGCGGTGAAGAAACGCCACTCTCCGGCGGCGGTTCCGCGCGCGCAGGAAATCAACGATCCCGTGCACGCGGCCATGACCCCCGCTCCCAGAAATGTGCGCCGTCGCAGCTTCATACTCGTTCCACCAGAATCCGGTGCACGCGCTCGGCGTTCTCCCGGACCTCGTCCTTCACTCTCGGGAATAAACCGATGAACACGCCGTCCGTCGGCTTGATGCTCTCGTACGCGGTGCGGAAGGCCTGGTCCACATTGGCCACGCGCCCGGCGGCCAGGATCTTGAATGCGAAGCACGGCTTCGCGGTGGCCCGCATGACCTTGTACATACGTGCGGGGTCGCTCTGCAGGTAGCACTCGCCCTGCATCTCCACTAGTTCGCCATTGAGTACCTTCTTCCATTCCTCCGGAGTGCGCGTGCGATTGTAGACGCAGCCGGCATAGAAATCGATGTCCCAGCCCTGCTCCTCGACCAGTTGGATGACTTCCGGCTTGTGCGTCCCGACGCCGGCCATGACCCCCATACCGCGGACCGTCTTGCACCATTCCTTGACGGTCTCCATCTGGCCGTTCTGAAACGCCCGGTCGGTGTTCTCCCCGTGGTGGTAAATCGCCATGGGCTTGAGGGTCTTGACCACCGCCGCCTGATCGCCCATGCCCTGTGCGACCAATTGCATCCGGCCACCTTCGGCCAGGAACGATTCGAAATCCGGCAGGCCGCGGCCGCCGGCGTAGTAGTTGAAGGTATCGATGCCGAAGCGGTTGCACTGGTGGAGCACTTCGCGGACGCGCGCGGGGGTGAAGTACTCCTGCATCACGGCGCCCAGGGTCTGATTGAAATGTCCAAAGCCGTAGAACGGGTTGCAGCCGCAGATCAGCCGGCTGATTTCGTACTTTCCGAATTTCATCTTCGGAACCTGGATTTCGGAGGCCGGTCGGGGAGGCGTGGCGGGTGCCTGTCCGGCGGTCGGTCGACCTGGCGCCTGCGCCATCAGCGTGGCGGCGCCGCTAACGCCGGCCGCAAGGGCGGCCGTGGAGTGCAAAAAGCTCCGTCTGGTATCGGACATTTCGGTTCCTCCTGCCTGAAATTATATTATCAGGTCTGGTTCTCTCATTTATGCAATCAGAAGGTAAGTTGTCTCCGGTGCGAACGGTATCAGTATCCAGAGCTACTCCGGTGGCTTCACCGTGACCGGCGACGGGGGGTCCACCAGCAACGGGTCCGGCGGCACCATTCAGAGCACAACTGGCCATGGCATCACACTTGCGAATATCTCCGGGGCCGGCGTCAGTCTCGGGTACATGAACATAACCAATGGTCAAGAACAATCGTTCGGGTCGCCATTAGCACATTGTGTCGAGGCGTGCCAATTTCGGCTCTTGCTTACACTGCGCCGGACGCCAGACCAAACACGCGAGCCAGATTCCGATCCACCCGTGCCTGAGCGCTACGTATCAGCCTTCCAGCGGCTTCCGGCCGCAGCCGGGAACGATCGACGAAACGGGCATGATCGATCAAGGCAGTCGATGGAGACTCCAGCCCGGTTTCGTCTACAGACAGCGCGACGTGCAACGGATTCTTGGCCACGGCACGAGTCAGCGGCACGATCGCCACGAGCGGCGATCGGGTCTCGCTGTAAGCGTCGGCAGAGACGATGATTACCGGCCGGACCTCGCCTTGCTCGTGCCCGCGCCGCGGCTCCAGGTCACATCACAGAATCTCTCCGCGGCGCACTACCAGCGGTCTCCAGCGAGGCCATCATTCGTTGCGGAATCCCACAGCTCACGCTCGGCGCGCATTTCTTCGGGTTCGCCGTCCGCGAAGGCATCCTGCACATTTGCAATCTATTCGACTGGCACCTGAAGGAGCAGGAGACGATGGAGTGGCTGCCGGGCGCGGCGCAGTGGGCCTTCAAGGATTTCTCGACGCCGCTGCGGCCCGAAAATCCCGTCCCGCGCATGAACCAGAAGGGACTGCTGGAACGCGACCACACACCCAAGGAGGGCTACTACGTGTTTCAGTCGTACTGGGCCGAGAAGCCCATGGCCCATATTTACGGGCACACGTGGCCCATCCGCTGGGGCGATGCGGGCGAGTCCAAGATGGTGAAGGTGTATTCCAACTGCGCGAGCGCGGAACTGTGGGTGAATGGAAAATCGTGCGGAGTGAAGCAGCGGAACAGCCAGGATTTTCCGGTGGCCGGGCTGCGGTGGATGGCGCGGTTCGAGGCGGGGGAGAATCATGTGCGGGTGGTGGCGAAGAAGGGCGGCGTGGAAGTCACCGACGAGATCCGCTTCCGCTACCAGACGGAGAAGTGGGGGAAGCCGGAGAAATTCGTGCTGGAAGAGATGGGGCGCGCGGGCGATGCCTTGTACTCCGTGTAGCGCCCGCTGTACCAGCCCGCCCAGATGGAGGGCGAGTAGACGTCCGGAATCTCGCTGGCGAATTCGTTGCGCCGGATCGCGGTGAGGCGCGAAGGATCCAGCTTGTGCGCGATGCCGTTCAGCTCCGCCATGTACGCGCGGATCTTGTCCTTGTCCTGGACCTCGAAATCGCCCAGCCAGTCGGTCTCGTTGCCCAAGCCCCAGAAGACCACCGAGGGATGGTTGCGGTGCTGGTCGATCATGTTGCGCAGCATGCGCCGCCCCTGCTCTTTGTATTCCTCGCCGCCCACCCCGCCGCGGCACCAGCAGACCTCTTCCCACACGATCAGCCCCAGCTCGTCGCACAGGTCGAGCACCAGGCGCGGCTGCTGATAGTGGCCCAGCCGGATGAAGTTCGCGCCCATGTCCTTCACCATTTGCATCTCCTTGCGGACCAGGTCGTCGGTCATGGCCGCGCCCAGTCCGGCATGGTCCTGGTGGCGCTGCGTTCCGCGCAGAAAGAGCTTTTCGCCGTTGAAGCGGAAGACTCCGTGCTTGGGGAAGTCGAAGCTGCGCAGGCCGAAGCGCTCGTCCAGCTTCTGCACGCCGTGCAGGCTCTTCAGCGTCACCGTTTGGGGCACCCTTGAAGACGGTCCCCTGTTTGTGCTTGCTCAAAAAGATGTTGGCACTCGCCCAAAAGGAATTTGACGTCCTGCTGACCATCGATGGCAAAATGGAGTTCCAACAGAACATTGCGAAGCTTCAGATTGGCCTGATCGTCGTCCACGTTCCCAAGAACCAGCTTGCCCACTACCGGCTGCTCCAGAAAAACTGCTGCTGGCTGTGGAGAGAGTCCAACCCGGCCAGATCATCCACGTCCGAATTCCGCCGGGCTGAGCCGCCGCCCGGAATGTTATACTGTGCCCACCATGAGGGGATTGCTATTAACCGCCGTGCTGTTGCTGCGCCTTCCAGCCGCTGCCCAGACTCCCGCCGACCCGCTTTTCCAGGCGATCCGCAACAACGACCTGGCATCGCTGAAGAAGCAGCTCGCCGGAGGCGCGGACGCAAACTCGCGCGACCGAAAAGGTGCGACCCCGCTGCTCTACGCCGCCGCCTTCGGCAGCCCCGAAGCCGTCCAACTGCTGCTCGATTCCGGCGCGGACATCAACGCCAGGAACGCTTTCGACGCCACCGCTCTCCTCTGGGCCGCCGGCCAGCCCCACAAAGCGCGCCTCCTGGTGGAAAAGGGCGCCGATGTCAATGCGCGCACCAAGGCCGGCCGCACACCGCTGATGGTCGCGGCCGCCTGCGACGGGTGCTCCGACACCGTGGCCCTTCTCCTCGACAAGGGCGCCGACCCCAAGGCCCGCGACAACGGTGGATCGACCGCGCTGCACGAGGCCGCCGCTGCAGGCGACGTGGAAACCGTGCGGTTGCTGATCGCCCACGGCGCGGATGCCAACGCCTCCAGCAATGCGGAACTGCCCCCCCTGATGCGCGCGCTTTTCAATTGCAGCCTGCCGGCCGTCCAACTGCTTTTGTCGAAGGGCGCCGATGTCAACGTGGCCAACAACTTCGGCGGCGCCGTGAAGTTCGGCCCCATCCAGCTCGTTAAACTGACGCCCTTGATGATCGCCGCGCCCTATTGCCCGGCCCCGGTCGTGAAAACTCTCCTCGATGCCGGTGCCCGCGTGAACGCCCAGGACATTCGCGGGATGACGCCGCTCATGCTCTCGGTGGCATCCGAAAATCAGGACCCGGCAGTCTTCCGCCTCCTGCTCCAGTCCGGCGCCGACGCCGAAATCAAGAGCCAGGCCGGCGAAACCGCGCGCGACTGGGCCGCCAAATACGGCAACCACGAACTGGGACCAGGCCGTGCCCTCTCTCCGCCCGCCGTCAAGGCGGCCCGCGCACTGGCCCCACGGGACGCCGTCCAACGCTCCACAGCTCTCCTCGAACGCACCGCCACCGAGTTCTTTCACCAGGCCGGATGCGTGGGCTGCCACCACCAGCCCATGACCATCCAGGCCGTGGCCGCCGCGCGCTCGAGCGCTGTGCCCGTGGACCAGCCTGCCGCCCAGGAGCTGATCAAGATGATCGAATCGGAATGGACCAGCCAGCAGGAAACGCTCCTGCAGCGTCTGGATCCGGGAGGGCTCGCGGACGGCGAAGGCTACTCCATGCTGGCGCTCGCCGCATCGCACTATCCCGCGAATACGCTCACTGACGGCGTGGCGGTACACATTTCCGCCTTGCAGCATCGCGCCGGCAACTGGCACGTGGGCGATGCCACCCGCTCGCCCATCCAGGAAAGCGACATCGCGCGCACGGCCCGTTCCCTGCGCGCGCTCCAGGTCTACGCTCCACCAGCGCGCCAGCCCGAGTTCGCCGCGCGCATCGCCCAAGCGCGCGATTGGCTGCTGGCCGCCAAGCCCTCCACTAACGACGATTTCGCCATGCAGCTTGCCGGCCTGGCCTGGGCCGGTGTGGCCCGCGAGCGCCTGTCGCTCATGGGCCGCGCCTTGATCGCGCAGCAACGCTCCGATGGCGGCTGGGCGCCCAACCGCAACCTCGCGAGCGACGCCTTCGCCACCGGCGAAACCCTGTGGGCCCTTCGCGAAAGCGGCGTGCTGACGCCTGCGGATCCGGTGTACCAGCGCGGCGTCCGCTACCTGTTGAGCACCCAATTCGACGACGGATCGTGGCATGTGCTCAGCCGCGCCCCCAAATTCCAGCCCTACTTCGAAAGCGGCTTCCCCTTCGCCCACGACCAGTGGGTCTCCTCCGCGGCCACCGCCTGGGCCGTCACCGCCCTCGCCCCCGCGGTATCCGGCCCAAAGCGAGCCTCCCGATGAAACCAGCGATCGCAAATCCCAGGCCAGGCTAGGCTGGCTAGGCGGAAAAGATGCAAGGCGTCTTCCCCTCGCGCTTGGCGAGCCTCGCGCTTTGGCGAGCCCTCGCGCTTGGCGAGCCCTCGCGCTTGGCGAGCCCTCGCGCTTGGCGAGCCCTCGCGCTTG
>Ga0116223_10005956_pt1 | contig 10123 bp, 9 predicted proteins | sample Sb_taG_3_FD_90092 | JGI IMG/M metagenome (GOLD analysis project Ga0116223, IMG submission 90092) | Peat soil microbial communities from Weissenstadt, Germany - Sb_50d_a_PC metaG | ecosystem: Environmental > Terrestrial > Soil > Wetlands > Peat | place: Germany: Weissenstadt | collected 2010-09-21 | reverse complement strand
CCCTTGATGCCCGCGTTGAAGGCGTCGACGCGCATTGCGTCGATCGGGATCGGCAGGCCGCGGATTACGACGATGTCGCCGCCGTTGGGCATCTTCTCCTTGAAAAAGGCCGCAGCCGACGCGCCGAGGCCCGGATTGTCGCCGCCGACGTAAAGGTCGTAGATCGAGCGGTCGTCTGCGATGCGGTCGACGACGGTGACGAACGGCCCCTTGCTCTTCACCTTGCGGATCGGATCGGTCAGCACGTTGGGATCATGCGGCAGCACGACCAGGGCGTCGATGCCCTGGGTCGAGAGGTCCTCGAGCGCGTTCGCCTGGGCGGCTGGGTCCGGCGACGTCTTCACGATTACTTTCAGTCCGGGATATTTCTTTTCCAGGGCTTTCGCTTCCTCCATCGCGTGGAACACCACGCCGCCCGTCCAGCCATGGTCGGCCGTCGGAACAGAGACCGCCATCGTCTTCTTCTCCTGCGCCTGCGCCGCGCCGACCATCAGGCCGAGGACCGCCAGGCTGACCACAATACGCTTCATGCTTCATCTCCCACTTGTGAGACGCTCCGGGCGGGTGCCCGGGCCGCTCGGTTTTTCCTCATCGACTCCCGGACATGCCGCGCTGGGCCAGCATCGCGATGATGATAATCGCGCCCTGAACCGCGCCGATGAGGTATTCGCTGACCAGATTTGACAACAGCATGATGTTGCCGATGACTTCGAGGATGAGCGCGCCGGCGATCGTCCCCCAGATGTGGCCGACGCCGCCCTTGAGGCGCGTGCCGCCGACGACGACGGCGGTGATCGCCGTCAGCTCCCAGCCGAGCCCGGTCGCCGCACTGGCCGAACTGAGCCGCGGCACGTAGACGATGACGGCGAGCGCGACGCAAAGGCCCTGCAGCACATAGGTGATCGTGCGCACGCGCGCGACGTTGATGCCCGAATAGCGCGCGACATCCTCGTTTGAGCCGACCGCGCGCACGTGCCGCCCATAGGCGGTGCCGTAGAGAATGAACGCGCCGACCACCGCAACGCCGAGAATGACCAGCACCGGATAGGGCACGCCGAGCACATCGCCGAAATAGACCGGACGATAGGCCGCCCGGACATCGCTGTTCCTGATGGTTATCGACCCGCCCTGCGCCAGCCAGGTGAGCAGCGAGCGGAAGATGCCCATCGTGCCCAGCGTCACGATGAACGGTTCGATCTTGCCGAGCGTCGTCGTCAGTCCGTTGAACAGGCCGCACAGCGCTCCGACCGCGAGCGAGAGCGCCATCGCCGAGGCGATCAAGAGCGGCATGTTGTCAATGAGGCCCGAGTTCAGGAAAAGAATCGTCAGGCCCGAGACGAAGGCCGCCATCGCGCCGACGGAGAGATCGAGCCCGCCGCCGGTGATGACGAGCGTCTGCCCGACTGCGATCGTGGCGATGAACGTGCTCCGCGCAAGGACATTGGTGAGATTGTCGAAGCTCAGGAAACGCGGGTTGGCCAGCGCGCCGAGCACGCAGATCAGCGCGAGCGCTACAAACGGCGCGACCGCCGCGACGTTCACGCGCCGTCGCGTCGCGGCGATCGGAGCCTCGCGCACCGCCTGGGTCATGCCCGAACGTCCTCCGCCTTCGCGTCCACGCCCGTCGCGAGAACGACGATCGCATGCTCGTTCATCGCCTCGCCCGCGACTTCCCCGACCACCCGGCCGTTTCGCATGACGATGATGCGGTGGCAGATGCCGATCAACTCCGCCATTTCGGACGAGATGACGATCACCGAACGACCCTCCGAGGCCAGCGCCGCGATGAACCGATAAATCTGCTGCTTGGCGCCGATGTCGATTCCGCGGGTCGGCTCGTCGATGACGACGACGCGCGGATCGAGTTGCATCATTTTCGCCAAGAGAAGTTTCTGCTGGTTGCCGCCGGACATCTGGCCGGCGAGCAGGTTCTTGTCGCCCACCCGGATGTCGAAGCGCTGGATCGCCTCGTCGAGCGCGTGGCTCTCCTTGGCGCGGTCGATGAGCGGCCCGCGCTGAAAATGATCGAGCGCCGCCAGCGTCAGGTTGGTCGCGATCGTTTCCTCGAGCAGCAGGCCTTTGCTCTTGCGGTCCTCGGTCAAATAGACGGCGCCTGCGCGCATGCCGGCGCGCGCGTTCGGCCATTGCTGCGGCGCGCCGCCGAGCCGGATTTCGCCGTCGCCCTTGCGCAGCCCGAATAGAGCCTCAAACAATTCGGTCCGTCCCGCCCCGACCAGTCCGGAGAATCCGACGATTTCGCCGGGCCGGACGCTGAAGCTAACGCCCTCGGCGAAGCCCGCCGCGCCGAAATTCGTGACTTCGAGCGCGGGCTCTCCGGTCGGCGCCGGCGGGCGCGGAGGGTAGAGGGCGAGAAGGTCGCGCCCAACCATGAGGCGGGCCATGTCGACCGGTTCGAGTTCGGCCGAGGGCCGGGTCGCGACCCACTTGCCGTCGCGCAGCACCGTCACCACGTCGGCGACCGCTTTGACCTCTTCGAGGCGATGGGAAATGTAGAGAACGCCGACGCCCTTGGCCTTCAGATCGCGGATGAGCTTGAGAAGCGCGGTCGTCTCCACCGGGGTCAGCGACGCGGTCGGCTCGTCGAAGATCGCAATCCGATGAGGAACGGCCAGCACCCGGGCGATTTGCGCGAGTTGGCGCTGGGCGATCGACAACCGCTGAACTGGGACGGCCACCGGCGCCTCGACGCCGAAGACGCGCATCGCCTCGGCCGCGCGGCGGTTCATCTCCCTGTCATCGACAATCAGCCCGCGCCGCAGCTCGCGTCCGAGAAACATGTTCTCTGCAATCGACAGGTCCGGCGCCAGCATGATCTCCTGATGCACCAGAACGATGCCGCGGCGCTCAGCGTCGACCGGGCCTTTCAGTTCGATCGGCGCGCCGTCCAGTTTGATGGCGCCGCGGCTCGGCGTCAGGTGACCGCTCAGGATCTTCATCAAGGTCGACTTGCCCGCGCCGTTCTCGCCGATGATCGCGTGGACTTCGCCGGCTCGGACGCTGATCGAGATGTCGCTAAGCACTTCGATAGGCCCGAAGGATCGCGAAAGCCCGGACGCTTCGAGGATGACCTGATCCAACCGCGGGCTTGTCCCGTTCCCTTGGTCAGCGATTGGCGGCGACATGCTTCGCTCTGCCCGTTGCGACACGCCACCCCCCACATTCGGCTGTCTACCCAAGCCGACATGTTAGACCTAGCATCGCGAGCGTTCGCGAGTAAAGCGCGCGTCTTTGCGGCGCTTGGTCGCAGAGGCCTTGACGCAATACGCGCCGCCTCTTTCGGCGGCGGGCGCTTATCGCGTTCTGTGCACCAATATCATTATCGCACGCTACCCGCTTTTGGGCCATTACCAACATAGTCAATACGTATATCATGACGCGGTTGCAGAAGAAGGCGCCTATGCGACTGAAAACCTTGAGTGGCGCGCAAAAAGCTCAGTCGACAATGGCCGGCGCGCGGGCCCGAGACGGCGACCGCCTAGCGGGCCTCGCATGCCCGAGCGGGAAGCGCCGCAAAATCTTGAATTCGCCGCCGGGCTCGCTTTCGGCGAAGAGCGTCAGCGCGTCGACACGCAAGGCATGCGAAGCAACCCGACGCCGGAACTCCCGTTCCAGCGAACGCGCCACACTATCCGCATCGAGAACGGCGTTGGTCAGGGTAAAATGGGGACGAAACTCGTCGAGCACGTAGGGGTAGCCCCAAGCGTCGAGGTAGTACGCCTGGCGGGGCGTCAGGCGCGCCGACTCGCGCCGTTGGCGCTCGCCATCAGTGAGGGGCGCGCGCATCGGGTCAAGTGCGCGAACGACGCTCCCCTCGAATGACCTCAATTCCGTCAAAGCGCCCTGAGGCTTCAAGACGACAAAGGCGCGCCCCTCGCCCGTCGCGATTGCCCCCACCTCCAGTTGGCCGGCATCAAACGGTGCGAATTTGTACGCGAACTCGGCGACGTTGTTGATCAAATCGGCGACATCGAGGTCAACGCGCAGTCGAAACGGCGCCTTCAGGGTCGCGTGAAAGCCGTAGCGGCGGGGTTCGCTGGTCATATTCCGCCAGGAGTCTGGCGGATACCCTTCCGGCGCAAACCCATCGCAGGACGCGCCGGTCATCGCGTCCCGGCCGATAACGTCGCAACCGAAACGCCAAAGCTCGCTCTCGGTCGGCGGCGCAAGATAAAGCGCGTATCGCAGTTGGGTTGTGGGCGAGCGCATCTGAGGCGGCATGCTGGCACAATTTCGAGGAATCGGACAATGGTTTTTCGCGTCGAACCGCAGTTGACGCGCAAGGGCTTAGGGCGCGGTCCGACGTCGCCTTCGCGCCGCGCTTGGAGGGCGGATCGTCTATTTCGGAGCGCGAGCCGCGGGGCAAGGGCTCACCATCGCGGCAGCCGCGAACGCCTTAGGCGCTGGCGGAAGCGGCCCGCAGGGGTGAGCCTGAGGCGCTTACAGAACAGTAACCCGCAGGGCTTAAATAGGGGCCTCGTCCGAATGATTTGGACCTATTCGTCGCGTCGCCGCCGGCCGTAGCGCTGACCGGTAGCCGCCGCCATGATGGCCGCCCGCGCGCATCGATCAGAGGTCGGCCGCAATCCGAGTCCCCAACGTCAACTCTAGGCCGCTTATGAGGAGCGCGGCGCTGGATTGCCACGCGTTCTTGCCAACGAGACCGGGCCGATCATGAACGTTCTCCGGTTTGTTCGGTCGCAGTTCAATGCGGCATACGCCCTCGGCGTCATCCTTCTCGGCGCTGTGGCGCTGACCGCGCTGCAGTCCCTTGTCCCGGGCGAAGAGCTGACCACATTGCGCTCCTTTATCCCGGGCGCAACTCCGATCTTTCAGCTTGTCCTGTTCGGCTGGATCGGGGTCGTAATCGGCCGTTTCAGCATTCGGGCCATGTCGAGCACCGGTCAGCGCGATGGTCAAGAGACGACGCGACGAGAGACGGCCGTCAAGGAGGAGAAGATCGATCGGGTTTTGCACCATATCATAAGGGTGCTCCAGACGCACTTGGCCGACAGCGAGATCTATTCCAAGCGGCTTGACGGCGCCAACGAGCGACTGTCGCAGCAGCAAACTGTTGGCCCCATCAATGAGATCGTGCTGGCCCTCGTCGAGGACAATCGCGACATGCGCGCCAAGCTCCACACCGTCAGCCACAACCTCGAAGAGTCGCGCCTTCAGGTGGTGCAGCTGCAAACGAACCTCGACCGGGCCGAAGAGGCCGGGCTGCGCGACGACGTGACCGCGGTCGGGAATCGCCGCTTCTTTGACGCCTGCTTGGCGGAAGAAGTGGAGAGGGCGCGAAGAGCGAGCGACGACTTTTGCCTCGCCCTCGCCGACATCGACAAATTCAAGCGTGTCAACGATCGATTCGGGCATCTCGTCGGCGACCGTCTCCTCCGTCTGTTCGCCAATATCCTGGTGCAGAACGTGCGAGGACAAGACAAGGTCGCGCGATTTGGCGGTGAGGAGTTCGCGCTGATGTTCCCGGGCGCGCGCCTTGTTGACGCGGTCAGCGTGGTCGAACGAATCCGGCTGATTCTGGAATCGAAGCAGTGGTCCATCGAACCGAGCGGCGAGCGCGTGGGCAAGGTGACGGCATCGTTCGGCGTTGCAAGGCTAAGGGCGAACGAGTCAGGCAACGGCCTCCTGCAACGGGTCGACCAATGCCTGTATGAGGCCAAGACCCAAGGAAGAAACCGCGTCGTCGCCGACGGCGCAGACGGCGGAGCCTCGTCGTCCCCGCGGCTGGCCCGCGAGAGGCGCGCCGCGACAGGCTGAGACGTTCGTCGAGACCGCGCGATGACGTCCGACCCCCGAAGCGATGCGTTTCAGCGCGCCCTCGACGAAGCGCGGCGAAAGGATCGCGCCCTGAATGACGACGAGTCGAGGCCTGCGGAGAGACCGCGCGTGCGCGCGGGCGTCGAATTTGGTCCGGCGCCGAGCTCCGGCGGAGAGGCGCGTTTTGGCCTGGGCTTGGATTGGACGGACGAGCCGGCGGATCGGCCGGGACCGCCGGCGCCGGGCTCGGGGGACGAAACGGCTCCGTGTCGCGCGGATACGCCGGCCGATATCGCCGAGGAGCTCGGCCTTGGCATGGCGATGACGCCAGGCCAGCTCGCGTCCCGCTGGCGCAATTTCGTTTGGCGCAATCATCCCGACCGCCAGCCCTTTGAAGCGCGCGAGCGGGCCAACGCCCGTGTCGCGATCGCCAACACACTCTATGATCGAGCGCGGCGGGAACTCGCCAAGGGATGATGACGGACCGGATTATTCGAAGATCATCTTGCGGGCGAAGAGCGAGGCGCCGTTCGCGCCTCTCGCGACGGTAAGAAGCGTCGCGCCCTTGTCGTCGAGCAAGACCCAGCCGCCATCGCGCGCGACGATCGCGCCGATGCGGCCGACGCCCGCCACGCTGTCGCCGGGAGCGGCCGCGCGGATCGCGCCGTCGATCTTCAGCCAGACGCGATCCGCTCGGGCGGCGACAATCTCGACCGGCCGCGCGTCCTGTCCAGCTTTGCTGGCTGAGGCGTCGAGCGAACCCGTCGTCGCCAGATCGACGGCAGGCGCGCCGGCCACAGGCGGCGGGGCCGGAGCTTTGATAGCAGTCGCTACGACCGCCGCGCCGCGTGGCTGGGCGAAGATCGCCAGATATTCCATGCCGTTCACGCGCGTCTTCCCGCCGCCATAGGCGAGCATATAGGCGGCGAACGCGATGGAAAGGCCGGCCAGCGCCGTGCCGACCGCCCGCATCGCAATTTCCTGATCAGACGCCATGGCCGGCCTCTCACGATTCGGTGGTCTTGGCGTCGCTGCGCAGCGCGGCGGCGAGTTCGATGAAGGGATCTTCGCACGCCGGCGCTTCGATCGACTGGTTCATTGCTTCATAAATGCGCGGCACCGATTTGATCGCCTTGTCGAGGATCGGGTCGGCGCCAGCCGCGTAGCCGCCCATCAGACGCAACTCGCGGGTCTCCTCGTATCGGGCGATCAGCGATCGTAGGTTCGTGACTAGCTTGCGTTGCTCGGGCGTCCACACTGGGTGCGCCAACCGCGACACGGACGAGAGAATATTGACCGCCGGATATCGGCCTTCGTCGGCGATGGCGCGGTCCAACACGATGTGGCCATCGAGGGTGCCGCGGATCGCATCGGCGACCGGATCGTTGTGATCGTCGCCGTCGACCAGAACGGAGAAGACGCCCGTAATCGAACCTGAACCTTCCTCGCCCGGCCCCGCGCGCTCAAGCAGGCGCGGCAGATCGCTGAATACGCTCGGCGCATAGCCGCGCGCGACGGCTGGCTCCCCTGCCGCCAGCGCCACATCACGGGCGGCGTGAGCGAAACGTGTCACCGAATCGACGATCAGCAAGACCGAATCCCCCGAGTCGCGGAAGTATTCGGCGATCGCCATCGCTGTTTTCGGGGCGAGACGACGCATCATTGGGCTTTCGTCGCCCGTTGAGACGACCGCGACCGCGGAGGCGCGATCCTCGCCGAGCGTGTCGTCGAGAAATTCCCGCACTTCGCGGCCACGCTCACCCACCAGCGCGATCACGACACTGTCGAATTGCGGCGCCCGAGCGAGCATCGCAAGAAGCGACGACTTGCCGACCCCTGATCCCGCAAACACGCCTACCCTCTGCCCCAGGCACAGCGGCGTGAAGAGGTCGACGACGCGCACTCCGGTGCGGATGGGCACGTGAACACGCCCGCGTGAAAGGGCAGGCGGCGGATCAGCGTCGAGAGGCACAGATTTCTCCCCGGCGGCGAGCTCGCCGGCTCCATCCAGCGGCCGCCCGAGCGCGTCGATGACGCGCCCCTTCCACGTCTGGTCCGGCGACAGCGATAGGTTGTCGGTGCGATAGGCGCGGGCGCCGATCGCTGCGTCGCAACGCGCGTCGAACGGCTTGAGCGTGGCCGAGGCGTCGTCGATCCTGACGACTTCGCCGATCTGAACGCGATCGCCGACGTCGACGCTGACGCACTCGCCCAGCTTGAGAAAGCGCGACAGGCCCGCAACGCGATAGTGCGACATCGAAACCTCGATGACGACGCCGCTGACGCGCGCAGGTTGCAAATTCCGCAATCCCCACGCCACGCGCCGCTCGAGGCGCTCGAGCGCGGGCATGGCGGCGGCGGCGGAGGGTGCGTCGATCATGGGGACGATCCGAGAGTTTTAATTGCCTCTTGCAGCGATGCCTCAGACTGCGACACCTCGGCCGCGACGCCGTCAAAGGCTCGCGTCACGTCGACCAGTCTGGTCACCTCCCGCACCGGATCGACGTTCGAGCTTTCCACCGCGCCCTGAACGACTCCGTCACGCGTGAATTCGAGGATCGGCGTCGCCGGCCTGTCCGGCACGACGCTCGAATTTTCTGCCCGTGTCAGCGACGCGCCCGGATCGATCGCGAAAAGCCCGATCGCCCCGACCTGGCGCCCGTTCTGAGTGATCATGCCGTCGGCGGAAACCGTCAGGGGCCCGGCAGCGCCGTCGATAATGATCGGAGCGCCGCCCGCGTCAAGAATCGCGTCGCCGTTCAGCGTGCGCATCGTTCCCGATTCATCGACCCGCGCGCGGCCGTCGCGCGTGTAAGCCTGGCCCGACGGCGTTTGGATCGCGAACCACCCGTCGCCCTGCACGGCGAAGTCGAGCGAGTTGTCGGTCTTAACCAGCCCCCCGATTCCTCGGGACAAATAATCCGAGCCGGGTGAGACGTAAGCCAACTTCGCCTCGCCCGCCCTGGCCATTTCCTTTTCGAAAGACACACCAGTCGCCCGGTAACCAACGGTGTTCATGTTGGCGACGTTGTCGGCGATGGTTTCCAGCCGTCGTTGCAGCGCCACCTGAGCCGAGACGGCGACGTAGAGTCCGTTTTGCATAACGCGGTTTTGACCATGCCTTAAGGGCGAATCGGCGGTTCGCTCGAACGATCGCGCGGTTGGCTTGCTCGGGCCTGACCTGGGCATTGACAGCTTCGCGTAAGTCTCAAGGCGCAAATCTTCCCGGCAGTTCGCACCAGGAGCGAATCTTGAATTTCGCCGTTGGCCTCATCATAACCGTCGGAAGCATCCTCGGCGGCTACGCGGCGCTGGGCGGACACCTCGAGGTGCTCGCGCAACCGTACGAATTCCTCATCATCGCCGGTTCGGCGCTCGGCATTTTCATCGTCGCCAACCCGACGGCGACGATCAAGGATTGCGGCAAGGCGATGGTCGAAGCGGTGTTCGACAAAGCTCCTAAGCCGCGTGACTTCCTCGACGTACTAAGCGCGTTGCACGCATTGATGCGGGAGCTGAGAGCCAAGCCGCGCAGCGAGGTCGAAGCGCACTTCGACAACCCGGGTGAATCTGAGATTTTCAAGAATTTTCCCAAACTGCTCGCGGACAAGGAACTGGTGACGTTCATCTGCGACTATGGCCGCCTCATCATCATCGGCAACGCGCGAACACACGAAATCGAGGCGTTGATGGACGAGGAAATAGAGACTCTGGCGTACGACCGCTACAAGCCGGAGCACGCCTATCAGGCGGTCGCCGACGGTCTTCCTGCGCTCGGCATTGTGGCCGCGGTTCTTGGCGTCATCCACGCAATGGGGGCACTCGATCAATCTCCCGAAGCTCTGGGCGGACTCATCGGCGCGGCGCTGGTGGGCACCTTCGCTGGCATCTTCCTCTCCTATGCTATCGTCGGGCCTATCGCCCAAAAGATCAGGGCGGTCCGGCAGAAGCAATTGCGATTATTTACCCTCGTTAAACAGAGCTTGCTCGCCTTCATGAATGGGGCGATGCCGCAGGTGGCGGTGGAGTTCGGCCGCAAGACAATTCCCTCAACGGAGCGCCCGACGATCGACGTGGTGGAGAATGAGACGACCTCCGGAGGCGGCGATGCCGCGATCAAGGAGGCGGCGTGATCACTGACGGCGGAGCGCATGAATTCGACCCTGGCGTGCGCAAGCTGCAAGGAGCAATGCTCGAGCACGCGAACCTCGCGATCGAGCGGATGCCGGGGCTCGCCCATGCCCTCAACCGATTCATCGCAGAGGCGCCTCAGCGCCTGTCGCCGCTCATTGCGCGCCCTTCCGGAGGCTCGATTGAGCAGGTTCGT
>Ga0116223_10005947_pt1 | contig 10132 bp, 8 predicted proteins | sample Sb_taG_3_FD_90092 | JGI IMG/M metagenome (GOLD analysis project Ga0116223, IMG submission 90092) | Peat soil microbial communities from Weissenstadt, Germany - Sb_50d_a_PC metaG | ecosystem: Environmental > Terrestrial > Soil > Wetlands > Peat | place: Germany: Weissenstadt | collected 2010-09-21 | reverse complement strand
GTGGCGTTGGCGCCAAAGAACTTTGGTCCGGCGAGCAACGCCTTGCTGGTGGGGAACGTGGGCGACGGCCGGATCAATGCGTTCAACGCCAAGACCGGAGCGTTCATTACCCAGCTCAAGGGCACAAACAACAAAGTTATCAGCATCAGTGGTCTTTGGTCGCTGGCTTTCGGGCAAGGCGGCGGAATGAACGGCAATCCCAATCAACTGTTCTTCACGGCGGGCCCGAACGAATATGCGAACGGCCTGTTCGGCGTGATCAACTTTAAATAGGTATTGCCAGCCATTGGCAACTTCTAGGCTCCGGCTGCGTAACGCTGAATCGAGTGAGGGAATCAGCGAAACGTTGAGCCGGAGCCCAAACTTCTTGATCATGGCTTTGCTTGAAACGAATTGGATGGCAGTGGATACGGCGGTGAGTCCTAAGCCATGCCGAATGGTTTGTACTGGTGGTCTCGGCCTGCTGTCTCCCACGTGCAAATCTTTACAACTTATTGACAAGAAATTGACAATAGTTCCATCCACATTGGCGAGCATAATTGGAACACGTTCTGGTTGGGTTGTGGTCTTCATCGAATGCGCCGCACCTCCAGAGATCTGAATCCGTTCAACGAGTCTGCGCTGCTATGAGCACCGGCAATTTTCTTTGCAAGGACGCCGCGACGCCGCTGTGTGAGCATTACATTGCAACCGGCGCCGTGTGCAGTTTCTCCACGAACTGCGAGGCCCTTCTCCAAGCGGCGCGTGACAGCTTTCTACCGGTCGAAGCACCGCCGGTTTCCGTGGACTTCTCCGTCCGATTCTGGGTGGATCGTACCAACTCGGCGCAACCACCTTGGCCGAAGCCCTACGTTCGCGGGCTCGACCATCTCGTCTTTGCGGGATTTAACTCCGGAAGTTCGATGTTGGCAGATCTTCGCACGCGCCGCGTGATCGGACGCTTTTCGGCGGGTATGGCTGCTGATTGCAGCTACTGGAAAACGGTTATTTTCCCGATACTCCTTACCATTGTAGGCGGTTCCGTCGGAGTTACGGAGCTGCACTGCTCGTGCGTAGGTAAGAAACAGAACGGACTGCTATTGGTTGGTCCGGGTCGCTCCGGCAAGTCGACTTTAGCGGTAGCTCTGGCGCAGGCGGGTTTTGGGTTTCTTGCGGACGACCGCACGTTCTGTTCATGGCGAAAAGGTAAGCTGTTGGCTTGGGGACTGGCCACTACTCTTAAATTACGCTCCGATGCTGGAGCGTATTTTAGAGAGCTTCAAGATCGACAGCCGACTGATCTCCAGAACGGGGAACGGAGCTTTCGACTCGATCCGGAGTTTGGACTCGGCATTGAGCGCCTGAGACGTTGCGAACCACGATTGCTGGTCTTCCTCGAACGAAGTGAGAGCCTGAGGTTCTGCCTGACCAAAATGTCCGCGGCGGAGGCAGCGGCTCGTCTTGAGGAAGATCTCGTGGCGGAGCTGCCCGAAGCGGCTGCCTTGCAGACCGAAGTTGTCGGAAAGTTGACCGAACTGCCTTGTCGCCTCCTGCGATATGGTGGCCAGCCCCAGGATGTAGCACGCGAGTTATCCAAGTACTTTGATCAACTGCAATCGCCAGTACTCACTTCGATAACGGCTGCTGACACGATGAATTCCGAATGCGAGAACGCGGCAGCAAGACCAAAGCGACCAGACCTTCTGCGTCGTTTCATCCCGACGCCTTATTTCGCTGACTTGCGCATTATGGCTAGGACCGTACGGTTGGAGACGAACAGCCCCCGAGTCCTTCAACTTGGGCAGGAGTTCTTTAAGCAGTATCGGCTAGGGCCACGTGGGAGTCCCGACTTCGCATGGCGCATTGTCAGCGAATCCCATCCTCAACCAAGCCCCTATGAAGTCCAGATCTCTGCCTTTTCCGATCGGGGCCTACGCCTCGTCAACATCGGACAAAGAAGCTTTGTCGGCGTTGATCTCGACCGGCGCCAGGGGGTCGCTTTTCTCGGAGAACAGTTTGCCGAGGGTGATCCAAGGTTTCATGGCCGACCTCCTCTGGATATCTTATTCTGTATGAGTGCTGGAAGTTTGGGGTTGACCACCCTATCAGCGGCCTGCGTAGGGGCGGGTGAAACGGGAGTGTTACTGTTCGGGCCACCGAATAGTGGTAAGACAACCGCCGGCTATCTAGCCACGAAGCTTGGACTCGAATTCCATGCGGACCAGACGGTGTTTCTTGAGACCCGAACCGGTAAACTGCGCATGTGGGGGGACCCTTTCCCTGCTGTCTTCCGCCCCGATACGGTTCACTTTCTTCCGGAACTGCGTGACTTGGCGCACCCATCTCGCTACGCCAATCTGACTTTTTACTATATGGACAAGCGTCCCTTTCAGGCCTCGCAAGTACGGCCCATAACCCCGGTTTGTTCTGTCTTTCTCGACAGGATGGGCGCGATCAAATCGCGCGTAGCATCTGTTGACTCAACCGAACTTTCTCGGCGGCTGATGGAAAGCATCCTTTTCAAAGACGACGACCGGTTTCAATCGCAGAATTCCGCTGTTTTCCGCAGTCTAGAGAAACTGCCCGCCTATCACCTAACCTACGGCGATGATCCGGCGATGGCTGCAACTCTTGTGCAGAGACTGTTGGTGAATCATGACCTTCCGCAAAAGGAGATAGCAGGGGCGAGTACCCATCAAGGCCTAATGCGGAAATAGCTTAAGACATGCCGAAGACGTTTTGGATAACGCTAGCGTTTTCCCTGGGCTACCTGGTCCTGGCTCTCGGCTGTCTAGTCCAGCCTGGGGCTCCACATCCGTGGCTGCGAGTGGACTATTTCGCGGGCGGCTACCTGGCGCTACGATTCCTAGGCTCCATTCACTCGCTGATTTCAAGTCGAGGAGTCTTTCATTCAAAGCCGACCATGCGCGAGTGGTGGGCACTGGATTCAGACCCTGCGGGGCCAAAGTGGGTCATGTTTCTTATGGTGGCCGACTTGACCGTCTTTCTGGACTACGGGCACTGGCAGTTGGTCGCAAAACTCCAACAACCCCTGCTTCAGAGCCTTGGCTTGGGACTGTATGTGGCGGTCGCGATTTTGCAAACGTGGACGGATACTTACCTCGCCAGGTACTTCAGTCAAGAAAACCCTGAAACGGTTCCTATGGACCACGGTCCATATCGGTACGTGCGACATCCCCGCTACTCGGCTGCGATAGTCGCCAAGGTGGCTTTTGCCTTGGCCTTGGCCAGCGTTTTGGGGTGGGTGCTGGTGGCAGCGTGGGCAATTCTCCTGCTGCGGAAAATCACGGTGGAAGAAGCTCACCTCAGAACCCTCTTCGGCTCCAGATACGAAGCGTACTCACACAGAACAGCAAGAGTGCTTCCGGGAATCTACTGAAAATATCGCTGTGACTTTCCTATGGTAATCACGGATTTCTGGTTCCCGAAGAATTGAAACGCGAGAGATGAGAACGTATTTTGGTATCTTCAGTGCGGGCTCCGGCATCGTGGAAGATTTCGCCCGGAAGTGGACCTGCTTGGGGAGGCCGGAAATCGCCCTTTCGCATAGCCAAGTGGACTGTCGAATGCCTAGCGCGACCACACCGAAAGACGTTAACGCTATCGTGCTTGCTGGTCTGCGTGTTGAAGTAGGGCTGCTCTTTCTACTCTTCGGCGAGTATAAAGTTTTTGGGACGCAGTTCAGGTTGGGCGGCGGGTTCCAGTCGTGGATACATCAATTCTTGGCAAGTGGGACTTATCCCTTTATGGTTCCAGTCCTGCGAGACTTTGTCCTTGTCCATGGAGCCGCAATAGCTTTCTGGTGGCCTATGGCGAGTGGCGATTGGTTTGGCACTTGTTTCGGGAGTGCTGGTGCGCACCGCGAGTGTATGTGGGCTGGTTTATATGCTCGTACTATTATTCTCGTCGAACTATCCGGGAGAAAACGCAGCGTTTTGGCAATATTTCGGTGCCGCGCTGGATCATCTGGTCTTGGCGTTCTGTTTTTGTCGCGTTCGCGCTTGGGGATGTGAATCAGTTTCTCTCACTACGCCGTAGGTCAGGGCATGAGCGCTCTTAACTGCAGTATTAATATCGTTGTGATAATGCAGAAGCCCACTGGCATAACGATCCGTCGAGGACGCCGGTGTCCGCCGCCACCCACACACGGAGAATTTTATCGCGTGCCCGGCTGCGTTTTGGGAAGGCGACGGCAGATGCGAAACGTCAGTTTTGAGGATGATCTTCGATGTATTTGGCCACAGCCTGCGCCGCCACTTCGTTTCCCAGAGGTCCTAGATGACCCTGATCGATGTAAAGCGGCTCCTTAACCGAGTCAAAAATCCCTCCGAGAAAAATAAAATCTCCAGTAGCGGCGGCACGAGTTTCCGCCTCTTGATAGACCGCAGTGACGATTCGAGACCACGGATCGCTGATCGGCAGTTGCTGTTCAAACGGCACCAGGGGCTTATGACCGTAGTACAGTGAGGGTTGCCAAAAGCAATAGATGCGGAAGTGGTGGGCCTTGCCGAGCGCCTTCGCGACGCGGAGATTCGCTTCATAATTGTCTACTGTGGCCACGGCCTTGGCGTGCAACTCGTCAAGTACGGATCGAGACGGATGTCGCCGGAAAAGAAAACCGCGGATTGCTCCAGCCAAGAGTAAAGTGTACGAATCGCGAACGAAGTCGAAGCGTCCTGAGATGGAGCCCTCAATCCGAGCCTTGGTTGTCTCGATGTAGAAGTGAGGCTTGGGAGGCCCGAATGACGGTCCGGCAGCGCCGGCATCATTCAGCCCATCATAGAAGATCGCCATATTGGGATGGCCGCCTGCTTTGAGCTGCTCCATCAGGAGGATCAGCTCTTGATTGGTTAGGTAGCCTTCTACCCCGAAGTTGGACACCACTACGCAATCCGAACTGGCGGCATTCAAGTTACGAGACAGGGACGACGGCAAGGTTGCCCAATCCGGCACACCGGTGCCATACATCGTGGAGCCTCCGAAGGTCCAAACAGTAACTTGGCGCGTTTTGCAGTCCTCGCGCACTGGATTGATCGTTCTCCGCCACACACCGGTCTCGCCCTGGTCATTGTTTACATACTTGCCATGCCAATTGGTCACGCCCCAGATTAGGAACGGCACGTAAAGCTTGCGCGATTTTTGTCGTCGGGGTTCTTCTTGCCAGAATTCCGCAGCCCACTCGTATCCCTGATATGCCGGACTTGCCGCCTGAAGCTCGGAGCCCCCGGGATATTCCGAGCGATGAGCCACCGACCAGATCGCCCACGAAGCAAGTTCCAGCAAGACCGCAAGCACTACCAAGCTGAAGACTGCATAGCCGAGAAGGGCAAAGATCCTTGGTAAAGGGCGGTCGGTAGAACGCTGCGTTCGATCGCAGCTCATCTCGTCGTGCGCGGGCTTGGTGCAATCGGTCATGAGAGTGACAATTGGCTCACCGCGGCAGAACTACCCGCGCAATAGCGCTGAGTCCGACGCCCCGGCCGCAATCAGTCGCGTACAGCAACGTCTGAGTATTTTCCCATGAGGGCGTAATGGCGTTGCACGGCGCGTGAGTCAGTTGCTGCTCGTAGCCGGTTCCGAGTTCGTGCACGACTAAGTGCCAGGATCCGTTGTCGCGCCGACTGAAGGCCAATCGCTTGCCATCAGGGGAAATGGACGGATATCGAGCGGGATGCGGAAGCGACGGTAGAGCGGCTAGCTCTCGCGTCCCGCGCCTTACGAGGAATAAATGTGGATCGCTCACTTTGCCGGCCGCTGCAATCACATCCCCTTCGGAGGTGACGCTCACATCGATGGGATGGTAAGTGCTTGGCAAAACCATTTGTGGGGCATCTTTAGAACCGGTCTCAGACAGCCACACTGCGCCTCTCCCTTGTTCTTCCCTGATGAAGGCAAGCCACTTTCCGTTGGGTGACAACGCAGGCTCCTGGCCCTCGGTCAGGGTTTCGGGAGCGGATCCGGGCCGGTCCAGGGGAAGTCGCACGATGAATGATTGACGCTGGGTAAGTTCGAAATAGAGTACAGAGCTCGTTTCCGCACCAGCCATTGAAAGCACATCGCCCGACATCGGTACTTCGCGGAAAGCTCCGTCTGCAAACAGTACCGCCCCGTACCTCCTCTGATGCATTTCTGTAAAAGCCACTCCGTCTGCGGTCGCGACCGGATTGGCAGCTCGGTATCCAATCGGAGGACTCGGCAGACGCCTGGCGAAATCTTCCACTCGGTTCCGAACAGTATGGAGGTTGTAGAACGCTAAAACCGCGACCGAAATTAAGCTGGCAGCCAGCCACCGTCGTCCGAAGGGTATCCTGCGGCCCACGCCTGCCGCGAACAGCAACAGTAGGTAAATCCCGGTTGTGGCTACGAGGCGGGACAACGGGAACCAGTTCGAGATCCTGTCTGGCAGCGGTACGCAAGCCGCAACGTACAAGAGCAAGAGAGTGAGCGCCTTGCTCGTGTTACCAGTCGCGACCAACGCATCGAAGCCGACGACGGCAGTGAAGATCAACAGGCATGGGTAATCGGCACCGGTTGTTGTGGAGAGCAGTAAAAGCAGGGGAATCAGAGCTGCCCATTGTAATGCTGTGCAGCGCAGTCTTTCGATTCCCTTCGGCGATAGCAGGAAAGTGAAAACCAGAAGCGTGACTGTAGCCGCCTGTGCAGCCGCGTACAGTGCGGGTGAATTGATCAAAGGGGAAGGATTTAATTCTGGCTCAATGAGGAATAAATGGCTCCACAAAGTAATGAACGAATTCTGCGAAAGAACGTAAGGGCCAAGCCAATCCCCGCGGGAAGCCTGGCTCAGGATTTCATAGAGAAAAACCCGGTGGACTTCTATACCAAACATGAACAGGGAAACAGCTGCGAATGCCAGCACGGCCAGCACGAACCCCGTGAGTGCCCGCCAATTCCGCTTCCAAACAAAAAGAATCACAAAAAGAGCAGGAAACAACTTCAGCGCTGCCGCTGCGGCCAATATTACTCCGCACGTGCGTTGGCGGCCTAAGCAGGAAGCGTAGTAAGCGACGCAGATCAACAGCAGAATGAGCACATAGTGGCGCCCGAACAAGAAATCGATATGGAGGGGAAGAACACACGACAATGATATTAAGCTGAGCCGGCGCCAACTCAACGATGTCACGCGACCGAGCAGCCACAAGCACAGAGCAAGAAACACAAGATTCAAGACCAGCCAGGCGCGCTTGGCGGCAAGCGGCCGCAGCATCGTGAATGGCACCAGCGAGAGTATGCAGGTGGGAGGGTTGGGGGCAAAGCTCACCAGGCCGTCACGCACTCCCGAGTGATCGTTCTGACGCTGAAACCAGGTCCATTCGTAGATGCGGTCGAGAGGAATGTGCCGATGGTAAAGGGCAGCAGCCAGGTAGTAATTGGGGAAGTCGCTGTTCAGGTTTCGCCACGCAGGCAAGAAGGTACCCCCGACAAATGCCGCCAGGAGACCGGCGAGCACAAACGACTCTACGATTGGCAGCCACCGATGATTCGGTGGGGCAAGCTTGGGGATCAGCCCCAACTCGTTGCTCTCTGGCGTTTCCGCCGAGTTTCTAGTTGCGCCCGGGTGGTTCATGGACGGATATCTTTTACCTACCTCTTTTCGACCAGGAAATTCTCCAGGATCAGAGTGTCCATCTCGCTTTTGGAGAATGTGTTAAACGCATTCTCCGGGGTGTTTACGATGGGTTCGCCTTTGAGATTGAAGGAAGTGTTGAGTACGACCGGAACGCCTGTAGCCTGTCCAAAGCGCTCGATCAAACGGTAATATCGCGGGCTCTGATCGCGAAAAACCGTCTGCACCCGACCGGTACCGTCCACATGGGTAATTGCGGGCAGTGTGTTGCGCTGGCTCTCCCAGACCGGCACGACGTATAGCATGTACCTAGCGGGATAGTGGCATCGCGCCTGCGACAGATCAAAGTATTTTTCCGCACACTCCGCGAGCACCGATGGGGCGAACGGCCGATAAGGCTCGCGAAACTTGATCTTCCCGTTGACGATGTCTTTCATTTCGGGATTGCGTGGATCGGCGAGGATGCTTCGATTTCCCAGTGCCCGCGGTCCCCATTCGAAGCGGCCTTGCGACCAGCCTATAACTTTTCCCTGGATAAGGCGCTCGACTACGCAGTCGAGCAACTGGTCATCATTTTCGAAATGCCGAAAAGGAATGCCGTTCTGGCGAAGAAAATCGCTGATTTCCGCACCCGAGTTCTTACGGCCCCAATAAGCATGCTGCATGGTGAACTTGCGAGCTTTCCCGAGCAAGCAATTGTGGACCCACAAGGCAGCTCCTAAAGCGCCTCCACCATCGCCCGCCGCAGGTTGGACGAATAACTGCTCAAAAGGACTCTCCTTGAGAATGCGTGCATTCGCCGCGCTGTTTAGGCCAACCCCACCCGCAATGCAAAGCCGCTTGAGCCCAGTCTCGCGGTGTACGTGATTTGCCATGCCCAAAAGCAGCTCTTCGGTCACCCGCTGAATGCTGGCCGCGATATCGGCATAATGCTGGTTCAAGGTGCATAGTTCGGTGTAGTTTGCCGGCGGCGCACCGAAGTACTTCGGAAAACCCGTCTCCTTGGTGAAGAATTGCAGCGCGGCCGGCCGGGGCTCGCCGAAGAGCGCCGCGAACTTCTGGCTGTAGGTCCGGTCCGTTGAATAATGGAAACAAAAGTAGTCCATGTCGAGCGCGAAGGACCCATCCGTGTTCTGTTGTACCAGCTTCCAGACCTTGTCCACATAGCGGGGGATGCCATACGGAGCCATGCCCATCACCTTGTATTCGCCCTCATTGACCTCGAAACCCAGAAACGCAGTGAAGGCGCTGTACAGTAGTCCGATCGAGTGTGGGAACTCAATTTGCTTCAACATGCGGATGTCACTGCCACGGCCGACGCCGTAAGTCGCTGTGACCCACTCGCCAACACCATCGACGGTGAGAATGGCGGCTTCGTCAAAGGGTGAACACAAATAGGCGCTGGCGGCGTGCGAGAGATGATGCTCACAAAACAGCACTTTTTCTTTGCTGATACCGAGTTCAGTCTGGATTGTGGTGCCCACCCAAAGCTTGTCAACCATCCATGAGATCATCGACTCGCGAAACACTTTCCAAGACTGCGGATAGGTCTGCAGGGTCGTCATCAAGATCCGGTCGAATTTGCGGAACGGCTTCTCGAAGAAGACGACGTAATCCAGATCTTTGCCTTGGATCCCGGCCTGATCCAGGCAGAAGCGAATGGCGTTCTTGGGGAAGCCATAGTCATGCTTCACCCGCGAGAACCGCTCTTCTTCGGCCGCCGCGACGAGCATGCCGTCCTGTAGCAACGCCGCCGCCGCATCATGGTAATAGCAGGAGACACCGAGTATATGCACGGTTCACTGCCTCTTAGCCCACCGCAGGTCATGCGTTTCCGCAACGCGATTCAGCCATTGGGTTGGGGGATGTTTAATCCGCAAAGGATCTGAAAACAAGCGAGCGATGATACCAAACGGAAAAACGATGACGCCGTAGAAGACGGTCAACAATATTCGTGCCTGGAAGTTTCCTATCGCGTAGGCTACACGTTTCCATGTCCGCTGCGCGCGTTTCGGCATAGCCGTGCTCCTAGAAAAGCGTGTAGATGAAAGGTGCAATCGCGGAACTCTGCGCCAAAACGATAACAACTCCCAGAAGGAACAGAGTGACCAACATCGGTACCAACCACCATCTCTTATTACTCCAAAAGAATGAGAGCAGCTGGCCGACTATTCCAACGCGGCTCGCTGCAGTTCTTGCGGCATTCACAACGCCCATGATGATCCTCCCGACTGTGCATTCTGGTTGTGGCCTAATACCTGAGTTAAGGCTTCCCAGGAGTTGACGTTTACAGGTCTCACGGCGAACAGTGCCAGACAAAACGCTGCGCAATAGATTGCCCCTCCGCAGGCAACCTGAAGGGTCAGTCCACCGTAGCTGTGAACCGGAAACTCGTGCTGCAGGGCTGCCAGCACGCCCGCCAACGGAATGCAGAGACCCAGCGGCAGGAGATAAGTCTGCCTGAGAAACGCCGCGAGAGGTATCTGCAGCTGGCGACAAATGTGCCGGGGGAGAAAAAACAGGCCGGTGCAGGTCAACGGTATCGCG
>Ga0116223_10005946_pt1 | contig 10133 bp, 7 predicted proteins | sample Sb_taG_3_FD_90092 | JGI IMG/M metagenome (GOLD analysis project Ga0116223, IMG submission 90092) | Peat soil microbial communities from Weissenstadt, Germany - Sb_50d_a_PC metaG | ecosystem: Environmental > Terrestrial > Soil > Wetlands > Peat | place: Germany: Weissenstadt | collected 2010-09-21 | reverse complement strand
GCACAATTTTGATTGCCAGGCCCATTCCGCTCCTCTCGGCCGGCTTGGTTGGAAGTCAAGTCCGAAAGCCGCCTACGGCATACGAAACGCGCAGCCCGCCTGGTTGTAGCCGACCCCGGAGCCCACCAGCACGACCAAATTACCGGACTTCACCTTGCCCTGCTCGATCGCGTGGTCGAGTGCCATGGCGACGCAGGCTGAGCCGGTGTAGCCATACTGTTCCATGATGGTGTGCGCGCGTTCCGCGGGTACACCGAGACGCTCCATCACGCGTTCAATCGTGGGTTTCCGCACCTGGGTAAAGATGAAGCAATCGACGTCGCGAAGATTGAAACCACCATCCTTTGCGAGTCGCTGCACGATGATCGGCCACGTCTCCTCGTTCAACTCCGGAGGATAGCGGTTCTTGATCGTGCACGCGGTGCGCCCCGCCTTAACGGAGTCTTCGGTCGCCGGTTCGAACGTGCCTCCGGAATAAATTCCCCAATAGTCGTGGTAGGAGCCGTCGGCGCGAAAGGTCGCAGTGATAAAGCCCGGCGAAGCGGCAGGTTCGAGCACCGCCGCGCCCGCACCATCACCATAGAAGAAGACCATGGGATCGACAGCCGTCGTGAGTTTGTGCATGAGATACACGCCGACGACGAGTACAGTCTTGATCTCTGGATTTGCGGCGATGATTCCAGCGGCTGCGGAAAGACCGGTTGGAAACGAAGCACAGGCACAACCGATATCAAACGTTCCGGCATTTTTTGCGCCCAGCTTATACTGCAGTACGACCGAGGTAGCAGGTGTTATGTAATCCGGCGAATCGGTGCCGAGGATGATCAGATCGACCTCTTCGGGTTTCTTGCCGGCGCGCTCCAGTGCGAGTTTGGCTGCGGGCAGAGCGACATCGCTGGTAGCCCAATTTTCGGGGGCGTGCCAGCGCGTCTTGATGCCGCTGCTGGCCTCCATTTTGTCCACGAAATCCGGGATATGTTTGAACCGTTCGCGCAGCATGTCATTGGTCACTTCTATCTCGGGTACGTACCTCCCTGTGGCGACAATGGTTGCGTAACGCGTCATGAATCAGCCCTCTTGAATTGCTGTAGGTTACGTCCCCAGTACCAATCCGCCATCGACGGAGAGCACGGTACCGGTAATGAACGATGCCGCAGCGGAGGCTAACCACACGTAGGCCTCGGCGACGTCTTCAGGTTTTCCCATGCGACCGAGAGGCGTGTGCGAAACCATGGTCTGGACGACCTTCTCCGGCATCTTCTGCACCATTTCGGTGGCGATGAAACCGGGAGCGACGGCGTTCACGCGGATATTGTATTTGGCCAGTTCCCGCGACCACGTCCGGGCAAACGCGATGACTCCTGCCTTGGTGGCGGCGTAATTTGTCTGACCGAAATTTCCATACAGACCCACGACAGAAGAGGCGTTGAGGATCACGCCTGAGCCTTTTCGGATCATGTGGAGCACGACGGCCCGCGAGCAAAGGAAGACACCTTTGAGGTTGACCGAAATGACTGAATCGAACGCATCATCGGTCATCTTACCGGCAACTGCGCCATCCTTCCACTTAACGAACTGCGAGTCGCGCGTGATGCCCGCGTTATTGATGAGCACATCAATCGCGCCCCACCGTCCGACAACTTCTTCGACGGCAGACTCGACATCGGCGTCACTACAGACGCTGACTTTGCGGAAGAGCGCCTCTCCTCCGAGCGAGGACAGTTCGCGCAGCAATCCTTCCTGCCCGGCATCGTTGACATCCCACGCCGCCACCCGGCAGCCTTCGCTGGCAAACCGCCGGGCCGTGGCGAGGCCGATCCCCGCCGCGGCGCCGGTAACGACGACGACCTTACTCCGCAGACCTGTTTCTTTCATGCGCCCTCTAAAAGTTGTACTTCAGCGCAAACTGGATCACTCGAGGCCCGTTCGTGGTTGATACGATCGCCCCGAAGTCGGTCGAAGGGTATATTACGTTGACGGGATTGGCAAAATTAACGTTATTGAACAGATTGAAGAACTCGGCCCGGAATTCTACCCGTTGGCTTTCCGTCACCGGAATGGACTTGATGATGGAGAAGTCGGTGTCGATCTCTTTCGGGCCGCGGATGATGTTCCTTCCTAACTGCCCGAACCCTGGATCGCCGATGGTTGCGGGCTGCACGAAGGCTGTCGGGTCGAAATAGGCGGTTAAGCGGTCCTTGACGTCGCCGCTCTTGATCGCGGATTGGAGCGTTCGTCCGGGCTTTAGGTCGGCCGTTGTCGCCTCAAACGCGGAATCTTGGCCGTAGATGGAGAACGGAACCCCGGATTGCAAGGTTACGATTCCCGACACGCTCCAAGTGTTCACCAGCTTTTTCGCGAACCCCGAGCCGCCATGGTAAGCGTCCGGCAGGTTATACAAGTAGCTCGCGACGAAGCGATGCCGCCGGTCGAAATCCGAGGAGGCATAGTTGTGGTTTTGATTGACCATGTCACCCGGGAGCAGTGTGACGTCGCTGACGTCACTCCCGGAGTAATAATCAAGTGAGTGTGACCAAGTGTAGCTGAGCAGCATTTGTAGCCCGTGGGAGAAGCGCTTGTTGAGAGTTGCCTGCAGGGAGTTGTAATTGGAGTTAGAGTTGCTCTCCATCAGGAAGCTGCCCAATCCGGGGGCCGTTAGATTTCCAAAGCCGGGAAAGAAAGGTCCGCCCGCACTTCCCGCCGCGTACGTGGCCAGGACGGTCGCTGGCGTAGCCGCTTGGTTGAACGAGAACAAGCGCGGGAACTTGCGCCCCAGCGAACCGACATAGCCCAAGTCTAGCATCCAGTTATTGGCGAAGCTGGTTTGCACTCCGAGGTTGAGGGTCTGCACGTAGGGGATGCTCCAGTCATGCAAGTCCGGATAAATCCCGGTGGCCGGAACTGGAGTCGTCGCGGGGAACGGGCCAAAAGGCGTCCATAATGTCACGGGCAGGATAGCCGGATATCCGCAAGATTGTCCGTTACAAGCAAAGGTGCCGGGACTGCTGCTAACAGTCAGCGGGAAGGCGCTGGGTAGTGGAACTTGTACAAATGGATTGTCGTTCTCGGTGGCCAACGCGGTCGCGAGCATTTCGTAAGGCATGTTGAACAATTGGCTGTTATACAGCCGCATGTTCGGCCTGTCGTAAAAAATTCCGTAACCGCCGCGCAGGACGATGTTACCCCTGTCCGTCAGCAGGTAAGCGAAGCCCACTCTTGGCCCGAAGTTCTTGTAATTAGGATTCACCAACCCGTCGCTGACTTTGGGAAACCCGGGCAAGTTCCCATTACCAGCCTGGACGAAGCCTCCGGTGACGATCGAACCGCACGTGGTCGCACCTCCGCAGCCGCCGAGAACGTAAGTTGCCGGCAGACCTATGGTGTCCTGCGCCGGGTTCGAAGGATCGAAGCCGACAAAATGACCCTGGGTTTCCGTGGTGGGACCGAAGTAGTCATAGCGCAGCCCGAGGTTTAGCGTGAGGCGGGGGGTAACCTTCCAATCGTCCTGGAAGAAGGCCGAAAAGTCATTGGCACGGTTATGGAGGCTGTTGGTGCCCGAGCCAATCGCGGATAGGCCAGAAAGTCCGGCTAGAAAATCTTCGAAAGGGTTACCCGTGAGGAAGCCCAGGTAGAAGATTTCGCCATTGGGGAATACATCGAAATAGGGAGCATCCAATTCTTGCCGCTTGTATTCGCCACCGAACTTCATAGTGTGCCGGCCCTTCGTCCACGTCATCATGTCGCTGACGGGGTAAGTGTTGGTCGCAGCGTACGTGATGCCAAGCGGAGATGGCCCGAGGGTGAACATGTTCAGGAAGGACAATGTCGGCATGCTAGGGAACAAGCTGCTCAACGGAGACGCAATTCCTAAATCGGCTGAGGTAACAGGTGTAGAAGGTTTGCCAGGGCCGTAAATCGTGCTCCAGCCGAACCTGAATTCGTTCAGCAGATGACTCGATATCACCGACTGAACACCTGCCGATAGCACGCGCTGGTAGATGTCTTCCTCGGCCGGCCAGCCGGGCGCCTGCAGCGGGTTGCCATCGCCAAACTGATTGTAGAGCGCCTGATTTTCCCGGTTGAAAGCTTGAAAGTATTTGGCGAAGAAACGGTTTGCTTGCGTCAGCTTGACATCCAAATTGGCGTTGAACTGGTCTTCTTTGTAGGTCGAGTTGGAGGGAATCGTTGCCAGGACAGGCGCAGCCGTTGCGCCCTGCCCCGCAGTGGTGCAACCGGTTGTAGTAACGCCGGGGGTCGAAGGAATCATGTACTGCCCGTTGATCTGTTGCGTCAACGCCGCCTGGGCGACCGGGTCAATGCCTGGCAGGCCATAACAGGTTGCAAGGTTGGAGAAAAAATTTGGCGAAGTGCGGTCCGGTCCCAAAAACTGCGGCAGGAACATCGTCGAAAGCGAGTTAGTCAGCGAGGTCCCATTGGTTTCGCGTGTTCCCTGATAAGAGATAAAGAACCAGGCTCGATCCTTCACCAGCGGACCACCCAGAGTGCCGCCAAATTGGTTGCGCCTGTACGTGGGCCGCGGCGTGACCACGCTCACCGCCGCGTTTTTCTCTGCTCCATTCAGGAAGAAATTGTTCGCATCCAAGACGGTATTCCGCAGGAATTCGTAAGCATCGCCATGGATGTTGTTGGTGCCCGACTTGGTGACGGCGGCCACGTTGCCCCCCGCGTTGCGACCCGCGGAAGCATCGTACATGCTAGTTTGCACAATGAATTCCTGGAGCGCATCCATGGACGGGACAGAAAGATTTGGGTTCTCGCCCGTGCCAATAGAATTCGCATCCACGCCGTTGATGATCATGTTGTTAGAGAGAGCGCGCTGGCCGTTGACATACACCGCGACATCGCCGCGCCCCAACTCGGAGGAGTTCCCGAGGGAGCCCGAGGCTCCAGTTGTCATAGCTAACAATTGCTGGAAGTTGCGGGTCGGCGACGGCAGCGAATCGATCTCCTTCTCATCGATGACGGTGCCGCGGGCAGAACTTTCTGTCTGCACCAGCGGCGACTGGCCCGTCACCGAGACCGTGGTCGGCGCTCCGGCAACTTTGAGGGCAAAGTCGATGACCGTGCTTTCGGTGATCTTCACGACGATCCCTTGCAGTTTGACCGCGGCGAATCCGCTCTGGGTCACTTCAAGCCGATAGGCGCCTGGATTGAGCAGAGGAAACGTGTAACGACCGTTGCCGCCAGTTACGGTTTCGCGCCGCACGCCGGCGTCGCTAGTCACGGCGACTTTTGCGCCTACTACGAGTGCACCGCTGGGATCCGTCACCACGCCCACGATTTGCCCGGTGGTGGCCGTCTGCGCTTGAGCTATCGACGTCATGAAACAAAGAATGCTGGCGGCCGCCAGCAGCGTTACGAGTGTTCGCGTTCGCATATTTCCTCCTTGTGTCGCAATTACGGCTTCCGAGCTCGATCCTTCCGGCTGCGGGTGTACAGACGGACAAACTGATCGACAGCTTCTTCGTCACTCACGCCCAGATAGCGCTTGGCGCCGAAGAGTTTCTCCACCAGAAAATGGGTAACAAACTGCAAGTACAAACTGACGTAGGCCAACCCGGGGTTCACGTCGCTGGGAAAGGGAATCGGCGCCTTTTGAAACAATGCCGTCGAATAAGTGCGCAGACCTCCCGCAACTTCTCGATAGCTTTGAATGAAGTGCTTATGACGGAACTCAACGACGTCGACGTACATAAGCCGCCAGTAGTCCAGATTCTCCGAGACGACGCGGCCGACGGCCATCCCCAGCTTCTTCAGCGACTCCGGATCGGGAGATTGCATCAAGGGAAAAATTTCTGTCTGCCGGAGGGCTTCCATTTTCTGCTCCATGTGCTGGACCAGATCGATGAATATATCTTCCTTGGTCGGGTAGTAGAGGTAGAGCTTGCCCATGGATACGCCGGCCTTGTGGGCGATTTCCCGGACGGTCGTACCGTGAAATCCTTGCCGGGTGAAGAGATTTTGCGCGGCGCGTTCGATTTTGCGCCGGTTCTTGGCGACGGTGTCGTCCAGAAGCCTGGGCATATATCCATCCGCTCGCTGTACCAAGACGAGCGCTCGCTCTTGGTGGAAAATTCTAAAACGCCGCCCTCGGGCTGTCAAGAGGATTTTGTAGCTAGAGCTGGCGGTCGCCCCGGAACTAAGAAACGGGCCTCACGTAGATGTCAATCCGCCTATGCGGGCCAGAAGTTTGCTTCTGGGAAATCAGCCGCGGTCAGTCGACGGGTTCCTCCCGAATGACGGGCAAACCGGAATGTATGGTCCGCGGCTTTGTTGCAAGCGAAAAATGAGGTAACAGGTTGGTCTGCGCAAATGTATTCGGCCTTCCGTTGGAGCACAAGGCTCCTGGCCATGATGGAATGCGCTGCGCTCTCGTCCTATTTAGTTAGGCAGCCTGGAAAGACTTTTCCGGTTTGCAGGTTTCGAGAGCGCCGGGTTCGACCGTTGTGCCATCTCATAGTTCGCCAGCAGACCTGGCAGAAATCATCAACTCCGTAGTCGCCGCTGGTCTGTAGATGTGGGAATCGCGAACGCGATTTCCAAGCCTGGCCTCAGCCAGGCGTCATCTGCAGGCCAGTCACGCTGTAGCTGCACCGACCAAGATCGGTGGCCGATAGGGTTCATTCTTGGCGAGCACGGCCCAGGCCATGAGCGCCAGCTTATTCGCTAAGGCCACTGCGGCCACGTTACGTACCATCGAGCGAGATGAACAGGTCTGCGGTGAGCTCTCTCATGCGGAATTTCCATTATCGACTTCCGGCCCGACCTCACAACATACGTCCGACCGCCACAGGATGCAACTGTCAGCTAGCTGGTTTAACTTTTTGCACCAAAGAGAAAACAGCTTTCGGCAAGCACCAGCGGCTCCGCGCGAGTGACAGGCAATGCGGCAGTTGACCGCCACGAGGGCTTTTACTGGATTACTTCCGGGTTGCCGACAAACCGGGAGCTACCCCAATCAAGGAGTGAGCCGCCGAGTTGACCAAGCGGTTAAGCCAAAACGAGGGAGAACCGGCCGGTCGTGGTTACTGTTCAGAGGTTTTCAGCGCCTGGTAGGACTCGAATAAGTCCTTTACACGATCCTTCTTCGCAAAAGGCGCGTGGAAGAAGCGTTCCACCGTCGCGTTGAAGAGCGCCGGCTCATCATAAGGAACCATGTGCGTCGCATTCGGGAAGATGCAGAGCTGGCTGTTGAGAATGTGGTGGTAGATCTCCAGCGTGTGCTCGTCGCGGATGGCATCGTGATCGCCCGCCAGGACCAGCGTGGGCGCGGTGATCGCCGCTAGCGCCTTGGCGTCGATGTGAGGCTCGTCGAACAGCATTTGCATCACCTTCAACTCGCGTTTGCCCCGTGGCGTTTCCAGGGCGGCGGCCGGCATCGAGTCCATCATGGACTTGAAGGCGGCCACGACTTCCGGGTAAACGGCTTCCTCGCTCGGGTTCAGGTTTGCGGCCATCGCGGCAATCTTCTTCACCTTCGCCGGATGCCGGATGCCGAGCAGCAGCGCCTCGATGCCGCCATCGCTCCAGCCCAGCACATTCACCGGCCCCGTATTCAGATGGTCGAGCAGCGCCGCGAGGTCGTCGGTCATCTTCTCGTAGGTGATTTTGTCCGGGCTGTCGCCGGACTTGCCCTGATCCCGGCTGTCCATGGCGATCACCTTGTAGCGCTTGCGGAAGTAATCGATCTGGGCTTTGAAATCGGCGATGCTGCCGCCGTTGCCGTGCACGAGCAGAATCGGTTCGCCCGCACCGTAGACCTCGTAATAGAGCTTGACGCCGTCGTGCGTGAAGGTCCTACCGGCGGCAGGATTCGAATCATATTTCGCTACGGGCTTGGGCGCCGTCTGGGCCGCCGCATGGGTTGGGGCCTGCGATTGAGTTTGTGCGCCCATGCTGGTTTGCAGCAGCAGAGTACCGAGAACTATAGAAACCACTTTAGAAAGCATTGCGCACCTCCAGTGTGACCCGCTAACCAGGATTTCCCGAACAGAAGCTTTCCTGGGTATTTTAAGCTCTTTCGATTTGCAGAAAACAAGAGTTCATTGGGCCAATGTTTTTCTGAGGCACGGCTGAAAAACATAACCGTCACGAGTTCCCCCGTGACGTTCTGTCTGCTAGCGTCCCTATCTAACTCGACCGAAAGGCGCACCAAAAGAGACAACCTCATTCTTGTGCTGAATCGGCCTATCATTCCTAAGAACAATCCGTAGGAGGTACGCACATGGCAGCGAATCAGGTAGTGCTTTACTTCGACAAGCAGGAGGATGCCCTGCTTTTCACCCTGGCTGCCAGTTCGGTTATGTCGGCGGAAGGGCCGGTTCACAGCAGCGACGCAGCGGTCAAGGTTGCGGAGGAGATTTGCAAAGCCAGTCGAATCACGACTGAGGGTGTTCTGAACATAACGTGAAGGGCGGCATAATTAAGATGATTCGAAAAGCTACGCTCCAAATAGGAGCGCCCGCGCTAATCGCTTTCATGGCATGGAATGCGTATCTTGCCGTGAACCATTTAAAACAGATGCAGAAACTTGCGGGGTTCACACTGGAAAACTCCATGATTCAGGCGGACATCTCCGGTGTTCTGAAAGACTTGACCGATATGGAAACAGGTCAGCGCGGATACCTGCTAACCGAGGACCCTTCCTACTTGCAGCCCTACACCGACGCGAAGGGCAGGATCGGAACCGATTTTGCCGGCCTTCGTGTAGGGCTAGCCAATCGGACGGAGCGCGAACGATCCCTGGAGTCGCAGCTTGAGTCTTTGGCTAACTCAAAGCAAGCTGAGATGGAGCGCTCTATTAGTTTGCGACAACAGGGGTATCGCCACCGCGCATTCATGCTGGTGGATTCAAACGAAGGTATGGAGTACATGGATAGAGCTCGCGGGCTTGTGTCTTCGCTTTCCATGGCGGAGGCCAGCAGTTTCGCGAGATTCGACAGCGGAAGAAATACTAGCCTAACCAAGGCTTTGACAGAAACCATTGTTGCCAATTTATGCCTCCTCGCGCTGACAGCATGTCTGTTTGGACTCATCCGCTATCACGGGCGAGTGCTCGAGCAGGAAGCTGCCCACAGCAGACAGGAGCTAGCCGTGCGCGATTTGCAGCTAGAAAAACTAACGTCTGCCCTTTCGAACCAAGCCCGCTCCAACACCTCTGCCATCGAGGCGAACGCCAGCCTCCTGCTTCAGAACTACGGGGGATTTCTACCACGACAAGGCCACGAATATGCTGAGCAGATAAGGGAAGCATCGGCACAAATGGAGCGACTCCGCCAAGATTTAGTTGGCAGCTCAGGCTGCAACAGTGATGAGAAGGTAGCGTAGCAACTTATTGGCAAAGCCGCAGCCTGCGCCCGAAGCAAGTCAATGATGCAGTGAATAATTTTAGTAGTTATGGTGGATCTCTCACCCTTTGAAAAGCGCCGACCCCGAAATTCCTACCTGAAAAAAGCAAGAGCGGAGTATGCGAAGCTGATGTAGCCGGAATACTCCCCTTGTGGAAGCCCGATTGACCCTCCCGCCGATTGCGGGCGGATGACGGGCAACCCGGAAGTAATGCCTCCGGATTGGTCCCGATAAACGCCCGTCGATTGCGAATTCGCTATGAGAAGCGAGCCGACATCCATGAGGCGTTGCTGGCCTTGGCTTGCGCTCTCCTCTGCTGGAACGTTCTCAAAAGGTGCTGCGGAAGATCGATTCGGGTGAGCGGACTGTACCCCAGGCTACTGTCCGCCCGCTCAAAGGCCGAAGGTGAACTCCATGTTTTCTAGCGCTTTTCGCTCTCGCCATGGCCTGCAAGGTCCGGGATCAGCAGTTGAAAGTGGCGCTTCAGCTCGGGCGCCACTTTGCTCCATGTTCCCGCTTGATCGCCTGCGCCATGCAGCTACACCAGCCAGGGCCCGGCGCCGCCATGCCACACGATCTGTCCTCCCACCGTGGTCGTGAGCTTTGTTTTCCGAAGACCGGCTCGGCGAAGCGCGCCTCCGTAGCCAGACCATCGCGGCGACGGGTCGCAAGAAGAAAAGAATGAAGAAGACAATCAGAGCAGTAACTGCCGCGCCGTGATAGTATCTCCCGAGCCCCGGTGGAGTTGTGGAAGACCGCTGCGG
>Ga0116223_10005945_pt1 | contig 10133 bp, 4 predicted proteins | sample Sb_taG_3_FD_90092 | JGI IMG/M metagenome (GOLD analysis project Ga0116223, IMG submission 90092) | Peat soil microbial communities from Weissenstadt, Germany - Sb_50d_a_PC metaG | ecosystem: Environmental > Terrestrial > Soil > Wetlands > Peat | place: Germany: Weissenstadt | collected 2010-09-21 | reverse complement strand
TGTTTCCTGGATCCAGTCGGCGATCTGGAATCCGTGCAACTCGCCGCCCCGCGCCAGTGTTTTCAAAATGAGCATCTCCAGCGTCCCTGGTGGGATTTCGTCGCGTTGTCCTCTGATCACATAGACAGTCTATGCCAGAAAAGGTTAGGAAGGCAAGAGAGGAATTTTTGTGGTGTATTAGAAGGAGTCTCGCATGCGTACCAGAAGAAATTTTTTACAATCCGCCGCCGCTCTGACCGCCTCCCGGCTGTTCGCCGCCCCTCGCTTGTTCGCAGCGGACGCCCCTCTTGCCAGCCAGAGGCCTCCCGCGGGAGAGCGCAAATTCACCAGCGATGCCGTGGAGGCCAAGATTCAGGAGGTCAAGAAATCGATCGCCGACCCGCAGATCGCGTGGCTGTTCGAGAACTGCTATCCCAACACGCTCGACACCACGGTCACCGTGGGCGAGGCGGACGGCAAGCTGGATACGTTCGTGATCACGGGCGACATCAGAGCCATGTGGCTGCGCGATTCCACGGGCCAGGTGATGCCGTACCTGCCGTTGATCAAGGCCGACAAGAAGCTGCGCGACCTGCTGTTGGGGGTCATCGGCCGCCAGTCGCGCAGCATCCTGCTCGACCCCTACGCCAACGCCTTCAACTACGGACCCTCGAGCAGCGAATGGGCCAAGGATGTGACGCAGATGCGGCCCGGACTACACGAGCGCAAATGGGAGATCGATTCCCTGTGCTATCCCGTCCGGCTGGCGCACGGATTCTGGAAGATCACGGGCGACGCATCCATTTTCGACAAGACGTGGCAGGACGCCACGGCGCTGATCGTGAAGACCTGGCGGGACCAGCAGCGACTCTACAGCCGGGGCACCTACACCTTCCAGCGGGTGACGGCCAATCCCGGCGATTCGCTGCCGCAGGGGGGATACGGCAATCCCACGCGCCCCTGCGGGCTGATCCACTCCGGATTCCGCCCTTCCGACGACGCCTGCATTTTTCCGCTCCTGATCCCTTCGAATCTCTTCGCCGCGGCATCGCTCGATCAACTCGCCGAAATCTACGGCACGGAGCTGAACAACCAGCCGTTCGCCGGGGAGTGCCAGAATTTTGCGGAGGAGGTCCGCTCGGCGGTGTCGGTGAACGCCCGCGCGCGGCACCCGAGACACGGCGAAATCTACGCCTATGAAGCCGATGGATTCGGCAACCAGCTCATGATGGACGACGCCAACATTCCCAGCCTGCTCGCGCTGCCCTACCTGGGCTGCGTGAAAGCGGAAGATCCGCTCTACCAGCGCACGCGGGCCTTCGTATTGAGCGACGACAATCCGTACTTCTTCCGCGGACCGGCCGGCGAAGGGCTGGGCGGGCCGCACTCGGGTACCGGTATGATCTGGCCCATGGGGATCATTACCCGGGCCTTGACCAGCACCAACGAAAGAGAGATGGCCTCGTGCCTGGCGATGTTGAAGGCCACGCACGCCGGCACCGGCTTCATGCACGAATCCTTCTCGCGCACCGACGCCACGCGTTACACGCGTAAATGGTTCGCGTGGGCCAACTCGCTCTTCGGCGAGCTGATCGTGAAGCTGCACGAGTCGCACCCGGCGGTGTTGAGAGGGTAGGGCGCCGGGTTATGCCAGGTAATGCGACTTTAGTACTGACTGGGTCTACAGGACTAACTGCTGCAACCGCTCCCTAACGGTCGCGGCTCTGAACCGCATCGGAGCGGTTGCCGGCAGTAACTTAGGAAGATGTTACTCGAATTAGGCAAGCAAGGAATGTGCTGAACCAAACGGTGTAACTTTGACAGGTATTCCGGATTGAGGGTACAGTTGGCTCAGTGCCCTCAGGAATACTCCAGGAATCCCCGCTCGGTTTCGTAACCTCCGTTACCGAGAAGAAACGAGAGAACCTCCGCACCACGCTCGGGATCCTTTCCGATGGCCGGGCGGCCGGGCCAGTGTCGAACCGCCCGCTGCTTCTGCACCTGGAGATCACGTCGCGCTGCAACCTCCGATGCCTGAAGTGCGGCCACGCCACCGATCCGCCGGGCACGCCGCGCATCGCGCCGCGTCACTTGCCTTATCGCATCATCGAGACCTTCGACGAGTATTTCGCGGCGGCCGTACGGGTTCACACATTCGGCTACGGCGAAATGTTCCTGTACTCCAAGCTGCGGCAACTGGTGGAGCGGCTCAAAAATCATGGCTGTGTTGTGGATGGCATCACCAACGGAGTGCTGGTGGGAAAGGACGAGGTCGACTGGCTGGTCGACTACGGATACGACGAACTGACTTTCTCGATCGACGGCGTGGAGCCGGAGACCATGCAGCGGCTGCGGGGTGTGGATGTAAAGAAACTGTGGGACACGCTGGCCTATCTGAAGGAGCGAAAGTTGGAGATGGGCAAGGATCGGCCCAGGGTAATCGTGAATTTTGTGGCGCAGGCCGACAACTATCACGAGCTTCCGGGCCTCATCCGCAAGCTCCGGGACCTGGATATCTATTTTCTGGGCGTGAACCCGCTGATGCCCGCTCTGCCGAACGGCGATCCGGAGGACCCCTACGTCAAGCTGCACCGCGAATTCGGTCTGCACAAAGTGCCGCGCGGCCTGCTGGAGGCCGTTCTGAATCACGCACGGCAACTCGCGCACGTAGCCGGGATCGGATTCTGCGCGTACCTGGACGTGGACGCTTTGTACGAATCGCGCTACGCATCGGAGAGCGCGAAGGGACTTTTGCAGATCATGCCGGCCGAGCACCTGGAGAAGATCCACAAAGCGGAGAAGCTGCAGCCGTACTACTGTTCGTACCCGTGGACCTCGATGTATGTGCACGCCGACACCGGCGCCCGGGTGTGTTGCTACATGGATGGCTCCCTGGGAAAGGTCGAGGAAGGAGCCGATCTTCAGAAGGTCTGGACCGAGGGTGCGATTACGGAAATCCGGGGGGCGATCGCCAAGGGTCAGGTCCACCCGTTTTGCAAGAGTTGCGTTCAGCTCGGGAGGTATCAGCACAGTTACGTCGATCTGGAGAGTATCGAGCGGCACCTGGGGATGGCGCCGGATCGAGGAGAGTTGCCCGGCGCGGCGTGATGGCGACCCTGGGAACATTGCCGTGGTTGGGAAACTCGATCCGCCACCGGCCGGCAGCGGCCATTTTAATAGTCGGCCAATGTCCGCCGCAGTGCGGTTCATGTCCGGCCGCACCGTGGAATCGAGACGCGGATCGAAAGAAACCGGCTTCCGATAGACATCCAGCCCGATACCGTGCCAGTTGAGATCGCCCGCCTGGCCGTCGAGACAGGCGCGGAACGCCACGCTTTGTGTCCCGTCCCAGCCGGCCGGGCGTCCAACTTCCGTAGAACAAATCTTGGTTAGCGTGTGGTTAGCGTTGTTCCGAGAGTCATCACCCTGGCCGGATTGGGTTCCAACGTTGTGCACTTGTTGCGGCTTGCATATGGCGCAGGTGTGGCGGATAATCTTCGCGATGCCTCGTCAACCTCGCCTGCTGGACGTCCGGACTGCCCCACCCGCCCTCCTGCTCGTGTTCTTGTTCCTGTTGTTCGCTCCCGGTTCTTGGGCCCAAGGGATCATCACGACGGTTGCCGGCACGGACTACATTTTTCCCGACGACGGCCTGCCCGCTGTTCAGGCTCACCTTGCCGGCGCCAACGGAATGGTATTCGACCGCCAGGGCAACCTCTACTTTGCCGAGTTTGACCTGTGCATGATCATGAAGCTCGATACGAAAGGAGTGATCTCCGTGGTGGCCGGGAGCGGATTGTTCCGCTTCGCCGGCGATGGAGGATCCGCCCGCGCGGCTTCGCTGTCGACGCCGTGGGGGCTGGCGATGGATGCCGCCGGTAACCTGTATGTTGCCGACTACCAGAGCTCGCGGGTGCGCAAGATCGATTCCTCCGGCATCATTACCACGGTGGTTGGCGGTGGATCGATCCCCCCGGTCAACGGCACTCTTGCCACCCAAGCGGCCCTGACGAACCCCGCGGCCCTTGCCTTCGACCCCTCGGGCAATCTGCTGGTCGCGGACCGCCAGGGCTCGCGGTTGTGGAGAGTCACAGCGGGCATTATGACGCTTGTCGCGGGCAACGGGCAGAAGAATTTCTCGGGAGATGGCGGGCCCGCGACCAGCGCGGCTCTCAACCTTCCGGACGGTCTGGCCGTGGCTCCCGACGGCACCATCTATATCGCAGACGACAACAACGGGCGCATCCGGAGAGTGTCGCCGAACGGCATCATCGATACCTATGCCGGAGGGGGCGCCAATGCCACCGGCAACGGCGTGCCGGCCACCAGTATTTCCCTGGTCCGCCCCGTGGCCCTCGCTTTGGATTCTCAAGGCAATCTCTTCGTGGCGGATGCTCTGGGGGATCGCATCCGGCGCATAGCGCCCAATGGCACCACCACGATCGTTGCCGGTACCGGCCAGAGCGGCTTCTCGGGCGACGAGGCCTCGGCCACCAGCGCCCGGTTGGCGCTGCCTTACGCTCTGGCGCTCGATGCATCCGGCGGCAACCTCTACGTAGCCGACCATGAGAATGCCCGCATCCGGCACATCGACAGCAACGGCGTCATCACAACGGTTGCCGGGCAAGGCGCCTTCGTCGGCGATGGCGGACCGGCCGTGCAGGCGCGGTTCGGATCTCCCGCAGACGTCGCGATCGACTCGCAAGGGAATCTGTACATCGCGGACTCGTCGGATCAGCGCATCCGCAAGGTCACACCCGGAGGCCAGATCAGCACGGTGGCAGGCAGCGGCTATAGCGGCACTAGCGCCAGTAGCGTCCAGGCCACCAGCGCATTGATGCGTAATCCGGCCGGAGTGGCTATCGATCCGCAGGGCAATCTGATCATCGCCGATTCCGCCAATGGACTGGTCCGCAGAGTGGACAGTTCGGGACTCATGACCACGGTTGTCTCGGCGGTTGGCACGAACATCGGGCACGTGGCGGCAGATCCACAGGGGAACATCTACTACTGTGCTTCAACGGAGGGTGCAACGCCGAGTGAAATACTGAGGAAAATCGCACCCAACGGGACCATAACCATCGTGGCCGGGAACGGCCAACAGGGCTTTGGCGGGGATGGCGGCCCCGCTGCCGCCGCCCCGCTGACTACGTTCACCATCACCGCTCTCCTTGCGGACGCAGCGGGCAACGTCTATTTCGCGGACAGCGTGAACCATCGAGTGCGGCGCATCGATTCTCAAGGCAACCTCGCCACTGTCGCGGGGAACGGCCAGAGCGGAGATTCCGGCGATGGCGGCCCCGCTACCAGCGCCGGCATTGGAGTTCCCTACGGCTTGGCAGTAGATGCCGCCGGCAATCTCTACATCGCCACCAATTCACGGATCCGGCGTGTCTCTCCCGACGGTACCATCACGGCTTGGGCCGCTACCGTACGCTCAGGATTCTCCGGTGATGGCGGACCGGCTCTCGACGCGGCGATGAATATCGTGCAGGGCCTGGCGATCACGCCGCAGGGCAACCTCTACGTGTCCGATTATAGAAACACCCGCGTTCGTCTGATCCAGAGCGGCCCCAGCCCCTCGATCGTGACCTCGCAGAAGGGGCTGACCTTCATCTCTTCGGCGGCCGGAGGCGCATCCCCGGCTCCTCAATCCGTCACCATTGTGAATGGCGGCCAGGGCACGCTTTTCTGGGGGCTCCCCGTATCCACCGCATCCGGAGGCAACTGGCTTTCGGTTTCGCCTGTCAGCGGATCGAGTCCCGCCGGCGGCGCGGGTCCGCCTGTGCAGGTGAGCGTCAATCCCACAGGACTTGCCGCCGGCGATTACTACGGCCAGATCCAGATTCTCGGCAACGGCGCGCCCAACTCGCCGCAGTCCATCACCGTGGTGCTGAGCGTTCGCTCTCCCGGCTCGGGAACCGGCAGCATCGTGCAGCCTTCGGGACTGCTGTTCACGGCCGCTGCCGGGGGAAGCATTCCCGCGAGTCAGTCGCTCACCCTCACCACCTTGTCCTCCGCCAGCGTCACTTTCACGGGCACTGTTTCATTCGGTGCGCAAGCCTGGTTCACGCTGCAACCCGCTTCCGGCTCCGCCATCGCCGGCAAACCCGCCACCCTGCAGATTGTTCCCAACATCGCCGGACTCGCCGCGGGCGTCTACAACGGCAACATCGCGTTGGTCTTCTCGGACAACTCCACACAATCGGTGCAACTGTTGCTGGTGATCTCCTCCGGCGCCGCGCAGTCAGCCTACGGAGCGCACACCGCTACTACTTGCGCCGCGACTAAACTGCTGCCGCTGTTCACCTCGCTCGGCTCCGGATTCGCCCTGTTCACCGGCTGGCCTTCGCCGGTAGAAATGAAGGTAGTGGATGACTGCGCCGCCGCGCTGACCGCCGGCAGGGTGGTGGTGACGTTTTCCAACGGCGACCCGCCGCTGAACCTCACCTCTCTGGGCGATGGCCGCTGGACCGGCACCTGGCAGGCGCAGACCGCCACTGCCGGGGTCAACATCACCGCCAATGCGCAGAGCGCCGACCAGCAGCTCACTGGGACCACCACCGTCAAGGGCGGTCTCCAGCAAAATGCCAATCCGCCGCCGGTGATCGCTCCGGGTGGGGTGCTGAACGCGGCCAGCTACAGCCTGAATAGCTCGCTGGCGCCGGGCAGCCTGGTTTCGATCTTCGGCTCGCTGCTGGCGCAAAGCGCCGCTCAGGCATCGGCGCTGCCGCTGCCCACCACGCTGGGGCAGACCAGCATCCTGATCGCCGGCCGCAAGGTGCCGCTGCAATACGCCGGCGCCACTCAAGCCAATGCCATGATCCCGTACGATCTGCCGGTCAACGCTACGCACCAGGTGGTGGCACAGCGGGGCACGGCGATCTCGCTGCCGGAACCGATCGGCGTGGTCTCGTCGCAATCGGGAGTCTTCACCAAAGATGCGACGGGGCAAGGCTTCGGAATCGTGGTGCGAGTGGCTCCGGACGGCACGCAGTCGGTGGTGGCGACGGACAATCCGGCGCATGCCGGCGACGCACTGGTGATCTACTGCGACGGGTTGGGAGACGTGGACCCGCGGCAGGTGGCGGGCACGGAAGTCCCCGTGACGCCGCTGTCGCAGACGCTGGAGCCGGTGACGGTGACCATCGGCGGCGTGCCGGCAACGGTCTTTTTCTCGGGCTTGACCCCGGGTTTCACGGGCCTGTATCAGGTAAATGCGTTTGTGCCCGCGGGTGTGACGCCGGGTGATAATGTGCCGCTGGTGATGACGCAATCGGGGCGGCCGAGCCCCACGGTATCGATTTCGGTGAGGTAGTCCAGGACCGTGCAATAGGCGATTTAGGCACCGTCAGGAAATAACCAGTTCAATCGGCGGCAACCGCTCCCTAACGGTCGCGGCTCTGAAGGCGCATCGGAGCCGCGACCGTTAGTGAGCGGTTGTCACAGTTATTTCCTTACAGACCCTTACTCGCGCACCCGAGCGAAAGACCGGCTGCCGTTTGACACGTATTCCGCCTTCCCATCCGTGCCCGCCACCACCACGTACTCCGCGGCGCCGCCTTCCAGCGCATAGCGCGCATCGGAATGCTTCACCAGGGGCCTCTCGGCGCTGCGCCCGGGCTTCAGGAACAGGCGATTGTCCCGCGCCACGATCTCGATCCGTTGATCGCCATTCTGGTACACCCCGGACACACGGGCGGCATCCTGCGCCGAAATCGGCAGCGCCGCCTTTGGTTGGTCCTCGACCTTTGCCGTCAAGGACAGCATCAGCTCCGTAGCCTTGTCGACGGTAGCGGGCAAGGTGGCCCCGCTCCGATTGGTCAGGACGATGATTCCCACCCGCTGCTCGGGCGCCATCCGGATGAACGTGCCATACCCCATGCGCGATCCGCCATGCTCCACTACGTCCACGCCCCGCAACTCCCGGATGCTCAGCCCGTACCCGTACGAATCCGGCGAATCCGGATACTTCGCGTGCGCCGACGACATCAGCGCGAAGGCCTTCGGATCGAGCGCCCGCTTACCATCCAGTATGCCGCCGTTCAGAAACGCGGTGACGAAGCGAGCCAGATCCTGCGCGTTCGAGAAGATCGAGCCCGCCGGCCACGACGCCGCGTTGTCCGCGGCGGGCCGCGCCACCGCGATCTTGCCGCCGACCGCGTCGTGCCCCTGCGCCAGCGGCCAAGTCATGGCCGTGGTGGGCCGCAGGGTGGTCCGGGCCATTGCGCAGGCGCGGAATACGCGCTCCTCCATGGCGTCCGCATACGTTTTTCCGCTGAGCGCCTCCACCAGGTATCCGGCCATCCAGTACCCGGGATTGGCATAGGAAAAGATCTTTCCTGGCGCGGTGAAAAGCCAGCCGTCGGTCCATGCGCGGATTCCATTGCCCAACGCCGCATCGTCGTGCGACCCGTACATGGGGGCCTCGTCGTGGATTCCCGCGGTGTGGCTGAGCAACTGGCTGGCGGTGATCTGCGAGAGCTTCGGCGGCAGCCACGCGAGGTACTTGCCGATGGGCGCATCCAGGTCGATTTTGCCTTCGAGGGACAGTTCCACCAGGGCCGTCGCGGTGAACATCTTGGTGGTCGAGCCGAGGCGGAACAACATCTCCGGCCGGACGGCCTCGCCCGTCTCCACGTTGGCCGTTCCGAATCCTTTGGAGAAGACCACGCGGTCGCCCTTCACGATGGCCATCGCCGCACCGGGCACGTTGAACTTCGCGAGTTCCTCCCGCGCGGATTGCTCCAGGGGTGCGAAGTCCTGGGCCACGAGGGAGAGCGAAACCAGGCCGGCGAGCGCAACGAATCTCATGGAGTGATGATACACCGGGCCATCATTCCGACCGCAGCGAAGAGGCGGGATCCACGCGGGTGGCCCGGCGCGCGGGCTGGTAGGCCGCCAACAACGCCGCGCACGGCACCGCGAGCGCCGCCACCGCATAGGTCGCCGGATCGGCCGGCTTCACGCCGTAGAGCAGGCTCTCCAGGTAGCGTGACAGCAGCAGGGCGGATGCGATGCCGATCGTCACGCCGGCCATCGCCATCCCCAGCGCCTCGCCCAACACCATGCGCAACACCTCGCGCTGGGAAGCGCCCAGCGCCAGCCGGATGCCGATCTCGCGCCTGCGCTGCCGGACCGAGTACGACAGCACTCCGTACACGCCGACCAGCCCCAACACCAGCGTGATCCCGGCGAAAACCGCCAGCAGCATAGTAGCGATGCGCGCCGGCGCCAGCGACCCGTAGAGCACCCTCTCGAGGGGCGCGGCCAGGTTCGCGGGAATGGAGCTATCCACCGTCCAGACGCGGCGCTGCAATGCGGGCAGGAGCGCGGCCGCGTCCATGGACGTGCGAACCACCAGCCCGGCGGCGCCCGGCGTGAATCGCGCCAGCGGCAGGTAGAACTCGGGGCGCGTGTCGGCCCGCAGGTTGATGTGCTTGACGTCGCCCACCACCCCGACGATCTGCATCTCCAGGCGCTGGCGGCCCAGCAGCAGGCGCTGCCCCACCGGGTCCTGGCCCGCGAAGTAGCGGTTGGCAAGCGCTTCCGAAATGACGACGGATTGCGATGTCTCGCCGTCTTGCTCCGTGAATCCGCGGCCGCGGCGCAGCGGAATCCCCATGGTGGAAAAATACGTGGGGCTGATGCGCGCGATCAACGCTTGCGGCGACTGGCCGGCAGCGGGCAGGGGGCGTCCGGCAACCGCGAAACCCGTGTCCGTCACAATATCCACCGGGCCGAACGGCAGCGGCTGGGCCAACGCGGCCGCCTGCACACCGGGCAGGCTCGCCACCTGCTCGAGCACGTTGCGGTAGAAGGTCCGCTGGGCCGGCGCATTGGTGTAGCGCGCGGGAGGCAGGAACATCTGCCAGGCAATCAGGCCGCGCGTGCGGAATCCGGGATCGACGGCGCTCAGCCGCACCAGGCTGCGCAGCACCAGCCCCGCTCCCACCAGCAGGATCAGCACCGCGGCCACTTCTCCGGTCACCAGCACGCGGCCCATGCGGCGATGGGATACACCGCGCCCCGCGCCCGCGCTTCCTTCGCGCAGCGACCGCGCCAGGTCGCGGCGTGCCGACCCCACGGCCGGCGCGAGACCGAACAAGACGCCGGTGAGCATGGAAATCGCGAACGTGAACCACAGAACGCGC
>Ga0116223_10005938_pt1 | contig 10141 bp, 7 predicted proteins | sample Sb_taG_3_FD_90092 | JGI IMG/M metagenome (GOLD analysis project Ga0116223, IMG submission 90092) | Peat soil microbial communities from Weissenstadt, Germany - Sb_50d_a_PC metaG | ecosystem: Environmental > Terrestrial > Soil > Wetlands > Peat | place: Germany: Weissenstadt | collected 2010-09-21 | reverse complement strand
GTTTGTGCTCTAAAGCAAGGCCCAGAGCTTGTTCCGGGTCACCCGTCTCCACAATCTGATAAGCGCCCGACAGCCGCATGCGGAGAAGGCCGCGAACCGCTTCGTCATCGTCCACAATCAGGATTTTCGGCATGTTCTTTGCTCCCATGTCCCTGGGTCTGAGGCGGTCTTCAGCTGCGCACGGCCGCTAGGTTGTTTCTGCTACGACTCGGCGATCCAGGGCCTCGCGAATCTTGCGCGTCAAGAGTTCGCGCGTAAAGGGCTTCAACAAAAACACGCTGCCGGGGTCCACGGGTCCTTGCGAACCAACGGCTTGCCCCGTGTATCCGGACATATAGGCGAGTCGAATTTCGGGACGCCGTCGCGTCAGTTCCTGAGCCAGGGCGCGCCCGCCCATACCAGGCATCACCATGTCCGTCAGCAACAGATCAATGGATCCCTGGTGGCGGTCGCTCACTTCAAGCGCTTCGATGCCGTCTTTGGCTTCGAGCACTTTGTAGCCGCAAAGCTCGAGGGTGTTGCGCGTCAAAGTCCTCAAGGAAGTCTCGTCTTCCGCCAGGAGAATTGTCTCGTTGCCAGTGAACGAGGTGGCGGCATCCGTCGGCGTGTCAGTCTTGATGGCTTCGTGGACGCGCGGTAAGTAAATCTTGAAAGTGGTGCCGACGCCGGGCGAGCTATCAATATCAATATAACCGCCGCTCTGCTTCACGACGCCATAGACGGTCGAGAGGCCCAAGCCGGTTCCTTTGCCTTTTTCCTTTGTGGTGAAGAACGGCTCAAAAGCGCGCGCCTTTGTTTCGGGATCCATGCCGATTCCGCTGTCGGTGACCGTCAGGCAGACGTACGGGCCCGCCTGCACGGGGTAGGGATACCGGCGGATGAAGGCGTCGTCCATAACCATATTCTGGGTGTCAATCACAAGCTTCCCGCCCTGGGGCATGGCGTCGCGCGCGTTGACGACCAGGTTCATGACGACCTGTTCAAGCTGCCCCTGATCGGCCTTCAATCGGCCGAGCTCAGGACTCAAGACTGTCGAGAGTTCGACGTCTTCTCCAATCAGCCTGCGGAGCATTTTTTCCATGTCGGAGACGACGCCATTCAGATCGAGAACCTTGGGATCGAGAACCTGCTGCCTGCTGAACGCCAGAAGCTGGCGCGTGAGCGAAGCCGCGCGCTTTCCGGCTTTCAAAATTTCGTCCACGCTGCCGCGAAGCTTGTTTTCAGGGGCAAGGCTTTCCTGCAAGAACTCCGCATAGCCGATGATCACGCCGAGAAGGTTGTTGAAATCGTGGGCGACTCCACCAGAAAGCCGTCCCACTGCTTCCATTTTCTGCGCCTGTCGAAATTTTTCTTCCAGCTGCCGGCGCTCACTGACATCGCGATTCACGATGACGAGCTTTTCGACTTTCTTGTGCGCGTCCAGAATGGCGCTCGCGCCGGATTCGATGACGTGCCAACTGCCGTCCTTGTGGCGCATCCGGTATTGCACCGTGCGGCCCTCACCGCCTCCGCTCGCTTCCTTGGCCGCTTGTTCCGCCACCTGGCGGTCATCCGGATGAACCTGGTCGAAAAACGAAGTGCTTTCCAGCTCCTCGTTGCTGAAACCGAGAATTCGCGCGTACGCCGGGCTGTTGTAGAGCCGGCGGCCGTCCGGAGCAACGACGGCAATCATGTCGGCGGCGTTCTCGCTGATTAGCCGAAAAAGTTCCTCGCGCTGCACTAGCTGGTGGCGAATCCGATAGATCTGGACTTGCTGATAGATCGTGTAAAGGTCAAAAAGCAACACGAGGCCGACCAGGCCACGAATTGCAAGGCCCAGGTGCATCGTATCGAAGTCGCCAGCGTACTCGCGCAACATGGGCAAGCTGAAGGAGAGGATTCCGAGAGTGAGCAACAGGGTGACGAGGATGGCCGAGGACCACAGCAGCCATTCGCGTCGCTCGACGCGGCGCATTCCGGCTTGAATGTTAGTGGATGACGGTAGTTTCATAATGGACCATCACAAGTATCCCCGTCTACTAACCTACTCCTAATCGGACGGGCCGTTGCTTACTTTGCTGCGCAGAAATACAGAGGAACAAGGCAATGGCTTTTAACTAACTGATAGAAATGGCCTTAGCGCGGGTGGCGGGAAGGAAACCGGGCCAGAAAACGCATCGCACGTGCGTAATCCGTAAACCCTTTTTCGTCATTGCGGAACTTCGCGGAGTGCGATTCTCGCCGGCAGCGGGCGAATTGGATCGGATGTTTCACGTGGAGCATTTCGTGAAACAGGACATATGCCACAACGTATTCGGGCACTTTCTCGTGATCCAGTTGCCGGTTCAGCACAATCTGGTTGAGCGCCGGGTCGAAACAGCCCAATTGGGTTCGCCAGACGCGTGTGCTCCATCCCAAACGGGGGCGGGCAAGGGAACTCTGGAAGTAATGGTGGTTCAATCGCTCAAACAACGGCTCCAAATCATGATGTGCACCAGCGGGCCGATGCTCCATCCTTCGTGCGCGGCGCTGGCGCATGAGCAGAAGACGGCGGCGCGTGGATCGGGCATAGGAGAATTGGCGGTATGTTTCGATCAATTCGGCCGGAGGACGCCGCCGGTATAAACGGCCCAGCAAAATCGCTGCCGTTGCCTCCACCACGATGCGTGGCGCATTTCCGAGGACGTCGGAGAGCCGAACGTGAGCCGTATCCTCGCGCAGGCGGATGGTATGCGTGAGGTCCGCGTAGGGATGGTATTCAACCACGAAATGCGGCGGCCGGCCTTCGCATCCCAGCCGCGTATAGATGCGCTGAAAAATTCGCTCACCGCCGGGGACAGCTCGGCGTGTATTAGCACCGGGCTGCTGCGCTCGCTTCACTGTTTTCTCCGGACGGGCGGAGGCTGCATTTCTTTTTGCGCGTCTTCGGCATCGGAAATGGCGTCTTTCGTTCCGTCGATCGCGTCTTCCAGCGTGTCGCGGTAGATGTCCAGATCGGGTCCGTCCTTGTCGTACTTCTGGAGCAGCTCGAGGAATTCCTTGTCCTTCGCCTGCATCAGTTTCAGAGCTTCGCGGATATCCGAGTGCTTTTCTTTCGCGAGGGCGATTTGGTCCGCCGCGTCGTCCACGCAGCCGGCGTAACCGTTCAGCAAGCCGTTCAAAATCTCGCTCCGACGCCGCTCCTGCGTGGCACGGTTGATTTCATAATCGAACTTCTTGAGGCGGTCGTCCGCGTAGGCCATATACAGCTTGATGCGTTCGGAAGGTTCGCGGGCGTCGCGTATTTTGTCGGCCTCGACTTCGCTCAAGTAGTCCTTTACCTGCTGCGGATGGCCGGGCACTCGCGCCAGAGCCGGACCTGCCAGCATGCCCGCGGCGATCATCACGGCTACAACACAATGGCGCATCGAAACTCCCAGGCTCGGCGTCTAATGCTCCGGCTTGGCCGGCAATTCGTGAGGGAAGAGACGCTGAATGAGACGCCGGTTGACGTCGCTGAGATCCTTGCGAACGTCCAGAAATGGAGCCTGCTCGTCGCTGGTCATGTTCACGATCACGGCGTCCAGACGGCGAAGCGATTCACGCAATGAGATCTGCAACTGCTTGAAGCCGCCGGGATGCTTTTCGGCATCCACTCCCGTCGCGTCAAGGCCCTTATTGCACGAGTCCACTTCGTCACGATAGATCCGGAGAATCGCGATCGCCTCCGGCATGTGTCCCTGCGTTACCTTCGTGTCAATTTCGGCGAACTCGGCGTCGCCGAGTTCGGGCATCAGCTTGGCTTTGGAAACCGGGCTGGGCTCCCGAGCGAGGCGGGCGCGCAGGTCGGCAATCCGGTCTTGCGCCAGAACGGCGCCTGCGAGCAGCGCGGTGGTGAGAGCGAGCGCCGAAATGCTGGTGATTCCTGGCAACGTTACCTCTTTTTGTTCTGCAGCTCGCGCGTAAGGACTCGCACGCGCGCGGTGGATATAAAGTACATATCGCTGTTCTCGTCCGCGTTCAACTGCAGAAATTTCTTATACGCGTCGAGTGCCTGGGCCGCTTCCCCCAGATTATCGTAACAGACGGCGCGGACATACCAGCTGGTAAGCGGCAGTTCCTGGCGCTTGGCGAGAGCGTCGAGGGCGCCGAGCGCCTGGGCATAGTTTTTGCTTTCGAACTCCGCGTCGACAAGATCCGCCAGGACGTCGCTCGCTTTCGGGTTCATGTTATACGCGGCGGCCAGCCAGTGGACGGCATTCGGATAGTCTTTTTTCTGAAGATACACTTCCCCCAGTCGCGCCGAGATGTCGGCGTCGCGCGGAGCGAGCTCGGCCGCTTTCTGCAGGACGGGCACGGCATCCGCGAAGCGCTTCTGGTTCCAGTAGATGTCGGAGCGCATCTTCAGTGTTCCCAGATCCTCCGGGCCTGCCGTGGCCGCTCGATCGAGTTCGGCGAGCGCTTCGTCGTATTTATTGAGATCGACGAGCACGGAGGCGTGTTCAACTCGTGCGTTGGAATCATTCGGCCGCGACTCGAGATAGAGCGCCAGCTCGTCGGCTCCTTCCGGGAGCTTCTTCTGGGCGATCAATACCGCCGCGAGTCCGCGGTGCGCGTCGGCTAGGTCGGCTGAGGTTCCTTGAAGCGTCAGCGCCGCTCGATACTCGACCTCCGCATCGGCCGGCCGCCCCGCGAGCAGAAGGGCGTGGCCGAGCGCGAATCGAATCTTGAAGTTGGCGCCGTCGAGCTTACTCGCCGCTTGGTATTGCTCGATGGCCGCCGGGAGCTTGCCACTCTGTTCCAGCGCGGTGCCCAGCAGCCACTTCGTTCGCAAGTCTTGCGGAGAAAGTTCGGCTGCTTTTTCAAGCGGCTCGACCGCTGCGCCTGGATCGCTGCCGAGTAGCGTAACGCCCAGATTCAGGTAGGCAGCGGCCATTTTAGGATCAATCGCGATGGCGCGTTCGTATTCGCCCTTGGCATCCGCGGGCCGATTCAGAGCTGAGTAAACATAGCCCAGATCGTAATGCACGGTCGCGTCGTCCGGTTTTTTCGTGAGGTAATCCTGATAGCTTTGCGCGGCGGCGGCATAGTCGTGTTTGTTGATCGCCGCCTGCGCGGCATTGAGTAGATCGTTCAGCGCTCGAGTGTTGGGATCGGCGACCGCATGCTTTCTGGGCGCGCCCGTGGACTGCGCGGCGACGCTTCCCAATCCGCCGAGCAAGAGGCACAGCGCGCAGCACGCCAGCGGAATCCAGTGCTTTTTCATGCTGAGGAGCGATTCTCTCCAGGCAGTTTGGGCTTCGCCGATGACAGATGGTTTTCGTGGTTGCCGCCGTTGCGGGCATTCAGCACGCGCGCAAGAAACTTGCCGGTATGAGATTGTGAATTGCGCGCCACCTGCTCGGGAGTTCCCGCGGCCATAATCTTGCCGCCGGCATCGCCGCCCTCGGGTCCCAGATCGATCATCCAGTCGGCTGATTTGATCACGTCCAGGTTGTGTTCGATGATCAGCACGGAAGCCCCGCCTTCGAGCAATTTCCGGAACGAGGTCAGCAGCTTCTGAATATCGTCGAAGTGCAGACCAGTGGTCGGCTCGTCGAAGATATACAGGATGCCGCTGTTGTCCTGTCGGGTAAGATGCGCGGCAAGTTTCAGGCGTTGTGCCTCGCCACCGGAAAGAGTGGTGCCGGATTGTCCGAGGCGCAAGTATCCGAGGCCAACTTCGTCGAGCAGACGCAGCCGTGCGGTGACCTTGGGATACGGAGCGAAGAACGCGAGCGCTTCTCGCACGGTCATTTGGAGTACGTCGTGGATGTTCTTGCCGCGATGGCGCACTTCGAGCACGCTGCTCTTGTAGCGCGTGCCTCGGCACTCCTCGCAGACCAACTCGACGTCGGCCAGGAATCGCATTTCCACGGTGACCGTTCCGTCGCCCTGGCACGCCTCGCATCGGCCGCCGGGAATGTTGAACGAGAAATGCCCGGCGCCGAGGCCGCGCTTCTTCGCTTCCGGAGTGGCGGCGAAAAGGTCGCGGATCGAATCGAACGCCTTCATGTACGTCGCCGGATTCGAACGCGGGGTCCGCCCGATCGGCGACTGGTCAACCATCTCCACGGCCAGGATTGGCGCGTCGCCTTCGATTCGATCGCAGTATTCGCGCCAATTCCTGCCCGCGCGCTTCGCCTCAAGCGCTTTATAGATAACGTCGTACACGAGTGTCGATTTGCCGGAGCCCGAAACGCCCGTGACCGCCACGAGCATTCCCAGCGGAATGGTCACGTCCACGCCCTGGAGATTGTGGCTGCGTGCCCCGATGATTTTCAGGAACCTGCCCTGCGGCTTGCGTCTCCGGGACGGTACGGCGATTCGCAATTCGCCGCGCAGGTATCGGCCGGTGAGTGATTGCGGGCTCGCCAGCAGCTCTTCGCGTGTTCCCGCGAAAATTAATTCGCCGCCGTGTTCACCCGCGCCCGGTCCGAGATCGAGAATGGTGTCGGCCGCCAGAATCGTATCGGGATCGTGTTCGACCACCAACAGCGTGTTCCCGAGGTCGCGAAGCCCCTTCAAGATTTCAATCAGGCGGCCCGTGTCTCGCGGATGCAAGCCGATGGAAGGCTCGTCGAGCACATAGAGCGCGCCGACGAGATGCGACCCGAGCGACGTGGCGAGCTGGATGCGCTGCGCCTCGCCGCCCGATAGCGTCGAAGTCAGCCGGTCAAGCGTGAGGTAGTCGAGTCCTACTTCGTCGAGAAATCGCAATCGCTGCTGAATCTCTTCCAGCACTTTTTCAGCGATCGTGGTTTCGGCGGGACTGAGCTGCAGGCCATCAAGGAAAGGCCGCGCCTCTTTGACCGTCATCTGGCAAACTTCGGTTATCGAGCGCCCCGCGATTTTCACCGCGCGGGCCTCCGCTCGCAATCGTGTCCCGCGGCAGTCCGGGCACAACGCATAGCCCCGATAGCGGCTCAGAAAGACCCGTACATGCAGCTTGTATTTCTTGCGTTCCAGCCAGCCGAAAAATCCCTTAATGCCCAGAAAATCTTCCTTCCGGTCGCCGTCGAGAATAGCGTTGCGCTGTGCCGCCGTCAGGTCGCGGAACGGCACATCGAAGGGGATTCCTTTCGCTCGCGCGTACCGGCGCATATCCATGGTGAGTTGCTTGTACCGCGGCTTCGTCCACGGCTCGATCGCGCCATCCGCCAGCGATTTCCCCTTATCCGGCACGACGCGGTCCAGATCGAAGTCGATGGTGTTGCCGAATCCCTGGCAGCGCGGACACGCGCCGTAGGGATTGTTGAACGAGAAAAGCCGCGGTTCGGGCTCCTGATACACGGCGCCGCATTTCTTGCAGTCGAATCGTTCGTTGAATACGAGTCTATCCGGAGTCTGGCTCGGCGCACTGGCTGGATCGTCCGGCACAAATTGTAAAATGGCCTCGCCGCGGCCTTCCCGATAGCAGATCTCGATCGAGTCCACCAGGCGCGAGCGGATTTCGGGCGACAGCGAGAGCCGGTCCACGAGCACGTACGCCGGTTTCCCGAAATCCAAGTCGAGCAGGTCCTCCGGCGTCGAGAACTCGAATACGCGCCCTGACTGGTAGAGCCGGTTAAATCCGCGCTTGCGCAAGTTCGTGAGTGTCAGGCGTATCGTGTCCGGTGATGGATGCGCGGCTTTTCGCGCCCGCGCCGCCGAATCTTTTGGCCCCGTGCCTGCCGCCGGTTCAGGCGCGAACACCAGTTCGTACAAGACATAAAAGCGCTGCCCCGCGGGAAGCGACAGCACGCGCGCGGCGATTTCATCGAGCGTGTCTTTCCGCAGCTCTTCGCCGCAATTGAGGCAGAAGGTGTGTCCCGCGCGCGCATAAAGCAGCCGCAGGTAGTCGTAGATTTCCGTTGCAGTCCCAACCGTGGACCGCGGATTCCGCGTGGAATTCTTCTGCCGGATGGAAATGGCCGGAGCAATGCCGGTGATCTCGTCCACGTCCGGTTTCTCGATGCGTTCGAGGAATTGCCGCGCGTACGCCGAAAGCGACTCGATGTAGCGCCGCTGTCCCTCGGCATAGAGCGTGTCGAATGCGAGACTCGATTTGCCCGATCCGGACACGCCGGTGACCACGGTGATGGCATTGTGCGGGATCGTGAAATCGATATTCTTGAGGTTGTGGACGCGCGCCCCGCGGACGCGGATTTCCTCGACATCCGCCGCCACTGGCGTGGCCGCCGGACGAAGCAGGACCTCTTTTGCGAGAGCGAGCTTCTCAGTGCGTTCCATTGGCATCTGCCTAAATAAAAAATTATACGCCTCGCCGCCGCTGCAAACAAATTGGCGTTTACCCGGCTCTGGGGCTCGCGGCGACTCGGATTTGGAACGATTGGAAGTGGTTGAAACGCGAAATCGATACAGTACAGGGTGCCGAGGGAAATATTCGAGGCTTTGCTTAGTCTCCTGCCGCAGCCTTCGGCGCGTAATACCCGGTCCGCGTTCGCACGGATAGCTTGCCGCGCCCATTGGGAGGGATCACCTGTACCTTCAGGGGCCTAAATGTGCCGTCGCGGGCCGTATTCACGGGGTAGTAGCCGAGCGTGTATTGGTTGCGGATCTCGCGCGCCACCTGCTCGCAAATCGGCGTTACCTGCTCCAGTTTGTCCGGAAAATACGCCAGTCCGCCGGTCGCTTCCGCGATTTCCGACAGCACTTTTTTCGAGCGGCGGACCATTCTCTTGTCGTGCTCCAGATCGTCTTCGCTGTAGACGCCGATCGCGTAGATGGTCGCATTGGATTCTTCGGACGCCTTGATCGCGTCCTCGAACGTTTTTTCGCTGGCGGTATCCTCGCCGTCGGTTACCAGCAGCAGAACACGCTTGTCCTTGTGGCCCTTCTTCAAATGAGCAAGCGATCCGATCAGGGCGTCGTAGAGCGCCGTGCTGCCGCGCGTATCAATCCGCGCAAGCGCGTCGTGGAGGTTTGCCTGGTCGCTGGTGAAGTCGCCGTCGGTATCGAGGTAATACTCGTCGTTGAAATTGACCACGAACGCCTCGTCCTGCGGATTACTGGTGCGGACAAACGTCATCGCCGCAGCGTTCACCTGGTCGCGCTTCTCGCGCATGCTTCCGCTGTTGTCGATAACCAGTCCCATGGTCACCGGAATGTCGTCGCGCGAAAAGAAAGATAGTTTTTGTTCGATGTTCTGCTCAAATACGCGAAAATTCCCCTGTTTTAAGTCAGATATGAACTGTCCTTTTCCGTCCGCCACGGTCACGTGCAGCACGACCAGGTCCACCGCGGCTCGGAGCCGGTGATCCGGCGACGGCTGCTGGCCCGGCGGCGTATATCCGGGCGGGGGCGGGGGACTGGACGGCGCCAGAATTGGCGGCGGATTCTGTGCGTGCGCGAAGGGACAAACGAAGAAGGCGCTTAGGAAAAGTACGAGCAGAATTGCAGAGCGATGGACGCTAGTGGCCCGGCGCGAAATACCCGCTCTTTGCGGAGACGGTGAGTGGCGGCAGACCCTGGGGAGGGTTGAGTCTGACTTTGATCTTGCGCCATTTGCCGTCGTGCATCCGATGGCTCGGCATGTATCCCAGGACATACTGATTGCGCAGCTCCATGCTTATTTTGGTTGCGATGTCCGGCAGCTGGCTGACGTTTTTCACCACAAACGTCCGGCCGCCGGTCATCATCGTCATATCGCCCAGAAGACCCGGGCCTTCCCGCTCCTCCGGCGTTGGCCCGCCGTCGGGATCGAACAGCCCGATGGCATAAATCTGAACGTCCGCTTCTCTTACAAACTTTCGGACTTCCGTTTCGCTGTACCGACTATGATTATCGCCTCCATCCGATAAGATGAGCAAAGCTTTCTTTGTGTTGTGTGCTCCGCGCATTTGGCTCAATCCCAGGTAGACGCCGTCAAAGAGCGCCGTCAAGCCGTGCGCGCCGGTATACATCAGACGGTCCTGCAGATCGTCCACACTGGCAGTGAATTGACTGATGAGCTGCGCCCGGTCGTTGAAATTCACCAGAAAGAATTCGTCCTGCGGATTCGCGGTGCGGAAAAATTGCACGGCGGCCTGGCGCGATTTGTCGATCTTATCCGCCATGCTCCCGCTCATATCGAAGATCACGCCGATCGAGACCGGCACGTCCTCGCTCGAGAAACGGATGATTTCCTGCTCCACGCCGTCCT
>Ga0116223_10005935_pt1 | contig 10143 bp, 3 predicted proteins | sample Sb_taG_3_FD_90092 | JGI IMG/M metagenome (GOLD analysis project Ga0116223, IMG submission 90092) | Peat soil microbial communities from Weissenstadt, Germany - Sb_50d_a_PC metaG | ecosystem: Environmental > Terrestrial > Soil > Wetlands > Peat | place: Germany: Weissenstadt | collected 2010-09-21 | reverse complement strand
CGACGCCAGCGCGCTGCATCCAACCCGCCGAGCCCGTGTACCACGTCCAGCCGCCGCGCCCGATATGTGGGGCCGTCGAATAGACATCGGCCGCGACGACGTAGGGCTCCACCTTGTAGCGATGCACGTCTGAGCGGGTCCGCGCACGATTGATGGGGTTGAGCAACGAAAAGAGGTCAGCCGCCTTGTCGCCTTCGCCGAGCGCGGCGAAAGCCATCACGGACCATAAGGCCGCGTGGGTGTACTGACCGCCGTTCTCGCGAATTCCCGGCGGATAGCCCTTGATGTAACCGGGGTCCAACACGGTCTCGTCGAATGGCGGCGCGAACAGCAACGCGAGGCCCTCGTCGCGACGGATCAGCGCCCGCTCGACCGCGCTCATCGCTTTGGCCGCCCGATCGCGCCTCGCCGCGCCCGAGAGCACAGACCAGGATTGCGCGATCGAATCGATGCGGCACTCTTCGTTCGCCGACGCGCCCAGCGGTTCGCCGTTGTCGAAGAAGGCGCGGCGATACCAGTCTCCATCCCACGCTTCGTCTTCGAGCGAGTCTGCCAGAGCGGCGGCGTGAGCGCTCCACGCCGCGGCTCTGCCTGTTTCCTGGCGCGTCACGGCGATTGGAATGAAAGCCATCAGCGCCGCGTGCAGGAACCAGCCGAGCCAAACGCTCTCCCCAGCTCCTTTTTCGCCGACGCGGTTCATACCGTCGTTCCAGTCGCCCGTTCCCATCAGAGGAAGGCCGTGCACGCCGAGCGCCAGAGAGGCGTCGAGAGCCAGAGCGCAGTGCTCGAACACGGTCGCGTTCTGGTCAGAGACGGTCGGATTGAAGAAGCTGTCATGCTCACCCGGCTCTAGCGTCTGGCCTTCAAGGAACTGGACTCTCTCATCGAGGACGGTCCGGTCTCCGGTGGCGTCGACGTAATGCGCGACGGCGTAGGCGAGCCACGCACGATCATCCGAGATGCGGGTTCGCACGCCCCGACCCGAATGTGGCAGCCACCAATGCTGGACATCGCCTTCGACGAACTGTCGCGCAGCGGCGCGCAGCAGATGCTCGCGAGTCAACGCGGGCTGCGTCGCCGCGAGCGCCATGCCATCCTGCAACTGATCGCGGAAACCATAGGCGCCGCTGGCCTGATAGAACCCGGAACGCGCCCAGACGCGGCAGCTCAGCGTCTGGTACAGCAGCCAGCCGTTCAGCATGAGATCCATCGACCGGTCCGGCGTCTTGACGACGACCGAGCCAAGGATTTCATCCCATTGGCGCTGGACGTCCGCTTCGACCGCGTCGAGATCGGCGGCGCGATAGCGCGTGACGAGGCTCCGCGCCGCTTCCGCGCTTTCAGCTTCGCCCAGGAAGAAAATGACTTCGATTGCTCCGTCGGGCGGCAGTTCGATCTTCACGCCCAAAGCCGCGCAGGGATCGAGGCCCGCCCCAACCGTCCCAGAGAGCGCCGCAGCGCCAGAGAGCGCGGCGGGGTCGGCGAGCGTGCCATTTCGACCGATGAATTCGCGTCGATCGCCAGTCCAGCTGGTCTGAGCCCCGCACAGATCGGCAAAGGCGACTCGCGAGCCAAAGCTCGTATTCCAGGGATTGCGGGCGAATATCGCGCCGGTGGACGGGTCGATTTCGGTCGAAACAAACGGCAGCGATGCCGAACGCGAGGGGCCGAGAACCCACTCGGCATAAGCTGTAACGCTGAGCCGACGAGGCCGGCTCGATCGATTGGTCAATGCGAGGCGGGAAATCTTGATCGAATCACTGACCGGCACGTATTGCAGAAGATCCGATGCGATCTCATGCGCGATATGCTCGAACCGGCTGTATCCACGGCCATGCCGGGCGACATAGGTCCCAGCCGCATCGCGGATCGGCAGCGCCGTCGGAGTCCAGAAGTCGCCCGTGTCATCGTCACGCAGGTAGAACGCTTCGCCCGGACGATCGCTCACCGGATCATTCGACCATGGCGTGATCTGATTCTCGCGACTGTTGACCGACCATGTGTAGCCGCCGCCCTCAGTTCCGGTCTGGAAGCCGAACGCGGGATTGGCGATGACGTTGATCCAGGGCGCAGGCGTCGATTGGCCCGGCCCAAGGACTGTCACATACTCTCGTCCATCTCGAGCGAACCCGCCGAGCCCGTTAAAAAATTCGAGATCGGGCACGTGCGCCCGCCCCGGCGCGGTCAAGCGAGCCCTGACAGAGCTTGGCGTCGCCTTCGGGGGCTCGCCAAGCTCCAGAACGCGCTCGAGTTGCTCGAACAGCGTGCCGCGCTGCGCAACAAGAGCGACCCGCGCAACCGAGAATAGAAGTCCTTTCACTTCCGCTGCAATCAGGTCCGAGCGCAGCAGAAAGACGCGGCCTGGTCTATGTTCCGTTCCCGGCAGCGCGGACGACTGGTTTGCCCGCGCCAGTGTTTCAATCGCGATCTGAAGTTCCTGGATATACGAGGATTGACGATCGTTCAGGATGACCAGGTCGACGGCGAGCTGTTTCATGCGCCAATATTCGTGCGCCTGCAGAAGCTCTCGCACGATGCCGACGTCTTCGATATTCGCGATGCGCAGAAGAACGATCGGCAGATCCCCGGAAATGCCTTGCGACCACAAACCCGACTGGGGCCCGCAGCCACGTAGAATCGCCTCCGAAGAGGGACGCATGGCCGGCGCGGCGTAAATCACATGTCCGGCTACTCGCTGAAAGAGGCTCGCTTCGCCGGCGGTCACGCCAAGATGGTGCAACTGCACCTGACCCTGCGTCCACGCCAGCGTTGAGGCTCGCGTAAACGCCGTCGGGTCGCGATGTTTGTCGACCCCATCGAGAAGCGATTCACGGGAGGTGGCGGCGATCGTCCAATAGGCGACACGAACAGTCGCGCCCGGTGCAACGCGAATACGCCGGCGAATGGAGAAAATCGGGTCGAGGACGGCGCCCGACGAATTGGACAGAGGCCGACTGTCCATGACTGCGATCGGCGCGCGGACGGTGTGGCTGCGCCCGAGGAATCGTGCCCTGTCGGTCTCGAACTCCGGTGCGCCTATAGTCTCGCCGTCGATGACGGTCAGATGTGCGGCCCAGATTGCGGGGTCGCTCGGCGCTCGCTTTCTTCGGGTGGCGAGGATCGCTCCGACATCGGGAAGATATTCCGTTTCGACGAACAGATTCGAGAAGGCGGGATGCGCGACGTCGGCGTTCTGCGGCGCCAGGACGAGTTCGGCGTAGGAAGTGATCTCGATGTCGTGGCGGTGCCTTCCGGAATTCGTGATCGATACCCGGCGAACTTCGGCATCGGCCTCGGCGGAGACGATTACGTCCAAAGTCGTTGTCAGCGAGCCGTCGCAGCGCGTGATCTCGGCGCGATCCTCTTCGAAGATGACGGAATAACTCTCCGGTTCGACGCCGCTGGGTTGAAAGCCCGCAGACCATACAACGCCAGTGCGCAAGTCTTTGACATAAATATAGAAGCCCGAGTCGTCGCAAGTCGCGTCCTCGCGCCAGCGCGTCAGCGCCAGATCGCCCCAGCGGCTGTATCCCGATCCGGCGGCGGTGAGCATCGTCGAGTACCGACCGTTCGAGAGCAGATGCGTGGCGGGAGTCGCTTGATGGGCGGAAGCGAACCGGCGACCGCCCGACGGTTCGACGTCGCGCGCGGCGCTAGCCGACTTCACGTCCGCCGCCCAAAGACGCGTCGCCGCGACCTCGCGAGGCATGCGCTCTTGCAGAAGCAGTTCTGTCGCCTTGATCATCGGCTCGGCATGAAACCGCGCCCGCATCGCGCCGTCCAACAGGGCGTCGGCGACCGCGACGATCGTCATGCCCTGATGATGCGCCATGAAGGCGCGAACAATCGCGACCCTTTCGCCCTCCGGGAGGCGCGCCGGCGTGTAATCCAACGCCTCATAGAACCCGAAGCGGCCTTGTGCGCCGATCTCGGCCAGATGTTCCAGATTGGCGACCGCCGCTCGCGGATCGACCATCGAAGCGAGAGCAGTGGCGTAGGGCGCGATCACCCTGTTTTCGCGGAGACCACGTTTCAGCCCGAGGCCAGGAACGCCAAAGTTTGAATATTGATAGGTCAGCTCCAGATCGCGCGCGTTATAGGCGGATTCGGATATGCCCCAGGGCAGTCCGTGTCTCGTGGCATAGGCGATCTGACGGCGGACGATCAGGCGGTTTGTCTGGTCGAGCAGACTCCCGGCCGGCGCTCGCATAACGAGCGAGGGCATTAGATACTCGAACATGGATCCCGACCACGAGATCAGCGCGGCGCCATGCGCGACAGGCGTTGCGGCGCGGCCAAGCCGGAACCAATGCTTCGCCGCGACGTCGCCCTTGGCGATCGCGAAGAAGCTGGCGAGCCGCGCCTCGGAGGCCAGGAGATCGTAACAGTTCTGATCGAGCGCACCTTCGTTAACGAGATATCCGATCGACAGCAATTGCCGGTCACGGTCCAGGAGGAAACCGAACTCCATCGCAAGCGCCATCGACCGCGCAGTGTTTTCGAGGGCCGCAAGCCGCTCCTTCTGGGCTAGCGCCGCATCCGTGGCCTGCGCCAGATCGTCCCGGTGCGCTTCGATCGAAATCAAGACCGCTCGCGCCCAAAGCAGCATATCCGCACTGCTTCCGTCACCGCGTTCCACGGCGAGCACGCTTGCAATGTCGACCATGGTCTCGATATTGCGGCAAAGGACGGCGATCTGCGCGTGACAATCGATCTGCGAAAGCGAAGCCTGTTGCAAAGCCGATCCGACCGCGGCTAGTGCGTCGTCGAGCTGATGCAAGGTCACGGTCTGGGTCTGGCGGCCGTCGCGCAGGCGGGCGCATTCGGCGCGAGTGATGTCGAGCGCGTCGGCGACGCCACTGAATCGCCGCGACGCATCGAAGGGACGGTTGCTCCATTCCCGGCACGCATTGGCGATCGCGATGAGATGCCCCGCCAGATTGCCGCTGTCGACGGTGGATACGTATCTTGGCTCTAACGGTCGAAGATCGCGCGTGTCGTACCAGTTGTAGAAATGACCGCGCATGCGCTGCATGCGACTCATCGTCCCGAGTGTCGCCTCCAGCCGATCAATTGCCTGACCCGTTCCGATCCAGCCGAAATCGCGCGCGCAAACGACCGCAAGAAGATAGAGGCCGATGTTGGTCGGCGAGGTTCGATGAGCAACCGCAGGCGCCGGATCCTCCTGAAAATTGTCGGGCGGCAGCATGCTGTCAGCCGACGTGACGAAAGTCTCGAAGAACCGCCAGGTCCGGCGCGCGGTCCACCTCAGCGCCTGCACATCGGTGTGGTCCATGGGCAGGTGACCGGCCGCTCCAGGAGACAGGCTGACAAAACGGGCGATGGCCGGCGAAGCCAGCCAGAGCGCCGCGAAGGGAAACGCTAGCGGCCAGGTTCCATTGCGAGACGTCAAGGCTACAATAGCCGCGGCCGCGCCAATGACAATCGCTCCCGCCATTCGACGCACGAAACCCACCAAGTCGAGGCGAGGACCGATTGCCGCCTGGGCAGCCGGAACCCATTCGAGCAGATGACGTCGGCTCACCCCGAGGCGCCAGAGCGTGCGACCGATCGCATCGGCCATGAGCCACGCCTGATCCGCCAGGAACGCGACTGTCAGGGCCGAAAGGGTCAAGGAAAGGCGGATATCGCCGCCGAGTGCGCGCAAATGACTCGAAATCGTCACGCCGGGTCGGCGCGGAGGAATGGCGGCTACGACCGGAATGAGCGCCGGCAGCGCGATCGTGAGGATAACGAACTCTGTCCAGATCGACGCCACGTGAAGCGGCAGGGTCCAACCCACGAGCAACGCGAGGACCGCTGCCGGCGCGGAGAGAGTTCGACGCAGATTGTCCAGCATTTTCCAGCGCCCGATCGCCGGAAGTGCGCTTGACGCCGGCGCGGTTCCCGAGAGCGAGGGTGCGCGCCCAAAAATCCAGGGCAGGAGTTGCCAGTCGCCGCGCGCCCACCTGTGATGGCGAATCGCGCCGACGTCATACCGGGCAGGGAATTCTTCGACGACTTCGACGTCCGAGGCGAGGCCGGCGCGCGCGAACACACCCTCGAAGAGATCGTGACTGAGGAGGGTGGAGTCCGGCGCGCGGTCCGCGAGCGCTGCCTCGAATGCGTCGACGTCATAGATGCCTTTTCCGGCATAGGATCCTTCCCCGAACAGGTCCTGATAGACGTCGGACACTGCCGAGGCGTAGGGATCGATTCCACTCACGCTGGAGAAGATTCGCTGAAACCGCGAGCCTTCGCGACCCGTGGGCAGCGACGGCGTGACGCGGGGCTGCAAGACTGCGTAGCCCTCGACAACGCGGCGACCATCGACGTCGAGGCGCGGCCGGTTCAGCGGATGCGCGATCTTGCCGATCAGGCGACGAACCGCATCGCGCGGCAAACGCGTGTCCGAATCGAGCGTCACGACGTAACGAACGCCGGTTGGGGTCGCCGGGGACCCTAACCCCGCGTCCACGAAAGTCGTGTCAGTCGCGCCGCGCAGCAGTCGATTGAGTTCGTGGAGCTTGCCGCGCTTGCGCTCCCACCCGATCCACCGCCCTTCGCCCTCATTCCATACGCGACGCCGGTGCAGAAGAAGGAAACGCGTCCCGCCAGGCGCCGGGCCATAACGCAGGTTGAGACGCGCAATGCCGGCTGCGGCCGCGGCGACCAGGCGAGCGTCGCTATCGGCATGTTCGTTCGCGGCGTCGGTCCAGTCGGTCACCAGCGCGAAATGCACCTCGCCTTCAGGGCTCGCAAGATGATGAACCTCGAGCCGTTCGATCAGCTCTTCCACACCTTCCAGGGTCGTGAGCAACGTTGGCACGGCGACGAGCGTGCGCAGGTGTGAGGGGACTCCATCCCGTAGCTCCAGCGCCGGCAGAAGGGTCGCAGCAAAGCCAAGGTTGACTGCGCGATTAACCAACGCAACCGCGGCGTCGATGGCGGGAATGGCGCCAAGCACGCCAAGCAGGCCAAGAACCGCGGGGCCGACTCCGGCCGCAGAGAGGAGGAACACCGGCGCAGCAAGCAGGGTTGCAGCGACCAGAGAAATTGCCGTCACATAACCGCCGACGCCGAGCGACTGGTTGAGGCGCGCTACCCAGTTTCGCACGGGGATGCGATAGGCGATCGTTTTTTCGAAGGCGCGACGCCCGCCCGCGAGCAGGATGTAACCTGTGTCTCTACGCCGCGCCCGCTCCATTGCGGGGGCGTTAGCCTCGGCCTGCTTTGCCGCAAGGACTGCCGCGCTGGCGATATCGAGCTCTGTGCGGCTCGAGCCGCGCGACAATTCCTCGACGGCGCTGCGGTAGAGCGTCCGGGTCGGGAAATCCATACTCTCGAAGTCGCCGCCGCCGGTCGCAAGGACAGCGTCGACAAGGCTAAGGCGCTCGAACAATAGCTTCCAATCGACATCGGAAATCCAGCGCAAGCTGGTGATGATGTTGCGGACGGAGACGTTCGCCGCGCCTTGCTGGCGATGGACGTCACGCACCACTGCGTCGGTTGTCGTGTCCTGGATGGCTAGACGTTCGTCGAGCCATGTCAGCGCTGGCGTGATCCTCGGGTCCTGATCGCGCAACCGATGCACAAGCTGGACTGCGAAGGCTTGAGACAGCGGCTTCCGCTCATCCGCGACCAGGGCGATAGCGACCGACTCCGCCGGCGCACCCCCCACGCCAAGCAAACGGTCGGCCACTCCGTCGGCCCTTTGTCTCTCGGCCCGGCTATTGGTGATCTGTCGCGCGAGGCGCCCGAGATTCTCGACCAGAACGATCCGCAACGTAATCGATACGGCCCAGAGTTCCCCGATGGTTAGCGGCTGTACCTCTTGATAGGCTCTAACGAAGCGAACCAGCATCTCGGGGTCAAAGCGGCTATCGGTATGGGCAACGAAGGCCCACGCGATGCCGAACACTCTAGGATAACCCGCGAAAGGCCCAGCGGCGAGCTTTGGGAGTTGATGATAGTAACCAGGCGGCAAATCCGAGTGAATTTCATGAATCTGCTTTTCAACGAGGTGATAATTGTCGACCAGCCATTCCGCCGCGTGCGTTATGGGGCGACCATCATTGATCGCTTTTACGGCGGAACGATACTCGACGAGCAGCGCCGCGCGGTTGTCGACGAGTCGCCTCGCCAGAAGGCGCCCTTTGGTCGCTCGAGACGACACGATCTGCGCGACTGCAAGGCTGCGCGCATGGTCCTCGAGCCGCTCAACGCCGAAGAGTTCTTCGCGAATGGGGCCTTGGCTATCCCACGGCGATGATAAGGGCGTGGCTTCAAAGGCGCTCCGCAAGAAAGCTTTCAATTTGACCTTTCTGCCGCTGGATGGAGCGGTGAGGATCTCAGGGGAATCGCGCACCGGGTGCAGCACGAATGTCGGTTCGGGACGACCAGAAGTCAACGAAGCGGCGGCCACCCGCCGCCCGTTCGGATTCGTTTAGCATTTCAACTCGCCGACGGCACCTCCGCAACCACCGTCGCACGATCAGCCGCTCAATAGTCCGTGCCGCTCTGGCGGAACGTCGGCCTTCGGCCGCTCCGCCACCATCGCCTCGCCACCATCGCCTCGGTGGTGATCATGAGCCCGGCGACGGACGCCGCGTCCCGAAGCCGCACAACCTCCGCTGGAGTCGACGATGCCGTGGGCGAGCATATCGAGATCTTGCTCGACTTGGGCGTCGAAGCCGTTGGACTGGGACTTGTCCTCAAGGATGTTGCCGACGACGGCTGGCGCGTTCCACTCTGATCATAAGATGGCTATTGCTGGCACTCGTTACAAGAGAATGCTAACGCCCCGACGTTCCAGCATGGGCCGCTCGCGTCCTCGTATCGCAGTCGCGTAGCCGGGACCGTCCGCCGACGTGATCATGGATACGCGATTTGACACATTCGCCAGGCTTTCGGCGAACGACTGCTATTGCGCAGTGCGACCGTCCACGACTTCCGCACTTCGCGATGTTCTGCCGGCGCCTTGCTCAATGCCTGTTTCGGGCGGACTCTTGTCCTCCCGGGTCATCCGACGACGTGAGGAATCCTGTCCAGACCTGCCGTCCACGCCGTCTCCAAATGATCGGGTGAATCACTCGCGTCCTTACCGCGAAAGCCTGTGATAGAGTGGACTATGCCCTTCACACTATCAGTATCAGCGGTTCCTGCGACCAAGGCCGTCAAGGCCTGTCAATCGGCGTCGAATTTTGACCCTCGATCGGCGTCCAAGAATGACCCCTCTTGTGGAGACAGCCGCGAACGGCAGCCGGATCCGCTCCATGGCCGTCGGCAACACCCAGTCCTTGAACGGTGCGCCGTTGCGCAAAGCGCCGGGTTTGCGGGCAAGAACCGACACATAATGCCAGGGATCATAGATCGTTTGGCCGCGCCCAAAGCGGCGCGGATGCTCCGCCGCGATGCGCCCGTCCTGGCGGATCACGACGCGATCGGCGTAGGCGTGGATTTCAACCGGGCGGCCGACCGCGCTCGCGTTCACCGAGTATTTGTTGTTGTCGAACCGCACCAGGCAGGTCTTGGACACCGAGGCCGGCGACTCATGGAATCCATCGAAGCGGCCACGATAGGGAATGAGCTTGGGACGCTCTTCCTCGAAGACCTCCCAGATCGTCCTGTCAGGCCGTTCAGGATGGGGATGCGCCTTGGCACAGGCGATGCTTTTGTCCATCAGCCAGGCGTTCAGCTCGTCATAGCTCTTGACTCGCAAGCGCGGCGCGAAGAAGCGCTCGCGAACGAGACCCACCTGGTTCTCGACCTGACCCTTCTCATGAGCCCGACGCCGGCGTGCAGGCGACGGGCTCGACAAGATGGTGCGAGCACATCTGGAGGAAGCGGCGATTGTATTGCCGGTCCTTGCCGACGAAGATCGTCTCCACCGCCGTTTTCATGTTGTCGTAGATGCCGCGCGAGCAGGCGCCCCTGAAGAACGCGAAGGCCCGCTCGTGGGCGTCGAAAACCATCTCCTGCGTCTCACGCGGATAGGCGCGCACCAGCATCATGCGGCTGTGGCAAAGACGGCGAGCGGTGTTCCGATTGGCGCTGCGCCAGAGCGAAGGGTTGATTGGCTCGATCATGCGAATGTTGGAGATCGACCTGCCCGTCCCTGATCATACGACGCTGAGCCGACGG
>Ga0116223_10005929_pt1 | contig 10148 bp, 7 predicted proteins | sample Sb_taG_3_FD_90092 | JGI IMG/M metagenome (GOLD analysis project Ga0116223, IMG submission 90092) | Peat soil microbial communities from Weissenstadt, Germany - Sb_50d_a_PC metaG | ecosystem: Environmental > Terrestrial > Soil > Wetlands > Peat | place: Germany: Weissenstadt | collected 2010-09-21 | reverse complement strand
TGTAGATGTAGCCGACCGTCACCTTGCGATCGAACGTCTCGCCGGTGCGGCCGTCGTGCAGCGTCACCTGGCCCGAGTGATCGAGGCCCGCGAGGTCGAGCATGTGCTCGATGTCCTTCTCCTTGGCGCCGTCGAACACCGGGGTGGCAATCGGCACGCCATGGCGCAGGTTGTTGCCGAGCTCGACCAGTTCCTTTTCGCCAAGCGATTTTATCGTCTCCTCGTCGCCGTAGACCTTGCGCAGCGTCTCCCGCAGCGGTTTGAGGTCCTTGCGGCCGTAATAGGCGTCGACCGCCTGGCCGATGCGGTGGCCGAGGCCCGCGCAGGCCCAGCCGAGGTGGGTCTCGAGGATCTGGCCGACGTTCATGCGGCTCGGCACGCCGAGCGGATTGAGCACGATATCGACCTGCTGCCCGTCGGCGAGGAACGGCATGTCCTCCACCGGCACGATCTTGGACACCACGCCCTTGTTGCCGTGGCGACCGGCCATCTTATCGCCGGGCTGGATCTTCCGCTTCACGGCGACGAAGACCTTGACCATCTTCATCACGCCGGGCGGCAACTCGTCGCCCCGCTGCAGCTTCTCGACCTTGTCGAGGAAGCGCTGTTCCAGCCGCTTCTTCGACTCGTCGTACTGCTTGCGGATGGCTTCGATCTCCGCCATCACCTTGTCGTTAGGGGAAGCGAAGAGCCACCACTGCGACCGCGGATATTCGTCTAGCACCGTGCGGGTGATTTTGGTGTCCTTCTTGAAGCCCTTCGGCCCCGCGATGCCCTGGCGGCCCTCCAGCAACTCGGCCAGGCGGCCGTAGACGTTGCGGTCGAGGATCGCCTGCTCGTCGTCACGGTCCTTGGCGAGCCGCTCGATTTCTTCACGCTCGATGGCGAGCGCACGCTCGTCCTTCTCGACGCCGTGGCGGTTGAACACGCGCACTTCGACGACCGTGCCCTGCACGCCGGGCGGAACACGCAACGAAGTGTCGCGCACGTCGGAGGCCTTTTCGCCGAAGATGGCGCGCAGGAGCTTTTCCTCCGGCGTCATCGGGCTTTCGCCCTTCGGCGTGATCTTGCCGACCAGGATGTCGCCGGCGCGCACCTCGGCGCCGATATAGACGATACCGGCCTCGTCGAGATTCTTCAGCGTCTCTTCCGAGACGTTGGGAATATCGCGGGTAATCTCCTCCGGGCCGAGCTTGGTGTCGCGCGCCATCACCTCGAATTCCTCGATATGGATCGAGGTGAAGACGTCGTCCTTGACGATCCGCTCGGAGAGCAGGATCGAGTCCTCGAAATTGTAGCCGTTCCACGGCATGAAGGCGACGAGGACGTTGCGGCCGAGCGCCAGCTCGCCGAGATCGGTCGAGGGACCGTCGGCGATGATGTCGCCCTTCTTCACCTGGTCGCCGACCTTTACCAGCGGCCGCTGATTGATGCAGGTGTTCTGATTCGAGCGTTGGAACTTCATCAGCCGGTAGATGTCGACGCCGGGCTTGGTCGGATCGGCCTCGTCGGTGGCGCGGATGACGATGCGGGTAGCGTCGACCTGATCGACCACGCCGGTGCGGCGCGCGGCGATGGCGGCGCCGGAATCGCGGGCGACCACGCCTTCCATGCCGGTGCCGACGAACGGCGCTTCGGCGTGAACGAGCGGCACCGCCTGCCGCTGCATGTTGGAGCCCATGAGCGCGCGGTTGGCGTCGTCGTTCTCGAGGAACGGAATGAGCGCCGCCGCCACCGAAACAAGCTGCTTCGGCGACACGTCCATGAAGTCCACCTTGTCTGGCGGAAGGAGCTGCACGTCGCCGGCGTGTCGGACGACGACGAGGTCGTCAGTGAAGCGCCCGCGGGCGTCGATGGCGGAGTTGGCCTGCGCGACTGTGTAGCGGCCCTCCTCCATCGCCGAGAGGTAGATCACCTCGTCGGTGACGCGGCCGTCTTTCACCTTGCGATAGGGCGTTTCGACGAAGCCGTATTTGTTCACCCGCGCATAGGTGGCGAGCGAGTTGATCAGGCCGATATTCGGCCCTTCCGGCGTCTCGATCGGACAGATGCGGCCGTAATGCGTCGGGTGCACGTCGCGCACCTCGAAGCCGGCGCGCTCGCGCGTCAGGCCGCCCGGCCCGAGCGCCGACAGACGGCGCTTGTGGGTGATCTCCGACAGCGGATTGGTCTGGTCCATGAACTGCGAGAGCTGCGAGGAACCGAAGAATTCACGCACCGCCGCCGCCGCCGGTTTGGCGTTGATCAGGTCCTGCGGCATGACCGTGTCGATGTCGACCGACGACATGCGCTCCTTGATCGCGCGCTCCATGCGCAAGAGCCCGATGCGATATTGGTTCTCCATCAGCTCGCCGACCGAGCGCACCCGGCGGTTGCCGAGGTGGTCGATGTCGTCGATCTCGCCCTTGCCGTCGCGCAGATCGACCAGCGTGCGGATCACCGCGATGATGTCCTCCCTGCGCAACGTGCGCATGGTGTCTTCGGCGGTGAGATCGAGGCGCATGTTCATCTTCACGCGGCCGACCGCGGAGAGATCGTAGCGCTCCGGATCGAAGAACAGCGAGTTGAACATGGTCTGCGCCGTGTCGATCGTCGGCGGCTCGCCCGGTCGCATAACCCGATAGATATCGAACAGCGCGTCCTCGCGCGTCATGTTCTTGTCGATGGCGAGCGTATTGCGGATGTAGGCGCCGACATTGACGTGATCGATGTTGAGCAGCGGCAATTCCTTGTAGCCCTGCTCGTTCAGCGTTTTCAGCGTCTTGTCGGTGATTTCCTCGCCGGCTTCGGCGTAGATTTCGCCGGTCTTGGGATTGACGAGGTCCTCGGCGATGTAGTGGCCGATCAACTCCTCGTCGGTCATCCGCAGCGCCTTGAGGCCCTTCTCGGCGAGCTGCCGCGCCTGGCGCACGGTCAGCTTCTTGCCGGCCTCGAGCACCACTTTGCCGGTGTCGGCGTCGACCAGATCGTTGACCGCCTTGTAGCCGCGCAACCGGTTGGCGTCGAACGGCACGCGCCAGCCGTCCTTGGCGCGCTTGTAGAGAATCTGCTTGTAAAACGTGTTGAGGATTTCCTCGCCGCTCATGCCGAGCGCGTAGAGCAGCGACGTGACCGGGATCTTGCGCCGCCGATCGATGCGCGCGTGAACGATATCCTTGGCGTCGAACTCGATGTCGAGCCACGAGCCGCGATAGGGAATGATGCGCGCCGCGAACAGGAGCTTGCCCGAGGAGTGGGTCTTGCCCTTGTCGTGGTCGAAGAACACGCCGGGCGAGCGGTGCATCTGCGAAACGATCACCCGCTCGGTGCCGTTGACGACGAAGGTGCCGTTGTTGGTCATGAGCGGAATGTCGCCCATGTAGACATCCTGCTCCTTGATGTCCTTGACCGATTTGGCCCCGGTCTCCTCGTCGATATCGAACACGATCAGCCGCAGCGTGACCTTGAGCGGCGCCGCGTAGGTCATGCCGCGCTGGCGGCACTCGTCGACGTCGTATTTCGGCCCTTCGAATTCGTACTTCACGAATTCGAGCATCGAGGTGTTGGAGAAGTCGGAAATCGGGAAAACCGACTTGAACACGGCCTGCAGGCCCTCGTTAGGCCGGCCGCCCTGGGGTTCCACCACCAGGAGGAATTGGTCGTAGGACGCCTTCTGAACCTCAATGAGGTTCGGCATCTCCGCGACTTCCTCGATTTTTCCGAAAAACTTTCTTACGCGCTTCCGACCGATAAACGTCTGCGCCATCATGTCCTCTCGCTCAATCGATCTGTCCGGCCTGAACCCGAGGGCGTAGCCCACAGGTTGCAAACCGTCGCCGCGGGCCGTTCGGCCCGCAACATCGAGGCGATCAAGACGACTCTCCAGAGGGCCGCAATCCATCGCGACCGTCGGGACAGGCGTCAAACCACCCTATTTTCCGCGATTCGGCACCGAAGTCCGAATCATCTCCTACGCCCGCCGCTGGCGGCGTTGTTGGTGATTTCGCGACAACGCCGCCGAAATCACCGTTTTCCACCGTTTTGACCACGAAATCCCCTGCGGCGTGCTCCTCGCCCGGGGACCTTTCATAAGTAAGCACTGCTTACTTAAGCTCAACCTTAGCGCCGACTTTTTCGAGGGTGGCCTTGATCTTGGCGGCCTCCTCCTTGTTGACGCCTTCCTTGACCGGCTTGGGAGCGCCTTCGACCAGGTCCTTGGCCTCCTTCAGGCCAAGCCCAGTGACGGCGCGCACTTCCTTGATCACTTCGATCTTCTTGTCGCCGACCGCCGCGAGAACGACCGTAAACTCAGTCTTTTCCTCGGCAGCGGGCGCAGCCGCGCCAGCCGCAGGGCCGGCGGCAACGGCAACCGCCGCGGCGGCCGAAACGCCCCATTTCTCTTCTAGCAACTTGGCCAACTCGGCCGCTTCCAGCACCGTAAGGCCGGAAAGATCGTTCACCATTTTTTGCAGATCAGCCATGACTCTTGTCCTTCGGTTCAAACCTTCGAGGTAAGGCAGCTTCAGGCCGCCGCGCCCTCACCACTCTTGTCGGCACTCTTGGCAGCATAGGCCGCAACGACGCGAGCGACCTTGGCGGCAGGGGCGTTGACCACCTGCGCGATCTTGGTCGCCGGCGCCACGATGAGGCCGACGATCTTCGCCCGCAGCTCGTCGAGCGAGGGCAAGGCGGCAAGCGCCTTGACGCCGTTCGTGTCGAGCGTGGTCGTGCCCATCGCGCCGCCAAGAATCACGAATTGCTCGTGCGTCTTGGCAAAATCGACCGCGACCTTCGGCGCCGCCACTGGATCGACGGAATAGGCGATCAGTGTCGGCCCCTTGAGAAGCGGCGCGATCGAGGCGACGTCGCTGCCTTCCAGTGCGATCTTCGCGAGGCGGTTCTTCGCAACCTTCACGCTCGCGCCAGCGTGCTTCATCTGCCGACGCAGAGTCTGCATCTGGGCGACCGTAAGGCCGGAATAGTGAGCAACGACGACGACCTTGGTAGCCTTGAACAGCTCTCCAAGGGTGCCGACGAGCTCGCTCTTTGTCGCGCGATCCAACTGAGCTCTCTCCGGTTGGCGGTTCCTTTGCGCGGAGCCGCCGGGTTGATGCCGGCCGTCCCGCCAAATTCACGAGGAACCGGGCAAGACGACGTTTTCGAGCCTGCCCCCCGGCGCAGCTTCCGCTGTTCCGGGCCATCGAGGTTAGAACCGAAGGGCAATGTGCCCTTAAGTCTTCACCCGTCTATGCAGGCTTTCAGGATTAAGCCGTTGCCGGCGCCCGCAGTCTTGGACAGGACACGTTCCCAATTACCGCTAAGCTTCTGCCCCTCTTAGGAAATCCAAGCTGGATCAACGCTAAGAATGGCCTCGCTTTCATGGTTTTTGAGGAACGCACAAAGACGCGCCGACAAACCGGGCCGGCACGCCCTCGGCAGTCGTCTAGCGGCTTTCGGCGGCTTTGCCAAGGAGTTTTGCCACGCGTTTTGGCGCGTGCGTATATCCCCGCCTTTTTGCAGGGGAAATTTCAATGGCCGAGACCAAGGGCTTTTTCACCGACGGTGAGGCTTACGAACGGCTAATGGGCAACTTCACCCGCTCGGCCGGCGAAGTTTTTCTCGACTGGCTGTCGCTGTCGAAAGCCCTTTCCTGGGTTGACGTAGGCTGCGGCACCGGCGCCTTCACCCGTTTGCTCCTCGACCGTTGCGCGCCTCGGCACGTCGACGCCATCGATCCCTCCGAGGAACAAATCGCCTACGCCCGCGGAACACCGGCGGCGAAGCGCGTGAGTTTCCGCGTCGGCGATGCGCAGTCGTTGCCTTTCCGTAACGGTGAGTTCGATGCCGGCGTGATGGCGCTGGTCATCACCTTTGTCCCCGATCCGAACAAGGCGGTCGCCGAACTCAAGCGCGTGACCAAGCCCGGGGGCACGATCGCCACCTATATGTGGGATTTTTTCAACAAGGGATTCCCGCAGCACCCGCTCCGCGAGGCCTTGGAAAAAACCGGCGTCGAGGTGCCCGCTCAGCCCGGCCACGTGAATTCGCGGATGGAGAATATGGAAGGATTTTTCCGCAACGCCGGGCTCGCCGACGTGGCGGCGCGCGTTATCGAGGTCGAGCTCACCTACGCGGACTTTGACGAGTACTGGTTCGCGCAAACCGCGCTGGCCAATTACATCGTGCAGCAAATCCGCAAAATGCCGGCGCCGGATGTCGAACGATTGAAGGATGGCCTGCGCAAAAGCCTGCCGAAGGATGCAATCGGCCGCATCATCGCCAAAGCCAGGGCCAACGCGGTCAAAGGCCGCGTGCCCGCATGAGGGGCACCCGGTCGTCTCATCGTCAGTGCGACTGCTCCGATCCGGCGCCGAGCACGCTCGCCGGTTCGACCTTTACCCCCGGTCCCATCGTCGATGAAATGGCGACCCGGTTGATGAAGTGACCCTTGGCGCCGGCCGGCCGCGATTTCTGCACCGCGTCGGCGAACGCCTTGATGTTCTCGATCAGTTTTTCCGCGCTGAATGAGGCCTTGCCGACGCCGGCCTGCACGATGCCGGCCTTTTCGGCACGGAACTCGACCGAGCCGCCTTTGGCGCCCTTGACCGCATTGGCGATATCCATGGTCACGGTGCCGACTTTCGGGTTCGGCATCAGTCCGCGCGGGCCGAGCACTTTGCCGAGCCGGCCGACCAGCGGCATCAGATCGGGCGTGGCAACGACGCGATCGAAATCGATGGCGCCGCTTTGCACCTTCTCCACCAAATCCTCGGCGCCGACGACATCGGCGCCCGCCGCCTTGGCCTCGTCGGCCTTGGCGCCACGGGCGAAGACGGCGACCCGCACCGAGCGGCCGGAGCCGTTCGGCAGATTGACTACGCCGCGCACCGCCTGATCGGAGTGGCGCGGATCGATGCCGAGATTCATCGCCACCTCGATGGTTTCATCGAACTTCGCCTTGGCGCGCTCCTTGACCATCTTCACCGCGTCCGCGAGCGGATAGAGCTTTTCGCGATCGACGCCTTCGCGTGCCGCGCGCGTGCGTTTTCCCAGACTCATGATTTCACCTCCAGCCCCATGGAGCGGGCGGAACCTTCGACCATGCGCATGGCCGCTTCGATGGTGTCGCAGTTCAGATCCTTCATCTTCTGCTCGGCGATTTCGCGCACCTGCGCCTTCGTCACCGAGCCGGCGATATCGCGCCCGGGGGCTTTCGAGCCGCTTTCCAGCTTGGCCGCCTTCTTGAGGAAGTGCGACACCGGCGGCGTGCGCAGCTCGAAGGAAAACGAGCGGTCGGCGTAAACCGTGATGGTGACAGGGATCGGCGCGCCCTTCTCGAGCTTCTGGGTCTGCGCGTTGAACGCCTTGCAGAACTCCATGATGTTGAGGCCGCGCTGGCCGAGCGCCGGCCCGATCGGCGGCGACGGATTGGCCGCGCCGGCCGGTACCTGAAGCTTGACGTATCCGGTGATTTTCTTCGCCATTCTCTACTCCCGTTAGTGGTGCGGATATTGACGGCTGGCGACCGCCTCACCTCCCACGACTGCAGCCTCTACTATCGTCATGCCCGGGCTTGATCCGGGCATTCATGCTGCCTCTCCGCTTTATCGATTGCCGGATCAAGTCCGGCAATAACGCGGTTGGTTATAGCTTCTCAACCTGTCCGAACTCCAGCTCGACAGGCGTGGCGCGGCCGAAGATCGACACCGCCACCTTGAGCCGCGAACGGCCCTCGTCGACTTCCTCGACGGTGCCGTTGAACGAAGCGAACGGGCCGTCCGACACCCGCACCTGCTCGCCGACCTCGAAGGAAACCGACGGCTTCGGCCGTTCGATGCCTTCCTGCACCTGATGGATGATACGCTCGGCCTCGGCGTCCGACAGCGGCATCGGCTTGTTGTCGGAGCCGAGGAAGCCCGTCACTTTCGGCGTATTTTTGATCAGATGATAGGCGTCGTCGGTCATTTCCATCTTCACCAAGACGTAGCCCGGGAAGAATTTGCGTTCGGCGTCGACTTTGCGGCCGCGCCGCACCTCGACGACTTTCTCCTTGGGAACCAGGATTTCCTCGAACAGATTGCCGAGCCCGCGCTGCTTGGCCTGCTCGCGGATCGAATCCGCGACCTTGTTTTCGAAGTTCGAATAAGCGTGGACCGCGTACCACCGGCTGGTCATGTCATCTGATCCGGGATCATGAATTTCGCTTGATAATAAAGTCGCTCAAGAGTTGATGCCGAGCAGGAAACCGACGCCGATCCGCATGATCTGGTCCGCCAGCAGGAAGAAAATCGACGCGACGAAGACCATCACGAACACCATCAAGGTGGTGACGGTCGTCTCCTTGCGCGTCGGCCAGGTGACTTTCTGCCCCTCGGCGCGCACTTCCTGCAGAAATTTGAAGGGACTGATCTTCGCCATTGCTCGTCCAAATAGTCCTTCCCCGCCCACCTTTCAGGAGGAGTCCGGCATAGCCGTCCTTTTTTGGGGAAATGTTCGTCGCGGAAGTCCGCTGACCGGGCCGCTGACGATGGCCACTACCTACTGCCGGGCGCTTAAATCGTCAAGGGACCGGAGAACGGAGGACAGAGGATGGACGACAGATGGGAGGGCCCGAGCGCATCAAGCCGGGTGCTCAGTTCTGTCCTCCGCCGTCCGCCCTCCGTCGTCCGAAATTGGCAGGAGTGGAGGGCCTTCATCCAACTAGCGATTAGAAGGGGCTAGCTAAAAGTGGGGCAATCAGCGGCCCCATAATTTCTGCGGAACGCCCGGCCCGCTGTCCCACTTTCTGGGGCGTGGTAGTCATAAATTTAAGGTCGATTGACCACGTTGGCCAATGTCCGCTTTAGCCGCAAAAGCGGACTTCCTACCGCGCGTGCAGAAGGTCGGCTAAGGGCCAATCGCCGACATCGATCCTTCGTCTGAACTTCAATTTGCAGGGTTGGCGGCCAGTACGTTGTAAGCCGCTAGAGGGCGCCGGATGCCCTTGAGCGCAAATTCGCCGACCGGCTCGACTGTGACAGCATCCTCGACGGCCATTAGGACACGCGGGCTGATGAGGATTTGGCCGGACTTGGCTTCGTCGCAAAGCCGAGAGGCCACATTGGATACCGTCCCGATGGCGGCGTAGTCGAAGCGCCCCTCGAAGCCGATGGTACCCAGCGTCGCAAACCCCTGCGCTACGCCGATGCCGAAGCCGATGTCGTGGCCGAGTCTGTGCCACTTATCTGTCAACGCCCCGATGGCATCGCGCATTTCGAGCGCCATCAGGACCGCTTTGAGCGCGGGGTTTTCTACCGGAACGGGATCGTTGAAGATCACCATCACGCCGTCGCCCGCATAGCGTTCCAAGGTGCCGCTATACTTGATGACGAGTTCGCCTATGGCCGCATGGTAGTCGCGCAGCAAGGCCATCACGTCTTCCGCGTCCGCGCTTTCAGTGAATCCGGTGAAGCCGCGTAGATCGCAGAACAGCGCGGCAATCTCTCGGCGATGGCTGTCGAGTTGCTTCTCGGTCCCAGCCGCAATAATTAGATCAGCCACCTGTGGCGGTAGGAACCGCCGCAGTCTGCTCATGCGCTCGATTTCGCCAACTTGGTCGGAGACGCGTTGCTCGAGTTGTCGGTTGAGTTTTTCAACCTCTGCCGTCCTCTCACGCAGTTCCTTCAACAACCGCGCATTCTCAATGGCGATGACGGCCTGCGCGGCGAAGTTCTTGACCAATTCGATTTGCTTTTCGGCGAAGGGTCGTACTTCCTGGCGGTAAACAGCGAAAACGCCGATCAGTTCGGTCTCCTTGAGCATCGGCACCACGAGCAGAGTTCGCGCTCCCGCAAGCTCGACAAACACGATTGCTGCGGGATCGCGATCCTTGTAAGCGAGGTCGTCAGCAAGATTAGAAATGTGGAGCACTTCCTTGCTCGCGGCCACACGCGCTACCGGGTTCGAAGGACCAGGGCGGAATACCGGTTCCTGCCGCCGGAGCTCGGCAAAAGTAGGCGGCGCATTGTACATCGCTCCAACGCGAAACGCGGTGCCTTCAGAGAGCGCTAGGATGCCAAAATTGGCGTCGCAGATGCGGACAGCCTTCTCCAACATTGTCGCAAACACCGGCTGCAGATCGCCGGGAAAACTGCTGATGACCTGGAGCACCTCCGACGTGGCGGTCTGCT
>Ga0116223_10005927_pt1 | contig 10148 bp, 5 predicted proteins | sample Sb_taG_3_FD_90092 | JGI IMG/M metagenome (GOLD analysis project Ga0116223, IMG submission 90092) | Peat soil microbial communities from Weissenstadt, Germany - Sb_50d_a_PC metaG | ecosystem: Environmental > Terrestrial > Soil > Wetlands > Peat | place: Germany: Weissenstadt | collected 2010-09-21 | reverse complement strand
TTAACGCGCTTCAAGGTAATCGAGACCTCTCATTCACACAATCTGCTCGCGCAGTTGGCGAGGCTTAGGCAGTCGTGTGCCCACCCTCCAGCCCGCTCGCGAGACCGAAACTGAGGGATTACTTTTCCCCGCATTTTCTCCTTGACACACCTGCTTCAGATGACTTATACGAGGCGGCAATGCTCGGCCCTAAGTATCACGGTTCAGGCATTGACGCGGTGGCGCTTATCCGTGCGCGATACTGCTCGCTTCTATGGTCCGGCTCGGTTTTGGGCATGCCACTCTCCCGTTCGAAAGCGCGGCGGCTAAGGTACCACATCTGAGGCGTGGGGCGGGGTGGTCCCCTTCGAAACGCAACCGGACCACGATGGTGATCGTGGATGTGAGAATTGATTGGCAATACCGTATTAAATCTTCGGCACATGAGGTGGGAAAATGAATTCGGGGATTAGTCGGCGTGAGTTTCTGGGAACGGCCGCCGCATCAGCGGCGTTCACCATTGTTCCAAGCTATGTGTTGGGAGGACCTGGGGTTGTCGCACCCAGTGACAAAATCACTTTGGCTTACATTGGCACAGGCACGCAGGGCCTGCGGGAGATGCTGCCCTTGCTGGCCGCGCCTGAGATCCAGATTGTTTCGGTGTGCGACCCCTCGAAGCACGCGGTTGGGTATCGGGACTGGTCAAGCGACTCCCTTCTCAAGGAGATTCGCAGCACTCTCGGAAAGCCGGACTGGGCGAGCGAGGGTGTTATTCCCGGAGGACGGGACGTTGCAAAAGACATTGTCGAGACCTTCTATGCCGCCAAGCGCCCGGGCGGCGCATTCAACAGCTGCTCGTCTTATGCGGACTTTCGCGAGTTGTTGGACAAGGAAAAAGACCTCGACGCGGTGAAGATCATGACGCCGGACCATCTGCACGGCGTCATCAGCATCGCCGCCATGAAGAAGGGCAAGCACGTGATCATGCATAAGCCCATTGCCAATCGCCTGGAGGAAGCCCGGCTGGTTATCGACACCGCCCGCGAAAAGGGCGTGTCCACGTACTTTATGCCCTGGGACGCCAACGGCTCGATGGAGCAAGTTCTCGCCTGGATCAAGGACGGTTCCATCGGCACGCTCCGGGAAGTCCACAACTGGACGAACCGTCCGGTGTGGCCGCAGTACACGAGTATTCCGACCGACACGCCCGCCATCCCGGACGGGTTCGACTGGGACTTGTGGCTGGGTCCGGAGTCCGCCCGTCCCTATCACCCTGATTACACGCACATGGTCTTTCGCGGGTGGTACGACTTCGGAGGCGGCTCGATGGCGGACATGGGCCACTACAGTCTTTGGACAGTCTTCAACGCCTTGGAGTTGGGATCTCTGGCCAGTGTCGAGCCGATGCTGAGTCACACCTGTGAATTCAATGACGTCGTCCCGAAGAGGGTGAAGAATGATTTCTCCTTTCCGACGGCCAGTGTTGTCCGCTTCAAGTATCCGGCACAGGGGACGAGAGCGGCGGTGGAACTCACCTGGTATGACGGCGGGATGCGGCCGCCAACACCGCCGGAATTGGAAGAGGATAACAAAGAGCTTCCGATCGAAGGCATATTGTTTGTCGGCGACAAAGGGAAGGTACTGGCGGAATTTTTCCTGGAGAATCCGCGACTGATACCCGAAAAAAGGATGCACGGGCGCCCTCCGGTGCCTGCCCGGCAGATACCCGCGCCGGGCGAGGTTACGCCGGGCCTGCGCCAATGGATGGCGGCCGTCCGTGGCGGGGCGCAATCACCGGGAAGCTTTTTGAACTCGGGCCCGATTTCCGAGGCAGTCAACTTATACGCCATCGCCTTGCGCACGGGCCGGAAACTCCTGTACGACAGCGTGAACCGGAAGATCACCAATGTCCCGGAAGCGAACAAATACCTGTCGCGCGAGTACCGCAAGGGCTGGGAGCCTCAATCCTGAGATGACGTGAACATAGAGGTTCGAAGGCGGCACGGCTCAAGCAGGCTGCGGAAAAACTCGCTTGGCTGTCATCCTGAGGAGCCGCAGGCGACGAAGGATCTCCGCAGTTCGTTGAAACTGCAACTGCCGAGAATCTTCGCTTCGCTCAGAATGACAGTGTTCAGGCGTTTTTCCGCAGCCTGCTATGCCGGTGCAAGCCTTGGAAGTAGACAAGGAGAACTGAAATGCAGACCATTTCGAGAAGAGAATTTCTTTATGTTAGCGCCATGGGAATCGCAGCCGCGATGGAACTCGAAGCCAACCCGCTGGGATTGCCACTCGGGCTTCAAACCTTTCCACTTCGTGAATCGATCGGGAAGGACTTTGAAGGCACTTTGCGGCAGATTCGAGGCGGGGGGTACCAGATGATTGAACTGTGCTCGCCGCCGGGCTTTGAGAAATCCGGCTTTGGCGCCTTGGCGAAAATGAAAGCCTCAGAAATCAGACGCATGATTCACAGTGCGGGCCTGGGTTGTGAGAGTTGCCACTTCCAGATCTCGGAACTCAAGCAGAATCTGGACGACAGAATCGCCTTCGCCAAGGAGCTTGGTCTGAAACAAATGATCATCGCGACCGTTCCCCTTTGGCGTGATGACGCCACCCTGGCCGACTGGGCACAGGCAGCCGACGAAATGAACAAGCTCGGCGAACGGACGCGCCAGGCAGGCCTTCAGCTTGGTTACCACAACCACAACATCGAGTTCAAAGAAGTCGGAGGCGTGTTGATCTACGACGAATTGATGAAGAGGCTGGATCCCGAGCTGGTCAAAATGCAGTTTCAAGTTCTTGTGATCCAACTCGGCTTCGACCCCGCCACCTATCTAACGAAATATCCTGGGCGCTTCATTTCACTTCATCTTTATGACTGGTCACCGACAGAGAAGAAAATTGTGCCCATCGGACAAGGTTCCATTGATTGGAAGAAGCTCTTTGCCGCTGCCAAGACGGGCGGCGTCAGGAACTACTTTGTTGAAATGGACTGGGACTTGACGCTGGCTAGCGTCCCCTACCTTCGCGGGCTGAAAGTGTAGCGAGAGCGCCAGGATGCGCTTGGCCGTGTGGCGATGTTTCTTCGGCTGCGACTTGTCATCCTCCGGAATCTACGGCGCGCGGCTTGCCATGATGCGGAGGAGCAGTGAGAATATAAGATATGAAGATCCATCGAATAGATCATGTGGGTATCATCGTCAACTTCGTGACCTCGCGAACCGCAATAGCCTTTTCCATGCCTTTGTCTCCTTAGTTCTCCGGGCCTTTGCCTACCACCGCCCGGCCCACGCGGCGCATCCACGCCAGTTCATCTTCCGTCATCGGGCCGAGGCGAAGGGCTTCGAGTGCTTGGTCCATTTGAGCGGCATTGGCGGGGCCGGTCAGGCACACATCCACTTCCGGCCGGCTCAGAACGAAGCGATAGCAATCCGTGGCGGTGGGCACGCGCTCGTTCTTAGGAAGCGGGTGCGCGGGCAGATAGAGGTTTTGCAGCCCACGCTTCCCGAGGAGTTGCCCCCAACTGGTGGCGGTAAACGAAACCATGCCGGGACGGCCGGCGGCGGGGAGGTGAGGGAAGATGTCCCTCTCCGCTCCCGGGTGTGCTGCGTTGTAGCGGAAGTGAACGACGTCGAAGTCGCTGGCGGCGGCGATCGCGGGGACCAGCGTGCGCTGGTGGGTGGAGACCGCGAGGAATCGCACCAGGCCGCGCTCTTTCAGGCGCCGCGCGGCGTCGAGGATTCGCGGCGTCACGGGCTTGTTCCACATGCCCAGCAGCAGAACGTCTGCGTGGTCGAAATCGAGTGTCCGCAGAGCGCGCTCGAGGCTCCAACCCATTAGCCCGGCGACCCGGGTGTACGATTGAATTACCAGCACGAAGCGCTCGCGCTGGGCCCGCAGATGCTTCAGCCCCTCCCCGAACGAGGCGGTGCGCCGGCTTCCCCAATAGATGTAATTCACACCGCGCTCGAACGCCCGCTCGAGGGCGCCACCGGGAACGCCATAGCTGGCGCTGATGCCCAACCGTCCGATTTCCAAGCCCGTGCGCCCCAAAGTGCGGCGCTCGAAACTGTCTGACTGTGCGTCCATGATTGCCTCCTGATTAATCACCTGCGCCTTGAATCGGCGTGGCTGAAGAGTCTCTGTGAAAACCTCATTAACGTTGTCATTCCGAGCCCTTCGCTTGTCATTCTGAGCGGAGCGAAGAATCTCGCTCTGAGTGTTCTCATCGCACTTCAAGATTCCTCGTCGCCTGCGGCTCGCCCGAAAGTCACGTCATTCCCGCGAAAGCGGGAATCCATTATACGGACAATGGGTCCCCGCTTTCGCGGGAACTACGCTGATTTCCATTGCCTCGGGTGGGCCGCAGGCTCATGAGAACTCCTCGGAATGACAGCCGAAGCCCCGCCCTCCCGTGCTACCCTTTGAACACCATCGCCGGATCGATCTTCGTCACCTTGTTGACAGAGACAAAGGCTGCGACGATTCACACGGCGATCGTTAACCCCAGCATACCGATCCCCAATTGCCAGGTCAGAATGATGTTCGCGCCACCCTTGCTGCTTTCGTGCACTACCAGGATGCTCAGCGAGATGACCCCAGGAAGCTGATTGCTGGCATAAAAACTATGAATTGGGAAGTGTCGCCGGGAGATTGTACATTTGATCATTAGGGCTTTCAATAACAACTTGAAAAGGGGGAAAACCTCCATGTCAAAGACTTCTGTACGCCTTTGCGTACCGATTATCGGCGGTCTTTTGGCTTTCTCCATTGTGGGACGAGCCCAGGCGCCGACTTCAGGCCAGATCCTCGTCCAGGTGTTCGATTCCACCCAAGCTGCCGTTCCCAATGCCCAGGTCACGGTGACGAATTCCGCCACCGGTGAAGTTCGCAAGGTGCAAACCGACGCCCAAGGGCATTACGCGGTCGCCGACTTGCCGGTAGGAACTTATGAAGTGGTCGCCGAAAAGGAAGGCTTCCAACGCGAGGTGCAAACCGGTGTCGTCGTCAATGTGGCGACTACCGTACGCCTGAGTTTGATGCTTCAGCTAGGCAGCATCCGGCAGGAAGTGGTAGTGAGCTCCGAGGCGACTACCATTGACACCACCGATGCGAGCTCGAGCACCGTGATGCAGAACCAGCAAATCACCGAGCTACCCATCAATGGCCGAGATTACGGGCGCTTCGCCTTGCTGACTCCTGGCGCGGTCTTTCGCACGAACTATATTTTCGACCTCACGTTTGATGGCCTGCATTCCGTGCACAATCAGTTTTCCATCGATGGCATCGACGCCTCGCGCGTCGACCAGCCCTACATGGCCAATGGCTACGAACGAGGCGCGCGCTTGCTCACCGGTAGCCTTGATACGGTGGCTGAATTTTCGGTGCAGACCAGCGACTACGGCGCGCAGTATGGCCGGGCGGCGGGATCCTACGTCAACATCGCCACCAAGTCCGGAACTAACCAGTACCACGGCACAATGTTCGAGTTCTTTCGCAACAACGACCTGGACGCGATCAATTTCTTTGCAGAGCCCGGGCCCTCGCCCGAATTCCGCTACAACAATTTTGGGGGAAACTTCGGCGGCCCCATCAAGAAGAACAAGTCGTTCTTCTTCCTGAATTATGAGGGCTCCCGCCAACGGGTGGGCATTACCGGCTCGGGGACGGTGCCAAGCGGCCTGCTTCGGAGCGACGTGCTCTCCACCTCGCCCCAACTTGCTCCAATCCTTGACATGTACCCGCTCGGCACTTCGCCCACCAGCAACAACTTGGTAGACAATTACACCACCTCGCAGGTCTCTTTCGTTCGAGAGGACACGGCCTCGATGCGCTTCGACCAATCGTTCTCTGACAAGGACACGGCATTCGTCCGCGTCAACGTGAACGACTCAAACGTTCACGGGCCTCTGTTTGGTGTCATTTCCTCGGCTCTGGGAGTCTACGATCACCAGGTCGTGCCGCTCCGCACGACCAACGTAGCCATACACGAGGAACATATCTTCGGCAACGGGATGATCAACGACTTCCTGGCTGGAGCGCAGCGATGGGGCAGCCAGATCGGTTCCCAGGAACCCTGGCCTCTTACTTACATCGGCGGGCTTACAGTTGATCCGGGAACGGAAGGTTACTTCCTCGAGAACAATACCAGCTTTCAGTTCGGAGACACGATGAGCAAGATCAAGGGCCGCCACTCGCTCACTTGGGGCGCCACCGTGTGGCGGGTTTGGGTGAACGCCAATAGCTCGACCTCTGCGGACCTGTATTACAATTCGCTCCAGGATTTCGTCAGCGACAGCGTTTCGAGCGTGTATATCTCCCCGCCCACACCCTCGAACGGCGTAAGAGCTACTCAGGTGGGGGCTTTTGTGAACGACACGTTCCAGATCCGGCCCAAGCTGTCGCTCAGTTACGGCTTGCGTTACGACATCGAAACCGTACCTCACGATGCGTTTTACGCGACCAGGCCATTCGATACTCGAACTCAATCGCTAGGACATACGGGAGACCCGTACTTCCAAATCAACCGGGCCGACTTTGCTCCCCGATTAGGTCTTGCCTGGGCGCCGCTCTCGGGTATGGTGGTGAGAGTCGGCTACGGAATCTTCTACCAGGCTTACCCTGTCGGCTTCGGATCCTATTATGTCCCGTACAACACGTTGCCAGGAGCTACAACGCTGCTCCAGGCGGAGATTCCGAGCCTCACCTACCCGTATACTCCGTTCCTTTCTCAAGCGGCCGCTCTTCCTCCGCCCAACGTCTACGGATTTCCGTGGCATAAACCCGATATTCACACCCATCAATGGACCGTCAGCGTCGGCAAGCAACTCACCCCCAACAATTCCTTCCAGGTGTCCTACGTGGGGAACCTGGGACGCAACCTGTGGCGCGAGGAAGACACTAACCTGTTTGACCCCGCGATTGGTGCACGCCCCAACTCGAATTTCGGCGACATCTACCTCGAGGGAAACAACGGAGATAGCTTCTACGAGGGGCTCGAGATTTCCTTCCAGCGCCGGCTGGGATCCGGGCTTTTCTTTGCCGCCAACTATACCTATGGACACGCCATCGACGATGTGCAAGACCAAGGGATTTGGGCGTCAGACCCCGAGAATCTGAATAATTTAAAGGCCGAAAAGGGCAACGGTTTCGGGGATGTCCGCCACGATGCGAACTTCAACCTCCTTTACGACCTGCCTATGGGGACCGGCCACCGGCTGGCGGGTTCCGGAGTGCCCAGCCGCCTGGCATCAGGTTGGCGCGTCTCAACGCTGGGCCTCTTCAGGACGGGAGTCGCGTCTACCGTTTACATCCCGGAAAGCCAAAGCGGAAACGATTTTTACACCAACCAGCGGCCTGACTATGTGGTGGGACAGAGCCAGTATGCGAGCGCCAAAACAGTGAATGACTGGCTCAACATCAATGCCTTTTCAATGCCGGCGGCGGGCACCTTCGGCAACCTGGCACGGAATACCTTCTTCGGACCCAGTATGGAGCAGATTGACTTTTCACTGATGAAGGACACGAAAATCGGGGAGAGTCGGAACTTGGAGTTTCGCGCCGAGTTCTTTAATATCTTCAACCATCCCATTTTTGACGAGCCGTTCGCCACCTATTCCGGCCCCACCACGGCCGGTTTCGGGGAGATTTTCGACACTTTGGGACGGACCATCGGCAGCGGAACGTCAAGGCAGATTCAGTTCGCGCTCAGGTTCACTTTTTAGCCAGGATTTGGGGCGTGGATTCGACTGAGATCCGAGTGCGCGGGAAGCAGGGGAGAAGCCTCGATCCCGTCCGCTCCGAATCAACCCGCAACCGTCACCTGCTGCTGAGCATGGTGCTCAGAGAAAACCCCTATGCCTCTCCCAGTTTCGGATGCTGGTTGTATAGCAAAGCGTGCTAGATTTCACCGGTTTTGCTTCGTGGCACTTGGCATGGCTCTCGGCCTCATTGCCGCTGGATGCAGGGCGGGCATGGCGCAAGAAACGCCAATTCAGCAATCGGCCCACCCCAGCGGCCTCCATGGGCTCTCGTTGAAGCCGACCCGAACCGTGCAGTTTGAAACCGACGAGGGCACCTGGATGTCCCTGGATGTTTCACCGGACGGCAGGACTGTTTTGTTCGATATGCTCGGTCACCTCTACACGCTTCCTTTCCAAGGGGGACAAGCCGTGGCGATCACGAGCGGTTTGCCCTTCGACCGGCAACCCAGGTTTTCTCCCGACGGCCATAGCATCGTCTATGTGAGCGATCGCTCCGGCGCCGACAACTTATGGATCGCGAAATCGGATGGATCCGACGCGCGCCCGCTGACGGCGGACGAGAATACGCAGTTCACCTCACCATCCTGGACCCCTGACGGCCGGTACATTCTGGTCTCGCGCAAGAAGCCCCAGTTTTACAATGCTGCCTTCGAACTCTGGATGTACGATACAAGCGGCGGGTCGGGCGTGCAAATTACCAAGTCCAAGGCCCGTGACGATGCGCCCCCCAGCACTTGGCGCAACGCCTTGGGGCCAGTGGCTTCGCCGGACGGTCAATACATTTATTACTCGGCGAAATCGGGCTACTTCTCTGAGGACGTGAAATTCCCGCTCTGGCAAGTGGTCCGCCGCAGCTTGCGCACCGGCGAGGAGCAAACCCTCACCAGCAACCAGGGCAGTGCTATCCGCCCCTGGCTTTCACCAGACGGGACCAAGCTCGTTTATGGTACCCGGTACGACACCGGCACCGCTCTTCGGATTCGAGATCTGCGAACTGAGGATGACCGCTGGCTTAAGTTTCCCGTTCAGCACGACGACCAGGATACTTACTTTTCGAGCGTCGACCTGCTTCCCGGCTACGCTCTCACGCCTGATGGCAAGGAATTGGTGGTCTCCTATGACGGCAAGCTCCACGCCATCAACGTGAACACAGGCCAAGATCGGGTGATTCCCTTCCATGCGACCGTCTCGCGGGAGTTGGGCCCCAAGTTAAACTTTCCAAGTCGCGTCGATGAAGGTCCCGTCCGCTCTCGCTTGATCCAAGCAGCGGTTGAATCTCCCGACGGCAAGCTTCTCGCCTACTCGTCCCTCGCCCACATGTACCTTTCGAGACTGCCGTCGGCTAGCCCGCAACGAGTCACCCAGACCAACGCCGGAGAATACCAGCCGGCTTGGTCGCCCGACGGGAAATGGTTGGCCTTTGTCACCTGGGAGAACGAGGAGGGCTATTTGTGGAAGGTGGCCGCGGACAGCCCCAGCGCCCCCCTCAAAGTGGCGAGTCTCCCGGCGTACTATTCGAACCCTGTTTGGTCGCCCGACGGCTCCCATATTGTGGTGCTGCGCGCCCCCCGCGTTATGGCCATGGATCAGGAAAACCAATGGGGTCGCTCCGTGGACGGCCTGGAGCTGGTTTCGGTCCCGGCAGGCGGCGGAGCTCCGACCGTCATTGCCTCGGCCGCCCAATATGCCTATCCCCATTTCGCGAAAGACCCGGACCGCCTGCTCGTGACCGAAACCGGAACCAAGAGTCCTTTCGAGGGGGGCATCCTCCAGCAGCAGTATTCGCTCGTATCGATGCGCTTGGATGGAACGGAAAAGCGCACACTTCTTACCTTGAGCGGTAAGGATATCTGGGGGGCTGAATTCTCGCCTGTGGTCGAGATTCTGGCCAGTCCGGACGGCACTCGGGCTCTGGCGCTTTACCGAAACCAGCTTTACCTCTTCGACCTACCGTTGGTTGGGGGCGAGCCCTTCAAAGTCGACCTGAGTTCTCCCGACCTCGCGGTCCGGCGACTAACCGACAAGGGAGCCGATTTTGCCAGTTGGGCGGACCACGGCAAGACCATCGCTTGGACGCTGGGCTCCAGCTACTTCCGATTGCCTCTGGCGCAGGCGGAAGCCGCGCTGGCCGAAACTCCGGCGGCTCAGGCCGGGAACAACGCGCCTCAAGGCAACACCCCGGAGGCGGCGGCACGATTTCACCCGCAAGAACTCCCCGTCGTGGTGGAAGTCCCGCGCCGAGCGCCCGACGGAGATGTGGTTCTTAAAGGCGCCAAGATCGTGACCATGCGCGGTGACGAAGTGCTGGCCGCGGGAGATGTGGTGGTACACAATAACCGCATCGTTGCCGTGGGACCAAGCGGAACGATTGCCATCCCATCCGGCGCCAAAGTGATCGATCTCTCCGGC